>Ga0187893_10001737_pt1 | contig 50753 bp, 40 predicted proteins | sample MA1701074metaG_FD_139574 | JGI IMG/M metagenome (GOLD analysis project Ga0187893, IMG submission 139574) | White microbial mat communities from a basaltic lava cave in the Kipuka Kanohina Cave System on the Island of Hawaii, USA - MA170107-4 metaG ... | reverse complement strand
CGTGCCAGGGGCCAACGCCATTATCGCTCTCCGCTGCTTGGACCTTAGCAATCAGTGGGAAGATTTTTGGGAATCACGTCGGGTCAGTTGACGGCTTCTACCTACAAATTTGTCGCACACCCACTACCGGTCCTTGATTGGACGATTGCTACGACATCGGCTATGCTGACTGCCCACCAACGTAGAAACCGTTGTACCTACGAACTATGGATCGATTTCTCTTCTTCCGGCTGGCGTTTAATTTCTTCAGCAAACTCATTCGCCACAAGAGCCTCATCAGGAACATGGTATTGCGCGACCTGAGGAGCCGCTATGTGGGATCTGCAATGGGCCTTTTCTGGTCGGTGATCCACCCTCTCGTTTTGCTGGCAAGCTACACCTTTGTGTTTTCGGTGGTCCTGAAGCAACCGCTCGGAGAATCGACCGGAACCACCAGCTTTGCGATCCACCTGTTCTGCGGCATCCTTCCCTGGCTGGTGTTTCAGGAAACGCTCAGCCGTTCGAGCACCGTCCTGGTTGAGAATTCAAACCTGATCACCAAGACACTCTTCCCGTCGGAAATCCTGCCGGTATCGGTCTTGATCGCCAACCTGGTAAATCACCTCATTGGCCTCGGTATTTTTCTAGCAGTCGCCATCCTTTACCTGCAGAAACTGAGCTGGCTGCTATTGCTCGTGCCGGTCTACCTGCTCGCACTTTCGCTCTTTGCGTTGGGCTTGAGCTGGTTTGTATCGAGCGTACAGGTCTTCCTTCGTGACACAGCTCAGGTTTTATCGGTGGTGCTCACGTTCTGGTTCTGGTTGACGCCCATCTTCTTCGACGAGCAGCGTCTGCCGCAGAGTCTGCGATTCTTGATGCAGCTGAACCCGCTGGCCGCAGTGGTGACCGCCTACCGGAAGTGCCTGCTGCGATTTGAGACGCCGTCACTGGAAGCCCTGCTGTATCTCTACCTGTTTGCTTTGGGATCGTTCCTCGCTGGAGGGTTGTTCTTTCGCTACACGAAGAGATCCTTCGCAGACGTTCTGTAAGGGATTATCGCCTGGCGTGGATAACTGCCCGCTTGTAGGCCCCACCGCCCGGCCGAACCCGGCCGGTGTGATTGCCAAGCATCGTTGCTTCCCGAAAGTCCAGTTTTCGGAGCATTTGTTCGAAGCACTGCTGATTGGGCCACCACCAGGTGACGTCATCCTGGCCAGGCTGGTCGCCTCCGACGTAGAGCATCATGGGTCGGGATTCGACCGTTTCCGCCAAAACCTGCGATACAACGAGCGTGCCCCGGCAAAGGGCCGCAACAGCGGCCAGAGCCTGAAGTGGATTGATGGTGTGCACCAGTACGTCGCCGATGAACACCAGGTCAAAATCCTCACGGCCCAGCTTCTCGCGGGACACTTCGTAGATGGTTGAATAGCACCGTTTCACTTTGGACTTCAGCCGACCGTGACAGAACTTAAATGGCCCGTCGAGGTGGGTGCGGTGAAGCTCCTTCAGGGCTTCGATGCCAAAAATGTCTTTCTTTTGTGCTGCACTGTAGAGCGCGTGCTCGCGCATCATCTCCTCGACCTTGCGAATGGTCTGCTCCAGCGTTTCTCCGGGGAAGCGGTCGAGGTTGGCCATCGAAGGGAGATCGACAGACGTGACCTCGGCGCCACGTCTTTCGAATTCGAAGGCAAAAAAACCCGTACCCGATCCGACATCCAGGACGTGCGTGCCCGTCATGTCTTCAGGAAAGTGAAACTGGTCGAGGTTGAATCGATAGTCGTAGGTTCCCGGAGTGATGAGCCCGTCACCCAAGTCGATCGTGTGGTACCAGAAGTAGTCACTCACATCTTCACAGCCTAGTTCCTTAGCCCGCCGGTTGAACGCCTCCGCCATTTGCAGATGCTCCTGGCGCAGGCTTTGGTATGAGAAGTCTTCTTGTGTGACAGCGTCCATACAGCGTCCCCGTGAGAAAAGATCAGACAAACCGGGCTAAGCTCTATTACGCTAACACCGTGTCATTTTCAAGGCGAAACTTCCACAGGTAGAGACCACAGAGAACCTCAGAATTTGCTCCGGGATCTTCTGCAAATCAGTCGTAGTTTGGACTGAGGGCAGGTCAAAAAGATTGACCGTCCTTGGAGCGATTCATATACTCTCCCGCCTAAAGACATGGCTGTTGCTCCTCGCATTGGAGTTTCCAATGGCTCCGAGAGTCTTCCACGAGCTTCCTCTCTTGCTTTGGCTGTCTTGAATGCAAGCCTCCACTAATCGGGTTGTCATGACGAGCCTTTTCTGATGGATGCCGTCGTTGTCGAAAATGGTTCCAAAAACTACCGCATCTACGCCAAGCCGGCAGACCGCCTTAAGGAATTGATCTTTCGAGGCCGAAAGTTTCACGAAGACTTCTGGGCACTCAGAGATGTTACCTTCCGGGTTCCCGCCGGCAGCACATTCGGTGTTGTCGGCGAAAACGGTTCTGGCAAGAGTACCCTGCTGCAGATGATCGCGGGCACGTTGCAGCCGAGCGAGGGCAAGGTCACCATCAACGGGCGCGTCGCAGCTTTGCTCGAATTGGGCGCCGGCTTCAACCCGGAGTTTACGGGCAAAGAGAACGTGATTCTGAACGCGGCCATCATGGGGCTAACCGAAGAGGAAACCGTCGCGAGACTTCCTGAGATCGAGCGGTTTGCCGAAATAGGCAGCTTTATTGACCAGCCGGTCAAGACCTACTCCAGCGGCATGTATGTACGGCTTGCGTTTGCGGTAGCCATCCATGTCGATCCTGAGATCTTGCTGGTCGATGAGGCGCTGTCCGTCGGGGACGTTTACTTCCAGCAGCGCTGCATGAGACGGATTCGCCAGATGAAACAAGATGGCAAAACCATCCTGTTTGTTTCCCACGACGTGACGGCTGTCAAGAATCTGTGTGACTCGGCCATCTGGCTCGAACATGGAAAACTGAAAGCCATCGGAGAGCCGGATGCGGTCGTGGGCAAATACCTTGCTGCAATGACTTTGCGCCGCGATCCCTATGCGAGTGACGGGATGCGAAGCGGCACCGCAAGGGTCGCAAACGGCAACGGGCTGGTGGTACGAACACTTCCCAATGTCGATCATCGCTGGGGAAACCGGCACGCGGAGATTATTGGAATCCAGATACTCGATGCCCGAGGAATTCCTTGCGAGACGTCAGAACATGGCGGGCCGATTGTGGTGCGAGTCTCGGCAGCATTTCACGAGGATGTTGCGCAGCCTATTGTTGGCATCATGATGCGCAACCGCTTGGGTGAGGACATTTGCGGAATCAATACCTCGGCGGAGGGCGTGGAACTTCCACCCGCGCGGGCGGGGCAATGCTTTACAGTGGACTTCAACTTGAAGTTGCCACTGTTGGTGCCGGGGAACTACCACGTTTCACCGGCTGTGGCTCAGGGAACTCACGAAGAGTTCGTCGTCTGCGATCTTGTTGAGAACGCCATTCGTCTTGCGGTTCAGAAAAGGACGGTTGTCTACGGTTACTTGAAATTCGATTCCCGCGTGGAACTGAGGTATGTAGGTTGAGCCGGAGTTGATCGAGGACCCGCTCGCAGAGGCACCCGTCGAGGCCTTGGCCGAGCTTGTGCCCGCGCGGCCTTGTTTCGTCATTCCCGCGAAGGAACGTCACCCCGGCGGATCATAAGACGGGGCGGGAATCCGGCCGTTTGCCGATCACGGAAGACGTTCGCACGCCAAGGCCGACTGGATTCCGGCTCGCGCTGCGCTTGGCCGGAATCACGATCAGTGGCTGTCGTCGATCGGATGTTCTCAGGAGTCTCTAAATGGAATTCACCGGCGAGCGTGTGGTGCCCGGTAAGGTCGAGCCGGACCTGTTGAATGAGCATCTCTCGCGCTACCTCTTCGCCCGGCCGCTGGTCGAAGGGCGATGTGCCCTCGATGTTGGCTGCGGCACGGGATACGGTACCGCCGTACTTGCTCAGACAGCCCGGAAGGTCCTGGCGCTTGATGTCTCAGCCGAGTCTGTCGCCTTCGCCAGAGCAAGCTATCCGGCGCGCAATGCGGCGTTTCTCGTAGCCGATTGCCGCCAGATCCCACTTGGCTCGCAATCCGTCGACACTGTCGTTTGCTTCGAGGTCATCGAGCATCTTGCAGAACAGGAAGTGTTGCTCGAAGAAATTCACCGCGTGCTCCGGCCGGATGGCTTGCTGGCCATCTCCACTCCGAATCGGGTCTACTACACAGAGGAGCGGAAGGAAGTTAATCCGTTCCACGTGCGCGAGTTCAATTTCGATGAATTTCTGACTCTTCTGAAGCGTTCCTTCTCACACGTGGAAGTGGCCTTCCAGAATCATGTGGCTTCCCTCTTCGTTGGAGATCCCCGCCAGCGAAAGCCGCCCAGGCTCGAGATGGAGCCTGCCGAGGGCGATTTGGAGAACTCCTCGCACTACTTTGTCGCGATTTGTTCCAACGCTCCACTGGGCAACCGGACTTGCTATCCGCTGGTCTATCTCCCCGCGACTGGTAACTTGCTGCGAGAAAGAGATCGTCATATCGAGTCGCAGGCAGAACGAATTCGAGAGCTGGACCGGAGAGTACTCGAACAACAGAAAGAGTACGAGGCTCAGAGCCACTGGTGTCTTCAGCTCAACCAGCAAATGCAGGAACGTACCGAATGGGCGGAGCGATTGGAACAGAGAATTCACGAATTGGATACGCGCGTCGAAGAGCTTCAGCAGCAGCACCACAGTCTGGAAAATGAACTCAAACAGAGAACCGAGTGGGCCGAGAGGCTGAATCAGGAAGTAGCAGAGAGAGACCAGAGGCTTGCCAAACTGCAGGCAGAGTTCGATGAAAGAACGGCCTGGGCCCTCCGGTTGAACGAGGAGCTGAAGGACAACCAAAGCAAATTAGAGCGCATTAGGCAATCTAGGTTATTCCAGATTAGCCAGACCCTTGGACTGGCTCCCAAAGATTAGGTTCGCTTACCACCGACACCCTCCGGTATTTTCACCAAATAAGGCTGAATCAACTCGAAGGGAACCGATTCGCAGAAATCTGTTGAACCTAGTACTAGGTAATGCCGTATACTAGCCATTATGGATTACCTCAATGCAGAACGGGAGCGCCGCGTTACCCAGTTGCGAAAGGGCATCCTGGAACTCGCCATCATGGGAAGTCTGTATCGCCAACAGCACTATGGGTATTCGTTGGTCCGTGTACTGACTGGGGACGGTTCCTTGTCCCTCAAGGAAGGAACCGTTTATCCGATCCTGACGCGGCTGGACAAGGAAGGGCTGGTGCGGTCCGAATGGGTCGAATCTGATCAGGGCCCCCCCAGAAAATACTATTCGTTGACAGCCAATGGCCGGAGAATCTTTGAGTCGTTGATGCCTGAATTCGATCAATTGGTGTCGCTCGTGAAGCAAAGCAGGAACGGCGCGAAAAGCCGGCAGGATCAACCTCTGGGAGAACGAATCCTAGTCAAGAAGGAGGAGAGGGAATGAGCCACTATCCAGAAGTCGTCGAGAAGATTGTGCAGGACTATCTGCAACGAGTGGGAATCCAACTGCAGAGGTTCCCCAACTCGGACCAGGAGGACGTACTCAAAGAGCTGAGTTCGCACATCTTCGAATCCTACTGCGCCGGAACGAATTCGGAACCGGTAGGCCGTATTCTGGAGGTGTTGAGGAAGTTGGGCGAGCCTGCGGATGTAGTCGCCGAAAAGTTGCAGGAGTCTTTGCTGAGTTTGAGGAAGCTTAAGAAGGTTCCCCTGTCCGTGCTGGGCGGCATCGTGGTCGGTATGTTCGGTTTGCCTCTTGGTTTTGCCGGCGTGGCGGTGCTGCTAGGCGCGTCGGGGGCCGTGCTGGGATTGGTGGCCGCATTTTTCGCGACCGCTACTCTTTTGCTGGTCACAGGTGTGATGGGCATGGGATTGGGGTTGCTTCGGATGCTCAATCCAGACCTCTGGGATCAACTGGTGGCGCAGGGATTCATTCAAGTTCATGGGCGTGTCGGACAGTTTTTCGACCTACTGTCTCCGGCAGCCCAGGGCGGCCTCCTGGTGTTCATTTTCATGGCGGTTGCCGCCGCTGGGTTGGGAATGCTCTGGCTGAGCAAACGCATTCTCAGAGGTCTAAGATTCTTCTTTGACCTGATGCTGGACAGAGCGCGGACCCTCTTGAAGAAGCGCCGCCGTGATGGGTCCGTAGCGAACACAAACCGTGTCAGCACTCCGGTCAGGGACATTTCGCCTGACCGTGAGCCGCTCTCTGGTCCTGATCCCTATGCAATCCGATGAATTAATTAGTAAGGAATTCTTGTGCCTATCCTTTATAATTTCACTCTTTTTTGATTGGAGGCACTGATGATTTTGGTGGTGGGTGGAGCGGGGTATGTAGGTTCGGTCCTGGTCAGGGAATTATTGGAACGTGGCTACGCCGTGAAGGTGTTTGATCGTCTGTACTATGGCGATCAAGGAATTCGGGATGTGGCGGAACGGATCAAGCTCGAGCCGGGGGATGTTCGTACCATGGACCTCTCCATGCTTGACGGCGTGGACGCAGTCATCAACTTGAGCGGTCTCTCCAACGATCCAACGGCTGAATACAATCCCAAGGCCAATTTTGAGATGAACACGCAGGCTACGGAGTTCCTGGCCGGGCTCTGCAAGAAAAAAGGGATTCGACGGTTCATTTTTGCTTCTTCCTGCTCGATCTATGACGTTGGCATCGGCAACGACGAAAAGGACATTGTCCTGGATGAAGAGTCACCGGTGAATCCCAAGGCGGCCTACTCCAGTTCGAAATATCAGGCCGAAAGAACTCTGCTGGCCATGAGTGGCAGTGATTTTTCACCGGTCATCCTGCGTAAGGGCACCATTTATGGATTTTCTCCACGGATGCGCTATGACTTGGTGGTGAATACTTTCTTGAAGGACGCGCTGTCGAAAGGGCACCTGACGATTCACTACGGCGGCGAGATGTGGCGCCCGTTGGTGGATGTGCGTGATGCGGCCAGGGCTTACATCACCTGCCTGGAAGCCGACGAGCACAAGGTGAAAGGCGAGATTTTTAATGTGGTTTACGGCAATTTCCGGATCTCAGAACTGGCCTTGCGTGTGGTTGACGCTCTGAAAGAAGTGGATGTGAAAGTGGAAATTCGACCCGACTACCGCTATCACGGCGTTCGAAGCTATCGGGTTTCAGGCAAGAAGCTAGAGCGGGCTCTCGACTTCACGCCCGCCGTTTCCGTCGAGGAAGCGGTGAAGGACATGGTCGAGAGCATCGCTCGCTACCGTTTCAGCGATTTCGACAATCCCCGCTACTACAACATCGCCTGGATGAAACTGCTGGAGGAAGCTGACCGCATTATCAAAGTGACAGGTTCGGTCTTTGAGGCCGCCCCTTCCACCGGATTTCAGCCCACGGTCATCGGTGGCCAGCGCAAGAGCCAGGGGGGCTGACGGTTGAAGATTCTTTTGATTGGCGCGAACGGCCAGCTAGGGTGCGACCTCGTTGATGCTCTTCGAGGGCACGAGCTGGTGAAGACCACTCACCAAAGCCTCGACGTTGTGGATTTCGAGCAAGTCCTGCGGAAGGTGCGCGAGTGCCAGCCCCAAGCGATCATCAATACCTCGGCGTTTCACAAAGTTGATGTCTGCGAAACCGAGATCATTCCTTCGTTTCAGGTGAATGCCTACGGAGTCAGGAATCTCGCCTTGGCGGCACGGGAAGTGGATGCCAGGCTGGTCCATTTCAGCACAGACTACGTCTTTGAAGGTAACGTTCCTGTTCCGCGCAACGAATCTGACCCGACCAACCCAATCAGTGCGTATGGTGTTTCCAAGCTCGCTGGAGAGAAATTTGCGAGCTATCTTTGGCCGAAGAGTACCGTCATCCGGACGTGCGGGCTCTACGGACATGCCGGCAGCAGCGGCAAAGGCGGCAACTTTGTCGAGATGATGCTTAAGAAGGCGGCTAGTGGTGACGCGATCAAAGTGGTGGACGACCAGCGTCTCACACCTACCAGCACGCGGGAATTGGCTCGAAAGGTCGCTGATCTGTTGTCGGCCGACAGCTTCGGATTGTTTCACGTCACCGCCAACGGGGACTGCTCCTGGTTTGAGTTTGCTCGTGAGATTTTTTCGATTGCCAGCGTCAAATCTGACTTGTCACCGACGACATCTGCAGCCTTCAAGTTGCCTGCGCGGCGACCAGCCTATTCTGTGCTCGACAATGCCCGGTTGAGAGCACTGGGCTTGGACGACCTGAAAGATTGGCGAACCGCACTCCAGGAGTATTTGCAGAGTCGCACTCAGGGCAGATAGCAGTCCAATCTTCGTTCTGGGTCGAAACCGCGGGGGCTTCCGCTTTAGCTCGCGCTTGGTAACCTGCCGAAAGGACTCGTCGTTCCTTTGAATCCACCCAAGTTAAGCGTCGTCATTCCTGTATACAATGAGAAAAAATCGCTCCTGGAAATCATTCGAAGGGTCCAGTCGGTCCCGATCGAAAAGGAAATCATTCTCGTAGACGATTTCTCGACCGATGGCACGCGCGAGCTCTTGCACGAGCTTGAGAGGCAACAGTTCAAGGTGCTGTACCACGAAAGAAACCAGGGCAAAGGCGCAGCCCTGCGTACTGGTTTTCTGCACGCCACAGGAGATTTTGTCATCGTTCAGGATGCCGACTTGGAATACGATCCAAATGACTACCCCAAGCTCCTGAAGCCCATTCTGGATGGCGCGGCCGACGTTGTTTATGGGTCCCGTTTCTCCGGCCACCGCACCAACATGACTTCGCTCCATACGGTGGGCAACCTGTTTCTTACTGCCATCACCAACCTGTTCTACCGTACTTCCATCACCGACATGGAGACCTGCTATAAACTGTTTAAACGGGAGACAATTCAAGGAATTCGGATTGAATCGAACCGGTTTAACTTCGAACCGGAAGTTACGGCCAAGCTTCTCAAACGAGGGCTGCGGATTCTTGAAGTTCCTATTTCCTACTCCGGGCGAAGCTTTTCGGAGGGTAAGAAAATCACGTGGCGCGACGGCTTCTCCGCGGTGTGGACGTTGGTCAAGTACCGCTTCCGCGAATAGGTGTAGGTCGCGACGTGAGTCGGTGGCTCTTGTCATATTTGGGGGCGAAGTCATTCCCGTGAAAGAACGTCACTCCGGCGGATCGTAAGCCAGTGCGGGAATCCAGCCGGCCGCTGAAAACTACTGGATGCCCTCTTTCGTGCGATAGACCTAGAAGGCAGATCGAGAATCCACGAGTTTTTTCATGGGTAACAAGGCAATTCCCGCCGGGGATCTCATAGCGACCCGATGAATAGGCTCCTGGAAATTGGCACCAGGCTGAGTGACCGCCATTGGATTCTTCTGCTGTTTCTTCCTTTCGATCTGCTGATCGCGCTGATTCTTCTTCTTGCCGACATCGCGAGTTTGCCGCTGCTCTTGTTCTCGGCAAGGAGAAAGCCTCTCCATAAGCCCGACCTCAGCCGGGCCAGTATCATCGTGCTCAACTGGGAAGGCCGTCATTTGTTGGAAGAGTTCCTACCGTCGGTGGTGGAAGCGGTGAAGCACGATGGACGCGATCACGAGATTATGGTTGTTGACAACGGCAGTCGCGATGGCAGTGTCGATTTTCTCGGGAGCCACTTCCCGTCGGTCCGAGTGATTCCGCTGGATCGAAACCGGCGATTTACTGGAGGCAACAACGCGGGAGTAGCCGCCGCAAGAAATGATATCGTCATCTTTCTAAACAACGACATGCAGGTGGACCTGGATTTCCTTAAACCGCTGCTGGACGGTTTCAAGGACGAATCGGTGTTTGCCGTCTCCTGCCAGGTGTTTTTTCAGGATAAAACCCGTCGCCGTGAGGAAACAGGAAACACCAAGGCGCGTTGGAGGCTCGGCTTCATCGAACCCTACCACGGTGAGGTTCCTGAAACGGGAGCTGCGGGACAGAACTATCTGCCAATTTTCTGGGGTGGGGGCGGCTCATGTGCCTTTGATCGCAGCAAGTTTCTGGCCATGGGTGGGCTCGATACGTTGTACGATCCTTTCTATCTCGAAGACACCGATCTCTCCTATCAAGCCTGGAAGCGAGGCTGGAAGAGCGTGCTGGCGGTCGATAGCATGGTGGTTCACAAGCATCGCGGGACAAACAAGCAAAGGTTCGGAGACAATTTTGTAGACAACACAATCCGGAAAAACCAGTATCTCTTCATCTGGAAAAACATCACCTTCTTTCCATGGACACTCACTCATTTGCTCTGTCTGCCCATCATTCAGGCGGGCTTTCTCGCCCAGACCAGCTGGCAGTTTGAAACGAAGGCTTTCTTCAGGGCGCTCCGACAATTTCCCGAATCGCTCCTGAAGCGCTACGGAAGGAGAAACGAATATGAGATGGGAGATCCGGAGATCTTCGAGAAAACTGGAGAGCCCGCGAACTGATCTCGCGTAACCGATGGCGCTTTCAACTCCAGAAGTCGCATTCACCCAACCAGACACCAAACCGCTGCCACCGGCGTGGCACGCTCGACTCATTCGAGTGGTGCTGTTCTGGGCCGTTGGACTGCTCGCGCTTCTTGCGCTCCTGCCGCTTTGGATTGGCGACGCGATCGCATGGCTGGTTCGTCGGTTGCCAAAGGCCCGTCACCCGGCAACGGCGCCGAACCAGGAAGAAGCGAGCATCGTCGTGCTGAACTATGATGGCCGTCACCTTCTTCAGGAATGCCTGCCATCAGTCTTGGCGGCAGTCCGTCAGGATGGTCAAAACCACGAGGTGATTGTGGTCGATAATGGCAGCCAAGACGATAGCGTCGAATTTCTGCGTAAGGAATTTCCCGACGTCCGGGTCGTTTCTCTGGATCGCAACTACCATTTTGCACACGGAAACAATGTTGGGGTTGATGCGGCAAAGAACGACGTGGTCGTGCTGCTCAACAACGATATGTTTGTCGAGCCTAGTTTTCTGCGGCCGCTGCTCGATGGCTTCGCGGACGAGCGTGTCTTTTCTGTTTCGAGCCAGATCTTTTTTCAAGATCGCGAGCGGCGTCGCGAAGAGACCGGCAAGACCGGCGGAGAATGGCTGCGGGGTGAACTCGACTTGTTTCACGGCGAAGTCACTGCCGGTGATCTGCAACGCAAAACCGTGCCGGTACTATGGGCTGGCGGCGGCTCCTGTGCAGTCGACCGGCGCAAGTTCCAAGCCTTGGGTGGCTTCGACCAACTGTACTACCCTTTCTACCTGGAAGACACCGACCTCTCATGGGAAGCCTGGCGTAGAGGCTGGACTGTGTGGATGGCCCCGGCGAGCACAGTGATTCACAAGCATCGAGGGACCAGCGCGGCCAAGCATTCTCACGAATTCATCGAGAACACGATTCGACGAAACCAGATTCTCTTCGTGTGGAAGAACATCGAAAAGATGTCATGGCTTTTCTTCCATGCCTGGGGCTTGCCCGCGCGCCTTCATGACGCTGCGCGTGATGGCGAATTCAAGCCTGAAATCCGAGCGTTTTTTCGGGCGCTTGGAAAGTATCCCAAAGCCTTGCGGAAGCGGTTTCGCAGCCATCTGGCTGCGGGTTGGAGCGCCCAGGAAGTACTCGATCGTACGTCCTATGTTCGGCGTTGGGTGGGAACGCCTTCGATCGATTTTGCCCAGGGTGGGTTTGAGGAGCAACTGGGAGAGGGTTGGTTCCCAGTTGAGGCCAATCCCGACAATGTCTATCGCTGGACAGGGCGAGAATGCTCGGTGGTGTTGTATCCTCACGGTCAGGAAGAGTTCCTGCAACTCCGAGGCGCCATCCCGGGGATCGAGCTGTCCCGCCGCCAGGAGGTGGGCATTGAAATCTTTCAGGATGGCGCCCTGATCCACTCCCAATGGTACGACCGTCCGCAATCGTTGTTTCTGAAAGTTCGAGTAGCCCTTGTCCCCTTTCAACCGCATCGGTTTACAGTTCGGATCAGTTCAACGTTCTGTCCGATTGAACTCGGTACAAGCAATGACATCCGCAAACTTGGGATGACGATTTCAGAACTTAGCCTGGGATAGGTGTGCGCGCAACCTGCCATCGACTCAATTCAACGGCGTACTTCCTGGCGTTCGTTGGTCGCAACCAGTTCACCTGTCTCACCGGTCCTCCATGCCTGCACTCAACATCCTGGTCCTGACTGCCCATCCGCCGATCCTGGGCTCCAGCGGCGGTGCTGCCCGGATGTATCACAACCTCAGGATCCTGGCTTCGAGACATCGCGTCTCTCTCATTTCATTTGTGGAACGGGACGCTGAACGGCATTGCCTTGGCGACCTGGTCTCGATGGGCGTCGAAGTAAAGACGGTACTGCGTCGGGCCGAACCCGCGCGTCACCTCTGGATGCCGAAGCCGCGGGAGTTTGATGAGTTTGCTTCGAAGGAGTTTCGTGCACTGGTTCAACAGACCCTCAGCAACAAGCAATTCAATGTGGTTCAGGCCGAGTTTTTCCAGATGGCGCAGCACGTGCCCTCCGAGCTGCCTGTTCTGCGAGTACTCACGGAGCACGAGATCATCTTTTCCAACTATCGTTCTGCTTTTGAAGCCGAAACGGGCTTTTGGCGTAAGTGTGGGAAGTATTACGACTGGTTGGTCCAGCTTAACTATGAAGCGCGTGTCTGCCGAAACTTCCACCGCATCGCTTGCATGACCGACGAAGACCGGACGATTCTCGGTCGTTTCGTTGACCCCTCCCGATTGCGGACGGTGCCTATCGGTGTCGATAGCGCCTACTTTGATCCAGAGCGGGTGGCGACCGAGGAGTCGTCACAGCGTATGCTCTTCGTTGGAAACTATCGCCACCCTCCAAATGGGGACGCCATTCACTTTTTCGTGCGCGAAGTGCTCCCGCTAGTTCGGCGGGTAGTTCCTGAAGCCCAGTTCTGCATTACCGGCAGCAATGCGCAACTGCTAGACCAGCGGATTCTGGGGGAAGCAGAAGGCGTTCAAATGGTTGGCTACGTTCCGGACATTCGATCGTGTTATCGCAGCGCAGCCCTGTTTGTGGCGCCAATTTTCACCGGAACGGGCATGCGAGTGAAACTGCTCGAAGCTTTATCGATGGGAATGGCCGTAGTCGCCACACCTTTGGCGGCGCAAGGATTTCAATCAACCCACGGTGAGGTGATGCTTACCGCCGAAACTGCTGAGGCCTTTGCGGAGCAAACGGTGAAGCTGCTGAAGAACCTGGAACTGCGTTCGAATCTGGGAGCCAGGGCAAGGCGGATGATTCAGGAGCGATACGACTGGAATGTGATCGGACACCAATTTCTCGATCTCGTGGAGGCATCGCGTGACTGACAAGGTCCTGCTGGTCTGCAGTTCCTCCCCAGCGAATGTTCGCAGGGCGATTGAACGTTTTCCAAACGATGCCGCTTTTCAAGATTACGACCTGGATCTGCTCTGCACTGCCGGTGACCTTCCGGAAGTCGAAAAATGGACCCAGGTCCGGCAGCATCTGGTCTTTCCGAAACGTCATGAATACGCCGCGGCGGCCCGGTTGTGGGCTCAGGTCGTTCGGAGACGCTATGCGGTGGTTGTCGTATTGTGGTGCCTGGAGCCCGGACGGTCGCTGGCCAAGACCTTTGCCGTGATTAGCCTGGGGCGTCGGCTACTAGTCTTCAACGAGAACGCGGACTGTGCTTTCTTGACCTTGCGGTTCCTTTGGTCGTTTACGAAAGCCAGAATTCAGTCGGGAGCTCTTGACAATAGCCTGCTGTTCAGGACCTTGCTAAGTCCCTTGAAGCACGGGGCTTGGGGATTGCTGCGGGTGGCGCTCTTTCCTCTAAGGCTTGTGGTGCTGCTGGCTTCGGTGAGTTTCTTGTACCTGGGGAAGGATTCTGGCGAGCGCCGTTAGCAGATCCAAGCTGCAGAAAAAACCATCCCAGTTCGACTTTTTACCTTTCTTTCACATCTTTGTCTAACGAGGAGACCCATTGGCGCTTATCCCGCTGACTGACAAAGATCTGGCGCAGAGGGTGGTGCGCGGGGATGGAGAAGCATTCAATCTCCTGGTGGGGCGTTGGGAGCAAAAGCTCTTCAACTACTGCTTGCGGCTGACTGGTGATCGTGAAGATGCCTTTGATGTATGCCAGGACACGTTTGTTAAAGCCTACGAACAGCTTGGGCAGCTTCAGAATCAGGACAAGTTTTCTCACTGGCTGTTCAAGATCGCGCGCAACTTCTGTATTTCTCTCTACCGGGAGAAAAAGAACTTTCCCCGCCAGGAAGCCAATGCCGACACGGACGACGCGACGGGCCTGGAGAACCTGCTTTCGGAAGACCTGCAGATACGGATTGACAACGCTCAGCGTTTCGAGCCGGCCGAACTTCGACTGATCGTCGAGCGGGCGCTGGAGCATTTGTCGTTTGAACAGCGTGAAACGGTTGTGCTCAAGGTTTTCGAAGGGCTGAAGTTTATTGAGATCGCAGAGATCACGAATTGTCCAGTGAGCACGGTCAAATCAAGGTTGTATCTCGGACTCAGCGAGCTGAAGAAATTTTTGAGTAGAAACGAGCGAGGAGCATCATGAACTGCGAAAGATCTCGTGAATTGTTTGCGGACTACCTGGGAGATGAACTGGCAAAAGCTGAAGCGCAGACGCTTCAGCTGCATCTGAAGACTTGCCAGTGGTGCCGGCAGGAGCTGGCACTGTTAGGCAGCACCAAGACCACGCTGATGCGGGCGCTGCCCGAGGTCTCGATACCACAACACCTCTCATTCAATTTTTCCAAGCCGCAGCCGCAGAGTTGGTTTGGATGGCTTCGGCAGAATCGTTACTCAAGCTTGGCAGTCGTTACGGCTTGCTTCGTGATTTGTGTGGCCAGCCTTGCTCTTTTCCAGACACAGCTTAAGTTCGGCTCAGAAGGGTTTCAGATCTCCTTTGGCTCTTCCACGCCGACGGCTGCGACTCCGGCACCGGTCGCTCCGGAGGTGACAGTTGCCGGTCTCGGGAAGGAAGAGGTCCAGCGCTTGATCGATACAAGGCTCGGCGAGATCGACCAGACTCAAACGGCCCGTTTTGAGCGTACGCTGATGGAGGCCAGGAACCAGTGGCAAGTGCAGCGACAGCAGGATTGGCAGCAGATGTCGGCCGGGCTGCGGTACCTTGAAGCCAACCAGAAATCAATCGTGCAGGATGCGGCGCGGAATAGTACCTATATTCAATCTCTCGCAAACAACTTCTACGCAAGGGCAGAGAAGCCCGCGTCGCTGCAGTAAATTTTTGACTTAGGAGTTCAAAACTTCATGAAGGAAAAATCAATGTACAAACTTAAGAATCCAGTAGCCGCTTTGCTTGTTACTTTGCTTATGTTCTCGTCAGCTGGGTGGGCACAGGGCGCTCGGGCGTTTACGCCCGATTTCCCGGAGCTGCGGCCGGAGCTGGAAGGGTTTCAAGAGATAGTCCAGAAGACACTCGTCGCCAACTTGCAGGGTCCTTTGCCGGTGCTGAGCACTCCGAAGGGTACCTATTTGCCTGACTATGGCGCTGTCTTTCACGTTGAAGGGAACATGTACGAAATCCGTGCCGTGTCCCCCTTTACCCCAAAGCCGCTGACGCAGCAGGAATTGGACCAAGCCTATCATGCGATGCTCAAGCGCGTGGATGCTCTCCGCGAGCGAATGCTGCAGACTATCGCCGATCATGGATCGTCTTTGCAGCACTTGAAGCCTGAAGAAACCCTGGCCGTCGTCGTTCATCTCTTCAATGGGTATGCTGATCCCAACAGGCCGTGCCCGTCTCAGTTGATTTTCCGTGTCAAGAAAGCAGCCATCAGCGAGTATCAGGACAAGAAGATCACCTTGAGCGATTTGACAAAGCGAATTGAGATTACCCGGTTTTAGTGGTTGGGAGCCAGACCCTGAATCGTAGAGGCCAACGGTCGCTTTCCAAGCGCTGGTGCTTTTGACTTTGCAGGCCTAAAGGAAATTCCCTTGGTGAGAAAACTCATAGGCCAGCTCTTGGTGGAGAAAAATCTGCTGTCACCCCAGGAGCTTCAGAACGGTCTCGCTCTGCAGCGGGAACGGCGGGAAAAGATCGGTCGAATTCTGCTCGATCTCGGTTACCTCTCTGAGAAAGACCTAATGGGCGTCCTTTCAGCGCAGCACCAGGTTCCTCTCATCTCGCGTTCTGAGTTTCCCACGACTGCATTGGACGTGGAGAAGCTGTCTCCCAAATTCCTGCATCAGTTTCATGTCCTGCCGTTGGAATTGAAAAATGACGTGCTGACTGTGGCCATGTCGGACCCTTCAGACGCAGACACGCTGGAGTCGTTGCGCATGTTCACGGGTTTTAGCTGCAACATTCGCCTGGGCAACGAAACCGATATCGCCGAGGCCTTGGATCGACTTTACGGAAGCAATGGCGGTGCGGGAAAGGTCTTGGAAGAGACTGCTGAGGGAACGGGGGACTACGCTGAAGCCAGTGACGATATCGAGCATCTGCGCGATATGGCGTCTGAAGTGCCGGTGATTCGTCTCGTCAACAACCTCATCTCGCGCGCAGTGGAGCGAAGAGCTAGCGACATTCATATAGAGCCGTTCGAGAAAGAGTTTCGAATTCGCTATCGCATTGATGGCATTCTGCACACCATCGAATCGCCACCGGTCAATCTCAAGCCTGCCATCATCTCTCGAGTGAAATTGATGGCAAAACTCAACATCGCGGAGCGGCGGCTGCCTCAGGACGGCCGCATCAAGTTAAAAGTCTTGGGCAAAGAGATTGATCTTCGCGTTTCGACGCTACCGACCTTGTATGGTGAGAGCGTTGTGATGCGCATCCTGGACAAGAGCGATTCCAGTGCGTTCGATCTGCGCCGCCTCGGATTTCCTGAAAACTTGCTGGCTAAGATCGAGAAGTTGACCTCGATGCCCCATGGCATCCTGTTGGTCACGGGGCCGACGGGTAGCGGCAAATCGACAACGCTGTACAGTGCAATGAAGCGCATCAACCTTCCAGACAAGAAAATCATCACCATCGAGGATCCGGTGGAATACCAGATGGATGGCATTAACCAGATCCACGTGAACGCGCAGATTGGTCTGACATTCGCTTCGGGGCTTCGCCACATTGTTCGCCAGGACCCGGATGTCATCATGATCGGAGAGATCCGGGACCTCGAGACAGCCGAGATTGCGATCCGATCTGCTCTGACCGGACACCTGGTCTTCAGCACGTTGCACACGAACGATGCCCCGAGTGCCATCACACGACTCGTAGACATGGGAGTGGAAAACTATCTTCTGGCTTCCTGCCTCATCGGAGTTCTGGCGCAGCGGTTGGTACGGATTGTTTGCAAGGACTGCCGCGTGGAGTACTTCGAAGAGGCCAAAAAGTTGAAGGCGCTAGGACTCGAGGTAAACGGCGTAGGCCAGTTGAGGGTCTTTCGAGGTGCGGGTTGTGAAAGCTGCGGTCACACGGGATATGAATCGCGCAAGGGCATCTTCGAACTTATGGAACCCGACGATGAGATTCGAAAGATGATCGTGGCCAACGAATCATCCAACATCATTGCCAACTACGCTCGTGCGCAGGGCATGAAAACGCTTCGACAGGATGGTGTGGAAAAGGTGTTGGAAGGAACGACTACTGTGGATGAAGTCTTGCGGGTGACTCAGGATGTTTGAACATCTCTGAATTCCAAGCTAGCAGCCTAAAGCGCGGGGCACGGTCCCCAAAACTAATGTCACGGGCCTCGCATCCCGGCTTTATGTCTCTCCTCTACCGTGTTCCGCGCCTTAGGCTGCTAGCGAGTTGAAGCCGATTCTGGCTGAAGTCATGGCGACTTTTTTTTACAAGGCTGTTGCTAAAGGCGGAGATGTTGTCGAAGGCACGCTCGACGGTGCCACTGACAAAGCAGTAGCGTTGCGTCTGCAGGGCATGGGGATGGTTCCGCTCGAAATTGCGTCGAAGAAAGCCAGTCAGCCGTGGAAGCTCAATCTGCGTCTCGGGTTCGGAGGCGTGACAGCCAAAGAGGTGATGTTTTTCACGCAGGAACTGTCGACACTCGTCAATGCCGGCTTGCCCTTGGACCGGAGCCTGACAATCTGCAAGCAGCTTTCGGATAAGCCCAGGATGCGGCAGATGGTGGAGGACATTCTCCAGGGTATCAAGCAAGGAAACACGTTCGCCGACAGTTTGGCGGAACACCCCAAGTCGTTCTCGAAACTCTACGTCAACATGGTGAAAGCGGGTGAAGCCAGCGGGTCTATGCCACAGGTTCTGGAACGATTGGTGGAATTCCAGCAGTCCGCCGACGAGTTGAAAAGCTACCTCATCTCTTCGCTGATCTATCCCGCACTGCTCACTCTGGTGGGCGGCGCGTCCATCATCATTCTTCTCAACTACGTTGTCCCTAAGTTTGCCTCAATTTTCGATGATGCCGGCCGGGCCTTGCCGTTGCCTACACAAATTCTGCTGGCGGTAAGTAACTTCACGAAGACCTATTGGTGGATGTTTCTGATCGCCGCTGGAATCGCTATTGTGTCTTTCCTGAGTTTCACGGGCACCCCCAAAGGTCGAATCATGTGGGACCGGGCGAAGTTGCGTATTGTGCTGCTTGGCAACGTGCTGCGCAAGATGGAGGTGGCACGCATTTCCCGAACCCTGGGAACTCTCGTTCACAATGCAGTGCCGCTGGTGCAATCCCTGAACATCGTCCGGGAGATCAGCAACAACACGGTCATCTCCCGGGCAATCAGCGAGATTGCCGATGGGGTGAAGAAAGGCGAGGGGGTAGCGAAACCGATGGAGAAAACGGGAGTCTTCCCTCCGTTGGCTGTGCATCTCATCGAAGTGGGCGAGGAGACCGGTCGGATGGATGTCATGCTGCTGGAGCTTTCCAAGGTTTACGACAAGGAAGTACGAGCCGCGATCAAAAACCTCATTGCACTTTTTGAACCGGCCATGATCCTGGTGATGGGCCTTGTAGTCGGTGTCATTGTGGTTTCCATGATGCTCGCTATCGTCAGCATTAATGATGTACCGTTGTGACGCCGGGCTTTCAGCTCGAGCTACAGGATATGGAGGAAACAAATCCATGAAGAATCGCAGCAAAGCAGGGGTCTCCGGCGGGTATCGGGTTGCGGGTCGATCGGCCCAAGAAGGTTTCACGTTGATAGAGCTTCTCGTGGTGATGGTGATCATTGGGTTGCTGGGAGCGCTCGTGGGGCCCCGTCTGTTTCGAAATGTCGGCAAGAGCAAAGTGACAGCGACGAAAGCTCAAATCGGTATGTTCATGGCCAGCCTGGGCCAGTACAAGCTGGAAGTTGGGGCTTTCCCGACGACCGAGGAGGGATTGCTGGCTCTGCGATTGAAGCCCGTGTCGGCCAACCGTTGGGATGGACCGTACATTCAGAAAGATATCCCGCTCGATCCCTGGGGCAACTCTTACATCTACAAGTATCCGGGTGAGCATGGGGACGAGCCCGACATCATCTCTCATGGGGGTGACGGTCGAGAAGGAGGCGAAGGCGAGAACGAGGATGTGGTCAGTTGGAAATGAGGATGATCAAACCAAGACCCCTGAAGCCAAATCAGCGACAATTTCGAGGTTGTGCGAATGCCCTTCCTGAATACGGCGGGAAGCACCCGGGCTTCTGCAGGTACCTCAAGCCTTGGACTCCCCACTTCGAGTTACGCCTTTCAAGCGTTGAACCAAAACGTGGCTTTACCCTTCTTGAAGTGTTGGTCGTTCTGGTCCTTCTGGCGACGACCAGCGCTCTCGTGGCACCGTCACTGGGACGAGGTATTGCGATCCTGGAACTACAAAGCACAGCCCGGAAAATCGCAGCTACCTTGCGTTTGGCCCGGTCCAAGGCGGTCCGAGAACAGCAAGTCTACTTTGTAGAGTTTAATCTCGAGAAGGGTCGGGTAGGCCTGACGAGCGAGGACCTCAAATACCAGAAGACGTTCGATCTTCCCGAGAAAGTCAGGATGAAGCAGATCTTCAGGCTCAAGACAGAGAATCTCCGTGAGGACACGATCTATTCATTCTTCTTTGCGCCAAACGGCCTTGGCGATTCGTTTGAGGTCTGGTTGGCAAATCAACGTGGCCGGGAAGTCAAAATAGTGCAGGACACTCTGTCCAGATCGCCACGAATTGAGGAACCCGAAACGGAGGGGCGCAATGCCGGGTGAGCCTTACTACACAAGGTCGAGGCAGGAACCGCGCGGTTTCAGCTTGATGGAAGTGTTGGTGGCAATGACGATTCTGGGGGTAGCCTTTTCGACATTGTTCAGCCTGATGTCGGGCTCTTTGCGCAACATCGACCGCATACAAGAGCACGACAAGATTGTTCGATTGGGTCAGATGAAGCTGAACGAGATCGTCTTGCAGACGAATCAGGCGGCCAGTGCGCAACTTTCCGGTTCTTTCGACGACAAGTACCGCTGGCAGGCCAGCATGGAACCGGTTAGTGCCTTGGATGACTCTAACAACACGAGCCCCGGCTACTCGCTGGTTCGTGTGCGTCTCTCAGTCGTTTGGATGGGCCGTTCTGGAGAGAATCAATTCAACTTGGAAACAGTGACATGGCTTCCGGTACCTGTCTCAACCACGTAGCTGCGCGACGTCATCGCAGCAGCGGTTTCACGCTCATGGAGGTGCTGGTCAGCATCACACTGATGAGCGTCCTTGCAGTGGCTGTTCACTATGGCTACCGGATTGGATTGGATTCTTGGTCGAGAGCGGAAAAGAGTTTGGAGAAGGAACGCAAGGTTCAGTCAGTCTTCGACCTGATGAGTCGACAGCTGGGATCGATGGTGCCGTACTATTCGCGTCAACCTTTGGATGGAGCTCCTGTGGATGTGCTGCTGTTTAATGGAACCAGTCAAGGAGTGCGCTTTGTCTCAACGTTCTCGGCTGGAGCACGCAACGCCGGCGGGCTCAGGTTGGTCGAGTATTTTGTGGGTAACACCATCGGAGAGGGAATGTCTCTGTTGATGAATGACAGACTTCTACCAGAAGCCACCGTCCTTGGCCAGACGGTGTTTCGGGGTGTTTCGCGAGGAAAAGGCAATTCAGTGGTCGCCGAGTTTGAAGGATTCTCACCCAGAGCAGATTCAGAGACCTTGGTTCAAGGCCTGTCAAGTGTACAGTTTCACTTCCCGAAACGAACCGAGCGGGAGGAAGGAGAGGCAAGGGAGTCTGCCATTTCTGAAGTTGGTTTGATGTTGCCCGGCGATATAGGCTTCTTGATGCGTGCGGCACAGCAGCGATCTGGAGTGAGCGCCGCCACCAACAAGAAGGAGCGATTGCCGCTGGGTGTTGAGTTGCGATTGAAGTGGCAGGACCGTGGTCTTTTGAACGCTGAAGAGTTGTCCCTTTCAGTTCCGGTGCAAGCCAGCTTCTAGATGGGCAAGTTGATCTCAATCGGAAAGATTTCTGTGGAGAAATCAAACAAACCTACTATCCAGCGCCAAGGGAACGAAGGCGTCGTTCTAATTGCCCTGCTTTGGGTGTTGGTTGCACTCACCCTGCTTGCCCTAAACCTGGCTTCAACGACCCGAGCGGAAACGGAGGTCGCGCAAGCACTGGGTGAGGCGGAACGTTGCTACTTTCATGCGCGCGGAGCTCTGGAAACGGTCATCTACCAGCTTTCGTTTTCAAAGCGTGACGCCGAGACACAGGCTCAGCTCTTTCCATACGGGGGCGGAATGAGTCATGTATGGGTCAGCAACGATGAAATTGCTTGTCACGTTTCAATTCAAGATGAAGCAGGTAAGCTCAATCTCAATCTGGCCAAGGAAGAAACAATTGAGAGACTGTTAGACCAGATGAGTGCTTCACAGGAAGCCCAGTCAGAGTTGATTTCTGCGATAGAAAAGCGCAGGAAACCCTCCGCATCTCCTGAAAGCGGGACCTCTCAGGTACCGCAGCCCTTTATGTCGGTCGAGGAGTTGCTGCAGGTAACTGGGATGACCCACGAGCTGCTATACGGCAGCTTCCGGCGTGATGAAGGGGGCCAAGTTCTGAACAGGCGCGGCTTGGTGGAGTTTCTGACGGTTCACACCTCCACTGCCCGGGTGAACATCAATTCTGCACCGGTAGAGGTTTTGTCGTCTCTTCCCCAGATGGATCGGTCTTCAGCGACCAGCATCGTTCGCGAACGTGAAGAGAATCCATTTAAGAGTTCTGACTTGGCGCAACGGGCTGGCGCAACAGTGATGGGGGAGGCTGCCTCCACAATTACTGCCGAATCGTCGGGTTGCTACAGTTTGGTAGCCACTGCTTGGCTCAAGGGTTCCAAGGTCCGAAGAAGCATCAGAGCCGTGGTTGGGCTGACAAGTTCCAAGCTGGGTAACGAACGCTTGGCTTGGTACGACGAAGTCTGGCCATCATCAGAGATTCTGAAATGGATTGAATTGAAGACCGAAGGCAACGAGTCATCGGGCGGAGTAGTACGGCTGACTCCTCCGTCTCGCGCCGGGTCTGTGCCTCTCCATCCGGCTGACGGCCGGCACTCCAAGTTCGAGATGGGTGATTCGTATCAGCCTCTGAAGGGCTCGATGCACGCGGTTCAAGGCAGTCGTCCCCTGAGGGAGGCCTTATGACGGGTCTTTTCGGCACCTCCCGTTTGGGAATTTCTGTTGCTGATGACGTGATTCGTATGGCGCTCGTGTCAAAGCAGCTCAGCAAGGTCGAGATTCTCGGGACACTTGGTCTGGTTGATTGGAAAGCACGGCCCATAGCAGAACTAAGAGCGGAGGTCACTGAATTTTTCAGAAAGCAGCGATTTACAGATCGCCGAGGCACCTTGGTTGTCTCGCGACAACACACCGTGGTGAGGCAGTTCAGCGTCCCTGCCGACGGACAGGTGAACCTGTCCAAGGTTGTTGAGTACCAGCTAGTGAATTTCCTGCCATCGGAAGACGCGACGGCTGTGTACGATTTCACTGCGGTGAAGGAATCGGCGGCATCGGGCCTGCAGGTTACTGTGTTCTTGGTTCCCAAGAACTCGTTGGAGCAGGAACTCCACCTCTTTCAACAGTTGGGTATCCAAGTAGATTGCGTAGTTCCTACCGGCATTGCGGTGGCTAACTGTCTTGCAGTGCTGGGTGAATCGTATAGACCGAAAGCCGTGCTCTTCATTCGATTCGAGAATGGATCCTACGAGGCCATCGGAATTCTGGACTGTCGCTTGGGGTCGTGGCGCGGAGGACCATTCTCACAAGATGGGTCACCCTTGGAATTGCTTCGGGCCGAGGTTGATTTCTTTCGCAGCCGGGCAGGTTTGCCCGTCGATGTCCCTTTGGACGTGGTCGTTGCGGGGGACGCTGGGGCTGCGACAGCGATCCCGGCAGAAGCCGTTCTTGTGAGAAAAATAGGCGCGTTCGAGCTCAAGTCCTTCCACCTTGAGACAAGGCAAGGGGGCCCTAAGTCCTTGCTGGATGTACAGGGCCATCTTCTGTCATTGGCGGCTGGATTGAGTGGGCTAAAGAAGAAGGTTCCAGCTCCAATCAATCTGTTGCCAGAGGAAAGGAGACACCGGAAGGAACCCTGGCAATCGTACTTACTCTATGGCTTGGTGGGGGCCAACTGCTTGTTGATTGTTGCGCTTTTTCTCCGAAGCCGAATTCAGGATGCCCGCTATTCCGCTGAACTCGGAAACGAGATGGCTCGCCTGGAGCCGGAGGTGCGCAAGGTGAGGGCTTCGGAAGACCAATTGGCCCAGTTGCAGCAGAGGCGGGATCGACTGGTGTCGTTGAAGACACAGAACTCCCTCGTCCTCGAGTCGCTTTTGGAAATGTCACTGGTTCTTCCCAAACACACGGTAATGACGGATCTTAACCTTAAAGATAGTTCCATAGAGATTAGTGGGTTTTCGGCAGAAGCTGCTGCGCTACCGCAGATTATCGATAGCTCGGGTTACTTCAAGGATGTTGAGTTTCTTTCTGCCATCACGCGAAGCAGCGTTTCAGCCGACAAGGAAACTTTTCGGCTTCGAATGAAGTTGGAGAGGCAACCTGCTGGGCTCGTGGGCTCTCCGGCACCGGTGATTGCTGCAAATACTCCAACCGCAGAGCCTCAGAAAGCACCACCCGATGGGAGTAAACACAGATGATCCAGGTATCCCCACGTGAGAAGGCATTACTGGCTGCTGCCGTGGCCGCTGCGGCCATCTATGTCTTGTGTACGATGCTGCTGTTCCCGTATTGGGACGCCCTGACTGAGGCCTCTGCAATGATTGATGCGCAGACCAAACGGGTGGTCAACTATCGCAAGATTTTATTAACACAGAACCGCATAAGAACTTCGCTTCAAGACGCCCGCGAACAGGTGTCGGAAGCCGAGAAGGGGTTGCTTGCCAACAAGAGTGACACGTTGGCTTCGGCTGAGTTTCAAGGAGTGCTGAGGCAGCTCTCAGCCGCTCAATCTTTGAACGTTGTACGCACGGAAGTGCTGCCGGTTAAACCGATGAATCAAGAGTATGGCAAGCTTGCAGCGCGGCTGGAAGTGTCCGGATCGCTGGATCGGTTTGTTGCCTTCCTTGCCAGCTTGAATGCGAGCGAAAGAATCCTGTTTGTCGAGGAGTTGCGGATCTCTCCCACCAGCTTCAACATCCCGAAAAAAAAGGATGTGCGCGTGACGTTAACCGTGTGTGCGATGAAGTTTCTCGAACCCGCGGTCGTTTCACCTCGTAAGTCATAGCAGAGAAGAATTCCGGCGGAGAAGGGTGTCGAGGTTCAGGCAAAATGAAAAGACAACAGATCGCCGTGGCCAGCATACTAGTGGTGCTGGCCTGCTTCATGGCGTATCAATTGGTCCGCCAATGGCAGGCGTACAGAGTTGAACATCGCGTTGCCAGGCTCAGCCCTCACGTGGCTGTTCCTCCTACCCCCCTTGTTGGCCAACCGAGTGGGGTTACATCGTTCAATTTTTCTGGCATTCCAGACAACCACCCCTTTCACATCGAGAGGAACAATGTCATTCCTCCAGATCCCCCGCCCGAGATGCAAGCGAAGGTGACGGCGCCAAAGCCCGTCTTGATGGGAACCATGGGATTTTCGGGCAATTCATACGCTCTAATGGTTTCCAGCCTTTCCCGCGAGGCGGCGGTTTACAAGAAAGTGAAGGTAGGTGAGATCCTGGACGGATACACGCTGGTGAAGATTCTTCCGGACAAGGTCGTCATGCGTGTCGACGGAAACGAACTTGATGTTCGCTTAGACGACCAGCCTCGTCCCAAGCCACAGGCTCCGGCCTATGCGGGCGCAGCTGACGCTGCGAATAGAGTGGCTTCGATGGATGGACCCGGAGCAGCTTCTGCGAATATCGGTCGCGCGGATGTCAGGCCGGCACCGCAGGATGTACCGGAGGGCACAATTGTGAATGGAAAAAGAAAGCGGCTCGTTGCTTCTCCATTTGGGCCAACGATTGTGTGGGAAGACGTTCGTTGAACTTGAGGCAGGAGAGTTCCAATCGTTCGCTCGTCGCGCCCGGAAGAAAGATCACACGAGTGATCTGTAGATAAGGGAACCAAATGACCAAAGTCTGTTTGTCGTCCTTGTTGATCTGCTTCTTGTTTGTGTTCTCATCTCCGATTTCTGGGCAAGGAGAGAAAGACCCGGACAAGAAGGCCGGAGAGGAACAGCCGGCCCCGTCATCAGAGCCCAAAGATCCCAAGGATCCCAAGGGCAAAGACGTTGAGTTCGAGGAAGTGAGATCCCCATTTGGAATGCAGCGCGTTCCGAAAAGAACGAGCGGGGCTGGCCCATTTCAGCAGCCGGTTGCCCCGGTTCCTGAGCCGGCGATGCCAGCAACAGTGCCCGCAGCGCAGGGGCCGCCCCAGCAGAACACTCCAGCAACGCCCGCTTCCCCTCAGACGACTACTGGAGCCGCAGGTACCTCAGCCGCACCTCCGCCGGCGGAGACCTCACCGGCCCCCGTCGGGGCCAATACTGAGGCCGGCGTGGCATTCGTGTGCGTCAACTGTGAACTACTGGAGTTCATTCGCAATATCGCAAATGAGCTGAAGCTCAATTACGTAGTTGACCCTCGAATCAAGGGATTGGTGACCGTTCACACCTACGGCGAGCTGAAAAAGGAAGACCTGTTACCAGTGCTCGAAACGGTGTTGCGCATCAATGGTGCTGCCCTGATCAAGACCGGAAACTTCTATCAGATAGTTCCGATTGCCGGAGCGCGGCAAATGCCATTGCCTCTTCGCAAACCTGGCGAGGAAGGACAGTCTCTTGAGGAAGGCAAGGTTATCCAGATTGTTCCCATGCGATTCATGTCGGCTGCAGATATGGTTAAAGTGCTCGAGCCCTATGTTTCAGAAGGGGGGCACATTGCCTACCACGCTCAGGCGAACATCCTTCTGATTACGGAGAGCACCGGCAACCTTAAGAAACTGATGGAACTCATCAATCTATTTGATACTGACGTTTTCCAGAACAAACGTGTACAACTTTACTCGGTTCGCCACAGCCGACCTCAAGAGCTGATTCCGGACTTGGAGAAAGTGTTTTCCGCCTATGCCTCCAGTCGCGACTCGGCTGTTCGGTTCATCGGCATAGAGCGACTGAATGCGCTTCTTGCAATTTCGGCCAATCCGAGTTCGCTGATTGAAGTCGAAAAGTGGCTGGCCAAACTGGATCAGCCGCTCGAATCTCAAGGCATTCGCAACTTTGTCTACCGTGTGGAGAACTCGGATGCCAAGAAATTAGAGCCGGTTCTTCTCAGAATCTACGGTCGACAGTTCGGCGGCGGTGCTGCAACTGTTCAGCCCGTGTTGAGTACTACCCAGCCTCCAACCTCGCCACCAGGTTCTACTTCAACGGGAAGCGCCCAAGCGAGCCGTGATGCTACGGAGGGGACATCGGGCCTCGTCCAGGGGGACGTCAAGATCGTCGCCGACGAAGTGAATAATGCCCTGATCGTCCGCTCCACTCCTCAAGACTATGACGTTGTGAAGGAAACCATCAAGCTGCTGGATGTTGTACCACGACAGGTCTTAATTGAGGTGAAGATCTTCGAGGTTGTCCTCACCGGAAACTTGTCGATGGGGGTGTCAGCCTTTCTGCAACGCCGGTCCGAGGCTTCAAAGATCACAACCGCTTCATTTTCTTCGTCCGCGCCGGGTCCTTTGCCAGCGGGCCTGAATCTCAGCACTTTTGCCAACATTGGCATGACTCGAGAATTGGTCGCGTTCCTGAACGCTCAGGAGACGCGAAGCCGCTCACGAGTTTTGTCGGCCCCCACGGTGATTGCGTCTGATAACATTGAAGCTCACATTCAGGTCGGGCAGGAAATTCCAATTCTGACCGCACAAGGAGTGGTTCCGGGAGGCACCGGAGGAGGTAGCCTTTTTACAAACAGTGTTCAGAACCGGAGCACTGGAATCATCTTAAGCGTCACGCCTCGAATCAACCCGAGTGGCTGGGTGACCCTGAAGGTACTTCAGGAGGTCAGCAGCCCTGGGCCCCCTCCAACCGGTTCGTCGATCCAGTCTCCCTCAATCAACGTCCGCTCGGTCGGGACTCAAATCACCGTCAAGGATGGTGAGACGATCGCGATAGGTGGAATTATTTCGGAAACGAAGGGGGTTTCCAAGAATAGAGTGCCACTACTGGGGGATATTCCAGGGGTCGGACTCCTTTTCGGAAACTCTAGCTACACCACCGATCGGACCGAGCTAATCGCGTTGATCACCCCGAAACTTATCGAAGATATCGATCAGGCCAATGACTTGACGGAAGACCTCAAATCACAGTTGAAATCCTTACGTAAAGACTTTCGCAGGCTTGATCGGCAGTCAGAATAGAGCAACCGGTCATCCTAGGTAAGGGATCTCTATGCCGCCTTTTCGCTGATCGCACAGTGCTTGGTCCACAATGAGGCAGAACGATCTCGCCAAAATTTTTTCTAAAGTTCACGCAGCCATATCCGAAATACTGCGATAGTGCCACTGAACGGTGAGCGGTTAGGCAAGCCGCACCCGAGGCCTGGCTCCAAGCATTTAGTTTCACCGCAACAATTCAGACTTGCTTTATGGTTCAGCCTTGTCATAGAGTTTGAAGCAATCTGAGGAAGTCCTCAATTTGACGGTCGCTGCCGGGAGCTAACCACCGTAACTTCAATTTCTCGATGGTCTTAACGTGCATAAAATTTCTGAAGAACACGCAAATAAATCTTGACACAACTTTTTGAGAGTGCTACCTTAACCGCGATTTCCAATGTTTTTAACAGTTTAGGGCAAGTTTTGGGATGCAAATTCTCGATGAAAGGGAGGTGATAGATTAGAGTCTTTCAACATATCCGGAGTTAGGGTGTTTGAAAACATCTAGTCTGTCACCTAATTCTCCGGTGGTCCTGAAAGCAGTTTGAAGGGGGTGAAAGCTCGCGGAAACTAAATTTTAGGAAGTTGGTCAAACACCGGATTGTCCAGCCTTGAAGTCCAGCAGTACCCAGGTTGTTAACCATCGCGGACTGACGCAGAATGCGAGCACTTGGGGTCAAAGATTCACCAGCAGCAAACGTTTTGTTTTAACCACTATCAACTGAGGAGAGAAAATGCGAGCAAAAACAACAGCAATAGCCGTTGCGCTCTGTGCGTTATTCATGTTCGTTTTCACGACGAATGTGCACGCGCAGTTGAGCAACACACTGGCTTCGCAAAACAACGACGTCGTCCGACACGGACTGACCGAGTTGATGGGCGAAGTCCGCATCACCGAGGTGTCCGGAATCACGATTTCTAACACCATTACAATTACCTACGTAAACGCAGCGATCAACAATGGGTTTACGTCGGCTACTCCCATCGCGACTCACTTCAACAAGCTCCTTCCGGATGGGTCCTTTGGCGACGTTACTACTTTCTCGGGTGGGATTGAGCTGATTAAGACTGGTGTGTATCGGAATTCTGGAGTTACCCTGTCTGCGGTGAACGCGAACGCAGTTGGCGGTGGCCAAGTGGTAATCAGCATTCCTCCTGGCCTCAATCCAAACGCCGGGGACTATTTGGCAGTGAATGGTGCGCGGACCTCGGTCTTGGGGAGAGCGCCGAACGACCAGATCAGGGCAAGAGTGAGTTCGACGCCTTCAAATGCCAACGTGTTCAACCAGACTGAAGTTGTGGTTGCTACCGTCCAGGAAAGCATCGTTTTAACCGTGACATCGGTAACGATTCCAATCTGTCTGACTCCCACGAACCCGACCGTCATCGTCACTGAGGGTTTCGCAGGGACCATGGTCAACTATACGACTTCGCTCAATGGCAGACCACGCTACGGCGCCACTGCTCATACTCGGGTCCGGATTCGCGTGAACAACCCGGTGACAGGCGTGACCGTGACTTGGCCCATCACCGTGACCGATTCCTCAACCTCGTTGTCGGGTGGTACGCTGCAAATCGAGTCTGGGTCAACCAGCTCGTCAGCAACCTACACGTTTGTCCCAGCCAACCAGAACACCAGCGATACGATCGTTGAGCGATTCGCCATCACGCCGACAGTTGCAGTGGCAGCCACGGCCGACTCGTCGGGTGTGCCTTCCACGGTGCAAGTGCAGTTGGCGGCAGATGTGGATGATCCTTCGACGGCAGTTATTCGGTTCGATCATCCTTTCTACAATGATCCTCCGAACAACTTCATCACCATTACGAAGTGTATTACCTACCTCCTGTACCCATTCGTGACCGGTAACAACATCCCCGGATTCACCACGGGTATCGCGATCGCCAACACCAGCAGCGACGATGCGGCGTTCGGTGGAACGGGAACGGGTGCTAACGCCCAGAACGGTTCAATCACCCTGTACGGCTGGCACAACAGCAACAAGGACGCAACGGGGAGCAGCACGACAAACTACACTCCGTCAACGTTCACTGGGGCTGCAGTTACGGCTGTGGTCAGTGCAAACTTGAATGCAGGTGACACTTATGCGAACACCATCGACGGCTCGGCGGCTGCTTTTGTGGGCTTCCAAGGCTATGTCATCGCAAAGTGCAACTTCCAGTTTGGACACGGATTTGCCTTCATCGTCGGAAAGTATAACAGTGGCACCGTCTTCGACGTGGCTCACGGTTATCTGGCCCTCGTGATTCCAGATCCTTCATTCCCTGTTACTGCTGCCAGCAATCTTAGAAACGCAGCAAACGGTGGGGAGAGTTTGGGTCAGTAGTATCCTGAAACGCTTCTTTTTGGGGTAGCCATTCGGCTACCCCATTTTTTTTGCTCGTTTCGTCTTTTTGGTTTGCGCCGCTCGGCTTTTGGTCGTTAGACTTCGTCTTAAGAATCGGCGGGGCTGTCACTGCCCATTCATGACTGTAAGTGGTCCGTAGAATTGAAGCACGTCTGGTGGGTCCTAGTACTGGCAGCCCGCACGCTCAGGAAGTAAGGAGAAAGGCAATGTCCAAGAAAGTCGCTCGATACGCCTGGTCTTTGCTTTTCATTCACGCTTGGTTGCTAAGCGCCGACCAGATCTCAGCCCAAGAGTCCCAAAACGACAAAATCAAGCTTCGTGTTGAGCAGTACTATCAAGCTGTTCAGTCAAACCAGCAAGCCAAGGTAGCCGAATTCGTGGTTCCCAAGGCACGAGGAGCTTTTTTCCCGCAGTTTGATCCAAAGTTAGTAGGAATTCGAGTGGCAGAGATCAAACTTGAGGAGGGAGGAACATCAGCTGTGGTCAAGGTCATCAGCCAGGTGATGGCCCCGACCATCATGCGCCCGATCGACGTACCGTCTTTGGTACGGTGGAAGAAGGAATCCGGCGAGTGGTTTTTCGATCCGCAAGATCCACCACGAACCCTCGCGAGCATCTTTAAGGAATACTTCTGGGACAAGCAAGCCGCGAGGGCAAAAAAGGATCCCGCTGTGCCACCTATAGAGGTGAAGTTCGATAAGGACGTAGTCGATTTTGGGATGGCCGCCAAAGGAAGTACGGTCAACCTGAAGTTCAGTTTCACCAATCTTTCCTCAAAAGATCTGGTGATTGAACAACTCTATCTTCAAGAGCAACTCATGAGGGATTTGACGAGTGAGCGAGTGATTAAGCCGGGGAAGAAGGGCGAAGTTATATTTACACTCGAAACGGGTCCCTTGTATCGAGAATTCGAGCACGATGTTTTTGTCCAGTTTGAACCGATTAAGGAAATCGTAAAATTGAAGGTCAAGGGGAAGGTTTTCACCGCCCAGGAAATAGCGGAATCCCTGAAGCCAGCGAAGTAGTCTGCCCCAGGCAAGCTTCGAACCTTCGTTTGTCTCAGCAGGAATTCTTATCTTCGCTGGTTCGCCGGGATGTAGAGGCTTGTTTCATATCCACGTGTCATTCAGCAAGGTCGATCCATCCATCACCGATTACATACCCCCCAATTCCTGAAGTCTTCGTTCTCCCTCCAAGAAGAAGGGATCGTCTCGTGGCCCCTTCCAGAAGGCGACAAAGAAGCGAAAATGAAGGTGAGCTTTCGAGCGCTCGCCTGCCTTAAGGTAAAGCAAGCCTAAGTTGAAGTGAGCTTCAGGGTAGCGAAAAAACCTTTCCGTAGCTCTCTCATAACTCTGGATAGCCCTTCCAGTCTGGCCATTCTTGGCATAGATGACGCCTTGGTTGAAGTAGACTTCATGATTGATTCTCTTGCCGCGGCTCTCTCTCAGACCGTCGACCAACTTCAGAGCCTCGTCTAGCTTCCCTTGGTTCGCTTTCAGGAGTGCCAAGTTAGCCCGAACCTCAGGGTAATTTGGATCCGTTTTCATAGCTTCCACGAATGACTTCTCGGAAGCTGTCGAATCACCCGCCTCCGCGTAGGCTGTTCCCAGATTCGTGAGCGCACGAACGCTCCTTGGATACTTGATCGAGTTATCGGCCCACAGTGTGATCTTATCCTTCCAGGCACCATTCCTTTGATAAGTGAGAACTATCAGGAGCGGTAGAGCCGCAACTAGTAGAACCCGCAGCATTCTTGCCTCGACAGATTTCTTGGGCCCGGCAAGGTAGCCGAACAGAGGAAAGAGGCAGGCCGAAAAAAAACCTATCGAGGGCAGGTAGAGCCGGTGCTCGTAGATCATTTCCAGCGGTAAGAACGAGGACTCAGCAGACAAGCCAACGAAGAACCACAGGATCGAAAAACTGAGGAATGCCCACCGAGGCCGGCAGTACATGCCCCAGCCGACCAGCACCAAGACCGCCAGGAGGCACAATAAGGTGGTGGGTGGCGAAAAGAGGCTCGTCGAAGTCGTCACCTCATGCTTCAGCGCAAGCCGAGAAGGCAAGGGCAGAAGCAATTGGGTTAGATGAAAGACGATCACTCGCGGCTGGGTTAGCAGACGCTCAAAGAGACTGAAGTCTCGCCCTGCGTAGTCGGCCTCTATCTTCTGAGCCAGGCCAGAGCCCCATGCAAACGCTCCCGCCAGGAGCGCTAGGCACAACACTCCAGCTAGTATGACCTTCGGTGTCAGGCGGCTATTCTCTCTTGGGAAGCACCATTCAAGAGCAAGTGCCAAGAATGGAAGCACCACCGCGTTTTCTTTGCTCGCGATCGCTAGTAGGAGCCAGATTGAAATCGCAGCGAAACTCGACCACGAAGTGCTCTTCGCTGGCGCCTCACGCCAGTGCAGGTAACTGCGGATGAAAAGTAGCCCAAACAGTGCGGCCAGCAAATTCATTCTTTGCACGATATACGTAACCGACTGAGTTTGTAGAGGACTCAACGACCAAAAGGCAGAGACAAAGAATGAAAGTGTCTGTTGGGAGGGCACCGTCAGGGAATGGAGTCCCAAGCGGCCGATACGCCGCACCACATCGAACACCAACAGTGTGTTCGCAACGTGAATCAGCAGGTTGAAGATGTGGTAGGAGACCAGGCTAAAGCCAAAGAAGTAATAGTTGAGGGCAAACGTTAGATATGCGACGGGACGGTAGCCCCCCACTCGGCTGGCTGCGGCCTGAACAAGACTGCTCCAGGACAAATCGCTGATCTGGATATCAGAATTGGCAAGAATGTTCGGGACATCGTCGAATTGCCAGTCGGCTTGAAGCGAATTGGAATACGCTACCAGGTTGAGAAGAACAAGCAGGGCTGGATATGCCAGGAATGGAATCGGGAGCAGCGACTGACTCGATGATTCGTCCCCTGTCACGAGCCGCTTCTTTGAAGGCTTCCCTTTCATTGACCGGATGGCCTCGGCTACTTCGGATGTGGATTCACTGGCTCTTGCATGAAGGCCTGTGCGGTACTCATACCCCGCCGCGCCCGATAATCGTTACCCCTGGGGCTCAAGGCGAGTGCCTTCTGAAAGGCTTGGTAGGCCTCTTGATACCGATTTTCGAGCAGGTAAGTATCGGCGAGATTCAGAGAAATTCTCAAGTTGTTCGGCAGTGCGTTCAGTGCCTTTTCAAAATTCGCTGAAGCCTTCGCATAGTCCCTTTGGAACAGACAAATTTCCCCCAACCCGGCATAGATTTCTCCATCACTTGGAAACAGCCCTGCAGCTTGTTCGTAAACTCTCACGGCATCTTCAAGACGCATTGAACCTGCGTAGACTCGTCCCAGATTCCTAAGAGTTGCCGGCGTGGGTTGAATGGATGCCGATTGTTCAAAGGCCCGTGTAGCTTCCTCGCTTCGCCCTCGATCCAGTAGAGCCGCTCCAAGGTTGTTGAATATGCCTGCGGCTCGTGGCGAGGCACGGGATGTCGCTTCATAGAACGTGATCTCGTCCTGCCAGACTTGATTCCTGCGAAAGGTTTGAAAGGCAAGAAGAGCCAACAGGGTAGCGAAACTGGAAGACATCCAACGTCTTCCCAAGACGTGCTTCAACGGCTCGACTGAAATGCAAAGCGTCAAGGTCAACCCCAATGAGGGCAAGTATAGGTAGCGTTCAGCCATCACGTTCTCGCCAATCTGTTTCAAGAACAGGAGCACTGGCGACAGCGCGAACACAAACCAGGTGAAGCCTAGCAGCAGCAGAGCTTGATGTTCTTTGCTTGTATGGCGATACACGAACGCCCCGAGAGCCATGACAGCGAGAAGCAAGCCAGCGCTCATGGCGACCCTCGTATCACCAAGCGACAAGATGGGATCGAAAAACCGATAGGCATTCAGCCTTGCCGGGAAGAAAAACGTGCCAAAATATCCTGCGAGGAGATCCAATTGGTTGAGGCCCATCTGAAACGGATTGAGAAAGGCGTAACGAATCTGGGCCGGTTCTGTGAAGCCACCAATCGCCTGAATGCGAAATCCGAGATAAACGGCAAAGGCAACGACCAGAGGGATGTACACCTTGAGGCAATGACTCAGGGCGGGGCGCCGCCTGCGGGTCAAAAAATCATACGCAATCAGAACGGGAATGAATGTCACCATGGTTTCCTTGGACAACAAGCCCGCAAAGAAACAGAAGTGAAGGGCAACCAACCTGGTCAGTGAATTTGATTTGCAGAATTCAACGTAGAACCAAAAACTCATCAGGAAGAACAGCGCGCACATCACGTCTGTTATTCCTGAGATCCAGCTCACAGCTTCTGTGTTGGCCGGGTGTACTGCATAGAGGAGTGCGCTAGCGAGTCCTAGCGCCGGTTTCTGCCAAGCGCGAGCCACCAATACATAAAAGAGAAGGCACACACCGGCGTGAAGAATCAGTTTCCAAAGATGGAATACCCACGGCGACGGGCCACTAAGGCAGTACAGCAAAGCGTAAGTGACGTACTGAAGCGGCCGATAGTAATTCGAGCCGACTCTCTGGTCTGCGGTCGAACTAAATGCCCATGCGGGAGAGCTGAGGAGATTCGGAAGCTGGGACAGGTCCCGAATAGATGGATTTCCCAGAATCTCTACGCGGTCGTCGTGAACGAATGCATTGTCCAGGGTATTTCCATAGCAGAGTAGGACGGCTGCGATGATCAACAATGAGGGAGCGAATCTGCCTCCAATCCGATAGGGGGCAGGCTTTTCGCCTATGCCTCCCCCTTTGCCGGTTTGGTAGGACTCTTGTCTCTCTCGTGTAAGAGGTCTTGCGCTCTTCTTGCGGGTCTTCCTTCCCAATCTGATTGCTCCCGAAGTGGAGGTTTCGGGGAGCAGGGTAGACTCCCCTAAGAGCCCCGCTGAGGAGGCCATTGGGGCTGGCTGAAGCGTCGTGACGCCACACGAGCGCCAGTCTTTGACCCCCGGGGTCATGAGAGCGCCGCCTTGACACTCCCGGTGAGGTTTCTCTATCCTTTTTCGTCCGCAGGTTCTTTCACGTTCCCAGCAGCCAGCGATGGTCAGGCGGTCGAGGTTCGCAATCGGCCTGACGACGGGTGATTCTTGCACTAATGAGGATGGGCTCCAAGCCAATTCCACGAACGACCCAACCGGGTTTCTGCGATTGACGGGAATTGCTCTAGACTCCCGGCAGGCCCTTCGTTGATGCTCGGATAGAAGCTACGACTCAGCATGCCATTCCAAATGAGCTTCAAATACTCGCGCAGCGAAGAAGCGATAGGAGTCCCCGCTGTCCAAGACTGTTCCATGTACTGACGCGCGATTGAAAATACCGAACGACTCAGCAAACCGGCTTGGAACCGTTCTCATCGTCACATCGTCCTATCCCAAGCATGAAGGTGAGCCTTCTGGGATTTTTCTGCACCATCTGAGTCGCCAACTGGTGGCTGTGGGTTGGCGAGTGTTGGTTTTAGCCCCCAATTTCCCCGGAGGCCAGCCTGTGCAGACGCTTGATGGCGTTGAGATCCGCCGTTTTAACTACTTCATTCCCCAACGCCAGGCCCTGTGTTATCGCAGCGGCATGCTGCCCAATCTAAAGCAGTCGCAGTTACTCTGGTTTCAAGTGCCGTTCTATCTGGTGAACCTCTTTATGTCCGTCCTGCGGGTCGTTCGCAAGGAGTCCATTGACGTCATCAATGCACATTGGGTTGTGCCGCAAGGCATCGTCATGCGCCTGATACAAAGTGTTTCGCCCGTGCCGGTTGTGCTGACGGTGCATGGCGGCGATATCTTTGCGTTTCAGGGACTCGCAGGCCGTTCGCTTAAGAGGCTGGCGCTCAAGCGGGCCGATGCCTGCACCGCAAACAGCATGTTTACCCGCGGCCAACTTTTGCAGCTATGTCCTTCCGCCGAGGTCAGCATTGTGCCCATGGGTGTGGACGTTACGGAGTTTGAGCCGAAGCAGCGGAACCCAATACTACGGCGGCGCTTGGGCGTCGAAGCTGAGATGATTCTTTTTGTAGGGCGTCTGGTAGAAAAGAAGGGCGTCCATAATCTGCTGGCAGCGATGCAGCGGGTGCTCAAAAGTTCGCCGAAGGCGATGCTGGTCTTGGTGGGTGACGGTACTCAGCGGGATGAGCTGGAACGCATGGCTGAACGATTGCAAATCGGTAGCGCGCTACGTTTCCTGGGCAAATTGCCGCATGACCAGCTTCCGGAATACTACGCTGCGGCCGACCTGTTTGTTGGCCCGTCGGTGGTCGACCGAAGCGGTGACACGGAAGGTCTGGGCGTTGTCTTTATTGAAGCCGCGTCCGCGGGCCTGGCGATGGTGGGCACTTCAGTGGGAGGCATCTCCGACGTACTTGTCCACAACGTTACCGGACTGGCAGTCGAGCCCGATCAGCCCGAGGCGCTTGCCGAGGCAATCGAACGGCTCCTGAGTGACGAGGCGCTCCGTTGTCGGCTGGGTGCGGCCGCGCGGCAACACGTGCTGAGCCAGTTCTCGTGGAGCCAGGTCGCCGAGCGCTTCTCCAGTGTTTTTAGCGGCGTATTGGAACGCCGCCCGGGACACCGACGATGAGAGTTCTCTATCCCCTCATCGGCGGCTCTGGCGTCGAAGTCTATTCCGAGCGCTTGGTTGCTGGCTTGGCCCCGCTAAACGGGAAGGGCCAGTTGCTGCGATTCTCTCCGCCATGGGAATACTTTCCCTGGGGCCTGAGATGGGCGTGGAACAGGCTTGGGCCGCCAACCAGAGATTGCGACCTCGTGCACGTCAACGCAGATTACGGATGCTACTTTTCAGTTCCGGGCAAGCCCCTGGTAGCGACGCTGCACCACAGTTCGATTGATGATCTCTATCTTTCGTCATTGTCTCTGGCGGTTCGCTGGCATCATCGGCTTGTGTTGAAACCCTCCGTTGAAAAGACGGTGCATCAAGCCAATGCCCTGGTGTCGGTGAGCCAGCACACGTGCAACACGATCTGTGAAGTTTTTCAAAAGCAGTTGCCAATACGCATCATTCCTAACGGCATCGACACAATGCGGTTTCGTCCGAGTGCAGACCCGATATCAGCCGAGAGCGGCAGCACCGACGACGACAAAGCCGAACGTGGGCGTCGCTCGGTGGGCGCCGACCGTGGAGGCGAAACCGACGGGCGCCCAGCACCTGTCAGGGTGCCTGCCTTCAGTGGCCCTTCAGCTGAATCCAGCAAGAGAAGGGGATCGATTGTGTTGTTCTTCTCCGGGAATCCCTCTCATCGCAAAGGATCGGATCTCTTCGTCCCTGTGATGAAGCAACTGGGCAGCGACTATGAACTGCGGGCTACCGGCGGTCTGCGCGGGACTTCGCCGCTCTTTGATGCGCCCAACATCCGCTGCCTTGGACGCTTGAGCGAAGACGAATTGATCCGGCAGATCAACCAGGCCGACATATCGTTTCAGCCCTCGCGTCGGGAAGGCTTCGGATTGTCAATCGTTGAAGCGATGGCCTGTGGCAAGCCCGTGGTATCGAGCAACGTGTCTGCCATTCCCGAAGTGCTGGAGCACGAAAAGGGTGGCTACTTGTGCGAGCCTGGCTCCGTTGATCAACTGGTGACTGCGATTCGAAAGCTCGCTCATTCTGAGATGCTCCGAAGTCAGATGGGCCAGTTCAATCGCCAGATTATAGAGGAGAGATTCACTCTAGAAAGAATGGCACGGGCGTATCACGCGCTTTATCAGACTGTGGCAGGGTAGTGCAGACCCGCTCCAAACCGTTTGCCTTCCAGGACTTTCCGTGAACATCGGCGTCGATTCCCGATCCTTGGGCCCCATGAAGACCGGCGTCGGTACCTATCTGTCAGAGGTGCTGCACCACTGGCCCGCCGGGCACTCGCCCGACTCGTTTTGGCTGTTGTCCCACCAGGCGATTGCTTATCCCGAAAGTCCCGCGGTCCGGCACTCCGTAGCCCAGGCCCGCTGGGGGCTCTCCTGGTATCTTCTGCGGGCCCATCGTCTCGTCGCTCAGAATCCTTCAGCCGTGTTTTGGGGGGCGCAGGGCCTCCTGCCCCTCCGGCTTTCAAAGCTTTGTCCCGCGGCCATCACGATTCACGATTGCATTCATCAACAGGGCGTGCGTTTTGCGCCTTCAGTGCCATACAACTGGGTGCATCGGAGCCTGCTCCCCCAGGCTACCCGCAGGGCGGGGCGAATTCTGGTGGTATCCCGGTTCGTTGCTGACGAAGTAATGCGTTGTTTTCGTCTGCCAGCCTCCAAAATAGAGGTGACTCCACTGGGCGTGCGGCGTGAATTCTTCGGAGATGTCAGGGCAGGCCGGAACGACGAATCCGTGCTGGCGAAGTATGGGATCAGAAGCCCATTCGTTCTGGGAGTGGGCACGCTTGAGCCCCGCAAGAACCTCCGGACCCTCCTCGAGGCGTTTGCCTTGCTCCCTTCGCGCCTGGCAAGCCAGTTTCAACTTGTCCTGGCCGGAAAGTCAGGATGGGGAACGGCGAGCTTGGAAAAGTATTTGCAAAGTTACGCGAAGCGCTCCAGCTTGATCCTGACGGGTTACATTGCTGAAGCGGATTTGCTGGCACTGTACGCGTCAGCCCGGATGTTTGTCTTCCCGTCGTTCTATGAGGGTTTCGGATTGCCGGTTGCAGAAGCCCTGGCTTCGGGCTGCCCCGTCATCGCCTCGACGGCTCCTTCGCTCAAGGAAGTCGCGGGCTCAGCAGCAATATTCGTCGATCCAAAGAGCCCACCTGAGGAATGGAGCCGGGCGATGGTGCGCGTTGCCGATTCCGCCGAGCTCAGGCACTCTCTCTCCATCGCGGGCCGCGAGCGCGCCGGCAGGTTTTCCTGGAAAGCTTGTGCTCAACAGACTTCCGAAGCTCTCAGGAATGTTGCCGAGGGTAGGACATGAGAAAACGGCGCTTCTGCCTGATTGACAAGAACGGGTGTATTGCGTGTGGCGGAAGGACTTTCGAAAGACGCGCGGTCATCAACGATTCACTGGCATCAGCGTGGGGACTCTCCGCTCGGGAACGCGCGGACTTTGACGAGCGCGAAGGTCACACCTGCGTTGGCTGTCAGATGTCGAAGCGGGTCCGGATGCTGCTTTGGAGCATCCGGAGGCTCTTTCCGATTTCGGGCGGACTTCGTGTTCTGCACTTCAATCAGATCAACCATCTCAGACCAGCCTTGCTCGCACTTGGGGATCTAACCGAGACCTGCTACAGACCCGGAACGGCACGAGGGGTCAAAGTGGGTGAGCTTGCGAACGAAGACATTGGCCAGTTGACCTTCCCCAGCAATCATTTCGATCTCGCCATCCATTCTGAAACGCTCGAACATTTGTTTGACTTCGGCAGAGGCTTGAACGAAGTTCAGCGCGTGCTAAGGCCGGGGGGAGCTCAGGTCTACACGATACCGCTCCTCCACAGCCGCCCTACACGCCAGCGCTCGCAACTGACACCGGAGGGTACTCTGCACCTTCTTCCGCCCAGCTTCCACGGGAATGAGGGGGAATTTCCAGTGGTGTGGGAATTTGGGAGTGACTTCCTCACGCAACGGCAGACCTGTATCGACGAACTCCACTATGACAACTCCTGGCGGAACCCGACAGTTTTCACCATCATCGAAAGAAAGCTCCAATAACCACGAAACGCAGAACCAAGCACTGTGAGGCTCTCTGATGAACAAGCTCTTGAGACTTGCGCTTTGGCTGATCATCACTGCCGGGACATTCCCTTGCGTCTTGTCCTCCCAGGTTCCTGCTGAAGCCAGGGAGTATCAAAGCCCTCCGCCCCACCTTCATGCCAACCTGTGGATGCAGACTTCGGCTGAATATGAGGCCCTTTGCCGGCAAACCTTCAACGCTGCCCTCAAAGAGATCAGGCAAACGGTAAAGGCGGCGAAACGCCGCCAGGGTCGCCCCGTAGGTCCGGACAGGAAGCCACTGGCAGTCGTTGCAGATCTCGACGAGACAATCCTGGACAACGGCCGGTTTCAAAGCGAAATGGATGCGGCCGTATGGGCCGATGGAACGGACATTGGCTTCACCCCGAAGCGTTGGGAGCAATGGGAGAGGGGTAATCCTGTGGAAGTAGCGCTGGTCCCCGGCGCCGGCCCGTTTATTGCCGAAGTTGAAAAACTGAAGGTCGTCATGGTCTATGTGTCGAACCGTCTCGAATACCTGAAGGGCAGCACCATTCAGGCCTTGGCTCACAATGGGATCAACACTCAAGGACTGGAGTTGGGAACGGAGTTGCGCCTGTTGCTCAAGGAGCCGTCGGGATCCAGCAAGCAGGACAGAATCAAACGGGTTGGTGAGAAGTATCGTGTGGTGGCTTATCTGGGAGACAATCTGGGAGATTTCCCGGAATCGCCGGAGCTGCCACAGGATAGAACACAACAACTCGCTGCCCGCCGCCAGTACGTGGAATCGAGTGCCGATCTTTGGGGAGCCCGCTACTTCATGCTTCCCAACCCCGTTTACGGCAGTTGGGACCAGATATTGCCCAAGTCTGTCCAAGAACGCATGGACCTACTCAAGCGTGCCGGTAACGCGATGTTTGTTGAAGCAAAGTGAGTGTGAAGGAGGGCTCGCATGCTTTGCTGAGACAGTCCCTCACAGCGCGCTCGAGCTAGCCGTTATTGTGGCAGCAGCGTTCGAGGATCGTTGGTCAGGTTGTCAATCAGAGCCACGTAAGCTGCGAAAGCTCCTGAACCGATCGGAGTGGAGAGCAAGATCCTCGCTCCACTGATGTCTGAGGGGATGCCCAGTTCCCGTACCACCCGCGTCAACTGCACCATTCCCAGCGGCTGCAGGGTCAGGTGCCGCGACGCCAGGAGTACTCCATCCTGGGAAATCACCGAAAGGTCGGCCTCTGTCTGTGTTTCCCTGGCGTTGGCCAGAATGAGGTTGCTCCGGAAGCTTGCATCCTCGCGAATGCCGGTAATGGACCGTGGAGACAAAGCATCGATAAATTGTCCATCTCCAGCGGCTGGTACGTTCTGGCCGAATGTCCGTCCGGAGCCTGGGGTTGAAGTTTGAGCCTGAACTGTCAAAGTACCTGTCGAGGTATATTCGGGGGGGCGTAAGGCTGCCGAGACCTGGATTGCTCCAAAGTCTTGCTCAAGACTGAACAGCGAGTGGAGAACGTCTGAAAATGTCACGCTTGTTCCCTGTGCAATGACGAAGGTTTTTTCAGGTCCGTGTCTTCCGTTGATGTGATTTCCCAGAAATTTCAGCTTGGCGGTTGCTTCACCGATGCCGGTATTCGCCAACGTCACGTCAGACGTATAGTAGGCTCCTCCCAAGCCGGGAGCTCGCGCAATTGAGGGCAGGAGCCACGTGCCAGAGGCCCCAGTTACACCGGGCTCTGGCAGCAAGCTACGCGGATCGTTCGTTGAGTTGTCGATTGAAACTGCATAAGCCGCAAGGTAGCCACCCAGTGTCGGTGTTGAGACAACAAGTTGCCCACCAGCGAGGTCTTGTTCGACTCCCAGAGAACGAACTAATCTTGTGAGTTGTGTCATTTCCAGCGGGCGCAACACCAACTCTTTGCGCGCCAGTTCAATTCCTTCCTGTGTGCGCAACTCGAGTTGGACCTCCAGCGGATCTTCAGTGGCATTGGTTAGGATGAGATTCGTTCGAAACTGGCCATCCTCCCGTATTGCGACAATCGTTCGAGGAAGACCTTGAGCAATCCAATCTGAATACCACACCGCCGGAACGCTGTGTCCATAGCTTCCTCCACCGGTCGAAGGAGTGGCTGTCTGGCCTTGGACCACAACGGCAGACGATGACGAGATCACTCGAATCGCTCCAAACCCGTCCGCGACCCCGAAGACGCTCGCAAGAACATCGGGGTAGGACAGTGATGTCCCAGCGGCCAGGGTCAGCGTCTTCGAGATTCCATTGCGGCCGTCCCGATTGTTGCCGAGAAATTCGAGTGTCATGCTGGCGGACTGACTTCCCGTGTTGGCCAGGAGCAGTTCAGTGGTGAAGAAGGCCCCGTTCAGACCCCGTGAGCGAGCGCTTGAAGGAAGAATCCATATCTTTGGGGGCGTTGTTGGCGGTTGCGACGGATCTCCCCGAAAGACGCGGCGAACCTGATGATTGTAGGTGTCGGCAATCCACAGGTTGCCGGCCTGATCGACGGCAATGCCTTGCGGGGAGTTCAATTGAGCAGCTACGGCCGGCAGTCCATTCCCACTGAAGCCTGCCGAACCAAATCCGGCTATCGTTAGAATCTTACCGCTGGGGTCCACTCGTCGGACGCGATGGTTGTCTGAATCGGCGAGATAGATGTTGCCAGATCCATCCACTGCTACACTCTGAGGGTAGTTGAGCGTAGCCGCCAGGGCAGGGCCACCATCACCGCCAAATCCCCGGGCGCCATTCCCTGCAAATGTGTCGATGGTTCCTGCGGCACTTACCCTCCTGATTCGCTGGTTGCCCCATTCGACGATGTAGAGGTTGCCTTGCGGGTCGATGGCCACATCCTGCGGGTTCCGCATTTGGGCCTGCGTCGCTGGCCCTCCGTCGCCGCCGTACCCACCGCCATAGTGCGGCAACCCCTTGAAGTCAAAGGTGTCCACCGAACCCGATCCAGCTATCGTCTCGATTCTTCCATCCGGCGAAACCTTGCGGATGCGGTGATTGCGTGAGTCTGCGATATAAACATTCCCGCTGTTGTCTACGGCTAGACCCATTGGCTCGTGCAGACTGGCCTGTGCGCCTGGGCCTCCATCCCCGGCGAATGCCCTTTTGCCGTTGCCGGCCAGCGTAGAGATCAGACCAGCCGGGGTGACCTTCCGGACCCGCTGGCCGACCATCTCCGTGATGTAAAGGTTTCCTGAAGCATCAAGAGCGACATCAGCTGGCGTACAGAGCTGGGCTGCGACAGCCTGGCCTCCGTCCCCCCGAGGGCCACTGGAAGCACAGTCCCCGAATGATCCCGAAAGTCCAGTACCGGCGACTGTGGTTATGATTCCAGCCGGGGTCACCCGACGCACTCGGTGGTTGGCGCCGTCGGCAATGAACAAATTGCCCGCCGAGTCGGTTGCCATGCCCCTCGGCCAATTGAGGGATGACCAAAGCGAGCGGCCCTCACCGGTGTAGTTGGCGGCAAACATTCCGCGCGCCCGGCTTCCCGCGACCGCTTCAATGAGAAGGCTGCCTGAAACCTGCGACGCCTGAATTGTCAGCGTGAAGGTTTTTGAGATCCGAACCTCATTGAAGTCTCTGGCTTGCGCCGTAAACATGAAGACACCCGACCGTCCTGGTGTACCGGAGATCAGGCCGATTGATCCGTCCAGGACCAATCCATCAGGCATGGACCCTTGAGTGATAGTCCATCGGTAGGCAAACGGTACGCTACCTTCGGCCGAAAGCGTCACCGAGTAAGCTTCTTCCACGCGCCCGGTGGGAAGAATAGCGGCAGTGGGTATCGTTATGTTGGGCTGTGTTGGAAACGTAGAAGGGAGGAACCAAATTCCTCCAATCGCAAGGTTCCCGTTGCTGTCCACTGCAATGGAATCACCACCGGGTATTTGAACGAGGGTGCTGATGCTTCCACTACTATCGACCTTCCGAATGCAAAAGTTCTGACTGTCGAGGATGAGCAGGTTGCCATTGCGATCGATCGCAACGGCGGTAGGGTATCGAAACTGCGCCGCAATTGCAGGACCCGCGTCACCGCTGTAACCCGGCAACCCGGTACCGGCAAAGGTCGTGATCATCCCGTTGTTCGCTACTTTTCGAATGCGATTGTTATTGAAGTCGGCGATGTACAGATTGCCGCCAACATCCATGGCGATGCTTTGGGGAGAGTTGAGCTGGGCAGAGGTCGCAGGTCCGCCGTCCCCCCCATAAGAAGCGGTGCCATCGCCGACGAAAACTGTGATGCGTCCGTCCAACCCTACCTTGCGGACTCTTTGATTCAAGGTGTCTGCGATATACAGATTGCCCGACACATCCACGACAACGGCACGCGGGTAGTTCAACTGGGCTGATTCGGCCGGTCCGCCATCTCCTGCGAATCCAGCCGTGCCTGTCCCCGCCACGGTTGTGACGATGCCTGCCGGCGAGACTTTTCGGATACGATGATTGTCCAGGTCCGCGACGAACAGACTGCCGAAGGCATCCATTGCCAAGCCTGCCGGGCGCTGAAAGCGAGCCTGGAGGGCCGGCCCGCCGTCTCCTGTGAAGCCAGCGATACCGATACCAGCCACGGCAGAAACGACGCCTGTGGGGGAAATCCGAACGATGCGATGTCCAGAGGGATCGCTCAAGTAGAGATTGCCGGCGCCATCAAAGACCATCCCGGCGGATTGAGTCGCCAGAAAGTCGTAGTCCAGCCCCGTCAAACGATACGGCAGTTGGGCCAGGAACGGAACCGTCAAAGCAGGCGGGTCGATAGCGATTTCGAAATTCTTGTCTGTATCAATCTCGGAATTGTAGCTGGCACGAACAGTAAACGGCACCGACCCGGCATCCGTTGGAGTTCCGCTCAGGACACCCGTCACAGGATTCAACGTCAACCCAAATGGCAAGCTGCTGCCAATGGGAATCGACCAAGCGTAGGGTGGCGGTGCGCCACCGGCAGCCAAAGTGACGGAGTAGAAGTGGCCGACACGCGCCCTTGGCAACGGCGAAGGAGTTGTGATCTGCAGTGTCGTCTTCGGTGGGACGGGTGGGTCAATCGCGAGAGTGATGACACGGCTGGCTGTTGTTTGCTGCCGATCGGTAGCCTGGACAGTGAACTGGAAGGTCCCTGCCTGGCCTGGTGTTCCGCTGATTACGCCTGTCGACACACTTAGTTCAAGCCCCTGTGGAAGGGTTCCGCCGATTAGTGACCAGTAGTAAACATATGGCAGGCCGCCCTCCGCAGTCAGGAAAGTCCAGTAGGGCTTTGCAGCCTGGCCGCTTGGAAGCGTCGAGGGGGTAGCGATTGACAGTGGCGGAATCGTCGGCCGCGGGCCTGTGGGGGTGAGGATACGAATGCGGTAGCCGCTGGGATCGTCGACGTCACCTGGGGTCATGGTGACCAGAATGCTGCCTGTGCTATCGACTACAACGCCGTACGGATCTCCAAGGTCAGCCGTGAGGGCAGGACCTCCATCGCCGCTATGACCTTTCACTCCCGTACCCGCAATGGTACGAATGATGCCGTCGGATGTGACCTTGCGGACGCGGCGATTCAAGCTGTCAGCAATATACAAATTCCCAGCTTGATCGAAAGCTAGATCAGTCGGCCGATTGAGCAAGGCATCGACTGCGGGACCACCGTCGCCGTCAAAACCAGCTTGCCCGGCGCCGGCAGCGACGCTGACCGTCCCATCACTGGCCAGCTTGCGGACTTGATTGTCCTTGACGAAATAAAGAGCGCCGGACGGGTGCACTGTCAAGGCTTCTCCGCTTTCCTGCACGATTGTCGTGATGATCCCACTGGAATTTACTTTGCGAATGCTTCCCGTAATGTCTGAAACATACAAATTCCCGGAAGCGTCGATCGCAATTGTGCCGGGCTTATCAAAGAGAGCTGAAAGTGCGGGGCCACCATCTCCGCTTGTACCTGAACTGCCTGTTCCAGCGAAGGTGGTAATAGTGCCTGCCGAAGAAATCCGACGGATGCGCTGGTTGCCACGGTCGGCAAGATAAAGAATCCCGTTCCTGTCGGAGGCAACGCTTGCGGGCTGGTTCAATAGTGCCGCGAGGGCTGGCCCTCCATCTCCTCCGTAGCCAAAGAAACCGCCAGCGGCCAGGGAAATTACTCCGCTCCGGTCAACCTTGAAGATCCGGCTGAAGCGATCCGCAAAGAAGAGGTTTCCGATTGGATCCAAAGTCAGGTCAAAGGCTTGAAAATAGGTCGCTAGAGCTGGCAAGCCTTGGCCGCTCGGAAGGCTCAGCGTACCTTCCCTGCCTCCGCCCACCGTGTGAATCAGGTAAGATCCAGCCTCCTGAGCCAGAGCCTGCAAACTGAGAATGAGTTGAAGACAGAGCCCCATGAGCACTGCAATCAACGAGTGTCGTCCAGTCCTTCGCGCCCCTCTCGTGGACGTGCCTGAATGTTTCATCGATTGATCCATGATTCTCCAAAGACTTTCTACGGCGCACTCGTAATGAACGCACCGTCACCGGTGCGCTCACCGGGAGCGGCGCCGTCATTAAGCACGCCGTAGGTAACGAAACCATTCCCATCCGCGACCGGAATGACACGGGCGTAGCCCTGCTGCACTCCAGGTGCGTAGTCTCGCAGGATTCCGTTCAGCTGCGTCCAGCCTCCCGCAGGAAGAGAAACGTTCTCGATGGTTCGGGCCATTGTGCCGGTATTGCCGTCGAACAACTCGATGCGAAAGATAGTGAGGTAACCGAAAGGATTCACCAAGGCCAGATTGCTTCTGGATTCTCCATTCTGTTGCAGCCCGAAGACCCAACGGCTGGTTATTTCCTGACTATTGCTTCGCGAACCACCTGAAATGGATAGCCCAATACGGCCACCCGCTCCAGGAGTCGAAACACGCGCCTGCGTGAAAACGCCATCTGCAAACAAGACCTCGAAATTTCCACTCATCACCACTGGGTCCACCCACAAGTACCCGGCATACACAATGCCTTGGGCTTTTACCACTTCAACTCCGCTCTGGCGCAAGTACGCGACAAAATCTGGAATGATGATCTGTTCACCCGCCTGGATCGGCCTGCGGTGGGTCGCCTCGTGATGCTCGCCCTGCACACCGGGTGCGTAGTAGCGAAACACCAGCGTCTTGGTCGCGTTACTTGTGTTAGTGACGACAACTTCACTGCTGTAGGACCCTGTCTCCACCACGGCAGGCAGCACCAGATTACGGTCTTCGCTCCGCTGGGCGGCGACAAACGAGCCGTCCGAGTTCGCTTGATCGTTGACGATCCCATACGCATAGTAGGGAGCGACGCCGCTGATCCGCTCTACCTTCACATATCCGCTGGTAAGCGATAAACCCTCTGCCTGCAGAATTCCGGAGATCTGACGGAACTCGCCCGGAGCGAGACGGACATCGGAGAGGGTGCGCTGCAGCGGAGCGCCTGGATTACCGGAGAACACCGTCAAACGCAGCGTTATGTCTCCGTCAGTAGGCACGCCGGCGTTCTGAACGGCGACATTGGAACGATCGGCAAGCGTCTGCTGCAGCCCGCAGATGAATGACGTCCCAGTCAGAGCTTGCGACGTGCGGATTGCCGGATAGGACAATCCCACGCGGCCCACCGCATTGACGCGGTTTGCAGCAACGGCCGTGGTGACCCGCACCAAGGCTGTAACCTCCGAAGTGAGCACACCTGAAACGCGGATCCGGAGTGTCCCCAACCGGCTTCCCGAGTCCGGAATTGAGAGGCCTAGCATCCGAAGGTAGGCTAAGGCATCAGGAATTATTCTCTGGTGACCTGCAGGAAGGGAGTCAGTGGCGACACCGCTACCTCCACCCAGGTCTGGAGTAGCGGTATAGCTGAATTGTAGTGTTGCGCTTCGGTCAGCACGGTTGGCCAGCGTAAGCTCCGAGGTGAAGAAAGAATTGCTCAACCCAGCCACGGAGAGAACGGCCGGAACGAAGATGTCATCGGCCTCTTGGGTAACTCTGAAAACTTTGCCAGCCACGACCAGAGTGCCAGTCCTCGGGCTGGAATTCAGCGGCAGTGGAGCGATGGTGTAGGTAACCACGCCACTTCCCGTGCCGGTGCTGCCAGACGGGATTCTTATCCAGTCTGCCTGGCTCGCGACGGCCCAGGAGAATCCGGCTGGCCCGGTAACCGCAATTCTGCCGTTTCCACCTTCGGTATTGAACGAAGGGCTGGTGACTGTTTCGATGGCAGCAACGGGAGAAACAGCTATTTTTGCGATGAAGATATCTCCGCGGTTGTTGAAACTCTGAGGGTCTAGGTCTCCGCTCAGAGTAGGGTGCAGAGCCCTATAGACGGGGAAGTCGGTCGAGCGGGTTACTCCGATAACATAGGCGTTGCCGGCAGAATCGAGTGCAACAGAATTTCCAAGATCTCTCCGGTTGCCGCCAAGGAATGTTGAATAGAGTGCAGCGGTGCCAACGGAGTTCAATTTGATGACATAGGCATCAGAGTCTTCTTGTTCGCCGAAAGCCACGGTTCTTCCAGCATAGTAAGGTTGAATGGCTTCGCTGACAGGAAAATCCGGGTTGCTCGTCGATCCGACAACCGTCGCTTCTCCTATCCCATCAACTGCAATCCCACAAAGAGCGTCCCCAGCTGGAGGACTGGACAGAAGATAGGTTGAATAGGCCAGAGTCGTTCCGGAGCTGCTCAACTTGGCAACGAAGTTGTTGGCTCGCGCTTCTTCGACAGCCTGTCGATACAACTGGAAGGCGCCGGACGTCGTCGGAAAATCTGAAGATGTAGTTGCTCCCGCCAAGTATGCGCTTCCCCCTTGATCCACCGCAATGCCGAACACTGTGTCCGAGCCGCTGCCACCGAGATAGGTCGAGTAAACCAGGGAAGTTCCGGCGGGGTCGATCTTGGTGACAAAGGCATCGACGAAGACACCATGGAACGTGGGCTGAATCGCATTGACCGTGGGGAATCCCGTTTCGTCCGCCTGACCAGCAAGGTAAGCAGCTCCGACGGAGTCCACCGCAATGGCATTGGCTGTGGTAGCCCCGATCACGGCGGAATACAGAAGAGCCGACCCGGCTGGAGTCACTTTCAGAACCAAGGTGCCCTTGTTATTTCCAAAGACACGATGGGAAGTGGAAGAGGTCGGTAAGTCTGGCCCACCATCATTAAGAAGAGCTACATAGCTGTTTCCCAAAAGATCAACCGCCAAAGCTGAAGCGGCTTCAGAGCCACTGCCGCCGAGATAGGTTGAAAAGACAAGCCCTGAACCGGCCGAATTGAGTTTTGTCAGAAAGCCATCCCCAAGTCCCTTGTTGTTAGGTTGGAGCGCTGCGGAGGTCGGGAAATCGGTCGAATGGGTCCAGCCCGTCAGCAGCGCATTGCCCTGGCTGTCGACTGTGATGGCAGTGGCCCTCTCTCCTCCCTGATTCTGGGCAGAAGCGATTCGTCCACCCAGATAGGTGCAATACAGCAACGCTGTTCCGGCAGGATTGATCTTGGCAATAAAAACCTGGTCGCAAGGAGCTGCCAAAACATCATTCCCACAGACTGTTCCGGGGTGCGTCGGCTGAAAGACTCCCGGAGTCACGGGAAAGTTCACGGACTTTGTATACCCAGTCACGTAGGCGGCGCCGGTGGGATCGACGGCAATAGCACTGGGTACATCTGTAAGGCCCCCTCCGAGATAGGTCGAGTAGCTCAGGACTGGATCAATGGTGAGCGCTCGGGCTGTGTTATAGGTGCCGAGAGCAAACCCAACACCATTGTCGCCCTGTAACACATAACGTCCGGATACTTCTGTCTGAATTCCATCGTGCTCTTGATAGATGTGTGGGTGATGAAGACTCAGTTCTCCATTCGCCACCGTAACGACGACGTTTCCGCTTGCGTCGAGACGAACACCTGTGGCGCCCTCGAACAGAACTCGCGCCGTCGTGGGATTCGCTCCCGGCTGGACGACGAGATCATATTCAAGGTCTTGCTGATTTCCGTAATAAACCAAATCGATGCCGGGATAGACATCGCGGTAACGTACCTTGGCATAGTGCGGGATGCTCGTGCACCATTTGTTGGGATCGTTCCCAATGAAGTAATTGCTGATACCTGGGAGCCGGTCGATGCCTTCAACGGGTGCGTTCGGGTTGGCGCCCACCAGCCGCATTGTGATTGCCGATCGGCGATTGGCAATTGCCGATTGAGGACTATGGATCTCTGGACTCAGTGGGCTGAAATTCCTGACGCCAGGGCCGAGTCCTCTAGTGACGCCTCCAAATCCAACGACGGGCATCCCGATTACTTCCTCGGTGGGTATTACCGGGAGAACTGGATTCCCGTTGTCACGGGAATGACGGGTCACCGGTAATGAGAAGACTGCTTCAGTTGCTGTCAGAAACGTGGTCGCTCCACTGACACGGGCGATGAATTTCACTCGCGAATCTGTTTGGCCGAGGTTGGGCTCGAAGTAAATGGGCAAGGTGCCGTAAGACTGGTTGCTAGGCAGGTTATTCTTCGAAGCAACATCGCCAACGGGAGTCGACGCCGTAGTGAGCGACCGTGTGGGCGAGGGCAGTTTGGCAAGAGCGCCGTGAAAGGCAGTCCAGATTGGTTGCCCAAAGAAAGCTAGAAGCAGAAATCCAAGACTTGAGAGAACGAAACTGCGAAGTTCAATGATCATGCGGCGCCTCGACCTGGTTACGCGGGTTGAAGAACACATTTCGTCGCTTGTGGAGGATATCCTTGGAGCTGTGAAAGAAATTGAACGGTAGGGACGCGCTGCCGCGCGTCCACAACCGAAACCCCAATCCGGAGGCGGGGCACCGCGTCCCTACCGGATCAGGTCCATGCGGCAAACTCAATTTTTTTCAGCTTCCCTCCTAAGAAACCTGTACGTTAAGTGCTGCGTTTTCAACCAGTGTGTACCCGAGAGAAGCGGCCCGTTTTCTGAGACTTTTCACAACATTGTCTCGGTATCGTTGTTCGTAGTATTGGGCT
>Ga0187893_10001736_pt1 | contig 50786 bp, 54 predicted proteins | sample MA1701074metaG_FD_139574 | JGI IMG/M metagenome (GOLD analysis project Ga0187893, IMG submission 139574) | White microbial mat communities from a basaltic lava cave in the Kipuka Kanohina Cave System on the Island of Hawaii, USA - MA170107-4 metaG ... | reverse complement strand
GCTCCAGCGAAAGTACGCTCACGGACCGTGGTCGCCTTCGGAGGCCACCGACAATCCACCAGCAGTGCGGTTCAGCCTCGTGGCCTGAGGCCCGATGTCATTCGTTTGCCTCGCTACCGAAAGTTTTCCCGCTCAGCGCAGGCGGGCGGTTACCTCGGCGCGCACCCGGTCGGCGAACGCCGGGGTGAGCAGGTCCACGCCGTGGCCGGCGCCGGGAAGCCACCACAGCTCCTTCGGCTCGGCGGCGGCGGCGTGCAGGGCTCGGGCGTGGTCCGCCCCGAAGTACCGGTCGCCGGGGTCGTGGGCGACGATCGTGAAGGCCGGGGCGATCGCGGCGATGCCCAGGTGCACGCCGTCGTCGAGCGGCTGCCACGCCGGGTCGATACGGGTGCGCAGGAGGCTGCGCATGAAAATACGGCCCGGGGTCGTGTTGCACCAGCCCAGCAGGCGAGCAGTCGCCTGGAGGTTCCGCTCTCGATAGGCAGGGGAAGAGACCGCGAACACGCCGGCAAGACGCGCCTCGTCGCGCACGGCGGGGTTGGCGGCGGCGAGCAGGCAGGCGATGCCGCCGAGGCTCGTACCCACGAGCACGACCGGCACGGTGGGGGCGGCAGTCGCCGCGGCCACGGCGGCCGCCGCGACGTCGAGCGGTTCGGCGGTCCCCAGCGTGCAGACCCCGCCGGACGCGCCGTGGCCGCGAAGGTCGGGCACGACGACGTGGGACCAGGTCGAGAGCCGGTGGGCGAAGGCGTGCAGTCCCGGGGTGCGCGACGAGTTGGTGATGCCGTGGACGACCACGACCGAGGCGATCGCCCCAGGCGGCCCGGTCAGGCGGATGGCGTGCAGGTTCGTCCCGTCGCGGGCCACCAGCGCAAGGTGCAGCGCAGGCGCATAGCCGGGGCGGATGACCTGCTTGCGAGCCCAGCGGGAGATACGCGCCAACCGCGCCGGGACAACGGCGCGAACCCCTGCACCGTCGGGTGGCGTCATGGGTCGACCGTTCGCCGCACCGCCCCGGCCGGCCGCGCCGTCCTGGCTCGATAGGCCTTGCCCCGAGCGGACAGCCGGTAACCGACCTCGAGGCTGAGGGTGAGCCCGAGCGCCTTCAGCTTGCGGACGTCGAGCTTGAACGATGCCCGCTCGCGGCCGAGGGAGGCGGCCAGGTCGGCCGCGCGCACCGCCGGCCGAGCGGCGATGGCGGCGAGAGCGGCCTGTGTCCACGCGCCGTGCGAACTGGCCCGGTCGAAGCGGTCGAGCCGGCGGTCGATCTCGGCCACGTCGTCTTCGGAGAGCTCGGCGTCGGCGGCCAACTCGTCGCGGGGGTCGGGCCCGGCCACCGGGTCAAAGCCGATCCGGTACACGGGGAGGTCGGGCGCGCCGTTCAGGCCGTCGAGCAGCGCGGCGACCGACGGGTAGCCGGCGCGCCGAGCCTCGAGCTCGCCGATGGTGCGGGGGTCGACGATCGTCACCGTGCCCACCCTGATCATGCCGGCCGCGGTCCGGTACCGGCGACCGGTCACGACCTGGGCCCGTGACCAGCGCCGGAACGTGAGCGATATCGAACCGTCGGCGATACCGGCGCGGAACCGAGCCTCGAAGAGCACGAGAGGTGGAAGGGATCGACGCCGTTCAACGAGCCGCGGGCCAGGTGGCGGGCAGTGCCCCCAGCCCCCGGGTCAGCGCGGCGCGGCCCCGTTGGCACTGTCGTCGAGCACGAGCAGCGAGTCGTCGCCGCCGTACTCGTTGGGTACGTAGTCGTCCGCTTCCCAGTCGTTCTCCCACCGCTCGCCGTCGAGCCAGTAGCGGTAGCGGTAACTGCGACCAGCCGGCAGCGTGAGCGTGCGCGTGAAGCGCCCGTCCTTGCGCCGGGTGAGGGGGTGGGCGTCGCTCGACCAGTCGTTGAAATCTCCGACCACCGCCGCACTCGATCTGGCCCCGGCGGCGTCCGGCAGCTCGAACGTCACCCGGCAGGTGGCCTTTGCCTCGTCGTAAACCTTCTTCGGCATGTGGGACCTCGTTCCTAACTGGATCGTCGGTCAACGGCGCGCCCCTCATGATGCCAGCGCGATCAGGCGCGGTGTGGGCGCGAGGTTCGCACCCGGGGGACTGGTCTCAGCGGTGCGAAGACGACGGGTCGAGGATCTCGGCCAGTCCGGCGACTCGCAGCACCCTGGCCACGTGCTCGCTCGCCCCGAGCACCCGGACGGCGATGCCGTCGCGCACCGCAATGCCGAGCACGGCCACCCCGGTCGAGTCGATGAAGCGCACCGCACCGAGGTCGATGGCGAACCCACGATGTCCGGCGGCGCGCAGGTCGCTGATGGCCACGGCGAGCGTGTGGGTGGTGGTGAGGTCGATCTCACCCTCGGCCGTGAGCAGCGGACGCCCACCTAGTTCAGCGACGGTGAGGCGCAGCAGCGCTGGGTCCTGGCTGGCCATCGTCGGCAGGGTAGTCGGGCCGGCGAGACGGGTACGGGCGCCTTCGCCATGTCCGATGCTGCGCCGCGCCCGTGGCGGCGAAGCTGCTCGTCCCGCCGGCGGCCTGGCTGCGTGAGGTCAAGGGGTGGCCGGCGCCGGCCGCCACCTGGACCGTTCTGCTCCCGGGGGCGTCGGGAGGAATCGGCCTGGTTGCTGATCGAGGGACTGGACCGGAGCCGATTGCTGCCGATTCATCCGTGTGCCCCATTTCCCCCTCGCGCGTTCCTGGCTGCTCGCGGCCAGCGCGGCGCTCACCGTCGCGTCGGTCGCCACCGCCAGTGCCGTCGCCGACCCGGTCCTCGTCGCCATGGCGTCGCCGCTCGCCGCGACAACCGTCACGCCAAACCCGAGGGCCGTCGCCAGCTCGGCCGACGACGGGTTCGAGGTCTCGTCTCGCTGGTCGTTCCGGGTCGAACCGGCGAGCGGCGTCGTTCGGGTCGCCATGGAGATGAACGTCACGAACCTGGTCCCGACGTCGTACGGCCCCTTCGACGTTCGTCGGACCTACATCCCGGCCGTGCCCGTGCCCGTGCTGGCCGAGGCCACCGGCTTCTCCGCCACCGACCTTGTCACCGGCGCCCCGTTGGCCGTGAGCACCGAAGCCACCGACATTCCCGAGATTGCGCTGGCCGTCGTCGACCTGGAGACCGACGTCTACTTCCGGGGCAGCGCCGCCATACGCCTGACCTTCGACCTGCCGGGCCAGGCGCCCCGCTCGACCGGCCTGACTCGGGTCAACCCCGCCTTCGCCTCGCTCACCCCGATCATCTACGGCGACACGGGTATGGTCGACCTGGAGATCGTGGTCCCCGCCGGCTTCGAGGTCGAGATCGTCGGCAGCGCCCTCAAACGCAGCGAACGCGACGGCGACGTGGTGTTCAGCGCGACGGGGACCGACCAGCTCGACTTCTTCACCACGCTGGTGCTGCGCGACGACGAGGGTTTGACCACCGCGGTCGTCGACGCCGGTGGCCACGAGGTTCTGGTCCGAGCCTGGCCGGGCGATGCGGAGTGGGCCCAGTTCGTCTCCCACCTGGCCTCGGCCAGCGTGCCCGTGCTGGCCGATCTCACCGGCCGGCCCTGGCCGGCCGGTGACCGCCTGCAGATCACCGAGACGGTCGCGCCCTACCTGTACGGCTACGCGGGCTGGTACAACTCCGACGACGACGGCATCGAGGTCGGGGACGAGCTGAACGCCGAGGTCGTGGTCCACGAGATCTCCCACGTGTGGTTCAACGACGAGTGGTTCACCGAGCGGTGGATCGGAGAGGCCTTTGCCCAGGAGTACACGTCGCGAGCACTGCCCGTCATGGGCGAGGCGCCGGTCTCGCCGGAGCCGGTCTCGTTGGACGACCCCGGCCGGCTCCGGCTGGCGGACTGGTCGGACCCCGCCCTCCTCGACGAGCTCAGTGAGGCGCAGGAGAGCTATGGGTACAACGCGTCGTGGGCCGTTCTGCGCTCGGTCACCGACGAGGTGGGCGTCGAGGGCCTGGTCGATGTGCTGGCGGCGATCGACGGAGGCACCATCGCCTACCGCGGCGAGGCCGAGCCCGAGCGCGGGGATGGGCGCACCGACTGGCGCCGGCTGCTGGACCTGTTCCAGGAGGTCGGCGGTTCGCAGACCGCCGAGGTCGCCTTCGCCGAGCACGTCGTACCCGAGGCCGAGCTGGGGCGCCTGGCCGAGCGGGCCGCCGCCCGGGCGGCCTACGTCGAGCTCTCGGCCGCCGCTCCCGGTTGGTCCGCGCCCTTGGCCGTGCGCGAAGACCTCGCCGGGTGGGAGTTCGCCCTGGCGGCCGATTCGGTGGCGGCAGCGTACGAGGTGCTGGCCGCCAGCGAGGCCCTGGCGGCCGTGGTAACCCCGCTGGGCTTGGAGCTGACCGGGCTGGAGACCAGCTACGAGTCGGCCGACGACGCCGCTGAGCTACGAGCCCTTCCCGGTGCGTACCGGGCCATCGCGCAAGACATCGCGGCCGTCGAGCGCGCCGCGGCGGTCAGCGCGGGCGTGTGGCGCGGTATCGGGCTGCTGGGCACCGGCGTCGACGACGAGATAGACGCGGCCGGCGGTGCATTCGAGCGCGGCGACCTCCACGGTGCGGCCGCCTCGGTGGCCGCGGCCGAACGGGCGCTCGGCGCGGCCGGGCTCGAGGGCCAACGACGGGTGGCAGGGCTCATGAGCGCCGTGCTGGCGCTGGTGACCGGTCGCCGATCGTGGTCGGCGCTACGGGGACGGCGCGCGGTCTGACCCGGCGCCGTGACCGATGCGTTGGGCTGCCGCCCCCGGGGTTACGGGAAGAGGGCCACGCAGGTCGCGCCGGCGGCGTCATCGACCCTGGCGCCGCAGGTGGCACCGTACTTCTCGGCGTCGCTGCCGATCTCCGAGGAGGTGACCAGGTCGTCGCAGGCCGCCATGTCGCCGCCCTCGCAGGCGTCGATGAGCGGCTCCATCTGGGGATCTTCGGTACTCGGTGGAGGCCCCGGGTCGGGCAGCTCCCCGGGTATCTCCTCGGCCGCGTCGCCCGCGGTGTCACCGGGGCTCTCGCTCGTTGCTCCGATCTGTTCCTCGAGCGCGGCGAAGCTCGGGTCGATCGTCTCGGGATCGATGCCGCACTCGCGCTGACTGAAGTCCTGCACGGCACCGAGGGCCTCATCGAGCGCTTGGCCGTTCACGTCGTCGAACAGCGAGCGCACCGCGTCGAGCTGGGCCTGCGGGTCGGCCGGATCGGCTCGGGCCAGGTTCGCCGCGAAGCTCGAGATCGCAACGGTCAGGGCCCTCAGCTCGTCGGAGATCTCCTCCGGGGCGTCGTCGGCGAGCGCCTCGATCCGATCGACTCCGTCGGCCAGGGCGCCGGGGTCGCCGGGCGCGATCGACGCGCCGAAGTCACCCAGCGCCTCGGCCTGGTCGCAGAAGGCCGCAATCGGCCCGCCGGGACCGTCGTCGTTCCCGCACGCCGCCGGGGCCAGCAGCAGTGGGGTGAGGGCGAGAACGGCTATGTGTCGCATGGTGCTCCGGAGGGGCGCGGCGGTGCGGACGGCGAACGGTACCGCACGTCCGGCGGGCATGGGGTGGCCCGCGGCCGCGGCCGCGCCGGGGTCTGGCACCATGGGCGGCGGCGGGCGCCAGGAGAGTCATGTCCGAGGATCGACCTCTCGAACGGGCCCGGGCGACGCGGCGGGCCCGGCGCGCCATCGGCGCCCTGGTGCTGTTCGCGGCGGCCCTCACCCTGGCGCTGGGCACCGTCGCCGTCGTGACCCTGGACGCGGCGGCCGACCTGCGCCAGACGCGCGACGAGCTCGGTCGCACCCGCCTCGGCCAGGGGGTTGCACGGGAGGTGGCCGCCGTGCGGGCCGGCCAGCGCAGCGCGCTGGCGGTCGAGCTGACCGAGACCGTGGCCGAGCGCGACCAGGCGTACACCGCCCTCGGCGGCACCATGTCCGAGCTGGAGGCGGCCCAGGGGGCGATGATCGACGCCGAAGGCCGACTGTTCGCGCAGGGCACGTTCATCGACGTGCTCCAGCAGTGCCTCGGGGGCGTGAACCAGGCGCTCAACGCGTCCGCGGTTGACGACCGCGACGCCACGGTGGCGGCCCTGGGCGCCGTGGAGACGGCGTGCCGCGCCGCCGAGGAAGCGGCGGGCTCGACGGCAGGCCCGGCCTTCCTGTTCGACTTCGCCGACCCGTTCGTCCTGGCCGCCGGCGGGCGCTACTACGCCTATTCGACCAACGGCGGTGGGGGCAACGTCCAGCTCATCACCGCCGACAACCTCGGGGAGTGGCGCTGGGTCGGCAACGCCCTGCCCGTTCTGCCGGCGTGGGCCACCCCCAACCGGACCTGGGCCCCGTCGGTCTTGACCACGCCGTCGGGGTTCGTCCTCTACTACACGGCGCGGCATCACGAGTCGGGCCGCCAGTGCATCTCCCGGGCGGTGGCCTCCACGCCGGAGGGCCCCTTCGTCGACGACTCCACCGGCCCGATGGTGTGCCAGCTCGATCGCAACGGCTCCATCGACCCGAGCCCGTTCGTCGACGCCGCGGGCCAGGGGTACCTGGCGTGGAAGAGCGAGGGTCTCACCGCCCAGGAACCGGCACGCCTGTGGTCCCAGCGGCTCAGTGCCGACGGGTTGGCCCTGGCCGGCGGACCGACCGAGCTCCTGCGTGCCGATCGAAGCTGGGAGCAGGGCGTGATCGAGGCGCCTTCGATGGTGCAAGACGGCGGGCGCTGGTACCTGTTCTACTCGGCCGCGTCCTGGAACAGTTCCGGCTACGCGGTGGGCTACGCGGTGTGCTCATCTCCGATCGGGCCCTGCGACAAGGCAACCACCGATGGTCCGTTGTTGGGGACGCAGGCGCCCTTGGAAGGCCCGGGTGGCGCCGAGGCCTTCCGCGGTCCCGACGGGGCGGCGTACCTCGCCTACCACGCCTGGGCCGAAGGGCAGGTCGGCTATCCCCACCGCCGCCGGCTGCACCTTCTCCGCCTCGATCTCAGCTCGGGCTCCCCCGTCCTCTCGCCGCTGTGAGGAGAATCGTCGCCGAACCAGAGGTTCGGCTCCGAGCTGGATGGTGCCCGCCTTCGGCGCCCGCCTTCGGCGGGCGCCGAAACACCTGTCGCCGATCGACCGGGCAAGCCGGATCGATCGGCAGCCGGGGGGCTCCGGCGAAGCCTCTGCCCCCCGGGCCCCCCGCCGGTGCCGACGGGGCGATTCTCATGCGTCGCAGGCCGCCCCGCCAGGGGCGGTGGGGAACTATGACGAGAACCCATGGCCCTCACTCGTTCGCTGCGCTCATTCCGTTCGGGCGAGCTGGACGGCCGCCGCCTGGGGCGGCGCCGAGAACCTGTCCTGCGCCGACCGGCGGAGCCCGCTCTTCGCAGAGCCGGGGGCTCCGGCGGAGCCTCTGCCCCCGGGCCCCCCGCCAGTCCTGGGCCATGCGGCCCGGCGGCGCCGGCCGCCGGGAGCGACAAACCGCCGGCGGTTCTCATCGTTCGATGGTCGCCCCGCCAGGGGCGGGGGACCTGTGAGGAGGCCCCGCCCCACCCACCCCCGGCGAATGTGCGGCGGTTATCCGTGCCAGCGGCCCGATAAGCGCCGCAGGATCGGGGAGGGGGGCGAGCGCCGCAGGATCGGGGAGGGGGGTTAGCGCCCGCGGGCGGTTGACCGGCGCGTGGCGACGGGGGACACTGCCGAGTGAGCGGTCCGCCCGTCGGACCGAGGAGGACCACGGTGATGACCACCGCAGTGATCGTCGACGCCGTGCGCACCGCCGGCGGCAGGCGCAACGGCCGCCTGTCCGGTTGGCACCCGGCCGATCTGGCGGCCGAGACGCTCGGGGCGTTGGTGCGGCGCAACGACCTCGACCCGGCCCTGGTCGACGACGTCGTCATGGGCTGCGTCATGCAGGTCGGGGCCCAGGCGCTCAACGTCGGTCGCAACGCGGTGCTAGCGGCCGGGTTCCCCGAGACGGTGCCGGCGACCACCGTCGACCGCCAGTGCGGTTCGTCTCAGCAGGCCGCGCACTTCGCCGCGCAGGGGGTGATGGCCGGCGTCTACGACGTGGTGATCGCGGCCGGCGTCGAGGTCATGAGCATGGTGCCCATGGGCGCGTCGCTGGCCGAGCTGAAGTACGGGATGCCCTTCGGCGACGCCGTCATCGAGCGCTATCGGGAAAACGGGGGCCTCGTGCCCCAGGGGATCTCGGCTGAGCTGATCGCGCAGCGATGGGGCTTGACCCGTGACGACCTGGACGAGTTCGGGGCCCGCAGCCAGCAGCGAGCCGTGCAGGCCTCCGAGGAGCGCCGCTTCGACGCGGAGCTGGTGGCGGTGGCCGAGCGGCGCTTCGACAAGGAGACCGGCACCGTCGTCGTGAACGGCGAGGTGGTGCGCACGGACGAGGGCCTACGTCCGGGCACGACCCCGCGCACGCTGGCCAAACTCAAGCCGGCCTTCACGGCCGACGGCGTGGTGACCGCGGGCAACTCGTCCCAGATCACCGACGGCGCGGCCGCCATGCTGATCATGAGCGAGGAAAAGGCGGCGGAGCTGGGCCTGGCCCCGAGGGCCCGCTTTCACGCCTTCGCTCTGGCCGGGGTCGACCCCATCTCCATGCTCACCGGGCCGATTCCCGCCACCGTCAAGGTGCTGGAACGGGCCAAGCTCTCCCTGGCCGACATCGACCGCGTCGAGATCAACGAGGCCTTCGCCTCGGTCGTGCTGGCCTGGGAGGCGGAGCTGCACCCGGACATGGCCACCGTGAACGTCAACGGCGGGGCCATCGCCCTCGGTCACCCGCTCGGCGCCTCGGGAGCCAAGCTCATGGCGACGCTGGTCCACGAGCTCGCGCGCAGCGGCGGCCGCTACGGCCTTCAGGTGATGTGCGAGGGGGGCGGCCTGGCCAACGCCACCATCATCGAAAGCCTCACCTGAGAATGATCGTGCTGAAAGTCCTCGTGGCCATTGCCGTGGCCTGCGTGCTTCTCAAGGTGGGCATGGCGGTGCTGGGCGGGTTCGCCCGTCCGGTGCCGGAGCCGCCCCCGCCGGGCGAGCTGCGCAAGGTCCGCATCCTCTATCGCTGCGGCATCTGTGGGACCGAGGTGCGCATGACCACGTCGAACGACGAGGTGCCGAACGCGCCTCGGCATTGCCAGGACGAGATGGACCTGGTCGCCCCCATCGAATAGCGGCCGTTCCACAGGGTGTGGACAAACCTGGGGAGAGTCACACGGCTGTAACTCTGTGTCCATGTCCCCGTAGCTTCCCGCCACCACCGCGAAGGGCGCATGCGGCGGTGAGAACCTCAGTGGTACTGCGTGGCCGTGACGATGCCGCCGAGGATGAAACCGAGGCCGATCAACAGGTAGACGTTGCTGGTGTCGTCGGGCAGGAAGCCGATGAGCGAGCCCGCCACGATGCCCACGTAGTTGAGCAGGATCATGAGCATGCCGATGCCGAGCAGGGCGAACATCAGCACCGGCACCCACGGGGGGCTGACCTTCACCGACCGGGGGACCGGCGGCGTGTAGCGCGAGGTCGGCGTGGGCGCCGCCTGGGCGGACTGGCCTGCGGTCGGGCCTTTGGGGGTCACACGGCCGCTCTCGTTGCCGCGCGAAACCCTGCGCTTCACCGGCTTGGCCATGCTCGGACGTTACCGCACCACTACGGGCCCCTACCCCTCTGCCCGGCTGCGAAGAACGAAGACGCCGACGCCGCCGAGCACCGCGACCGCGAGCACCGCCCCCACCGAGGCGATGACGGGGCGGAAGTCCGAGGAGTCGTCCTCGGTGTCGCGGCCACCGTCGGACACCCCGGCATCAGGGCCGGCCACCGCCTTGGCGGACTGTTCGACGGCCAGCGAGCTCACCACCGCTTCACCGGCGGCGGTCCCGATGCCCGAGATCAAAAAGACGGTGGCCTCGTGGCTGAAAGCCACCGCGGCGGACCCGGTGCCGCCCTCCACCCGGTAGCCGCGGGCGCCCGCGATCTCGGGGATCTCGAAAGGGACCGCCACGTCGGTCGACACGGCGTCGGCGAACCGTCCGACCAGCGTGTCGGCGGCGGAGTCGCTCTGGACCAGCACCGCCACCGCCACGATCACCGAGTTGTCGGCGTCGGAGGTCCACACCCGGGCGTAGCCGGCGGGATCGGCCTCCTCGATGATCCGAGCCTGGTCCTCGTTGAAGCTAAGGAGTTGTAAACGGCGTTCGGTCACCGGCCCGGTCACCCCCCCGTCACCCACGGGCGCCAGGACGAACCCGGCCGGGGCCGAGTCGATGAGCGTGGCCTCGGCGTTGTCGGTGGCGTCGGCCCCGAGCGCCACGGTGCCGAGCGCGGCCGCAGGGTTGAACGCGGCGACGGTGAGGGTCACCGCGAAGGCGGCGGCCATGATGCGAGAACCTGTCCGGCCCGACGTGATCATGGGGGGAAAGTACTCGCTCGGAGCCCGGCGTTCGCCAGCGCTACCCTCGGCCGTCGATGGGTGCGCGGGTGTTGGTCCTCGACAACTACGACTCGTTCGTCTACAACCTCGTCCAGTACCTCGGGGAGCTCGGTGCCGAGCCGGTCGTGTACCGCAGCGACGCCCTTACCCTCGACGAGGTCGAAGCGCTCGAACCCGACGCCGTGCTGATCTCGCCCGGTCCCGGTCGCCCCGAGGACGCGGGGCTGTCGAACCGGGTCATTGAGGCCTTCGCCGGCCGGTGCCCGATCCTGGGCGTGTGCCTCGGCCACCAGTGCATCGGGGAGGTCTTCGGGGGCCGGGTGGTGCGGGCTCCCCGGGTGATGCACGGCAAGACGTCGCTCGTGCGTCACGACGGTGCCGGCGTGTTCGCCGACCTGCCCACGCCGCTGGAGGCCACCCGCTACCACTCCCTGGTGGTCGAGCGCAGCTCGGTGCCCGACGTCCTCGCGGTCAGCGCCGAGACCGATGACGGGGTGGTGATGGGACTGCGCCACCGCCGGGTCGCCGTCGAAGGGGTGCAGTTCCACCCCGAGTCGATCCTGACGGTTGGTGGTCACGACCTGCTACGGAACTTCCTGGGCCAGGTCGGGCGCGAACCAGCCGGGCCGTCACCACCGACGATCGGCGACCGCCTGAGTGGCCCATAGCCTCGATCCACCGCGCGCGTACGGGTGGGGGGTTCGAGCGCCCGTCGAAAATCCCCGCGGGCCGTTCGGCCGTAGTCCCGGCTGATCTGGGCAGGTCGACGGGGCGCGTGCGTCGCATGGTCAGCCAGGACGTGGATGCGCCGCCGCTGGACGGTCCGGGCGAGCCCTTGCGAGGTGATCGATGTCGGAGCAGGCAGCGGGCCCCCACGGTCGGCGGCCGGTGGCGCCCCGGCCGGCTCGCCCTGGCCCGCTTGACGGAACTGCGGGCTGGGGCGCTTTACCGGAATGGCTCCTGCGGGCGGGTCTCGCCTTCGTCTTCGCCTACGCCGCGCTATCGGCCTTCATCGAGCCGTCGACCCTGGCGCGTTACCTGCCCGGGGTGCTCCCGGCCAACTGGTCGACGCCGCTGTCCTGGGCGTTCGCCGGGTACGAGATGGGGCTCGTCCTGGCGCTGCTGACTCGTCGGTACCTGTTCGCCGCGTCGATGCTCTCCGCAGCTACGTTGACCGTCATCATCGTGGTCAACCCGTCGGCGTTCGGTGTGCTGTTCCGCAACGTGGCCATCATCTGCGCCGCTTTGGCGCTCGCGCTCAGCGACGGCACCCGCCGCCCGACCGCACGTCACGCCGCGCCGCGCCGTCGCCTTCGCCGGCGCGCCCGAAGCGGGCAGCAGCGCGACATCGGCTCGTCCTGTTCGGCCGTCACCTGACGCGGCACGGACTAGCCGCCGAAGCTGTCGTTGGTGTTGCCCGGTTCGGCGCGGCCGACCGTGATGGTCACCGTCGAACCGGTCGGCGCCATCTGGTTGGCGTTGGGCACCTGGCTGATGACCCGACCGTCGAGGTCGTCGCCCGGCTCGAGGGCCTGTTCCTCGACCTGCACCACGAACCCGGCCTGTTGCAGCTGGCTGCCGGCCGCGCTGGCGGTCTGGCCGAGCACGTTCGGGACGGCGACGTCGGTCTCCTCGGGGCCGGTCGAGACAATGATGGTCACGCGCTCACCGGGGGACAGCGCGGTACCGGCGGGGGGGTTGGTGCCCACGACCAGGCCCTCCTCCACCGTCTCGGACGGCTGCTCGTCGGTGTTGGTCTCGAAGCCCTGGCGGCCGAGGATGTTCGAAGCCTCGGCCAGCGTGCGCCCGCCGACGTCGTCGACGACGACGTCCTCGGCACCCCGGGACACGGTGAGCCGGATCGGCGTGTCGACGGCGACGTCGGTGCCGGGCGCAGGGTCCTGCGCGAACACCAGCCCGGGATCGACATCCTCGTTGAACTCGTCGACCCGGGTGATCATGGTGAAGCCCTGACCCTCGAGGGTGGCCTCGGCGTCCTCGAAGGTGCTGTCGATGACCCCGGGCATTGGGACCGTGGTCGCCTGGGCCACCCGGATGGTGACCTCCGTGCCCTCGTCGACTCGCACACCCCGGGGCTCCTGGGCGAACACGATGCCGGGTTCGACGCTGTCGTTCTCCTCGTTCACGGGGACGACCACGAGCATGGCGGCTTCCAGCAACCGCGTGGCGTCGGCGACGGGCTGGTTGATCACGTCGGGCACCTCGACCTGAATCGCCTGTTCACCCTCGTCCTCACCGACGCCGAGGGTCCGAGCCAACAGGAACAGCAGGCCGGCCAACACGACCAGCAGCAGGATCAACACGCCGACGAACCAGCCGCTGCGGCTGGGCTCTCGGTAGTCGTAGGCGCGGGGCTCGGTCTCGAAGCGGCGCTCATCGACGTATTCGGGCACGGCCTGGGTGGCGCCGACGCGACCGACCATCTGGGTGGCGCCGACGGCGGCCGCGGCGGCGGTGGCCGCCAACGGTGCGTCGCCGTGGCGGAAGCGCCGCAGGTCGGCCCGGAGGTCCTCCGCCGAGGGGTAGCGCGCCGCGGGGTCCTTCTCCAGCAGCTTGAGCACGATCTGCTCGAACGGCGCGGGTAGGTCGGGGTTGAGCTGGCGGGGCGGCATCGGCGCCGCCTGGACGTGCTTGTAGGCGATCGACACCGGGCTGTCGCCCGAGAACGGCGGCCGTCCCACCACCATCTCGTACATCACCACGCCCAGCGCGTAGAGGTCGCTGCGCGGATCGAGGGGTAGGCCTTGCGCCTGTTCAGGGGCGAAGTAGGTGGCCGTGCCCATGACCGATCCGGTCTGGGTGAGGTTCTCCTCGGTGCTGGTGTCGAGTGCGCGGGCGATGCCGAAGTCGGCCACCTTGACCTGGCCCGAAGGGGAGATGAGCACGTTGCCGGGCTTGATGTCGCGGTGCACGACCCCGTTGCGATGGGCGAAGCCCAGCCCCGCGGCGATGTCGGTGGCGACGTCCGCGGCGCGGTCGGGGTGCAGCGGCCCGTCGGCGCGGATGATGTCGGCGAGGCTGCGCCCGTCGACGAACTCCATGACGATGAAATAGGTGTCGTCCTGCTCCCCCCAGTCGTACACACCGACGATGTTGGGGTGGTTGAGGTTGGCGGCGGCCTGGGCCTCGCGCCGGAACCTGGCCACGAAAAGCGGATCGGTGGCGAACTCCTTGAACAACACCTTCACCGCCACCGGCCGGTCGAGCAGCTGGTCGCGGGCCAGGAATACATCGGCCATGCCCCCCCGGGCGATGCGCCGGTGGATCTCGTAGCGACCGTTGAACACCGTCTGCTGGGACATGAGCTCCCTCAGCGTACGCGCCATCCTCGCCCTGCCGGGACCGCCGCGGCTCCGGCCGCGTGGGCCCCGGTCGCGGCCCGCGAACGTCGGGCCCTCAGGACCCGGCGGCCTGTACCTCGAGCACCTTTTCCATGACCGCCTTGGCGATCGGCGCGGCCACGCGGCCGCCCGTTACTTCGCTGACGCCCGGTTGGGCTTCGACGATGACGGCCACCGCCACGGTGGGTTGGCCCCCGGGCGGACCGGCGAAACCGACGATCCAGGCATGCGAGCTCGGCGGGTCGCTGCCGAGCTGCGCCGTGCCGGTCTTGCCGCCCACCTCGATCCCGTCGATGGCCAGGCCCGAGGCGCTGCCGCCGGCGACGACGCCGAGCATGCCCTGGCGCATCACCTCGGCCGCGGGGCCGCCCATGGCCTGGGCCCAGGGTTGGGGCTCGCGAGCATCGAGCACCTCGCCCTCGTCATCGCGGATCTCGGCCGCCACGTAGGGCCGCATGACGATCCCGTTGTTGGCGATCCCGGCCGTGGCCAGCGCCATCTGCAGCGGCGAGGCCGACACGTCGCCCTGGCCGATGCCGGCCCGAGCCAGCGGGCCATTGCCCTCGTCGTCCGGGAACTCGGTGGGGAAGACCGACGTGGCCGCGGCCGGCAGGTCGATGGGCGGTCGCTGGTTGAAGCCGAACCGCTCCGCTCCCTCGGCCATCACCGCGGGGCCGAGCGTGTCGGCGGCCATGGCCGCGAAGGCGGTGTTGCACGACACCGCCAGGATGGGGAACAGCGCGCCCCCGCAGGTCGAACCGCCGAAGTTGTTGAGCTCGTTCTCGGTGAAGTCGATGTCGTACTCGCTGGCCACCGGGTAGCTGGGGCTCTCCGTGGTGACCAGCCCGCTCTCCACGCCGGCGGACCCGGTGATGATCTTGAACGTCGAGCCCGGGAAGAACCGCTCCTGCCAACTGCGCGCCCGGAGCGGGCGGTTGGGATCGGCTTCGAGCGCGGTCTTGAGGTCCTGGGCGGCGCCCAGGTCATGGCTCGACAGCGGGTTGGGGTCGAAGCTGGGGAAGCTCCACAAGGCCAGGACCGACCCGTCGCGAGGGTCGATGGCCACCACCGAGCCCTCCTGCTCGCCCAGGGCTTCGCGGGCGAGCTGCTGGACGTCGGCGCGGATGGTGAGGGTCACGTCGGCCACGCGCTCGCGCTCGACGAAGAGATCGGACAACGACTGGTACTCCTGCTCCGCGGTCTGCCCGGCCAGCTCGTCGTTGTAGGTGGCCTCGATGCCGGTGGCGCCGAAGCTGAAGTTGAAGTAGCCGGTGATGTGGCCGAAGAGGTCACCGGTCGGGTACCGGCGCTGGAACTCGAAGCGGTCGCCCTCGGCCGCGTCGACGGTCTCGGCCAGCACCACCCCGTCGGCGCTCACCACCTGGCCCCTGGCCCGGTCGAAGTCGCGCACGATGGCCCGGTTGTTCTCGGGCTTGTTGTTGAGCTCGTCGGCCTTGATGACCTGCACGTAGTTCACCATGGCAAACAGCGCCAGGTAGCAGACCATGAGGCCGACGCCGAGCCGCCTCAGCTGGCGGTTGATACCGCGACCTCTTCGTTGCGGCGGGCGGTGTCGTCGGATACCCGCACCAGCAGGGCCAGCAGCACGAAGTTGGCGACGAGCGACGAGCCGCCGTAGGACACGAAGGGCAGCGTCACGCCGGTGAGAGGAAGCAGCCGGGTGACGCCGGCCATGATGATGAAGGACTGGACACCGAGCAGCACGGTGAGCCCGGTGGCCAGCAGCTTCTCGAAGGGCGCCTCGGCCCGCACCGCGATGCGCAGACCGCAGCCCACCATCAGCACGAACGCGAAGATGACCGCAGCCGAGCCGAGCAGCCCGAGCTCCTCGCCGATGGCGGCGAAGATGAAGTCGGTCTCCGCCACCGGGATGCGGTCCGGGCTGCCGAGCCCGAGCCCGGTGCCGGTAATGCCGCCCCAGGCGAGGGCGAACCAGCTGTTGATGGTCTGGAAGCCTTTCCCGTCGTAGTCCTGCCACGGGTCGAGCCAGAACGAGATCCGGTCTTGTACGTGGGTGAACCGCGACCAGGCGAAGTAGGCGCCAACGGCGAACAGGGCGCTGCCGAAGGCCAGGTAGCCGACGCGCTCGGTGGCCACCCAGATCATCAGCATGAACAGGGCGAAGAACAGCAGCGAGGAGCCGAGGTCCTTCTCCGCGGTCATGACCACCAGCGAGACCCCCCAGGCCAACAGGACTGGGCCCAGGTGCTTGGGGTCGGGGAGGAACGGGCGGAACCGGGGGAAAGTGGCCATGCCCAGCAGTTCGCGCCGCTCCACCAGGTACGACGCGAAGAAGATGGCCAGGATGATCTTGGCGAACTCGCCCGGCTGGAAGTTGACGGGCCCGAATGCGGCCCAGATGCGGGCGCCGTTGATCTCGAAGCCGATGCCGGGCACCAGCGGCAGCAGCAGGAGCACCAAGCCGGCGAGCATGAAGGTGTAGCGGTAGCGCTGAAGGTCGCGAGCGCGACGGACGAACACCAGGGTGCCCACGTAGGCGGACACGCCCACCGCCGTCCAGGTGGCCTGGAGCGCGGCCAGGTTCTGCGGGTCGGTCCTGGCCTCGTCGAGCCGGGCGATGAACACGTAGCCGATGCCGTTGAGCAGGGCGGCCAGGGGCAGGATGATGCCGTCGGCCCCGGGCGCCAACCGGCGGGTCGCCACATGGGCCACCACCAGCAGCCCCAGCACGATGATCAGGAACGGGCCGATGTCGGCCGGCAGCGTGGTCGTACGCCCCAACCCGGCCAGCACGTAGGCGCCGGCGGTGATGAGCATGCCCAACAGGATCAGGCCCAGCTCCGTGTTGCGGCGCAGGGAGGCCATCACGGCGTGGTCGTCACCGTTGTTCCCGGGGCGGTCGAGCCCACCGGCGGCGTGTCGCCCGGCACGGCGGTGGTGGTGGTTGCGCCCGCGGGGTCGTCGGCTCTTCCGTCCTGTCGGTCGGCGAGCTCTCGGAGGTTGTCCACGTACCGGCGAGCTTCGTCGATGCTGGCGACCTCCTGGCCGTCTTCCACGTCGCTCAGCCTGGCCGAGGGCACGTCGGCCCGGGTGAGCCCGGTGGCCTCCTCGAAGGTGGGGTCGAACCACAACAGGCCGCCGGGCTTGCCCCGGAACACCGCGACGTCGTCGTCGCGAAAGCCCACGTAGAAGGTGCGCCGAGCCTGCCAGCCCACCGCGGCCGCGGCGGCGCCCATGACGCCGAGGAACAAGAGCACGAAGATCGCCACCCGCCAGGTCAAGCGCCGGGGACGCTCGGCGCGGGCCTGGCGCCGGGTCGCCTTGCGGCGCTGGCGCCTCGACAACTCCTGCTCGATGGCGCCGGCCGAGGCTGGCGCGGGTGCGGCCGCCGCGGCCGGTGTGGTGGGCGCGGGAACTGCCATCGCCGCCGTGAACCCCGCCAGGTCGGGTTTCTCGGGGGCGCGGAGCGGGCGGCTGACCACAGCAGAAGCGCGCTCGGCCTTGCCGTCGTCGTCGGTCACGTCGACGACCACGACGGTGATGTTGTCGCGACCGCCGCCCTCGTTGGCCAGGCGGACCAACTCCTGCGCCGCGTCGGTGGGGTCCTCCAGCCGGCGCAGCACCGCGGCGATGCCACCGTCGTCGACCTCGCCGAAGAGGCCGTCGCTGCAGAGCACGAACCGGTCGCCGGCATAGGGGGCGACGGTCAGCCAGTCGACGTCGACCTCGGGCTCGATACCCAGGGCCCTGGTGACGATGTTGCGCTGCGGGTGCCCCTCGGCCTCCTCCGGGGTCAGGCGGCCGCTGCGCACCATCTCCTCGACCAGGCTGTGGTCCTCGGTCAGCTGCTCGAGCTCGTTATCGCGGAAGAGGTAGGTGCGAGAATCCCCCACGTTGACGACGACGAGGACATCGCCCTCATCGCCCTCGTCCGGGCTATGCACCAGAGCGACGGCAGTCAGGGTGGTACCCATGCCCCGAAGCTCAGGGTCGTCGCCGGCTCGCTCGAAGACCTTCTCGTTGGCCTGGTGCACCGCCTCGAGCAGCGACTCCGCGCGGCGTTCGAGGAACCCGTCCTCGAGGGCCCGCACGGCCACCTGGGAGGCGACCTCGCCGCCGCGGTGGCCTCCCATGCCGTCGGCGACGGCGAAGAGGCCCTCGACGGCGAGGGGGGTGTCCTGGTTGTTGGCGCGCACGCGCCCGGTGTCGGTCACCGCCCCCCATCGCAGCGTGGTCAACGTGCCGCGACCTCGGTCATGAGACCTCCAGGACGGTGTTGCCCACCTGGAGCTTGTCGCTGCGGCCCATCACCATCGCCCCCGTTACCTTGATCCGATTGAGGTAGGTGCCGTTGGTCGAGCCGAGGTCTTCGACCAGGAGCTGGCCGTCACGGCTGAATACCCGGGCATGGAGCTGGGATACGTAGGTGTCGTCGACCACGATCTGGCACCCGGCCGCTCGCCCGACCGTGAGCTCGTCGCCCAGGGGATAGCGCCGGCCCCGCTGCTCGGCCGGTTCGAGGACCACCAGCGCGGCGGGAGCGGTTCGGACCCGACGACGGCCGGCGGGCGGGCGCGCCGGCGCGCCCGCCGCCTCGTTGCGACGGTTGCCACGGGCACCCTCGACGGCCCTTGGCGTGGCGACCTCGGCCCACACCGCCCGTAGGACCCGGAGGAAGAACAGGTAGAGCAGAGCGAGGAGGCAGAGCTTGAGGATGTTGAGCAACTGCTCGGACACTGTCCGGTGAGCCTAGAGGGAACGGTCCGGTCGGACGTGACGCTCGTGGGTGGGTGGTGGGTGGGTGGGTGGGTCTGGCGGGCGTGGGCGTGGGCGCGGGGCGCGGCGCGACCAGGGGCGTGACCATTGCAGGGCGGGGGTGGACCGGCGCGGGCGCGCGTGCCGGCGCGTCGCGGCGCCGGGCGGCGCGGGCCTGTCAGCTCGCCTCGAAGCGGAACCGGGTGTTGCCGAAGCTGATCTCGTCTCCGTCGATCAGCTCCTGCTCGCTGACCCGTACACCGTTGACCCGGCTGCCGTTGGTCGAGCCGAGGTCGACGACCACGAAGCCTTGGCCCCGGGGCCGGATCTCGGCGTGGTTGCGGCTTACGTTGGGGTCGGCCAGCACGATGTTGCACTCGGGCATGCGGCCCACGCTGATGATCTGCTCACCGAGGATGACCCGTTCGCCGGTGGGCAGGATGAGCGATCCGGCCCCGGCCCCTCCGACGCCCTCGCGCATGCGGCCCTCGATCTGGAAGGCGCCAGCTCGGATCTCGGGGTCGTCGACGAGCTCGACCTCGACGGGGCCGAGGAACGTGTAGGACTCGTCGCGAGCGTGCTCGCGGGCGGCGTCGCACAGTTCGCGTACGAGCGTGTCGTGGATGTCGGCGAACTGTTCGAGATCCTCGCCACTGAGCTGCACCGTGAAATGGTTGGGCACCACCGTGCGGCCCCGAACGTCGACCGAGCGGTTGTCGTCGAGCTCGCGGACCAGGCGCCGTCCGAGCTCCACCGGGCGCAGGCCGCTACGGAAGGCGCGGGCGAACACCCCCTCCACCATGCGCTCCAGGCGCCGTTCGAAACCCTTGAGTCCCACGGGCGCACACTGTACGCGGCGGCGGGTGCGATGACCCGAGACGGGACGGTGAGGGCGGGCGGGGGTGCACTACCCTGGCGGGCTGGCTACTCGGGCGAGTGGCGGAATTGGCAGACGCGCAGGATTCAGGTTCCTGTGTCCGAAAGGACGTGGGGGTTCAAGTCCCCCCTCGCCCACCACAACTGGGGTAACCACCCCACACGCGGGTGACAGTCGGAGCACGAAACGTCGGGGATGCGCATGAACCGCCCCCGCACCCCACCCGCCGCCCTCCCCGCCCTCACCGGTCCACCAGTCGCCGCCTCGCCGTGGCGATGGTCGGCCGCCGAACCAGAGCCATCGGGACGGCTGCTGCTCCCCGCCATCGCCCGCCGCGTCCTCGGCGCGGACGCCGTCGAGGCACGTGTCGTGTCGGGCGCCGTGCGCGGCGACACCCTGGTCCTGCGACCCGGAACCAACAGCGGGCGCGCGATGACCGTGGACGTCCGGGGGCGGATCTACCTACCGGTGTGGCTGCGCCGCCATCCCGGCTTCCTCATCGGCACCCACACCCGCCCCGACCATCCGGCCGTCGTCATCGCGCCCGCCGCCCTGTTCGACTCGTTCGGCCACCAGCTCCTCGAGCGCGACCGATGAACCGCCAGCTCCGCGCCCGGCTCCTGCTCGAGGAAGCCCGTGCCCTCGGGCTCGATGTGGCTGACCTCGTCGCCGCGGCCACCGGCGAGCCCAAGCCGGTCACCGTCGCAGCTTGGATCGACGAGATCGCCCCGACGTTCACTCCTGCCACCACCGCGACCTACGGCCCCTACTGGCGCCTCACGGCCCGTCTCCTCGGCGACCGCCACCTCGCAGAGCTCACCACCACCGACCTCGCGGTCGTGGTCGACGCCGCCGCAGAACGCGCCCGATCCCACCGCCCCGATTCGACCGGCCGGGCCTCCCGAGAGACCTGCATCGCCGCCCTCCGCGCCCTCTACGCCCGCGCCGTCGACGCCGGACACCTGACCGCCAACCCCGCTGCCGCGCTCCGCAAGCCCCTCCGCACGACGAGTCGACGCCGTGCCCTTGACGACGATGAGCTCACCGCCCTCGCCGACGCCGTCCGGGCTATCAGCGCCGACCCCGATCTCGACCTGCTGCTGATCCGCTTCCATCTCGAGACCGGGGCCCGCCGCCAAGGCGCCCTCAACCTCCGTCGACGCGACATCGACCTTGACCGGGCCACGGTCTGGCTCCGCGAGAAGAACGACACCCAACGCGAGCAACCCGCCTCCCCGTCGCTCATCGCCCTGCTGGTCGCCCACGCCGATCGAGGAGGCAACTCCGTGGGCGACGCCGTCTTCCGGAACCAACGAGGTGAGCCGATCACCGGGCGCCACTACGACCGCTTGTTCGCCCGTGCCCGCGAGTGTCTCGCTTGGGATGACCGCACCCCGGTGTCAGCGCATGTGCTGCGCCACACGGCCATCACCCGCATCGGGCGCATCGCCGGCTACCCCGTCGCCCAGGCCTTCGCCGGCCACGCCCCACCGACCGTGACCGGCCGCTACCTGCATGCCACCCTCGCCGACGTCGCGACGGCGGTAGCTGCGCTCACCGGCGAAGCCCACCCGCTTGCCCACCCCAACCGCGACAGCCTCCGGCGCAGCTGCACTGACCGGAGAGGATGACGACCGAGCTCGTGTCCGACGACGTCGTGTTCGAGAACGTCGCGGGGCCAACGGTCCTGTCCCGCACGGGGTGACTCCGCCGCAGAGCGGCTACCTCGACTCGGGCGCTCCCCGGCTCCGTTCACGTCGGGCGTCATCCAGCGCAGCCCGGTAGTCAGGCGGTGGGTCGTCGTAGAGGCCGAGCTCCTCGGCCTCAGCCGTCATCTGGTCGAGGATGGCTCGGCGCTCGCGACGCTTCCGCTCCCTTGCCTCGGACTCGCTGTCGGCTGCGCCACGGTCCTGCCCTGGAGCCATCACGGAGATGGTAAGGAGGTGGCGACGACGAAAGCCAGAAACCGTCCGCCAGGCCCGAGCCCACTCGCCCCGAGTTGAGTGCCAGGGAGTGGTGTAAGGGCGGGAGGGCCTGAGGGTCCTGCTGGACGCGACGGTCACCGCGTCAACCTCAAGAAGCAGTTGCGAAGCCAACGACTTGAGGAGGAACACGGTGACAGTCCCTACAACTATCGACGCGGCCGCATGGCTGGGCAAGCATCTCGAGGGCGACGACGGCGACGGCGATCTGGCCCGGGCGATGCTGGCGGCGTTCGCGAACACGTTGATGTCCGCGCAGGCGTCCGCGTCTTGCGGCGCCGCGCTCGGGGAACGCAGCGACGAGCGCACGAACTCCCGGAACGGCTACCGCCACCGCGACTGGGACACCCGGGTTGGCACGATCGACCTGGCGGTCCCCAAGCTGCGCGAGGGCACGTACTACCCGGACTGGCTGCTCGTCCCGCGCCGGCGGGCCGAGCAGGCCCTGGTGACGGTGATCGGCCAGGCCTACGTCGAGGGCGTCTCGACCCGCCGGGTCGATGACCTCGTGCGGGCGATGGGCATCGATGGGATCTCGGCATCGCAGGTGTCGCGGATGGCCGCCGAGCTCGACACCAAGGTCACCGAGTTCCGGGAACGGCCCCTCGATGCGGGCCCGTACCGCTACCTGTGGATCGACGCCCTGACCCAGAAGGTCCGTGAAGGCGGCCGGGTCGTGAACGTCTCGGCGGTGATCGCCACCGCGGTCAACATCGAGGGCCGCCGGGAGATCATCGGCTTCGACATCGTCACCACCGAGGACACCGCCGCCTGGACGGCGTTCCTGCGGTCCCTCGTCGCCCGAGGACTCACCGGTGTCGAGCTGGTGATCAGCGACGCCCACGGCGGGATCAAGGCCGCCATCGCGGCGGTCATGGGCGACGCGTCGTGGCAACGGTGCCGAACCCACTTCATGGCCAACCTCGCCACCCGGGTCCCGAAGGCGAACTGGCCGATGGTCGCCACCCTCGTTCGCTCGATCTTCGAGCAACCCGACCGGGACGCCACCTGGAACCAGTTGGGCGATGTCGTCGACCGGCTCACCCAGGCCGGGTTCGTCGACCAGGCCGTCATGGTCCTCGACGCGGCCGACGACATCCTCGCGTTCTCGGCGTTCCCGCCCGAGCACTGGCCCCAGATCCGGTCGAACAACCCGCAGGAACGGCTCAACAAGGAGATCCGCCGACGGACCGACGTCGTCGGGATCTTCCCGAACCGGCGCGCCGTGATCCGCCTTGTCGGCGCGCTGCTCGCCGAGCAGACCGACGAGTGGGCCATCGCCCGGCGCTACATGAGCGCCGAGACCCTCAAGACCGCCCGCACCGAAGGCGCCTCGCACGCCGACCCGAGACCCGCGATCGACGCCGCCACTGGCTGATCCCGGGACCCGACCCCGTCGACAGACACCGGCTCCGCGACCGCGGACCCTGCCGGCCAGACGCGCACGCCCCCACACGGAAACGTCAGCAAACACTGGAGAATCGATGCTTCACAACCGGGCCCCGCCGTGCTACGACTACGCACCCGAGCCGGCCGAACAAGCCGACCGAGCTCACCAGGTTGACAGCGACCGTCGCAACAGCGGCCCGCTACACCACCCGCTGGCACTTGACCTCGCCCCGATCATCTCCGCCGTGGCTGGCTCGGCCGAGACGCTCAGCGAGGCGTTCAACGCTCTGGCCATCGGGCTTGGCATGACCGCCCTCATCGATCCCCGATCCGTTCCCGACCGGCTCCTCGGTGACATCGTCACCCTGGTCTACGACGGACTCCTTGCACCCAGCGACGCCGTCCCACCAGACAACTGACCTGTCGGCAGGTGCTTCCGCCAGTGCTTCGCACCGCGGGCAGTCATCGCGGGGTGGCCCTTCGTCACCGCGCCGCGTTGCAGCGGCGACCGTGCTCGACGACCCCTGCGCCTACGACTGTCTGTCGGCCAGCGCAAGTAGCTCCGCAGGCTCGCCGGCCGGGTGGCTGCGACGCTGCAAGAGCATCCACACCATGAATCCGGCGAGCACGACCGCCCCTACGCCCAGACCGCCGAGCGCGACAGCGCCCAGCGACACGACGCCGGCCAGCACGAGCATGGGCACCGCGCAGCACACCGCGCATGCCAGCCGAAGCCGGCCTTCCCCTTCATCGAGAGCTCCTCGGCCATCTCTACGCCTCTTCGTTGGACCGGGTCACGGTGCAACCCCCCGGCGCGCAGCTGATCGTGCCGCCCGCCGCCTCGATGCGCTTCGCTCTACGGATCTGGCGGAAGCCGCGCCACAGCACGAACACGTAGCCGGAGGTCAGCACGATCCCGACTCGCAGCGCGTTGCCGGTGATGACGGCGCCGAAGGCCGTGCCGCCGAACAGCACTCCGGCCAGGGCGAGGGTGATCGGCACGTGGCACGGGCAGAGGAAGTAGGACACGAACAGCCACTTGCGGCCACGGCGCTCGTGCTCGCGCGCCGCCGGGTCCTCAGGGAGCGAGGACTCCCCGAAGAACGACCACCGCTCGGGCCGCTGCCGCTTGCCGATGGTCGCGGGCGCTGCAGGTGTGGGCACGTGATCTATTTGGGGTGGAGTGGCTGTCAGCAACGTCGCCTCCGCGTCCGGTCTCGCACGCATCGTAATCGTCGGCCGGCTGGACAGCCGCGGCCTCGATCTACGACAGTGTGTCGTGCACCCGTTCGACGCTCCGGTCGGCGCCTCACCGGTGAGCGACCAGCCGGTTCGGCGGAGAAGCCGGGCGGTGGTCGCTGTCAGCGGGCTCGCCGTGGGCCGCGCTGTTGGGAGCCATCTGATGCTGCCCCTGCTGGTCGTGGTGCGTGGGCTGCCGTTCCTTGGGCTGGTGCTGCTACGGCCGAATGAAGCGACGTTGGCCATCGGCGGCGCCCAGGCGTCGGCCGGTCAGCTGCCGTGGGCGCTGCTGTTCGTCGCTGCTGTCGTCGGGGCGGTGGCATCGGACGGGCTGTCGTATGCGTTGGGCCGCACCGCGGGCGACGCCGCCCTGGCCCGGTTGCTGTCGCACCGACGTGGCCACGGCCGGGTCGGCCGTATGGTCGAACGGTCCCGACAGCTCGTCGAGCGGCACGGGTCGGTCGCGGTTGTGGCGGCGCGGCCGACGATCATCACCCACGGCATCGTGCCCGTGCTGGCCGGCGTCGCCCGGCTGCCCGCTCCGCGCTTCGTAGCGGCGTCGACGGCGGGCGCTGCCATCTGGGCTGCCGCGTGGCTGGGCGGGGTCGCGGTCGTGGCCGATGTCGTCGATCGCGGCGGCGGCACCGTCCTGATCGTCGCGGTCAGTGTGATGGCGGTCGGGGTCGGGGTCGCGGTGCGGGAGTGCCTTCGCCGCCCGGCGTGCCTGCGCCACGCCTCCTGACCCGCCGCGGTCGCCAGCGCTGCAAGGGCCAGGAGGGCGAGTACGACCAACGGCACCGCCCACCGGCCTTGCAGCAGCACGCGCGCCGTTGTCAGCGGCGGGTGGGTGCCCGGGGCGCGTCGACTAGGCCCGCGAACGCGTCAGCCCGAGCGACCACCTCCGCGCTCGACGCGCTGGTCGCCATGCCCGTCGAGTGGTCCACGCCGGATCGGCCGCGCCACCTCGCTACTCCGTCCTGACCCTCGTGAGGACGCCGGACTGACTCGCCACCCACACGTCGCTGGCACCAACGGCGACACCGCGTGCCTCGGGCCCGACCTCCGCCTCGGCCGTGACGTCGTTCCGCGTGGGGTCGATGCGTAGCAACCGCCCCTCGAGGGTCGCCACCCACACGTACCCGCCGCCGGCGGCGACCGGCCACGGCTGCCCCCCGGTAGGGATGCGGGCGACCTCGTCGCCGCTGGTGGCGTCGAGACGGACCACGGCTCGGGCGTCGCGGAGGGTCACCCACACGTCGCCGTCGGCGACGGCCACACCCCGGGGCGCGCCCCCGACATCGAACGTGCGGACGACCCTGGCGCTCGGGGCGTCGATGGCGAACACCCGGCCATCCAGCCCGGCGACCCAGACCGTCTCGTCGGCGACGGTCACGGCGAACCCGCTCTCGGGCAGCGCCACCCTGAGTGGGTCCGTGGAGGGCCGGGTCCGGTCGAGACGAACCAAACCGCCTCCGGGTCCATGGGTCGGCACCCACGCCCACCGGTCGTCGAGGGCGACGGCGGCGGGCTCGCCCTCGCCCATCGCAACACGACCCGCCGCCTGGCCCGTGACGGCGTCGAGAACGCCGACGGTGCCGCCCAGGTTCGCCACCCACAGCTGACCGTCGGCAACCGCGATGCCGGCGTCGCGGGGATCGGGAGCCCCGGTCGCGAATTCAGCGACGAGGTCGCCGCTCGCCGCGTCAACCCGCGCGACGGCGCCGCGAGCGGCGTCGCCAACCCATACGGCATCGCCGGCGACGGCGACGCTCCACGGTGCCCCGCCAAGCTGGATCGACTCCGTGACCAGCTCGAGGACGGCTCGGTCGTTCGTCGTGGGCGCACTGTCGGGCGCGGCGGTGTTATCGGAGCCGCAGGCTGCGGCCGCGATCACCGGCACGACTGCCAGGAGCGCGCCGCGTGCGCGGTGTCGGCGTCGGTGTCGGCTGACTGTCCGACCTCCGACGCGGTGTCGTAGTTTCGGGGCGTGCTCGCCGCCATCTCCTACGAGCCGCTCGTGCGCATCCATCTCGGGCCTCTCGCCATCTCGCCACACGGGATCTTCACCGCCGTCGGCTTCCTCATCGGGGCGCGCCTGCTGCTCGGCGACACCCGCCGACGCGGGATCTCCGACGACGACATGTACACCATCCTCACCCGCGCGGGCATCGGAGCGCTGGTCGGCGCCCGGGTCGTGTACGTCCTCAACCACTGGGCGTCATATGAGTCGCCACTGGAGTGGTTGCGGGTGTGGGAGGGCGGCATCAGCCTGCTCGGCGGCATCGCGGGCGCCCTGATCGCCGTCACCCCGTTCGTCCGCCAGCGCCGGCTGGGCTTCTTCGCGCTGATGGACCTCGCCGCCCCGTGGCTGCCGCTCGGGATCGCCATCGGCCGCATCGGTGACCTCGTCATCGCCGACCACCTCGGCGAATCCACCGGACTGCCCTTCGGGTTCCGGTGTCCCGAGGTCGTCGACGTCGGCCGCACGGTCGGCTCGTCCTGCCCTCCTGGTGAGGTCGTGCACCTCACCGCCGCCTATGACCTGCTCGTGGCGGCCGGGGTCGCCGCTGTGCTCATCGTGCTGCGCCGCCGGCCGCTGCGCCTCGGGGAGCGAACGCTGCTGCTCGGCGTCCTCTACGGGGCGGGCCGGTTCGGGTTCGACTTCCTGCGGGCCGACACTCGCCGCCTGGGCCTGACCGGCAGCCAGTGGACCGCTCTCGCTCTGATCGTCCTCGCCGCGTACCTCTTGGCCGTCCGGCGGCGCCGCGACCTGCCCGAGCAGGCGACCGCCTGGCCACCGCGACCCGCCGGCGGCGACCGCGATGAGGCGAAGGTCGGATCTTGAGCGCCGCGCGACGCGTGTACCCGCTGCTGTCGGTGGTGGTCGTAGTGGCGGTGCTGGTCCAGGCGGTGCTGGCGGGCCGTGCCCTGTTCGGGTCGTGGAGCATCACCGTGCATGGTGTCCTCGGCAACGCCACCTTTGCCGTCGCCCTCGCGTTGGTCGCCGCCGCCGTCGCAGCGCGCGCCGGTCGCCACGCAGTCGTGGTGGCGGTGCTGCTGGCGGTCGTGCTCACCGCCCAGATCGGGTTGGGCTACGCCGGCCGCGACCGCGCCGAGGCCGCCGCCTGGCACATTCCCAACGGTGTCCTCGCCTTCGGGCTCGCGATCCACCAGCTGCACCTCGCTGGGCGGCTTCGGCGACCGACGTGAACGTACGTCCACCCCGGGCCGGCGCATCGGGCGAACGGTGGAGCTGGCGGCCGTGAGCAAGACGGCAAAGCGCCGCCGACCGCGCTCATCCGCCGGCCGCCCAGCGCAACGGACGTCTACCAGGGTCGCGCCCGTTGCCGCACCCGGCAGGCGCCGCGTTCGTCCCCTTGTCCGTCACTTGACCGCGGCCGCGCTCGCCGCCGCGCTCGTTGGGCTGTTCTGGGCGACACGGCCGACCTGGGACGGCGAGATGCGCCTCTGGAAGGCCGTCGGCGACGCCGGGTTCGTGCTGCTGCTCATCACCCTCGGCCTCGGTCCGATGGCCCGCATCGCCCGTCCTGTGTCCCGGCTGTTGCCGTGGCGCCGCCAGTTCGGCATCTGGTTCGCCATCGTGGCCGCCCTGCACGGCGTCCTCGTCGTCCACGGCTGGGCCCGCTGGAGCCTCCGCCGCTTCCTCGGCTACGAGGAGATTCCCGAGCTCGGCCGGGAGGTCCGTCTCGAACCAGGGTTCGGGCTGGCCAACCTCGTCGGGGTGACGGCACTGCTCTTCGCGCTGGTGCTGGCCGCCACCTCGTCGGATCGGGCGTTGCGCCGGCTGGGTGCGCCGGCGTGGAAGTGGCTGCACCACAGCGCCTTGTTCGTGTTCTACCTCTCGTTGCTGCACGCCGGATACTTCCTCTTCCTCCACTACACGGTGTCGTTCCACAAGCAGGTCCCGCCACCGGACTGGTTCCGGTTCCCGTTCGTCGCCCTCGGCGCAGGGCTGTTGGTGCTGCAGGGGGCTGCGTTCGTGAAGACCGCCGCCCGGCCGAACCGAGTCGCAGCGACCTGAGCGTGGCTGCCACGACGAACGCGCCGGTGCCGGTCGCTGCAGCCCGGCGGCGAGTGGCCGTGCCGCGCTGCATCGCCGCGGTCGCCGGGGGCCTGCTGGTCGGGGCATCGCTGCCACCGGTGGGGATCTGGCCGCTCGCGCTCGTCGGGATCATCCTCCTCGACCGGGCGATCGCCGACGCCCCCATGCCGGCCCGGTTCCGGCGGGGCTGGCTGGCCGGGATCGCTCTGCTGGCCCCGACCACGTGGTGGATGCGCGAGCTGACGTTGCCGGGATGGCTGTTGGCGTCGCTGCTGCTCAGCGTGCTGCTCGGGGTCGCCATGGTCGCCACGCCGCCCGCCGCCGGCAGGTGGGTGGCCCTGCCCGGCGCTTGGATGCTGTTCGAGGCGGTCCGCGGGCGTTGGCCCTTCGGGGGCGTGCCGCTGTCGACCCTTGCGGTCGGTCAGGTCGGCGGGCCGCTGGCGCCCGTTGCCCGGGTCGGTGCCAGCCTGCTGCTGGCAGCGGTGACCGTGGGCGCCGCCGTCGCTGTCGCGGCGCTGCTCGCCCGGCGGTACCGGGAGGCGTGCGCCGCCACCGTCGCCGTGGCGGCGGCGCTGGTCCTCGCCTTCGTGGCGCCCGATGGCGCCGGCACGGGCCGCTGGCTGGACGTGGACGTGGTGCAGGGCGGCGGCCCCCAAGGCACCCAGGCGATCGACACCGACGAACGCGATGTCATCGAACGCCACCTCGCCGCGAGCACCGCAGTTCGCGTCGATGCCGATCTGGTGGTGTGGCCTGAGGATGTGGTCGACGTCGACGCCCCCTTCGAGGTTCCCGAGAGGCTGGCGAGCTGGCGGCGTTGTCCCGCCGGCTCGAGGGCGTCGTCGTGGTCGGGGTGATCGAGCAGACCGGCGACCGCTTCACCAACGAAGCCGTCGCCTTCGCCGGGGGCGAGGTGCTGGACCGGGTCGGCAAGGAGCGGCGGGTTCCCTTTGGCGAGTACGTGCCGTTCCGCTCCCTGATCGAGCCGTTCGCCCCCGCCGCGCTGCCACGTCGCGACGCGATCATCGGTCGCGGACCGGCGGTGCTGAATACTGCCGCCGGCCGGTTCGGTGTCGTCATATCGTGGGAGGTGTTCTTCCCGGACCGGGCCCGGGACGCCGTGGGCAACGGCGGGCAGCTGCTGCTCAACCCGACGAACGGATCGAGCTTCACCGGCACCCAGGTCCAGGCCCAGCAGGTGGCGTCGAGCCGGCTACGGGCGATCGAGACCGGCCGGTGGGTGCTGCAGGCGGCCCCGACCGGGTTCTCCGCGGTGATCGACCCGGACGGCCGAGTCCGGCAGCGCACCGGCGTGTCGGAGTGGGCCGTGCTGCAGGCCGCTGTCGAACTGCGGGACGGCCGTACGTGGGCGGTGGCCTTCGGTGACTGGCCGGCCCTCGCGCTGGCGGTCGGGCTGGTCGCCGCTGGCTGGGTCCTGGCCCGCCGCGCCGCCCCGTCAGTCCCGGGTGAGGAGCTGGTCGACGGGCGCGTAGTCGTCTCGCAGCGCGCTGGAGCTGCCGATGAACTCGTCGAGCACGCCGGCGGTGACGAGGGCCCCGTCGGCGGGGTCGATGTCGCCCAGGGTGATCGCGGTGTCGCTGGCGACGAGGACGTGGTTGCCTGATGGCCCGTCCGGCGGTGCGATCAGGGCGACGTGGTCGAAGACGGCTGCCAGGGTGGCGAGCTCGGCGCGAACCAGCTGCTGGCGGCAAGGCGGAGGCGAGGCGCCGGGGTCACGGGTGCGTGATGCGCGGTGCCATGTCGTCGCGCAGCCGAGCCGCGACGAGGAGCCGGTGGCAGTCGCTGGGGTCGGTCCCGTAGCAGAGCAGCGCCGTCGGCGCGGTGGTGGCGGTGGTGGCGGTGGTGGCGCCGAAGAGGGCGTCGGCCTGGCCGGCGAGGTGGGCTGCGTAGGCGTCTCAGTCGTAGGCGCCTTCCGTGCGGAGCCGGCGGAGCACCTCGGGTGGGTGCCGAGCCGCTGGTCGTGGTGTTAGCCGATCCCGGCGGCAGCGCTGGGGTCTCGGTCTCGGACCTCAAGCAAGGCCCGGGCCACTACCCCGACACCGCCATGCCAGGCCGGCAACGCCGCTATTACACGGTGTAGTAGATAATGTACTCAGGACATCAGGCGGTCCGCTGCTCAGGTGTCTGGCGTGGCAACAGGGTCGCGTCGGGATGCGTCGCTGCCGGTCACTGCGATGACTGCGATCGAGACAAGGGTCGCGATGACGATCGAGCCACTCCACAACTCGGCGTCCCACCGGACGTCGTGGACGACGGCCGAGACTGCGAAGTACGTCGTCCAGAGCGCGAGTACCATCGACGGCACGGCAACGATCGGCCGTAGTCGGTGTATGAGGATGTCGCCGACCCCGCCGGCGACGAGCCCCACCGCGATGAGGGCGGGCCGTTCGAAGGAGCCGAGCGCGGACTCGAAGATCGCGAACACGACTCCCACCACGGTGAGTGCGCCCGCGGGCAGTCGGAAGCGTCGGAGCAGCGCCAGCACCGGCAGGACGAGTACAAGGGTGGTGACCAGGATGGCGCTCACGCCCCACAGTTCGCGGAGTTGCCCGAACGCGTCCGGGGTCATCTCGGAGATGTCGTGCACGTCGGCGGCAACCGAGGGGAAATCGGCCGGGCTTCGTGTGAACGGCGATGCGAATGACGTGAAGAACATGCCGATCGCCATGACCGCACTCACGCCGGCCAGGGTTGGTCCGAGCTCGCGAAGCGTCGGTGCAGTGGCCATGGTCTGCCACGCCCGGCGCAGTGGCCCGGTCAAGAGCGCGACACCGCCACACAGGAGCAGGAGGTGGGTCGGGCTGAGGAGGGCACCGATGCCGACCTCGATGCCGAGGAGTTCGTGCCACAACAGGTCCGCTCCACCGCCGATGCCGAATGCGACGATGCCGGCGGGTACGTATTCGAGCTCGGCCGGGATCGCATTGCGCCACGGTGCGCCTGGCTGGTGGCGGCGCCGCACCTGGAAGGCGAACTGACCGACCGCGGCGAGAAACCCGGTGTAGAGCAGGGCATGCCAGGGCGTGAAGAAGCTGTCGGGCTTCTGTTCTTGGTGGGCAAGCCCGTCCGCGAACAGGCCGACCAGCATCCATGTCGCTGCGCCCGCGCCGAGCACCTGCTCACTGCGGTCCAGGTCCCTCGATGGACTGCCCGTGGAACCTTTTTCGGGCGAGGCCTCGAGGTCGGCGGCTACGTCATCTGTCGTGTCGATGGTCATACGAGGTTCCGATCCTTCGAGGGTTCACGGGAGCCCATCAGGGATGCCTCAGATGGAGCCGGGCGGCCACGGCCGTAACGGACGACGGCGACCGTCGCGGCGACGGCGACGATCACGAGGAGCGCGAGTCGCCCGGCACCGATCTGCTCGATCGTTGTGACGATCCCGAGACGGAAGTCCTCGATCGTGTCGATGACCCGGTCACCGCGGAGGTCGCCGTTGTACACGGCGAGTTCCCACCGGCCGTACCATATTGCGTAACTCCCCGCGAGCACCATGAGCATGCCGCCGACACGAGGTGCCACCCGGCTGAAGCGACGCATCTGACCGGTGACGGTGGTGTGTGCAACGGCGGCGGCCACGCTGATGGCCAGGATGATGACTCCCATGCCGAGCGCGTACGACGCGTAGGTGGCGATGCCCTGAACGGTCGACTGGGTGATGGCCGCTCCCGTCACGGCGAGGAACGGGCCGAGCGTGCACGACAACGACGCCACTGCATAGGTCGCGCCGTACCCGATCATCGCCGTAACACCGTTCCGCCCGGCGGCGAGATTCGGTCCCTGCACCGCGAGTCGGGGCTTCCAGCCCGCGACGGTCGCGAGCCCCATGACGACAAGAAGTGCTCCGATGGCGATGGTGACCCAGGGAAGTTGGCGGCGGGCGCCACCCGCGATCTGGTCGATGACGAGCCCGGCTGCGCCGAACACCAACACGAACCCAACCGAGACCGCCGCCGCCACGCCGACGGCGCGGAGGATCCGTTGGTCGACACGCGTGTCGGTCTTGTCCCCTGCGACGAACGCTCCGATGTAGGCAGGCAACAGCGAAAACCCGCACGGATTGAACGCAGCCACCATGCCAGCGGTGAACGCCAACGCCACCGGTGCGCTGATCATCGACGAGTCCTCGGCACAGCAAAGATCGTAAGCCGACCGACTGAGGAACACCCCGCGCGCCTCCAGCGCGAGGACGGTGCGATCGACGGCCGCGCTGCACCGCTGCATTGGGCGGTCGTCCATACTTGCCCGGTGACCGAGCCCGTCGCCGCACGATCCTCCTTCAACGCTCGGCGCCTGCTCATGATCGCAGCAGTCGCTGCCGTGGCGTTGTGGGCTGGGTCGACTGCACTGCGGTCACCGTCGCTTCCTGACTTCGAACCCTCCGGCCCACCGCTCGAACTCCCGGCCGACGGCGCGTTCGACGCGGTGTCACTGACCGAATTCGAAGGCATGTTGGTCGGCCTCCGAGGCCGTCCCGTCGTTGTCAACATCTGGGCCTCATGGTGTGCACCGTGTCGAACGGAGATGCCGCTGCTTCAGAACGCTGCGACGTCGTACGGGTCCGACGCAGTCATCCTCGGCGTCGCAACCAAGGACGACCCTGCCGCCGCGCAGCGGTTCCTCGATGACCTCGGACTCACCTATCCAAATGTCTTCGATACCAGCGGCCAGATCCGTGTCGCGCTCGGCGTGACCGCCTACCCCACTACCTACGTGTTCGGCGTCGACGGCACACTGCGCGCCAGGGTCAACGGCGGCATCTCCGAACAACGACTCGCCAGCCTCATCGACGACGCCCTCCGATGATCGACTACGGCCTCGTCGTGTCACTGATCGCCGCATTCGGGATCCCGACTCTGCTGGCCGACCGCTGGCCCCTCACGGCCTACACCGAGCCCACAACGTTCGTCGACGCAGTCCTCCCGCTCGCCTTCGCAGGCCTCGTCGTCGGTCGTCTCACCACCCTTGCCCTCGATGACCCGTCGTCGATCGGGAGCATCTCGGACATGCTCGTCATCCGCAGCGGCGTCGAGTTCTGGCCCGCCGCCGCCGCCGCCGCGACGCTCGCCGCGTGGCAGGCACGCCGCGCCGCCGTTCCGATCACCACACGCCTTACGGATCTTGTGCCGCTCGCCGTCATCGGCTACGCCAGCTACGAGGCCGCATGCATCTTCCGAGACGGATGCCTTGGGCCGCAGAGCCCGGTGGGTCTTCGCCCGCCAGGTCTGTCGACCGTGATGTTTCCGGTCGGGCTTGCGATGGCCGCCGTCCTCGCAGCTGTCGCCATTGGCCTCCACGCCTACCGCCGGCGACACCCAGCCCGAATATCGGTCGTCGCTCTGGCCGCGGCGGCGGTCGCTCTCGTCCGATCCGTCGGTTCGATCTGGCTCCCTCATGTCGGTGACGGCATCACTCGTCAACACCTCACGTCCATCGTGATCGCGCTGGCCGCGGTGGCAGCGACCGCCGGAGCCATCGGGCGCGACCGCCGAATCAACGGGGGCGTCGAAAACCTCGGCGGTTCATGACTGACTGCCGCCCCGAGCGGGCGACGACGAACTACGTGTCGCACGCGACCGACTCCGGGCCGCGCTTTCGGTAGGTGCGAACGAAGTCGTTGATCTCGGGATCCCCGGGCTCGTAGGACTTGAGACGGTTCCACGCGGTTGCGACGATCGGGGCGTCGAGGCCTGCGTTGGCCGAGACGATCACGTGGCTGTCCCAGTCCTCGGTCACTGCATTCAGCTCATCCGCGAGTTCCGGTCGGTCTGCGTCGTACCAGAGCACGACTGCGCCGTGCTCGAGGCCGTGAACCGCGAGCGACGGTTCGAGCGGTTCGCGATACGTCGCACAGCCCGGAGCCCGGGCATCGTGCGCGCCGCTTGTCGGCGTGGGTGTGTCATAGGAGGCAGCCGCCACGTGACCGCCGCCCTGACTCTGGGGCCGGGCCACACCGTCCAACTCCGGGCCTGGTGTGAACACGAACCACCCACCGGCCACGACCGCGGCGACGGCGGCGACTCCGACGGCGATGTTGCGGAGCCGACGTCGACGTTGCTGGCGGTCCTTCGTGCGCCGCTCCTGGACCTGTCGAGCGAGCCGTGCTTCCTGTTTGGACAGTTGCTCCTCACCATCGACGTTGGCTCGCGCTCGGGTGCGTTTCGCCTTGGCCGCTCCCGCCTTCTTGCTCTGCGGGTGGGGCACAGCCATCTACTCCGTCGGGATCGGCGCTCAGCGGTGGATACTACGCAATGTAGTAGCCGACCGAGGCTCGGCCGGTTGCGGCGGTCTCGTCGGCCGGACGTGCGAGTCCGCGTCAATCTCGTTTGTCTCGACGGCGCTGGGACACGTCATAGCCGAGCGCGTCACGATCGCTCGGAGCACGCTGGTGTGTGGCGATGAAGGCGGTCTCGAAGTCGGCTGCCGTCGGGCAGGCCGCGTTGCAGCGCGCGCTGGCGGCGGTGCCAGCGACGGCCGGACGGTGGGTTGCCTTGCCGGGAGCGTGGCTGCTGTTCGAGGCGGTCCGCGGCCGCTGGCCCTTCGGAGGCGTCCCGCTGTCGACGCTCGCGATCGGCCAGGCGGCGGGCCCACTGGCGCCCGTGGCGCGGGTCGGTGGCAGCCTGCTGGTCGGCGTGGTGACCGTGACCGCAGCGGTCGCGCTGGGCGCGCTAGTGGCGAGGCGGTGGCGGTCGGCGCTGGCGGCGGCGGGCGTGGTGGCAGCGGCGGTTGCGCTGGCCGCGGTCGCACCCGACGGCTCAGGGACCGGCCGGCGCCTCGAGGTCGATGTGGTCCAGGGCGGCGGCCCGCAGGGGACCCGGGCCATCGACACCGACGAGCGTGACGTCATCGAGCGCCACCTCGCGGCGAGCCGCCGCGTGCGCACCGGCGCCGAACTTGTGGTGTGGCCCGAAGACGTCGTCGATGTCGAGGCGCCGCTGGAGTCCCAGCCCGAGGGGCGCGAGCTCGCGACGCTGTCACGCGGGCTCGACGGGGTGCTTGTCGCGGGCGTGATCGAGCAGACAGGGGACCGGTTCACCAACGAAGCGGTGGCGTTCTCCGCCGGCCGGATCGTGGACCGGGTGGGGAAGGAGCGGCGGGTGCCCTTCGGGGAGTACGTCCCGTTCCGGGGGTTGATCGAGCCGTTCGCGCCGGCGGCGCCCCGCCGCGACGCGGTCGTCGGACGAGGCCCGGCGGTGCTCGACACCCCGGCCGGGCGTCTCGGGGTCGTGATCTCCTGGGAGGTGTTCTTCCCGGACCGGGCCCGCGACGCGGTCGGCAACGGCGGGCAGCTGCTGCTCAACCCCACGAATGGGTCGAGCTTCAGCGGCACCCAGGTCCAGTCACAGCAGGTGGCCTCCAGCCGGTTGCGGGCGATCGAGACGGGCCGGTGGGTGCTGCAGGCGGCCCCCACCGGCTTCTCGGCGGTGGTGTCGCCCGGCGGGCGTGTCGTGCAACGGACCGGGGTGTCGGAGCGGGCGGTGCCGCAGGCGACGGTGGAGCTTCGCGACGGTCGCACCTGGGCGGTCGCGCTCGGCGACTGGCTCGCGCTCGCGGTCGGCGGAGCGCTCCTGGCCGCCGGCTGGGCCCGGACGTACCGGCTCGGGCAGGCCGAGCCGCCCACCGGTTGACTGCTCGCTCGGCCCGGGCGCGGTCGGCGTCCCGTCAGGGGCCGGTGGGGTGGCGCTGGTCCGGTGACCGGGGAGGGGGGCGCCGCACGACAGCACGGCGATGCCCGCGGGGACCCGTGACGTCGCGGCCGGCGGTCGGGTCTGGGCGAGAGTGAGACCTTGCATGGCGAGGGCGGCGCCGGCGGCCGCGACCGGGATCCGCATGCTGGGTGCCAGCGGCGGCAGGCGAAGCCGCGTCGACATCCAGGTGGCGCCGGCCACGACCGTGAGCGACGCGGCGGGATGCCGACGGTCATGAGCGCGACGAGCGAGACGGCACCGGCGCCCACGAGCATCGCGATGCCGCAGCACGCCGCGCAAGCAACTGCGGGACCGGATGCCGGCCGCAGGTTCGGCGGGTTCGCGGCCGTGTGTGCGTCAGATCCTCACGGTCGTGTCGTCGTCGTCCGGCTCCGCCTTGAGCGTTGCGGCCGCCGTCAGCGTTGTGTCAGGAGCTGGTCGGCGGGGGCGTAGTCGTCGCGGAGAGGGTCGGCATCGTCGATGAACCGGTCGAGGTCGTCGCCGGTGATGGCCGCGCCGTCGCTGGCGGGGATGTCGTCGAGGTCGATCGGGTCGTCGCTGGCGACGAGGACGTGGTTGCCGGCGGGACCGTCGGGCGGCACGATCACGGCGAGGTGACCGAAGACGGCTGCCAGGGTGGCGAGTTCGGCGCGGACCAGCCGTCGGGCGCCGGCGTCGATCACGTTGAGGACGTAGAGCCCGCCGGGGCGCAGGACCCGATCGATGTCGCTGATCATCTCGACCGTCGTGAGATGCCAGGGCACGGAGAGACCGCCGAACGCGTCGCCGACGACGAGGTCGTAGCTGCCGGTGGCTTCGTCGGCGATGTTGAGGCGGGCGTCGCCGGTGCGGACCCGCAGCTGGGGCCCCTGTTCGAGGGCGAGGTCGCGTTCGGCGATGGCGACGATCCCGGGGTCGAGCTCCAGGACGGTGCTGGTGCTGCCGGGTCGGGTGGCGGCGAGCCATCGGGGGAAGGTGAACCCGCCGCCGCCGAGGTGCAGGGCGTCGAGGTCGACATCATCGAAGGCGGCGTCGACGACGGCGGCGAAGAGCCGGGTGTAGCGGAACTCGAGGTGGGTCGGGTCGTCGAGGTCGACGTAGCTGTGCCGCAGGTTGTCGAGCACGAGCGTGCGGCCCGACGGCCGGGCCGGGTCGGCCTCGACGGTGGCGCAGTAGTAGCGGGTCTCCTGGCCGCATGGTGACGGGACGGCCTGCGCGAGGCCGGCGGCGAGGACGAGGGCGATGACCAGGGCGGGTCGGGGTCGGCGGCGGAGCCGGATGGACACGGCGATGCCGGTGGCGATGAGGGCGGTGGCGACGCCGACGAGGATGGGGCGGGTCGGCCACGCGGCCACGAAGACGAACCCGGTGGCGAAGGTGCCGACGAGCGCGCCGGCGGTGCCGGCGGCGGAGAGGCCGCCGACGACGGCGCCGGTCTGGGCGGTGGTGGTGAGGCGCAGCTTGGCGACCATGGGCGTCACCGCGCTGAGCAGGGCGGTGGGGAGCACGAACGCGGTGACGGCGAGGGTGATGATCCCGGCGGGTCCTCCGCCGGCCGCGGCGATGCCGGGACCGAGGGCGGCGATGATCGGCAGCGCGGCCAGCGACGCGGCTCCGGCGGCGAGGAGCAGCGGGCCGAGCAGGGGGCGGGGGTCGCGGCGGTCGGCGATCCAGCCGCCGGCCGCGCTGCCGACGGCGATGCCGGCGAGCACCGTGCCGATGATGCCGGTGTAGGTCTCGAGCGACACGCCGACGTAGGGGGCGACGAGGCGGCCGGCGAGGATCTCGAGCACGAGCACCGCCGCTGAGGTGAAGAACACGAGCGCGGGGGCGGCCCAGCTCCTCCCCCAGCGTCCGCTGGCTGGTGTGGCATCGATCTCGTCGTCGGGACGGTGGCCCATGGCGGTCAGTCTCGTCGCCACCGTCGGCGTCGGGGCCGCGCAGCACGTACTCGGCGTACCGCAGTCGCCCGGTGGTAGATCGTGCAGGCGTCGTCGGCGTCCGCCCACTGGGGCAACGCGACGTGGTGGATCGACTGCCACAGCACCGCGATCTCGCACACGCAAGGCGTGTCCAGGACGCCGAGGGAGCAGGACAAGCACGAGGCTTCGAGGCCGAGGCGGGCGTGGAGGATCGTGTCGCCGGTTCGGCCTCCGGGCCCCTCGCCGACGTAGACCAGCGTCTGCCCGCCGGCGTGGTGGAACTGTGCGGCGGCGTCGCCGGCCCACGGTTCGTTCCAGGTGGGCCACACCAACAGCAATGTGCGCTCCGGGTGGCGGGCGACGACGTGCTCGTCGCCGTGGCGTACCGGGAACCACGAGGGCGCCGCGTCGACGAACCGGTTGTCTCCGGAGGATGGAGGCCAGCGGTCGTAGGCGATGACGTCGACGCCCCGGTCGTGGAGGAGCCGAGCCCAGTAGCCGGTGCCGGCGCCCAGCTCGACCACGCCCGCCGGTGACGCCGCGGTGATGGCGTCGAGAGCCTCGTCGGTGGGGATGCCGTAGGCGTAGCCACGGACCAGCTGCTGGCGCCGCGGGTCGTCCCGCCCGATCGGCCCGGCGCGACGGCGTTCGTCGTGCAGCGGGTTCCCGGCCAGCGGCGGGAGTGGATGGTCGGGCGGCGGGGGCACGTCTCGGTGTCGTCTCGTCAGTAGTTGGCGGGCAGCAGGCGGCTGACCTGTTCGAAGAACAGGAACAGCGCCACCAGGAACGGGCCGGCACCGAGCGCGTAGGCGGGCCACCGCCGCCATCGCCGCGCCGCGAGGGCGGCGACCAGCCAGACGGCGCCGGCGGCTGCGCCCCAGGCGACGGCCGGCCAGCGGCCGACGGCCTCACCGGACAGCGACGGACCGTCCAGGGACCGCTCCGCCCCGGTCGGCGCCGGCCCGGCGGGCGCGTCGACGGTCGGCGGGAGGACGGCGGGGAGGGGCTCGCCGGCGAGCTCGGCGCGCACGATGATCCGCTGGCGCGCCGAGTACTTGGGGTGACAGGAGGTGAGGGTCAAGAGGTTGGTGCCGTCGACGGGGTCGAGCACCTCGATGGCGGAGGGGTCGACGATGAGCTGTTCGGTCATCTCGTACCGGAAGCGGCCCTGGACGGTGGTGACGATGATCTCGTCGCCCGGTTGGATCTCGTCGATGCGGTTGAACGGCGCGCCGTAGGTGGTGCGGTGTCCGGCGATGGCGGCGTTGCCGGCCTGGCCGGGCATCGGCGTGTCCGGGTAGTGCCCCGGGCCGTCCTTGAGGTCTGCGACTGACACGCCTTGGACGAAGACCCAGTCGAGGCCGATGGCGGGGACCTCGATCCGCCCGGCGGCCTCCCCCGCGGCGGGCAGGTCCTTGGGAGCCAGCGGCGGCACCGTCTGCGGCGGTGCTGGCGGGGTCGGGTCGTCGGCCGGCCGGGTCGTGGAGGTGGCCGGCGGGACAGCCGCGTCGGTGATGGCCTCACGCAGGTCGTCTTCGAGGCGGTCCTGCGCCTGCGCGGTGCGCAGCCCGGTGCCCCACAGCTGGTAGGCGACGAAGAGCAGGAGCAGCACGCCGACGGCGATGAGGCCGTGGCCGACGGCACGCAGCGTCCGCGCCGTTCGCCCTGGTCGCGCGGCGGTCACCGGAGCCTCAGGCGGCGACGTCGATGACCATGCTGAGCCCGCCGGCGCCTTCCTGCTCGGCGCCGTCGTTGGTGAGGTGGTGGTTGATGTGGCAGTGCATCAGCCACCGGCCCGGCTGGCGAGCCGTCCAGAGCACGTCGTAGCGCTCCCCGGGGGCGACGTTGACGGTGTCCTTGGTGAGCTGGGCGCCGGCGGGGACGGGGTTGCCGTCGGTGGCGACGATCTGGAACGGGCCGCCGTGGATGTGCATGGGGTGGGCGAATGCGCCGCTGCCGATGAACCGGACCCGCACCTGGTCCCCGACGCGCACGCGGACCGTGTCGGTGGCGGGCCACGCCTTGCCGTTGATGGTGAAGAAGTTGGGCATGAGCCCTTCCATGGGCATGGCCGGGAAGGTGTAGCCGTCGCGCACGGTCCACTCGCCGAGCTGCACGACCACGTCGGCCGCCACCGGGGGCTCGGGCTCGGCGGGCGCGACGAGCAGGGCGCCGTAGAGGCCGAGGGCCTGCTGGCGGTCGGCGGCAGCGTGGGAGTGGTAGAAGAACGTGCCGGCCTGGCCGACGGTGAACTCGTAGGTGAACGACTCGCCGGGTGGGATCGGGTCCTGGGTGATGCCGGCGGGGCCGTCCATGGCGTTCGGGATGTCGAGGCCGTGCCAGTGCACGGTGGTCGGCTCGGGCAGGTCGTTGGTGACGTTGATGCGGACCCGGTCGCCCTCGCTGAGCTGGAGGCGGGGCCCGGGGACCTGCTCGTTGAAGGCGTACGCGAGGACTTCGACGTCGGGCAGGATGTTCCAGCGGACCACCGACGCCCTCAGGTCGAACTCCTTGACGGCGTCGACGTCGCGGGCGGCCAGCGGCTGGTCGCCACGGGCGTCGGCCGGCGCCCGGGCGTCGACCTCGTCGGGATCGACGGCGGCCATGTCGCGCATGGCGTCCATCGACATGCCCGCCGTCATGATCATGCCGGGCGGCATGATCAGGTCGCCCATGCGCGACACGCCCGCCATCTCCATCTCCGGCAGGTCCGGCTCGTCGCTGCTGCCGCCCATGTCCATCCCCGGCATCCCCGCATGCCCCGCGCCGCCGCCGTCGCCGCGTGTGGCGGCGAACGCGATGAGGCCGATGACCACGACCACGGCGACGCCGGTGCCGTACAGCCACCCGCGTCTGTCCCCACCCCGCCGGGCTGCTCCGCTTGGTCGGGTCGGCGTGTCGTCGTCGCTCATGACCTACCGTTCTACGACACGATGTCGTACTCGGGTAGTCGGGGCTCATGAGCGACCGCGGCGACGGCACCGCTGGGTGGACGACCACGCCACCACGACAACTGGTGCGTCCATGGCCGGCGTCGCGCCGATGGTGGCTGCTCGCGGCCGCGCTTACCGCCGCCACCGGATGTGCGGCGACGTCGACCGACGAGGGTGCCATGGAGCCCCCCGCCCCGGTACCCAGCACGGCACCATCGCCGACGAGCGCGACCACCACCTCGCCGTCCACAACGGTCCCACCGGAGGTGTTCGAGGCGTCGGTGGCCGCCATCGACGAGGCGACCGCCGCCCGCATGACCGCGTCGTGGCGTCCGGGATGCCCGGTGCCGCTCGACGCGCTCCGGCTCATCACCCTCACCCACTGGGGATTCGCCGGCGATGTCCGCACCGGCGAGCTGGTCGTCCACGCCGACCACACCAACGCCGTCGTCGAGGTGTTCCGGGCGTTGTTCGACGCTCGCTTCCCGATCGAACAGGTGCGCCTGGTCGACGAGTTCGGCGGCGACGACGACCAGTCGATGGCGGCCAACAACACCTCGGCGTTCAACTGCCGGCTGGCCACCGGCTCGCAGCGTTGGTCCGAGCACGCCTACGGCCGCGCCATCGACATCAACCCCGTGCAGAACCCGTTCGTCACCCGCTCCGGCGCCGTGCTGCCGCCCGAGGGCACGGCCCACACCGGCCGGGACCCCGCCACCCCCGGCCTCATCACCGCCGATGGCCCCGCCGTCGCCGCCTTCGGGGCTGTCGGCTGGCAGTGGGGCGGTGACTGGTCCACCGGGACGGACTACCAGCACTTCTCCGCCACCGGTCGCTGAGGCCCCGGCGAGGGGTGCTACTACGGTGTGTCGTTCATGGGGCAGGCGCCGACACCGCAAGCGGACGGACCGGCACCGCCGGCGGCGCTGGGCGAGGCGGAACGCCTCCGGTTGGAGGTGGCCCGCCTGCAGGGCCAGGCCGAGGTGCTGCACGCCCACATCGCCGATCTCGACGCCGCCGACGAGCACCGCCGGGCCGAGATCAACGCGGCATGGGCCGAGGCCGCCGACGCCCGGGTGGCGCAGAAGGAGGCGCAGACCCGGCTCGAGGAGTGGCGCCGACAGCTCGACGACGCCCGGGAGCGGCTGTCCGAGGCGGAGCGCCAGCGCGCCCAGGCCGAACAGGAGCGGGCGGCGGTCGTCGCCGCCCTCGGCCGGCGGGCTCGCAAGCACCTCGCCGAGCCCGGCCTCGGGCCGTGACCCGGTCCGGAGCGCCGTCACCGGCCGGTCGGCCTGGGTGCCGCTGCACGGCCCGGGGGCGGGCTGGCCCGCATCGACGTCGATCTCACGACCGAGCCCGTCCCCATTGAGCTGGCCGAACCCGGGTTCGCCGTCGGCGCCGCCGGCGAGACGGTGTGGGTGTCGGGACTCGATCGTGGCCTGGTCGCCCTCGACGCCGAGACCGGCGAGGTCCGCTACGAGGTCGATCTCCCCGGCGTACCCCGCGGCGTGGCGGTGGCCAGCGGCGATGTGTGGGTGACCCTGCGGGACCGGCGCGAAGTGGTGCGGGTTGACGGCGAGAGCGGCGACGTGCTGGCCCGCATCTCCACGCAGGGCGAGAGCCCTGGCCCGTCGCAAGTGGCAGCGGGTCGGTGTGGGTGGCCGAGCTCGACGGCCGCCTGCTGCGCATCGACCCGGACTCCAATCGGATCACCGGGACCGCCGCCATCCACGTCGAGGCCCGCGCCGTCGCGGTCGGTGGAGGCGCGGTGTGGTCACTAGCCAGACCGGTGTTCTCACCCGTGTCGACGCTGAGCGGCGATGAGCCGTGCCGCGCTCCGCCGGACCGTCCTCGCACTCCTCGTCGTGGCCGTCGCTGCCGCCGCCGTGACGATCTGGCGACCATGGAACGACGCCGCGGCGGGCCCCGCCGACGAGTTCGCCAGGCGGCTTGACCGTACGCCGGTGTCTCGGTTCACGTTCACCCACCGCGGTGGCGGTACCCGGGTGCTTGACTGCTTCCTGCCGAACCGGGAGGTGACCGGCAGCGTCGACCTCCGCGCCGGCGTCGCTGTCGTCACCGGGCCCGACGGCACGGTTCTCGCCCGCCGCAACGACCGGCGGGTGCTGCTGCACCGGTCGTTGTTCGCGCAAGGCGCGGTGCCGACCGAATGGGTCGCCGCGGACCTCCCGGTGAACGACGAGCACCGGGCCGCCCTCGCCCGATCCCTCGGCGCCGACCTCGCCGGCTACGTCCTCTCGACGGGATTGCCGGCCGGCGGGACGGTGATCGCCGAAGCCGCGCTCGACGCCGCCGCCGACGTCGAAGCCCTGGGCGTCACTGACCTCGACGGGCGGACCGCCACCGGTTACCGCGTCGCCTTGAACCGCGACGACTTCAACGCCGCCGGGTCGGCGACGACATCGTCCGCCGTCGACGCAGGCGCCGACGTGGACCCGCCGCTCATCGACACCTGGATCGACAGCCAGGGCCAGGTCGTCCGGGTGGCGGTCCAGCCGACCAGCCCCGACGGCGGCGCCGCCGAACCTGAGGGTGCATGGACCGTCGACTACCAGATCCCGGGACCGCCGCTGGACGAGCGCGAGCCGACCGAGAACACTCCCATCGGCGAGGTTGATGCCGCTTCGCTCCGCTCGTCCGCCGCGGCCGGCGGCTGCGAGGTCCCACTCTGAGCATGCCAAGCACGTTGCGATTGCCACTGCTACGACACGCTGTCGTACGATCGGGCCGTGGAGGCGACCACCGACCCTGAGCAGCGCCCGCCGCGGTCGGGTCGGGGGGCAGTCGTCGCGTTCGGCGTCATCATCGTCGCCATCGTCGGCTACTTCGCGTTCGGGATGCCGGGCATGGACCACTCCGGGGGCTCTATGGCCGACATGGACCACCCCGCGGGCGACCCGATGCCGCTCGCACCGCAGGCGTTCGCCGACGGCGTCGCCGACCCGCGCGTGTTCGTCGTCAACGTCCACGTCCCCGCCGGCGCGACGATCGCGGGTACCGACGCCACGATCCCATATGACCAGCTCGTCGGCGACGCCCGCCTGCCCGCGGCCACCGACACCGCCATCCTGCTGTACTGCCAGACCGGGCGGATGTCGGAGACCGCCGGCCGGGAGTTGGTGGAGGCCGGCTACACCGACGTCTCCCACCTCGATGGCGGTACGGACGCCTGGCGACGTGCCGGCCTCCCCCTCGACGAGCAGTGACGACGGCATCGACCGGCGTCTCGCCGTCGCTTCATCGACATCCACCGCTGACGCCGGCCGGGGTGCTGCTGCGACGACGGTGGTCGGTCCCCGCCCTGGCGGCGGCGTTCGTAGCCCTGACCCTCGCCGCGGCGGTCGACGGCGGACGCCTGGTCGCCGGGGTCGACGAGCAGGTCAGCCGCGCGCTGATCGATCTGCGCTCCGGGCCCCTCGACGGCGTGGTCAAGACGGTCAGCGCGCTGGGCGGGCTGACCGTGGTCGTTGCCGTCCTGGTCCTCATGCTGCTGCTCGTGTGGCACGAGTGCCGGGCGCTCGCCTGGACGTTGCTCGCCGCCAGCGCAGCCCGGCCCGCCCTCGAGTGGACCCTCAAGGCGATCGTCGACCGCGCCCGCCCTGACATCGACCGCCTCGTCGCCGGGAACGGCCCTTCGTTCCCGAGCGGGCACGTGATGGCGGCCGTCGCCATCTGGGGCCTCCTGCCGCCCGTGGTCGCACTTGTCTCGGGGCGACGCGCAGCGTGGTGGTGGTCGGTCGCCATCTCGGTGGCCGTGATCGTCGCCGTCGCGTTCAGCCGGATCTACCTCGGCGTGCACTGGCTCACCGACGTCGTCGGCGCCCTGCTCCTCGGCGCCCTCTACCTGCTCGCCGTCGAGTGGCTGCTCGACTGGCACCACCGGCGCCGGCCATGCGGCCCGCTCGTGTCTGGCTTCACCGCGGCGCACCCAGCGAAGGCAAGCGACGCCACGCTCGGCGAGCTCCCCCGCCGCTGACTAGGTGACGTTCAAGGTCGCCACCATCTGCTCCCACACGTAGTGGTGCGGGACCGTGCACACCAGCACGTAGGTCCCGGGCGCCGCTACGAAGGCGACGGTCGCGGTCCCGCCTGAGGCGATCCGCGGTGTGCGGTCGACGAGGGTGACCGCCGGGTCGGACTCGTCCACCCGGATCCCCTCGGTCGGCAACCGGTCGGCAGCCAGGGCGGTGACGAGCACCACGAGGTCGGCGGGTGCCCGGTCGCGGTTGGTCACCGACATGGTGACCGGACCCGAAGGCACCGACGAAACGGCGGGGGCGATGGCGTAATCGACCAGTGAAACGTCGATCCCGGTCGATGGTGGGGCAGCGGGGGTCGTTGGCGGCGCGGCGGGCGCGATAGGAGCGGCGGTCGGCGCCGGTCGTCGGGTGGCTGGCGATGCGGCGTCGGCCCGGGGCCCCTCGGACGCCCCTTGCGCACAGGCCGTCGAGCCCAAAGCAGCGACGGCGACGACGGCCGCGACCAGCCGCGATCCCTACCGGCGCCGACGCTCACGACGAACCATCACCGTCCACCTTGGCCCGGCCCGCGCCATCGGCAACGCCGCGAGGTTCGTCGGCTGCCGGGGCGACGCCGTCGCTACCGTGACGACGTGTTGCGCGGCATGCTGGCCCGGCGGTGGACGGCAGTCGCCGTCGTCGCGGCTCCACGCTCGGCTGGGTCAGCTCAGCGCTGTTCCCTCATCCGCCACCATCGACTGGCGCGCCCAGTCCACACGGCCCAAGCCAGCAGGGCGACAGCGAACAGGACGCCGCCAACAAGACTGAGGGTCGCCACGGCACCGACGCTCAGCACGCCCGCCACCAGGAGCATTGGCACCCCGCAGCACACGGCGCAGGCCGTCGCACTGGCCGCACGGGTCGACTTTCCAACGACGCCACTGGCGGCAGGCCTGGTCACGTCGCTGCTCGCGGCGCCAGGCCACCACCTGGGACGGTCCAGATGGGGCTGTCCCTCGATGAGCCAGAGCAGCCGCGCGATCCCGCCACCGCAAACGACCATGAGCACCGCAACGACGGCAAAGGTCGCCACGTCACGGCCGAAGATCATCTCCCCATTGTGCCGTGCCGATCCAGGGAAGCGCTGGGCCGTTTGGCACAACCTCCACCTCGATTGCAATCGGCGCGTCTCACCACGGTCCCCGCGGTTCCGCGGGGTGCCCGGCCCGCTCCTGTCACCTACGCCGCTCGTCGCGCCGGTGGACGCGGACCGACCGTGACCGGGAGGCCCCACGCGTCTCCGTCCTGGTCCGAATTCTCCGCAGTTGACCACGGTGGCGAAATCCGCAAGTCTGACGATGAGCGTGTTCCCGACCAGGGCGCGAAGCCCCGTGAGTGGTTGGTGAGTCCCCCTCGCCCACCAGATCTGGGGTAACTACCCCAGGCGGAGCACGGAAGCGTCGGGGATGCGCATGAACCGTCCCCGCACCCCTCCCGCCGCCCTCCCCGACCTCACCGGACCACCAGTCTCGAGGTCGCCGTGGCGATGGTCGGCCGCCGAACCCGAACCCTCGGGTCGCCTCCTGCTCCCGAGCGACGCCCGTCGTTGCCTCGGCGCCGACTCGACCCAGGCCGGTTCGGTGTCGGGCGTCGTGCGCGGCGACACGCTCGTGCTCCGTCCCGGCGCCGGGAACGGGCGCTCGATGACCGTGGACGGTCGGGGCCGCCTCTACCTGCCGGTCTGGTTGCGCCGCCACCCCGGCTTCCTCATCGGCACTCACACGGCGCCCGAGGACCCGGCCGTGGTGATCGTGCCCGCCTCGGTGTTCGACGCCCTGGGCGACCAGCTCCTCGAGCGGGTGCGATGAACCGCCAGCTCCGGGCCCGGGTCCTGCTCGAGGAAGCCCGCGCCCTCGGACTCGACGTCGGCGACCTCCTCGCCGCCGCCACCGGCGAATCCAAGCCGATCACCGTCACCGCCTGGATCGATGAGATCGCCCCGACCTTCAGCCCCTCCACCGCGGCGACCTACCGCCCCACTGGCGCCTCGCCGCGGCCCTGCTGGGCGACCGGTACCTGGCCGAGCTCACCACCACCGACCTCGCCGCCGTGGTCGACGCAGCCGCCGAACGTGCCCGGACCCACCGGCCCGACTCGACTGGCCGGGCCTCCCGAGAGACCGCATCGCTGCCCTACGCGCCCTCTACGCCCGCGCCGTCGACGCCGGCCACGTCACCACCAACCCCGCCGCCGCCCTCCGCAAGCCCCTGCGCCCGACCGGCCGACGACGGGCCCTCGACGATCGGGAGCTCACCGACCTCGCCGACGCCATCCGGGCCACCAGCACCGACCCGAACCTCGACCTGCTGCTCGTCCGGTTCCACCTCGAGACCGGCGCCCGACGCCAAGGCGCCCTCAACCTCCGACGCCGCGACATCGACACCACCCGGGCCACCGTGTGGCTCCGGGAGAAGAACGACGCCGAGCGCGAACAACCGGCCTCGCCCTCGCTCGTCGCCTGCGCGGTCGCACACGCCAGCGAGCGCGGAGTCAACGATGCCGGCGATGCCGTGTTCCGAAACCGACGAGGCGAACCGATCACCGAGCGTCGCTACGACCGGCTGTTCGCCCGTGCCCGGGACTGCCTCGGCTGGGACGCACGCATCCCGGTGTCGGCTCACGTGCTCCGCCACACCGCCGTCACGCGTATCGGGCGCATCGCCGGCTACCCCGTCGCCCAAGCCTTCGCCGGACACGCCCCGCCCAGCGTGACCGGCCGCTACCTCCACGCCTCCCTCGCCGACGTCGCCACCGCGGTCGCGGCCCTCACCGGTGAAGACCATCCACTCGCCCACCCGGGGCGAGACAGCCTCCGGCGCAGCTGCGCCGACCCCAGACGATGACTCGGATTCGGGGAGGCAAGAGGCATCCTTCGGGTCGCCCGCCGCGTGATCGCTCCGCGAGGTGCCGGGCGGTTTTGCTTCTCGCCGGACTTGAGTAACTCAACTCAACTCAACTGGGCGGGTCGCCGTCGGCAGATTCGGGCCGGGGGCTCCGGAGGAGGATGGCGCTGCCGCAGGTAGCGGCGAGGACCGTGGCGGCGAGAACACCGATGGTGGCTTGGTCGGCGAGGGCCGGGTCGGTGAACGCGAGGCCGGCGACGAAGATCGACACGGTGAAGCCGATGCCGGCCACGGCAGCCATCCCGACGACGTGCCGCGTGGTGATCGACTCGGGTAGTCGGCCGACGCCGAACCGGACGGCGAGCGCGATGGCGCCGGCCACGCCGACCAGCTTGCCGACGACCAGACCGACGGCGACGCCCAGCGCCACCGGTGAGGTCGCGGCATCGCGGAGGCTGTCGGCGGAGACCGTCACACCGGCGTTGGCCAGCGCGAACATCGGGACGATCAGGTAGCTGGTCCACGGGTGCAGGAGATCCTGGAGGCGTTCGGTGACCGGGATCGACTCGCGCACCCGGAACGAGATGTCGCGGACCTCCCCGGCGGTGACCGCGAGATCGGCGGAGAGCTCGTCCGCGATCCGGTCGGCGTCGACCTCGGGCAGGTACGCCCTTGCGGGGGTGAGCAGTCCGAGCGCGACGCCGGCGAGGGTGGCGTGGATCCCGGACTCGAAGGTCGCCAGCCAGATCCCGGCCCCGAGGACGACATACACGGGCATGTAGCGGATACCGGCCCGGCGCAGCACGACGATCCCCGCCAGTCCGACCGCGGCGGCGACGGCCCATTGCGGGTCGATGCCGTCGGAGTAGAAGGCGGCGATCACGATGATGGCGCCGACGTCGTCGACGATCGCCAGACCGAGCAGCAGCACCTTCAGCTCGGCGGGGACGCGCGGGCCGAGCAGCGCCAGCACGCCGAGCGCGAACGCGACGTCGGTGGCCATGGGGATGCCCCACCCCGCCGCGCCGTCCCCACCGACGTTCAGTGCCAGGTAGAGGGCGGCGGGGACGACCATCCCGCCGATCGCGCCGGCCGCCGGGATGGCTGCGTCGCGTCGGGTCGTGAGCTGGCCGTTGGTCAGCTCCTGTTTGATCTCGAGCCCGATGACGAAGAAGAACAGCGTCATCAGCCCGTCGTTGATCCAGTGCCGGAGGTCCTCGGTGATCGCATGGCCACCGAGGTCCACGGTGAGCTCGGTCGCCCACAGCTGGTGGTAGCCGGCGGACCACGGCGAGTTCGCCCACACCAACGCCGCCACCGCGGCAGCTACGAGCAGCAGCCCGCCGGATGCCTCGATGTGCAGGAACCGCTGCACCGGTCGGGCGACCGAACGCGCCAAGAAGCGGTCGCTACGCAGCCACGGGGCACGCTCGCTCGGGGCCATGGATGCCACTCCTCAGGGGTCGACGAACTACATCGCCGACCAGGCTTCCCGGCACTCCGCCCCTCACCGTAGTCGCCCCTTGAACAGCTCCCGACAGGGGTGAACGAGGCTCCGGGGGCGCCGGCTCATCCCGCGGTGACGACGCCCAGCGCAGCAGCGGCGATCCCGAATCCGTACGTCGCCGCCACATAGAGGCCCGCGACACCGAATCGCCGTGCCTCGCCGAGCGCCACGACATCGCGGGCGAAGCTCGAGAACGTGGTGTACGCCCCCAGCGCGGCGACGCCCAGGACGGTCAGGGTCGGGCCCGTGGTGTCGGCGAGCAGGCCCAGCAGGAACGAGCCCGTGACGTTCACCACCAGCGTCCCGACGGCGATCCCGGCATGACGATTCCACCGCTTCGCGGCCTCCGCCCGCGCCAGCGCGCCTACGGCGGCGGCGACCACGAACGCCATGGCGGTGATCATGTTGCCTCCTCCACCGGCAGGCCCGCAGCACGAAGGCGGCGCATCCCGGCGGCACCACACAGCACGCCGGCCACCGCGGCCACCAGCGACACCGCCCCATACAGCGCGGCGAGCCCGGCATCTCCCGCTCGGGTCAGGTTCACGACCTCAACGGCAAAGGTCGAGAACGTCGTGAGGCCACCGCAGAAGCCGATCGCGCCGCCGTCGTGAACGAGCAGCCGCCGAACCGGGTGCTTCGACTCCTCAGCCAGCAGCACCCCGAGGAGCACCGACCCGGCGATGTTGATGACCAGCACGAACCACGGGAACCGGCCCGGTTCTACCGAGGTGAGGACCGCCCAGCGCAGCCCCGCGCCCGCCGCGCCGCCGACCGCGACGGCCAGAGCGCTTCGACGGTCCCAAGGTGCTCGCATCGACTCCAGCCTGGCCGAGACCACGACGGGTGACGGCACTGGCGGGGCACGCCGGCAGGTCTGGTCGGTCGTCGGCCATCGGGCTGGCTTCGATGGGACCCGCTCCGGGGTTCCGGCCCGCCGAAACGGGCCGCCTGCTTTCGACCTCCGACACAGCATGCGCCCTGCCCGGTGGTCCGGCGCGCCCGCCCCCGCGGCGCTGGCCGCATGTGGCTCGCCGCCGCGAAAACCGGCTCAGGATGTCCGATGGTGAACGGCCCACATGGCGGCACCGAGGACGAGGACGCCGGTGCCGGCCGCGACGGTGGCGATCGGCAAGGTGACGACGAGCGTGGCGCATCCGATCACCCCGAGCGCGGCGACGGGTCGAGGCCAGCGGCGCTGCTCTGGCGGGAGCGTCCAAGCGGAGGCGTTGGCGATGGCGTAGTAGGTGAGGACGCAGACGGAGCTGAAGCCGATCGCGCCGCGGAGGTCGACGAAGGCGACGAGCAGGGCGATGAGGGCGCCGGCGGCGAGCTCTGCCCGGTAGGGGACCTTGTGAGTGGGGTGGACGGCGTCGAGCCAACCGGGGAGCTCCCGGTCGGCGGCCATCGCGAACGTGGTGCGGCTGACGCCGGCGATGAGAGAGAGCAGCACGCCGAGCCCGGCGACGGTGGCACCGACCCGTACCGCCGGGACGAGCCCGTCGAGGTTGCCGGCGCCCACCGCGGTGGCGAGCGGCGCGTCGGATTGAGACAGCGCGGCGGGCCCGACGGCCGCGAGCGCGCTGACCGTGACGGCGGCGTAGACGACGAGGGTGATCCCGAGCGCCCGGAGGATGGCCTTGGGGATCGTGTGGGCGGGCTCCTGGACCTCTTCGCCGAGGGTTGCGATGCGGGCGTAGCCGGCGAAGGCGAAGAACAGCAGTCCGGCGGACCGCAGGATCCCACCGATTCCCTCGGTGGTCGAGTCGTTGAAGTGCT
>Ga0187893_10001735_pt1 | contig 50800 bp, 52 predicted proteins | sample MA1701074metaG_FD_139574 | JGI IMG/M metagenome (GOLD analysis project Ga0187893, IMG submission 139574) | White microbial mat communities from a basaltic lava cave in the Kipuka Kanohina Cave System on the Island of Hawaii, USA - MA170107-4 metaG ... | reverse complement strand
CTCGCGCGTTCCGACGCTGATCAGCGTCAATCGAGCTTGAATTCGATCACGTCCCAGCGCGTCGTATCCTCGTGACGCGCCTGGCGGCGGATCGCGTCGGACATCTCCCGCCCGTTCCACGGCACGACCTCATCCGCCATTTCCCGCAACTTCGCGGGTACGGCTTCCGGCGTTCCGAACGGCTCGAGCACGACCAGCGGCTTTTCGCACGACTGGGCGTAAAGGCACTGGTATTCGATCGAAACCGAGTCCTGCAGATAAAGCGACGAGAGCACGACCACGACTTCAGCGTCGGTCATCTGACGCCGCAGGTCCTCCCTGATAGCCTCTTTTTCCCTGCTGCGCGGAGGCTTTTCCGGCGTCGCAAGGTTCACGTAAAAGAAGTTCGGCTGGCTCTCGAGGAATTCGAAAACCCGGAAGTAGGATTCGTCCGGCGCGTAGAGGTGAGTGACGAACAGCCGGATGGGATTTCCTTCCGTCACGTCTGTCATTCCTCCGGCCGCCCAATGCCTAGAATACGTCTTTTGGCAGGCCTCGGATACCGGCGCCACTGATGCGATTGCTCGTCTACAACATCCGCTATGCGACAGGCACCGGGCCGGCTTTCCACCTTCCGGTGCCCGGCGCCGGATACCTGCGAAGCAGTCGCCAAATCCTCGAACGGATCACCGATTTCATCGCCGAGCGCGATCCCGACGTCGTGGGATTGATCGAGGTCGACACCGGATCGATCCGCAGCGGCATGATCAACCAGGCCGAGTTCATCGCGAGTCACCTGTCGCACTTCTCGACCTACCAGTGCAAGTACGGCGAGGACTCGCTCAACCAGTTCATGCCGATCGTCCGGAAGCAGGCGAATGCCTTCCTCGCGGCGCCGCGCGTCCATGGCGAGCGCTTCCACTACTTCGAGACCGGCATCAAGAAGCTGATCATCGAGCTCGAGCTGGAAAACGTCGCCGTGTTCCTGGTCCACCTTTCGCTCAAGTTCCGCCATCGCCACTACCAGCTCCGTCACCTGCACCAGCTCGTTCGAAAGCAGACGAAGCCGGTCATCGTCGCCGGCGACTTCAACACGTTCTGGGGCGAGCACGAGATCTACCTCTTCATGCAGGCCGCGGGACTGCGGAGCGCCAATATCGCGAGCCTCCCCTCCTACCCCAGCCGCTGGCCGCGCAAGGAACTCGATTTCATCCTCTATGGCCAGGGCATCGTCCCGAAGGGCTTCGACATCCCCGCGGTTCCGCTCTCCGATCATCTTCCGCTCGTTTTCGATTTCGAAGTCGATCCGGATTACCTGCGCGCGCCCGTCAACACGGCGGCAGCCGGGGCGTGAACCGGCCCGCGAGCGCATAATTGGCCGTCGTCCCCACAGGTATTGCGAACGATGCCGAGCCCGCCCCAGCACTGGCGTCTCGAGACTGACGCCGACCGGATCGCCTGGCTGACTTTCGACCTGCAGGGAAGCAGCACCAACACGCTTGGCAGCGCTGCCATGCGGGAACTGAACGACCTGGTGTCCCAGGTCGCATCGTCCGGCGCGCGAGCGGCCGTGATCCGCTCGGGAAAAGACGGCGGCTTCGTCGCCGGCGCCGACATCACCGAATTCAGCGGGCTCACGGACCTCGAGCAGGCCTACCGCCTCGTCCGCACCGGGCAACAGGTCTTCGACCGGATCGAGTCGCTGCCGATGCCCACGGTCGCCGCAATACACGGTTTCGCGCTCGGGGGCGGCCTCGAACTCGCGCTGGCTTGCGATCACCGCGTCGGCGCGGACGACGGCAAGCTGAGTCTCGGGCTGCCCGAGGTGATGCTCGGCATCCACCCCGGCTTCGGCGGAACCGTGCGTACGCCGCAGCTGATCGGTTCCGCCGCGGCGCTCGATCTCATGTTGACCGGGAAATCGATACGCGCCGAAGAGGCGCTGAAGCTCGGCCTCCTCGACCGCCTGGTGCCGCGCGAAAAGCTCGCGGCAGCCGCGCGCGAGATCGCGCTCGCGGCACCTCCGAGGCGCCGCGCTTCGTTAGGGCAGCGCGTCCTGACTTGGCCTCTGCTGCGCTCGTTCGTCGCGACACAAGCCCGCAAGCAGGTCGCAAGGCGCGCGAAACCGCAACACTATCCGGCGCCCTACGCGATCCTCGACCTGTTCGCCCGTCACGGCGCCTCGGGCGCTGCCGCGTTCGAGGCCGAGGCGCGCTCGATCGCGAAGCTGTTCCTCAGCGAGCAGTCGAGAAACCTCGTCCGCGTCTTCTTCCTGCAGAACCGGATGAAGGCTCTCGGCGGCAAGTCGGCGCGCAAGGTTTCCCATGTTCACGTCGTCGGAGCGGGCGTCATGGGCGGCGACATCGCCGCCTGGTGCGCCTCGCGCGGCTTCACGGTCACGCTGCAGGACCGCGAGATGAAATACGTCGAGCCTGCGCTCGCCCGCGCGAACGAGTTCTTCGGCAAGCGTGCCCGCAAGCCTGCGAAGTCGGCCGAGATGGCGGCGCGCCTGGCGCCCGACATCGAGGGCGCGGGCGTGCCGCGCGCCGATATCGTCATCGAGGCAATCTTCGAGAATGCCGACGCCAAGCGGAACCTGTATGCAAGGCTCGAGCCGCGCATGAAGCAGGGCGCAATCCTCGCCACGAACACCTCGAGCATCGTTCTCGAGGACCTCGCGCGCGGGCTCTCGGACCCTGGCCGCCTCGTCGGCCTGCACTTCTTCAACCCCGTCGCGAAGATGATGCTCGTCGAAATCATCCGGTCGGGCCAGACGCGCGGCGAAATCGTGGAGGATGCGCTCGCCTTCACGCGCCGTCTCGACAAGCTGCCCCTGCCCTGTCGCAGCTCGCCTGGCTTCGTCGTGAACCGCGTGTTGATGCCTTACATGACCGAGGCGATGCTCGCCGCGGACGAGGGCATACCGCTTGCGCTCATCGACCGCGCTGCCGTCGAGTTCGGCATGCCGATGGGACCGATCGAGCTCGCGGACACGGTGGGCCTCGACGTCGCCTCGCATGTCGGAAAGATCCTTGCGACGGCCTTCGGACTCCCCGTGCCGCGCGGCACCGCGGAACTCCTCGCCGCCGGCCACGTCGGCCGCAAGTCGGGTCGCGGCTACTACGAATGGCGGGACGGGAAACCGATCAAGCCGCCGACTGTCGGGCGCGCGCCGGACGACCTCGTCGACCGGCTGATTCTCCAGTACCTCAACGAGGCGGTCGCATGCCTGCGCGAGCGCGTCGTCGAGGATGCGGACCTGCTCGACGCGGGGATGATATTCGGCACGGGATTCGCTCCGTTCCGGGGAGGTCCTCTGCACTACGCCCGCGCGCGCGGCGTGTCCGCGATCGTCGCGCGGCTCGAGGATCTTGCGCTGGCGCACGGTTCGCGATTCCGCCCGGACGAAGGCTGGGCCGCGCTCGGCGCGGCTCGATGAAGCTATGATAGGCTCCGCGCGCGCATGGGCGGTCCGCCGACCCGGATGCAACGAACGAAATGTCGGATAAGCCGGTCGAACTCGATGTCCTTCGAAGCTTCAGTCCGCTGGACGGACTGAAGCGCGAGAATTTGCACGCGTTGTCCCGCAAGACGCGGCTGCAGGAACTCGACTCCGGCCGAGTGCTTTTCAAGGAAGGCGAGTCCGACAAGCGCACGATCTACCTCGTCGGGGGCGAGCTCGAGCTGCGCGTCGGCGATCGCACGGTCTCCATGCTGCGCGCCGGATCGCCTGAGGCGCGCATCGCGATCGCGCCGGGACAGCCGCGTCGCTTCACGGCGCGCGCGCTCTCGGACATCACCTACGTCGCGATCGATTCCGACCTGCTCGACGTCATGATCACCTGGGACCAGACCGGCTCCTACGAAGTCAGCGAGATCGCGGGAGGCGGTGGCGGCGATGGCGACGACTGGATGACCGTGCTGCTCCAGACCAAGGCCTTTCACCGAATCCCGCCCGCCAATCTCCAGGCGCTCTTCATGCGCATGCAGCACGTCGCCTGCCGCGCCGGCGAGGTCGTCATCAAGCAGGGCGACGACGGGGACTATTTCTACGTGATCACGAAGGGCTCCGCCGTTGTCACGCGCGAGACGCCCATGAACCGCGACGGCCTCAAGCTCGCCGAGCTCGGCGTCGGCGAGTCCTTCGGCGAGGAGGCGCTCATCTCGGACGCGAAGCGCAATGCGACCATCACGATGCAGACCGACGGCGCCCTCGTGCGGCTCGGCAAGGACGACTTCAAGGAGCTGCTGAACGAGCCATTGCTGCACTGGGTCGAGCTGGCACACGCGCGCGAGCTGGTCGGGCGCGGCGCGAAGTGGCTGGACGTGCGGTTGCCGAGCGAGTTCGAGACCTTCCATCTCGACGATGCCCTGAACGTGCCGCTCTACTTCATCCGCCTGAAAGTGAAGACGCTCGATTCGAAGACGCCCTACGTCGCAGTCTGCGACACGGGCCGGCGAAGCTCCGCGGCAGCCTTCCTGCTCTCCGAGCGGGGATTCGACGCCTATTGCCTACAGGGAGGCATGTCAGGCAACCAGCTCGGGCCGGAGTGATGGACTGAAGGGGACGCTCCCCTTCAGCAAGATTTTGCTGAAGCACTTGCCCGATGAAGGCTGAAGGGGAGCGTCCCCTTCAGTCCATTACATCGTATGCGTCGCCTTGTCGCCGCCGAGGGCACCGGCTAGATAGGACTCGATCTTCTTCTGGGTCGTGCCGCGGTCCTGCTCGCTGAACTGCACGCCGATACCCGCGGTCCGCTTGCCCTGCGCCCCTTTGGGCGTCAGCCAGATGACCCTGCCCGCGACCGGCAGCTTCTCCTCCTCGCCCATCAGGTTGAGGAGCATGAAGACCTCGTCGCCGAGCCGGTAGCTGCTGTTGGTCGGGATGAAGAGGCCGCCGTTCTTCACGAAGGGCATGTACGCGAGGTAGAGCGCACTCTTGTCCTTGATCGTCAGGGTCAACAAACCCGGCTTGGTCGATGGCGCCCGCATTTTCAATCCGTTCACTCCCCCCCCGCCTTAGCCCGCCGGACGGCCGACCAGGGCCGTGAGCGAAACCGTCAGCCCCTCGAAGAGAAGCTGCGTGTTCAGTGACCCGTCCACCTGCCTGCGCGCCTCGCGCAATTGATCCAGCAGGCCGTAGCCCGCCCGTATCTTCGTTTCCAGACTGGGCGGCCGCAACCATGGTAATCCATTATTGTTAACCGGATCACTAGCCAAGACCGCATCCTTCAAGCTGCGCGTTAGCCAGGATTCGAGCCAGACGAGGCGCGCCTCGGGGGAGTTCCTGGCGCAAGCCTCGGCGAATGCGACCAGGTTAAGCCGGCCAGCCGATGCGGCCTGGATGGCCTCCTCCATTTCGGCGTTCAGGCTGCCGAGGCCCGCCTCGGCATGCTCGGCAGCCAGAAACGGCGAGCCGCCGGCGAGTCGAAGGAGCGCGGCCCAGTCTTCATTCGCTGAAAGCCTGCCCAACCATTCCAGGGCCTCGGCTTCAGTCGGGAGCGGCGGCCGCAGCCGCATGCAGCGGCTGATGATCGTCTTCGGCACGCGATCGATCCGGCTGGCCGCAAGCACGAGGTAAGTCTCGGCGGCCGGCTCCTCCAGTGTCTTGAGCAGGGCATTGAACGCCTTGGCGCTCATCGCCTCCGCTGGCGCGATGACGGTGACTTTTGCGCCGCCTAAATAGCTTCGCAAGGACAGTGCCTGCGACAAGGCGCGCATCTGTTTGATGCTGATGTCCTTCTTGTCCGGGAGCACTGCGATCCAGCGGTAGTCCGGGTGGCTGCCGGCCAGGAACAGACGGCAGTCTGCGCACTCGCCGCAGGGCCCCTCCCCGCGCGCGCGGCAGAGCAGTCGGGCGGCGATCCAGGCCCCGAGCTCGGCCTGTCCGGCGCCTGGCGAACCCGCGAGTAGCACGCCGTGCGGCATGCGGCCCTGCTCCAGGAGCGTCGCGATTCGCGCGCGCGCTGGCGCGAGCCAGGCGACGCCCGCGCGATCGAGCATCGGCCGCGCTTCAGGCGCGAGCGTGACATCGTCCTCCAGCTCGGTGTCATCCATCGCCTACGGCCTCGCGCCAGCCAACGCAGCATCGAGCAACCTGGCAACGTCGGCTGCAACCTGCTCTGCAGGGCGGGTCGCATCGACGACGTGAACGCGCCGCGGCTCGCGCGATGCGATCGCAAGATAGGCGTTTCGCACGCGCTCGAAGAAAGCGGCATCCTCGGCCTCGATCCGGTCGTGGTTCGCGCCACGGCCGGACAGGCGAGCGTGAGTGATCGCGGCCGGCGCATCGAAGACCAGTGTCAGGTCCGGCGCGAGTCCCGGGTGGGCAATCTCCGCGAGCTGGCGGATCCAGGCGGGATTCACGCCGCGGCCGCCGCCCTGGTAGGCCTCGGTCGCATCCGTGAACCGGTCGCAAAGAATGCAGCGGCCCTCCGCCAGCGCGGGACGGATCACTTCGGCAACGTGGCTCGCCCGCGATGCGAACACGATGAGGAGCTCGGCCGTCGCGCCCACCGGCGCATGCAACGGATCGAGCACGAGGACGCGCAATCTTTCGGCGAGCGCCGTGCCGCCGGGCTCGCGAGTGACGAGCGGATCGATGCCCCGGCTTCGCAGGTGTTCCGCGGCGCGGGCAATCTGGGTGGACTTGCCGACGCCCTCGACGCCTTCGAATGTGATGAACCGGCCAGGCACGAGTTCAGCGTACCTGATCGCCGCGGCCCCGGCGCAGGTTGGCGAGGTGCCGCGAGACGTTCGCGTTGTGCGCGACGAGCGACTCCGCGAATAAATGCCGTCCGTCGCCGAGCCCCGTCGCGACGAAGTACAGGGCGCCGGTTGCGGCAGGCCGTGACGCCGCTTCGAGCGCGTCGCGCCCGGGCAGCGCGATGGGCGTCGGCGGGAGCCCGGCTCGCGTGTAAGTGTTGTATGGCGTGTCGTCCAGGAGATCCTGCCGGCGCAAGTTGCCGTCGAATTTCTCGCCCATGCCGTAAATCACTGACGGGTCGGTTTGCAGCCGCATCCCCTTGCGCAAGCGATTGACGAAGACTCCCGCAATCAATGGCCGCTCGTCAGCTGCGCCCGTCTCTTTCTCGACGAGCGATGCGAGGATCAGCGCTTCGTAGGTGGAATTCAATGGAAGGTTTTTCGCGCGGCCCGTCCAGGCGGCCTGCAATTCGCGCTGCATGCGCGCGTGCGCCTGGAGCAAGAGCTCCCGATCGGTCGTTCCGCGCGGAAAGCGGTAGGTATCTGGAAAGAAGAGTCCCTCGGGACTCTTGTCCCTGAGGCCAAGGCGCGCGAGCAACTCGGAGTCGGACAAACCCTTGAGTTCGGACCTGACCCCGGAATGCGACTGGACCGCGGCGAGTCCTTGCCTGAAGGTCCAGCCCTCCGGAAGCGTCAGCGTATGCAGGATCACGTCGCCCGCGACGAACTGCGAAAGGAGCAACGCAGGCGTCGTGCCCGGTGAGAGCCGGTACTCTCCCGCCTGCACCCGAGTGGCGAGGCCTTCGCGCTTCGCGTGTCGAAGCCATATACCCGGCCGCTCCATCAGGCCGCCCTCCTCGAGCTTCTGTGCGACGGCGCGCAGCGACGCGCCCTGCGGCACCTCGAAGGTCACCGGATTCCGCAGCCCGGGAATGGGCTCGTTCAGCCAATGCCGTTCGTACACGCGCCAGCCCAGCCCGATGGCGACAGCTGCAAACGCGAGCATTGCGACCCACTGCAGCGGGCGGTTTACTGACGAGCGAGCCACGCGTTGAACTCTCCGGCGTCCTTGTGGATTGCGAGGGTCCGCGCGGCCAGTTCGCGCACCGGCCAGGCTCCGACGAGCGCGTTCGTCAGGATGAGCGCCGACGCCGCGTCCAATTCGTCCCTGGCGACGGCGCGCACCGTGACCTGCTCACCCTTGTCCTCCAGCCAACGACGGAACGCGCGGCGCATGACGCCGGCGACTCCGCATTCATCGAGGGCGGGCGTGACCCAGCGACCCGCGATCCGTGCAAACAGGTTCGCCTGGGTGGCCGAGATCACCTGATTCCTGTCGTCCAGCATGAGCCCCTCGTCCCAGTCTCCATCATCCCATTCCGCGCGTGCGAGCACCTGCTCGAGCCGGTTGAGATGCTTGATGCCGGCGAGCGCCTTGTTCCGGCCACAGCGCGTTTCGCACCAGCCGAGCTTCACGCCCGCGGCCCAAGACGATGCGGGCCAGCTTGGCCAGGCGAATGTCGCCACGATCCGCGTCGGCCGCGGCTCGCGCGGCGGCCTAAACCCTCGCTCGCCCATTCCGCGCGTCAGGATCAGCTTGACGACCTGGCGCGGCGCCTCGCATGCCTCGGCGATTTCAGACCTGAATCGGCCGACCTCCGGCGGCGGCAAACCGAGCCGCTTCGCGCCTTCGGCGAGACGCTCGAAATGCAGGTCGATGAAGCGCGGGCGTCCCTCCGTCACGGCGATCGTCTCGAAGAGACCGTCTCCGTACTGCAGCCCGCGGTCCGCCGGGTCGATCCCCGCCGCGGTGCGCCCATTGACGAGGACGCGCATCAGCCGGCGCTTCCCAAGGCGCGCAGGAGTCCGCGGGCCTTTGCCCGGGTCTCGTCGAGCTCACGCTCGGGTTCGGAATCTGCAACGATGCCCGCGCCCGCGCGCAGTTCTATTTCGCCGGCGTGCAGGGTCATCGTGCGGATGAGGATATTGAGGTCGAGGCTGCCGTCGCCCGCGAGATAACCCATCGCACCGGTATAGGCGCCGCGTCCGACACCCTCGAGTTCACCGATCAATTCCATGCAACGCACCTTCGGGCAGCCGGTGATCGTCCCGCCGGGGAACAGGGCGCGAATGACGTCGCCCGGCTCGACGTCGCCGCGGAGCGTCCCGCTGACGTTCGACACGATATGGTGCACGTGGGCATAACTCTCGACGACCATGAACTCGTCGACTCGAACGGAGCCTGCTTCGCACAGCCGGCCGAGATCGTTGCGCTCGAGATCGATGAGCATGACATGCTCGGCCTGTTCCTTGCGACTGCCGGTCAGCTCGGCGATCGCGGCGGCGTCGCCGCCTCCGAGCCTTGGTCGAGTGCCCGCGATGGGCCGGGTTTCGATGTGCCGCCCCCGCACGCGCACCAGTCGCTCCGGGGAGCTCGAAAGGACCGTGAAGCCGGGGAGCGCCGCGATTCCGGCGAATGCACCGGGATTCGCGGAGCGAAGCCGGCGATAGAGCCCGGTAGCGCTGAAATCGCCGGGCATGCGAGCACGCCAACGGCGCGCGAGATTCGCCTGGTAGACGTCGCCTGCGGCGATGTGCTCGAGCGCGCGACGGCATGCGTTCAGATACTCGACCGGATCGTCTTCGGCAACTCGGACCGTTGCCGGCGATCGGGCAGGCTCGGGTTGCGGCGCGGCGCCAGCGAAGTCTGCGGCGAGCCGCCGAGCGGCGTCTTCGACCCCTGGTTCAGCTGCGATGACGGTCTGCCCCGTCAGGTGATCGTGCAGGAGCGCCGCGCGCATGCGCCAGGCGCAGGCTACGACCTCGAGCGGCGACTGCGGCAGGTCGAGTGTCGGCTCCACTTCGCCGGCCAGCTCGTATCCCAGGTAGAGGAACCAGCCGCCCGCGAATGGCCATGGTGACGGCGGTGCAGGTCCCAGCTCGGTGCGCCACCAGCCGTTCAGGCGCTCGCAAAATCGCTTCCCGCCGCCCGGACCGTCGAGCTGCCCGTCGCGGCCGAGGAGGAGTTGCTCGCCCGGGGCGGCCAGCAGGATGCTGTGGCGGCCCAGCGCTCCGCCGGTCGCCGCGCTGTCGAGGAACGCGGGGTAGCGATCGGGGTGACGGCCGTGCAGGACGAGCATGCGGTCGACGGCATCGCCCGCCGCCGGAAGCTCTCGAATCAGGGGTGCCCGACGCCGCATGCCGGGAACTGCGTCCGCTTCAGCGCAGCGCGCGAAAGATCAGCGTGCCGTTGGTGCCGCCGAAGCCGAAGGAATTGCTGACGACCGTTTCGATCTTCATCTGCCGGGCGGTGTGCGGCACATAGTCGAGGTCGCAGCCCTCGCCCGGGTTGTCGAGATTGATCGTCGGAGGCGCTACCTGGTCGCGAATCGCGAGCACGCTGAAGATCGCCTCGACGACTCCCGCCGCCCCGAGCAGGTGGCCGGTCATGGACTTCGTCGAGCTGACGGCGAGTCTCGCCGCGTGCGCCCCGAAGGCGTTCTTCATCGCGATGGTCTCGGCGAGGTCGCCGAGCGGAGTCGAGGTCGCGTGGGCATTGACGTACTGCACCTCGTCCGCGTTGATGCCGGCGTCGCGGAGGCTGTTTTCCATCGAAAGGCGCGCCCCCGCGCCGTCGTCCGGCGGCGCCGTGATGTGGTAGGCGTCCCCGCTCATGCCGAAGCCGATGAGCTCTGCATAGACGCGCGCCCCGCGGGCTTTCGCGTGGCCGTATTCCTCGAGCACCATGCCACCCGCGCCGTCGCCCATCACGAACCCGTCGCGATCCCGGTCCCATGGCCGGCTTGCCTTCGCGGGCTCGTCGTTTCGCGTCGACAGCGCGCGGGCCTGGCAGAATCCGCCGAGCGCGGTCGGAGTCTGGGCCATTTCCGAGCCGCCAGCGACGACGACGTCGGCGTCGCCGTACTGGATCGTGCGCAGGCCGATCCCGACCGCATGCGTCGAGGTCGTACATGCGGTGATTACGGCAAGATTCGGCCCCGTGATGCCGTACATGATCGAAAGGTGCCCGGAGGTCATGTTGACGATGCTCGCGGGGATGTAGAACGGCGAGATCTTTTTCGGCGTCTTCGTTTCGAGGTACTTCGCGTAGTTGTCCTCGATCGTGGCGAGGCCCCCGATGCCGGCGCCGAATACGAGCCCGATCCGGGCGCGATTGGCGTCGGTGATCTCGAGGCCCGAGTCGGCGATCGCCTGAACGCCGGCCGCGACTCCGTACTGCATGAAGAGGTCCATGCGACGCGCTTCCTTGGCGGGCATGAACTTCGCGACGTCGAAGTCGGGAATGCTTCCGGCGATCGTGCAGGGAAAACCCGTCGTGTCGAAGCGCGTGATCGGGCCGATTCCGCTCTTGCCAGCGAGCGCGCCGGCCCAACTGTCGGCGACCGTGTTGCCGAGCGGCGAGACCATGCCGAGACCGGTGACGACGATGCGTCGCTTGCTCAAGGCATCAACCTCAGGCTGGAGTGGGGCCGCCATGACGCAACGAGCCCCGGCCGCGGGGCCGGGGCTCGCGCGCTGATGAACTCAGGACTTGGACTGGTGCTGGACGATGTAGTCGATCGCCTGCTGCACCGTGGTGATCTTTTCTGCATCCTCGTCAGGAATCTCGGTCTCGAACTCCTCTTCGAGCGCCATCACGAGCTCGACGGTGTCCAGTGAGTCGGCACCCAGATCGTCCACGAATGACGCGTCGCTGGTGACTTCTTCGTCTTTCACCCCGAGCTGCTCGGCGACGATCTTCTTAACCCGTTCTTCGACTGTGCTCATCGGTTTGATGTCCCTCACCATGTGATTCCCATGGGCACTCGCCGGCCCCGGGGGTCGCCATTCTATGCCACGGACCCCCCACTGGCTACCAGAAACGACTCTTAGACGCTGTTTCTCATGGCCTTTTCAAGCCATGTGCATGCCGCCATTGACGTTCAGCGTCTCGCCCGTGATCCAGGCAGCGCCCGGGCTGGCAAGGAAGCAGACGGCGTTTGCAATGTCTTCCGGTTGACCGAGGCGGCCGAGAGGAATCTGGCCGGCCAGGGATTCCCGCTGGGCGTCAGGTAGCGACTTCGTCATGTCGGTGTCGATGAACCCGGGCGCGACCACGTTGACCGTGATGCCCCGCGAGGCGACCTCGCGCGCCAGCGAACGCGTGAATCCGCCGATTCCCGCCTTCGCCGCGCAGTAGTTGGCCTGGCCCGGATTCCCGATCAGCCCGACGACCGAGGCGATGTTGATGATCCGTCCCTTGCGCGCCTTCATCATGCCCCGGAGCACGGACTTGCTGAGCCGGAAAACCGAGCCGAGATTCGTCGCGATGACCGCGTCCCAGTCTGCCGGCTTCATCCGGAGCAGCAACGTGTCGCGCGTGATGCCGGCATTGTTGACGAGAATGCTCACCGCCCCTTCCCGGCCCTCGACATCCGCGATCGCCGCTTCGCAGGCCGCGCCGTCGGCCACGTCGAGGACGATCCCGCGCCCTTTGGCGCCCGCGGACTTCAATGCATCCTCGACGGCCGCGGCGCCGGATGGGCCTGTCGCCGTGCCGATGACCGTCGCGCCTTGCGCCGCGAGCGCGAGCGCGATCGCGCGCCCGATGCCGCGCGACGCTCCGGTCACGAACGCAATTTCCCCGTTGAGCGCGCCTGTCGTCATGATTGTCAGCTCCTGCTTGTCGCCGCGAGCGCGGCATCGAGAGTCTCCGGCGATTCGATGGCCTGCAGCACCCGATCGCGCCCGCCGGGCGCCCGTCGCGCGAGACCCATCAGGACCTTGCCGGGTCCGCACTCGAAAAGATGCGTGGCCCCCTCTCCGATCATCGCGGCGACGATGGCGGACCATCGCACCGGGTTGAACAGCTGCCGGTAAAGTCCGTCGCGGATCGAAGCGGCGTCGGTGTAAGTCCCGGCGTCGAATGACCTCACGCGCATGACCGGCGTCTCGATCGTGAGCGCGCGCAGGCGCTCGCGCAATTCTTCCGCAGCCGGCTTCATGAGCGCGCTGTGCGAGGGCACCGACACGGGAAGCAATACCGCGCGCTTGGCGCCCTTCGCCTTGCAGGCCTCGATCGCGCACGCCACCGCGGCGGCTTCACCGGCGATCACCACCTGCCCCGGCGAGTTGTAGTTGACGGGCTGCACGACGCCGCCTTGTGCGGCTTCAGCGCAGGCCGATTCGACTACGGCGTCGTCGAGCCCAAGGATCGCCGCCATCGCGCCCGTCCCGGCTGGCACCGCGCGCTGCATCGCTTCGCCCCGGAACCGGACGAGTGCGATCGCCGCCGCAAAATCGATCGCTCCCGCGGCGACCAGGGCGCTGTATTCGCCGAGACTGTGCCCCGCGACCATCGCGGGCGCCGCGCCACCGCGCCGGACCCAGGCCCGCCAGGTGGCGATCCCGGCGGCGAGCATTGCCGGCTGAGTGCGCTCGGTCTCGGAAAGCCGCTCTTCGGGCCCATGCTGGCAGAGCATCCAGAGGTCGTAACCGAGGGCCGACGACGCCTCGCCGAACGTCTCGCGCACGATCGGCTCCGCCGCGCCGAGCGCAGTCAGCATGCCCACGGTCTGCGAGCCCTGACCCGGGAACATCATCGCCAAGGACAAGGGAACCTCCGTACCGGTTGGCTGCACGGATTATAGGTTGAGCGCGGCGTCACCATTCCGCCCCTCCGGACGGGCCCGGGGAACCGACCTGTTATCATCCGGTCAATGCAGGAGAGGCGCAGCATGTTGATTTCGCACCGCGAATCGGGCTTCACGTTGATCGAGATCATCGTCGTGGTCGTGATCATCGGGATTCTTGCGACGCTGATCGCCCCGCAGATCATCGGCCGCGTGGACGAGGCGCGCGTGACCGCCGCGAAGCAGGACATCCGGACCCTCGGCACCGCGCTCGACTTCTACAAGATGGACAATTTCCGCTATCCGACCACGGACCAGGGTCTCGAGGCCCTGATCAAGAAGCCGGACGATCCGACACTGCGCAACTGGCGCTCCGGAGGCTACCTGAAGGCCAGTACCGTGCCCAAGGATCCCTGGGGCAACGACTACCGCTATCAGCAGCCTGGCAGCAAGGGCGGCGACTACGATCTCTATTCCCTTGGCGCGGATGGCGAAATCGGCGGCGAAGACGCCGATGCCGAAATCGGCAGCTGGAATCTCGAGTGACGGACTGAGGGCCCGAGGCGATGCACGTCGCCCGATCGCGCCGCTTGATGCGCGGCATGACGCTGATCGAGATCCTGGTCGTCGTGTTGATCATCGGCATCCTGGCGAGCATCGCGACGCTGTCGATCGGCCTGCTCGGAGAGGACCGTGAGCTCGAGCGCGAGAGCGGGCGCCTCGGCGACGCCATTGCGCTGCTTCAGGAACAGGCGCAGCTGGAAGGGCGGGACTACGGAATTTTTCTCGAGCCGACGCGTTATGAGTTCTATCGCTTCGACAGTTTCGAACAGCGCTGGAAACCGGTCGAGGGGGATCCGGCGCTTGGCGCCCGGGAACTGCCCCCCGATCTCGTCTTTGAACTCGTCATCGAGGGGCGCCCCGTGCTGCTCCGCCGCGAGCCCAAGGCCGAAGCGCGCCTGCCGCAGCTCGTCGCCTGGGGCAGCGGCGACATGACGCCCTATCGCTTCACGCTCCTGCGCAGGGACGGCGGACGCGTCACGCTGATCGGCAATTCCGACGGAACCATCGAAATCGAGCGCGGCGATGAGAATCGCTGAGACGCGAGGCTTCACCCTGGTCGAAGTGGTCGTGGCGCTCGCGATCGTCGCGATCGGGATGCTCGCAGTCTTCAAGACGATCGGCGACACCGTCAACAACGTCACCGACCTGCGCGACCGCAGCTTCGCGACCTGGATTGCCGACAACCGGATCACGGAGATCCGGATTTCCGGCGAAATGCCTTCCGTCGAGCAGACCGCCGGCGAGGTCGAGTTCGGCGGCCGCCAATGGCACTGGGTGACCAAGGTGTCGCAGACCCAGGTCAAGGGCCTGCGTCGCATCGACGTCAGCGTGCGCCGTGACGGCGATGCCGAGAATTCCTCGCTCGTGAACCTCGCCGGCTTCGTCGGTGCCACGGCGACGGCCGCGCCGCCATCGGGCAATGACTGGTATGGCGGCGACGGACCCGGCGGCCCGGGCGACGAGGACGATGGCGAAGACGAAGACGAAGAGGACGGCGGCGACCCGGGGGACGAGGAATGATCCATCCCAGGCGAGAGCGGGGCTTTACGCTGCTCGAGATCATGGTTGCGACCGTCATCCTCGCGGTCATGGGGCTCATGGCCTTCCGCGCGGTCAGCGAAGCGCGGGTCGCGGTCGAGAACGCGGGAGGCCACCTGGAACGGCTGCGCCTGGTGCAGCGCGCCGTGCAGATCCTGGACACGGACTTCCGGACGCTGACGCGCCGGCCCGTGCGCGAGAGCATCGGCGACGGCACGCGCGCGACGCTCCTGCGCGACCCGAACTCGATCTCGCTCGTCGAACTCTCGCACGCCGGCTGGCCGAACGGCGCGGGCATGCCCCGCGGTACGGTCCAGCGCGTCGTCTATCGCGTCGAGGAAAACAAGCTCATCCGCGAGCACTGGAACGTCATGGACGCAACGCTCGCGACGCCGCCCGTCAAACGTGAGTTGCTTACCGGTGTCGAGCGCGTCGACATCCGCTACCTGACGTCCGGCCGCGAATGGATCGCCGAGTGGCCCCAGTTTGGAAACACCAGGGACTTCGGCGATTTCACGCGCCCTCTCGCCGTCGAGATCACGCTCGTGCTTTCCGATTTCGGCGAGCTGCGCCGAATCATCGAGGTTTCGGGATGAGGCAGCGCGGCGTGGCCCTGATCACGGCCATCGTGCTCGTCGCAATCGCGACCGTGCTCGCTGTCCACATCGGGACGCGCGCCGCGCTGGACCTGCGCCGCACTGCCGGGCTCATCGCGCTCGACCAGGGCTGGCACGTGGCGCTCGGAGCGGAAGCCTGGGCCGCGGAGGTGCTGAAGGATGACGACCTTGCGACCGACCATCTCGCCGAGTCATGGGCACAGCCGCTGCCTCCGTTGCCGGTCGATGGCGGCGAGGTCCGCGGAGCGCTCGAGGACATGCAGGGCCGATTCAACCTCAACAATCTCATAACAAGCGACCGCATCGCGAACCAGACCGCCATCGAGCAATTCGAGCGGCTGCTCCTGCTCATCGGCGCGCAGCCGCGCTGGGCGAACATCATGGCTGACTGGATCGACGAAGGCACGGTCCAGCAGTATCCGGAAGGAGCGGAGGATGGAACCTATCTTTCCCAGAACCCGCCCTACCGCGCGGCCAACGTGCTGGTCACGACGACGACGGAAATGATGGCGCTGCCGGGCATGACGCGCGACGAGTTCGACCGCATCCGGCCTTATGTCGCAGCGCTCCCGGTCGGCGCGAAGATCAACCTCTGCACCGCGAAGGCCCAGGTGCTCGCGGCGCTCGTCGATGGCGGCACGGATTTCGGCGAATCGGAATTGCTCGCGTCGAACCGCCGCGACGGCTGCTTTCCGACGCGCGCCGACCTCCAGGCGACGCTGGATACGGCTACCTGGCAGGCCCTTAACGAATCAGTTTCCGAAACTTCCGACTGGTTCCGCGCCGTGACCGCCGTGCGTATTGGCACCTCGGAACTCACGCTGTACAGTCTGATCGAGCGGAACGGCACCACCGGCATCCGGACCGTCCTGCGTTCGACCGGCACCGAGTAACCGAATGAACCAGTTCCTCGTCCTGCGGCTCGCCAATCCGTTCAGCTGGGTCATCACCGGCGCGGATGGCGGCCGTCTCGGGCCAGTGTCAACGGGCGAACTCGCGGACGCTGCACCTGTCGCCGCCGAGCGACAAGTGGTCGTCATCGCCCCCGGTTCGAGCATCACGCTCGCCCGCCCGGAACTCCCGGTCAAGTCCGGCGCGAAACTCGCGCAGGTCGTCCCCTACGCGATGGAAGAATCGCTCGCCGGCGAAGTCGAGCAGTTTCATTTCGCAATCGGCGCAACCGACGAATCGGGCGCGACGCAGGTGGCCGCGCTCAGGCGCGAAGAAATGCGCAGCTGGCTCGACGCGATCGCCAACGCAGGCATCGAGCCGCAGGCAGTCGTGCCGGATACGCTCTGCATCCCGGCGAACCCCGCAAAGATCGTCGCGGTCATCGACGCGGGACAGCTCCTGGTGCGCGCGCCGGGGAGCCTGCCGGTCGCACTCGACGCCGAGCCCCTGACGGAGTCGTTCACGCTCGCGGGACTCGAGGGCGACGACCGACACGTGCAGCTCTTCGTCTCGCAGCACGACTGGCAGCATTCGCGCGAGATGATCGAGGCACTGAGGGAAGTGACCGGCAGCCTCGACCTCCAGATACTTCCGGACGGTGCGCTCCCGCTGCTTGCGTCGACAGCCGTGCGCGCCGACACGCTTTCGCTGATGCAGGGCGAGTTCACCCGCCGCACCGGCTGGCGCGTCGAGTGGCAGCGCTGGCGCGTCGCAGCCTTCCTCGCAATCGCCGCTCTGGCGCTGCACATCGGCGTGCGCGGCTACGACCTCGTCCGGCTCAATTCCGAGCAGCGGCGGCTGGACTCGGCGATCGAGCAGGCCGCCCGCATCGCGCTGCCCGACGTCGAGCGGATCGAGAATCCGCGCACGCAGGTCGAGCAGCGTCTCTCGGGCGCTGGCGCGGCGGACCCCGAGGGCCTCCTCGCCCAGCTCGCCGCGGTCAGCGGCGCGCTCGCAGGCAGCCCGGGCCCGAGGCTCGAATCGCTCGGCTGGCGTGACCGGGCGCTGGAACTCCAGGTGGTCGCGCCCAATACCGACTCGATTGCCCGCTTCACGCAAGGCATCAACGAGCGCGGCCTGAAAGCGGACGTCGCCTCCACGACCAACAGCGAGGAAGGCATCCAGGCCCAGGTCCGTGTCGCAGCCGGGGCCCCGCGATGAAACTGGATGACTGGTACGCTGGGCTCGGAGAGCGGGACAAGCGGATAGTTCTCTGGGGCGGGGGCGCGGCGGCCGTGTTGATTCTCGCGGCCTTGATCTGGCAGCTCGGCGCTTCGGTCGCCGTGGCCGAGGAGCGCGTCGCGCGCCGCCGCGAGGACCTCGCCTGGATCGAGGCGGTCACGCCGCGGCTACAGGCTGCGCCCGCGGCGCGTCCGGGTGAGCCGCTCACGATCGCGATCGATCGCATGGCGCGCGAGGGCGGACTCGCCGAAAAGCTCGCCGCTGTCGAGCCCGCTTCGAGCGGGGCCTTCAGGGCGCGATTCACGGGCGCCTCGTTCGATTCGCTGGCCTTGCTACTCGCCCGCCTGCAGAAAGAGCGCGGCGTGCAGGCCGAAACGGCCAGCATGTCGGCCACGGGCGAACCCGGTCTCGTCGACGCGACGCTCGTCGTCCGCGGCCCCTAGGCGCATGCTCCGGCGCGTCGCGTTCATCGCGGCAGGCGTTGCCGCATTCCTCGTGTTCCTGGTCGCGATGGTGCCTGCGACACAGGTCGCCCGGCACATGCCGGCCGGCGTCGCGATCACCGGTGTAGGCGGCACGATCTGGTCCGGCAACGCCCGCTCCTTGACCGTCAACGGCCGCGCGTTCGGCGCCACGGACTGGTCCTGCCGGCCCTGGCGCCTGCTGCTGCTCGAGTGGTCCTGTCGCGTGAGCCTGCGCCCGCCAGGTGGAGAGGTTTCCGGCGACGTTTCCGGCGACTTCGGCAATGAGATCCAAGCAAGCAGTATTACGGGAAGAATGCCCATCTCGGCCTTCGAAGGCCTCGTGACGCCCCGCGGCTGGACCGGCGATCTGGAGCTCGACGTCGGCGAAATCCGCATCGTCGACCGGCGCCCGGCCTCCGCCACGGGCACGCTTTACGTCCGCTCGCTTCGTGCGCCGGGCGTGAATGGCCAGATGCTGGGAGATTTCGAATTGGTCGTCGGCGAAGGCACCGTCGGCACGCAGGCGCTCAACGGGCGCCTGCGCGATCTCGGCGGCCCGCTGCATGTCCGCGGCGCCGTCGAGCTCGGGCACGACGGGCGCTATCTGCTGAGCGGGGACGCGGCGCCGGGGCCCGGCGCGGGTCCAGCGATCTTCGACACGCTCGGTTTCCTCGGTCCACCCGACAGCCAGGGCCGCAGGCCGTTCACGATCGAAGGCAGCTTCTAGCAGTGCCGGGTCGTACTTTCGTCATCTGGCTCTTGCCAGATGACGAAAGTACGACCCGGCACCGTCACAGCTCGCGCCAGGCGTCGAGCAGCGGGAAGTACAGCCCGACGCGCAGCGGCCGGTCCGGTTCCATCAGTCGGAGCGCGCGCGCATAGCGCTCGAGCTGTCCGCGGTAGCGCTCGAGCTCACGGTCCAGGAATGCTTCGCGATCGCCGCCTTCGTGTGCGCTCGACTTCCAGTCGACGATCCAGCGCACGCCCGTCTCATCCAGAAACGTGCGATCGATGCGCAGGCTGTGCGCCACCCCGTCGATCATCGCGGTCAGTGCGAGCTCGGAGCGGCCCTCGCGCGCGGCCGGATCGAGGAGCCGCGCCGCTTGCTCACTGCGCGAGACCGCCGACATGGCGCGCCGGACGCGATCGAGCGCCGCCGCAAGATGTCCCTCGTCGATGCCGAGGCCCGCAAGTTGCCGTCGCCAGCGCGTCTCCGCCTGCACGCCGCCCTCCGGCCGCGCGCCCCGCTCCGTCATTCGCTGCAGTTCCGAATGCACGACCTGGCCGACGGCCTGCGCGATTGCGCCGGCCCAATCGAATTCCGGACGGACCGAGCCTTCGGGTACGCCCGAGATGCGCAGCATCGGTGCGAGCGCCAACGGCTTCGGCCTCGGCGCGCGAAATCCTCCGACCAGCCGCCGCGCCGGCGGCGCCGTGAGCCTGGGCCTGCCGTCGCCGGGGCGGCTCACGGCTGCCGCAATCGGTCGCCGCTCCCCGAGGGCCCGCACAAAATGCGGCGACAACACGGGCCACAGGAAGCCGAGCAGGCTCGCCGATCGCGGACGAATAAGCGCGGGCCCATCTTCCGTTTGCCGCACCCTCGCCGTGCCGACCAGGTGCAGCCGCCGGCGGGCTCGCGTGGTCCCGACGTAGGCGAGGCGGCCGAGTTCGAGCGCCTCGCGTTCGGCACCGAGCTTGCGCATCCAGCGCTCGAGCGCGTCCGCACCGCCGTCGACTTCATCAGACTCAGAGCGGCTTGCGAGCACGATGCCGCGCTCGGCCGGGCCGGTCGCGACGGTCGTCCAGTACAGGAGCGGCCGCTCGCTCCCGCGAGCAATGCGCTGCAGGTCCGGCAGGATCACGACGTCGAACTCGAGTCCCTTCGCGCGGTGGATCGTCATGACCTGCACGCGCGCGCTCTCGCTGCCGGTCGGCGAGGCCATCACGCCCGCGACCGCTGCCTCGATCGCCGACGCCGGCGGCAGGCAACCCGCCTCGAGCTCGAGGCGGTCGAGCGCGCTGAACAGAAGCTCCGCATTCGCGAGGTCCGAGTCGTCTTCGATCGTGGCCGGGCCGTCGAGCGCGAGCCAGGCTGACTTCAACCAGCTGCCGAGCGAATGTTCGCCTCGTCCGGAGATCGCGGCGTCGAGCACCGCACTGAGCCTGCCTGCACGCTCTGCCGCATCGGCCGGCAGCGACAAAGCCAGGCGAAGGCGATCGCGGATCGTCGCCTGCCCCACGCTGTCCGCGAGCCGCAGCAGGTCAGCAAGCGCCAGTCCGCACCAGGGTGCCCGCAGCACCGCGAGCCATGCCGTGCGATCGCCCTCGTGCAGCATCGCGCGGAGCAATGCAATCAGGTCTCGTATCGCAGGCCGGTCGAGCAGGGACTCGAGTTCGATGCCGCGATACTCGACGCCCGCCTCGCGCAGGGCCGCCAGGATCGGCGGCAGCGACGGTCGCCCGCGCACCAGGATCGCGATCGTCGGCTTCCCGAGCGAGGCGATCGCGTCCTGCGCAATCGCGGCCACTTCTGCCGCCATCGCCGTTGGGTCGGCGTCGAGGAGCGCATGCACGCGCACGCCGTCGCCCGCCTCGCCCGCTTTCGCGGCCGTGGCCGGCGAATAGCGCACGGCACCCCGCTCGAAATCGTCGGCAGCGGGCAGCAGCGCGGCGAAGGTTTCGTTGACCCAGTCGACGATCGCCGCGCTCGAGCGGAAATTCCGCCCGAGACGCTCCGGTGCGAGCGCGACGCCGCCGACGCCCTGGCGCTGCGCCTGCAGGAATAGCGTGACGTCCGCCTCGCGGAACGCGTAAATGGACTGCATCGGATCGCCCACGCAAAAAAGGCTTCGCGCGTCCGCGGGCTGCCAGCCGGCTACCAGGAGCTCGAGCAGGCGTGCCTGCGACGGCGAGGTGTCCTGGTATTCGTCGACGAGCAGGTGGCGGATCCGGTAGTCCAGCGCGAGTGCGAGTTCGGTCGGCGCGGCGTCACAGCCGAGCGCGTCGCGCGCCGCCGCGGCAACCGCCGGGTGATCGAGACAGTCGCGCTCGGCGAAGAGCGCGAGAAGCTCCGCGACTGCGTGTGGCAGAACCGCGGACAGCGCATCGATGCGCTCCCACTGCGAGTCCGTGAGCCTCGCGGGCGGCAAGACAAGGAGCCGCTTGATCGCCGTCAGCAGGTGTCCGTTCCCGGAGAGCGATTCGAGAAATGCCTTCATATCGCGCTTGAGCGGCGCCCAGGCGGGCCCCTCGCTCGCGGCGAGGAATCCCTGCTTCGCGGCGACCTGCTTTCGCAGCGACGGCTTCGTATTGCCGGTCAAGAGGAGGTCCGCGATTGCGCGCCAGGCCGTCGCAGATTCCGGGGTCGCAGCCGGCAGGCCGGCCTCGGCCGCGAGCGACAATGCCGGACTCTCCGGCGCGCCGGCTGCCGCGGCTGCGCGGCAGGCCGCGAACAACGGCCGCCAGTCGATGCCTGACATTGCTTCAGACACGGCGGCGAGCTCCGACTCCAGCGCCCGGCTCAGCAACCGGTCCATCTCGGCGCGAAGTGTCGGGCCGGACTGCGAGCGCATCAGCTTCGGCAGCCAGAGTTCGCGCGCACCCAGCATGCCCTCGATCAGTTCCGCAAGCTGGCGTGGCTCGTGATTGAGCGAACGCGCGAGGCGAAGCAGGCCCTTCGCGACCGGGGCGCCCTCATCGAGCATCGCGACTGTCCGCCGCGCCGCCTCTGCATACAGCGCGCGAGCATCGTCCACCAGCGCCGCCGACGTCCCGATCCGCGCTGCGAGCGGCAGGCGCCGTGCCAGCCAGTGATTGAGCCCATCGATCGTCTGGACGTGCAGCCGCGCCGGGTTGTGCTCGAGACCCCAGCCGAGCGCCCGGCTACGCGCAAGCGCGGCCGATGCATGAAGGTGCAGCTCCCTTGTCCGCTCGTCCGCATTGGCCGGCAGCGGAACGCCAGCCATCTTGAGCGCTTCGACGATGCGATGGCGCATCTCGGCGGCCGCCTTGCGCGTAAACGTGATCGCGACGATCTGCTCCGGCCGCTCCACGTCTCCGAGCAGGCGCAGGAAACGCAGCGTCAGGAGCGTCGTCTTCCCGGAGCCCGCGGGCGCCTGCACGATGAACGAGTCCCCGGGCAGGACGGCGCGGCTTCGCGCCTCGCGGTCAAGTTCGAGCGCGTCAGTCGGCATCGGAGTCGTCGTCGTCATCGTCCGGCGAGCCGGGCTCAACGCGGCAAAGCGCGGCCAGGTGACAATGCCGGCATGTCTCGGCCGCGAGCTTCGGGTTGACCTCGGCGCGACCCGCGGCGAACTCGCCGGCCAATCGTTCCAGCCACGCGCGCCAGTGCGCGGTGATCTCGCCCCATTCGAAGCCGTTCTCCTTGTCCTCGGTCAAGCGGAACTTGGCCGCGGGCTCCACGCCCGCGATCGCCGCGCCGTCGCTCGCAACGCCGACGTATCTCGCGCGCGCGGCGCCGATACCGGCGAACGCGATGCCGGTCGGTTGGTCCGGATGCAGGACCGCGTACAGCGGCAGTTGGGGCGCATCCATCCGCGCACCGCGCCAGGCCGAGCTGCTCGCCTTGCCCGTCTTGTAATCGATGACGACGAGCCCATCGCCGATGCGGTCCACGCGATCGACCCGAAGGCTGAGGTCAAGTCCGGCGATCGTCACGCCGAGCGTGCGCTCAGTCTCGATCACGGTGAATGGCGGGCGCGCGAGATCGAGCTCCATCAGCCGGTCCACGGCGCGCTGCTGCCATTCGCGCTCGAGGGCGATCGTCGGATTGCCCGAGCCCGCAGGCGCAGACGACGCGATCGCCGCATCGACGGCGGCCGCGACGAGACCGGTCCGCGCTGTGGCCTCGAGCGCAGCAAGCGCAGGCTGACCGCCAAGCCGGCCCCACAGGTCTTGCAATGCACGGTGCAGCACGACGCCGCGCAGGCGCCTGTCGAAGCCGGCCTGCGGTTCCTCGAACGGCGATGCGCCGAGCCGAAGCTCCGCGAAGGCCCGGAAGGCACATTTCGCCTGGAGCTCGAGCAACCGTGCGCCGCCTTTGGCCGGCCGCGCGGCAACTGGAGGCAGCGGAGTCTCCGGCACCGGCTCGAGCCGGGCATTATCGAAGGCCAGGCGTTCGCGCGACGGCGGCGACGTCGCCGGAGCCGGAAGCTCCGTTGCGTCGGCGGGCAGGAGCGGAGTGCCGTCCACCTCGGTGTCGTTTTCGAGTTGGGGCCAGGACAGCACGAGCGCATCGGCTGCAGCGCGCCAGCGCCCGATGATCGCCTGCGCGTCGGCAACGCAGCTTTCCGGCGTCACGCCGGGCATGCCGAGTTGCCGCTGGATCTCGATCGGCAGCAGCGGGTCCACGGCCACGGGGCGCGGCCATCCGGTCGCGGTCAGGCCGGCAACCCAGAGGCTGTCGAAATGAACGCCCGGGTCCTCGTAGGCGTCCAGCACAAAGACGGCGGGCTCGCCGCTTTCGGCTTGAAAGGGCGCTGCCGCAAGCCGGCGGAGCTCCGCGAGCGCCTCGGAGGCCTCGAGGTCGTGCGCCACTCCGGATAGCGACGCGAGTTCCCGGAGGAGTTCCTGGAGTCGTCGCGCCGCCTGGAACTCGCGGCTGCCGAGCTCCGCCTCGCCGGGCCAACCCCAGGCCGCAAGGCAGGCACCGAACGATTCCGCCCAGCCGCCGGCGCCGCGACGCCTCGAACCGTCGAGCGCGGCAATCGCGGCGGGGATCGCCGACGCGAAACGAGCCGCGCCGGCGCGCGCGGCGCGTTCGGCCAATCGCGGCCCGCGAACCAGGACTGATCCTTGCGTCTCGCGCAACGACTGCTCGGCGGCAACGCGCGCGCTGCGCTCGCTTGCGGCGCCTGCGACGTGCGAGCTCAGCAGGAGCCGGCTCGCAGCCGTCCAGTCGACGGCGCCTGCCGCGCAGGCGATAGCCGTGAGCGCGGCGTCGACGACGGGTTGCAGGGCGAGCGGATGGCCGCCTGCAAGGTCGAAGACGCGCTCCGCGCGGCCTCCGCCGGGTAGTTCGAGCTCGGGCTGGAGCGCGGCGGCAAGCGCACGCTCGAGCGCGCCGCGATTTTCATCGAGATCGGGCACGATCACCGCGTGAATGCCGCCCGGCGCGAGCTCTATGCGCTCGCGCAGCCACGCGAGCATCGCGCGTCGCTCGTCTTCCGGATCACGCGCCAGGTAACGGCAGCAAGGGACGGACTCCGATGACGGTCCTGGCCGCTCAACCGTGTGGCCCGCGGCCGACAGCGCTGCAAACAACTGCTCTTCAGCGGGCGTGAGCCAGCGAAAGCCAGCCAGCAGGATCGGCGCACCCGCGGCCGGCAGAGCCGCGGCATCGACCATGAGTCGCGCGAGGTCGCCCGCGTCGCAACCCTGCCCGGTTCTCAATTCACCCTCGACTGAACTCGCCCAGCCGAGGAATGCCTGTTGGTCGCGCGTGAGGGGCCAGCTCGAGACGGCCGCGAGGTCTCCACCATGTGCGCGGAGCCGTAACCAGCTCATGCGCGCGCGGGCGCCCAGATCGGCCGGATCCAGCAGCCCCGGGGCATCGCGTGCCGCGTGGCGCCACCACATCCAGCGCAGGGCGACCGGCGGCAGGATGCCGGGCAGGTCGGGGCGATCGGCTGACACCCGCTGCCACTGGAGCGCGAGCCAGGCGTCGAGCGGCAGGACCTGGGCAGAGGGCCAGACCTTGCGCCCGCCATCCGCCTGGGCGCGGTCGTGCAGTCGCCGCAGGATCCGCGCCTGGCGCAGGTCCGGCGTCAACAGGAGGCCGCCGGCCTCCAGGTGGGCGATGCAGCGCGCGTTCGCACTCAATGGGCAGATCCCCCGGCTACGGAGGAAGCATAGGGCGGCGCCAGGCTCAGGGGACGATCCCGGGGCGAATCAGCCGGCCATTGACGATGGCAGTCCGCCGGGCCACTCGCCCGCCCGATGGCAGGCGACCTGCCGCCCGGATTCCGCCTTCATGAGCTGCGGGCGCTCAGCCCTGCACAACGGCAAGGCGTGCGGACAGCGCGCCGCGAAAGCGCAGCCGCCCGCCGGCGCTCGGTCCACGGCGGCAGGACGCGCGCGCTGCGCGCGCCGAAGGAGCCGCTCGCGCGCGCGCACGTCGATGACCGGCACGGCATCGAGCAACTCGCGCGTGTACGGATGCAGCGGAGCACTCACGATGTCACGGCGCGTGCCGGTCTCGACGATGCGGCCGCGGTACATGACCATCACGCGCTCGCACAGGCGCGCGACGACGGCGAGGTTGTGGCTGATGAAAAGGCTCGCGAGCCTTCGCTCGACGCGGATGCGCCCGAGAAGTTCCACGATCTGGCCCTGGATCGTGACGTCGAGCGCGCTCACTGGCTCGTCGCAGACGACGAATCCCGGGTCCACGATGAGCGCCCGCGCGATGACGGCACGCTGCAATTGCCCGCCGCTCAACTGGTGCGGATAGCGCCGGGCGAGTTCGTCCGCGATTCCGACTTCCTCGAGGCGCAGCCTCGCCCGCCGCGCGCGCTCCACGGGTGCCAAGCCGCGCTCGAGCGCGCGCAGCGGCTCGGCGACGCTCGCGGCGATCGTCATGCGCGGGTCGAGGCAGGCATGCGGGTCCTGGAACACGCACTGCAGTTCGCGCCGCAGCGGCCGGAACGCGCGTTGGCTGAGCCCGTCGATGCGCCGACCGCGCCAGTGAACCTCGCCGGCCGCAAGCGGAACGAGCCGGAGTATCGAGCGCCCAAGCGTCGTCTTGCCGCAGCCCGACTCGCCGACCAGGCCGAGCATCTCGTGCTCCGCGATGGCGAAATCCACGCCGTCGACCGCCGCAAGATCGCGCGCACCGTCGCCTGGCTGCCGGTAGCGCACGGTGACGCCTCGCAGTTCCAGCAGGCTCATTGGAGGCCCGCCAGGGTCGGAACGGCCGCCAGCAGGCTGGCGCTGTAGGGATGCTTCGGGCCTCGCAGGAAATCCGCGGCAGCCGCGGTCTCGACGAGCCGGCCGGCGTTCATGACGGCGATCCGGTCCGCGAGCGAGGCCACGACGCCAAGGTCATGCGTGACGAGCAGGAGCGCCATGCCGAACTCGCGGCAGAGCCCGGCGAGGAGCGCGAGGATCTCCGCCTGCACCGTGACGTCGAGCGCGGTCGTCGGTTCGTCCGCAAACAGGAGCCGCGGGCGCGCGGCCAGCGCAAGTGCGATTGCGACGCGCTGGCGCATGCCGCCGGAGAGCTCGTGCGGATATTCACGGAGCCTCTGCCCCGCATCCGGCAGGTGCACACAGTCGAGCAGGCGCCGCGATTCGATCCGCGAAGCGTCGCGGTCGAGACCCCGCGTCGCGCTCGCGATTTCCGCGAGCTGGTCGCCGACGCGGCGGTGCGGCGTCAAGCTGCCGGAAGCGTCCTGGAATACGAAGCCGATGCCGCGTCCGCGAACCGCGGCTGCGCGATTGCCCGGGCCGAGGAGCTCCATGCCGTCGAAGCGCACGGAACCCGTGGCACGACCGTTCGGCGCGAGCAGGCCCGTGCAGGCGTGCAGGAGCTGGCTCTTGCCCGAACCGGATTCGCCGACGATTGCGACGCTCTCCCGTTCCGCCACCGACAGGTCGACGCTGTCGACCGCGCGCACCGGTGGCGACGCCGCAAAGTCGACGGTCAGCGAGCGGACCGCAAGCAACGCTGTCATCGGTCCCTCGGATCGAGGGCGTCGCGCAGGCCGTCGCCCAGGAAGTTGAAACAGAAGACGACGAGCATCAGGCAGGCCGCCGGCACGGCGAGCATCCACGGCGCCGTTTCCATCTCTGCGGCGCCGTCGGCAATCAGGTTGCCGAGGCTCGCCAGCGGCTCCTGAATCCCGATGCCGAGAAAGCTCAGGAAGCTCTCGACGAGGATCACCTGCGGTAATGTCAGCGTCGCATAAACGATGACCGGCCCCAGCAGGTTGGGCACGATGTGGCGCCCGACGATGCGAAGCGTCCCGGAACCGCCGACGATCGCCGCATCGACGAATTCCCGTTCGCGCAGCGCCAGTGCCTGGCCCCGGACGATGCGCGCCATGGTGAGCCAGCCGAAGGCGCCGATCGCGACGAGCAGCGTCAGCGGACTGCGGCCGAACACGACCGTCAGGATGATCACGAAGAAGACCTGTGGCAGCGAATAGAGCACGTCGACGAATCGCATCATCAAGGCGTCCGTGCGGCCGCGCCGGAATCCGGCGAGCGCGCCCCAGGCGACGCCGATCACGAGGCTCACGAGTGTCGCAGCGAGCGCAATCGCGAGTGAGACCCTGAGGCCGAATAGCGTGCGAACGAGCAGATCGCGGCCGAGCCTGTCCGTTCCCAGCCAGTGTCCTTCCGCCTCGAATGGCGGAGCCGCCATGTTCGACCAGTCGATCTCGTCCTCGCGATAGTCGATCAGCGAGGGTCCGACGAGCGCCGCGAACGCGATGACGCCGAGCAGCGCGGCGGACGTCATCGCCAGCCGGTCGTCGCGCAATGCGCCGAGCGCCTCGCGCCAGAGACCGCCGCTCAAAGCCTGCGCTCCCGGCGGATTCGCGGATCCAGCGAGTCATAGACGAGATCGGCGATCAGGTTGAGCGCGATCATGAGCGCGGCATAGACGATGACCATGCCCATGACGAGCGTGTAGTCGCGATTGAGCGCGCCCTGGACCAGATGGCGGCCCATCCCGGGCAGCCCGAATAGCGTCTCGACCACGAGGGAGCCCGCGAGCACGGAAGCCGCCGCCGGACCGGCGTAGCTGACGACCGGCAGCAAGGCGGCCGGCAACGCGTGGCGCAGGACGACCGCGCGCTCAGGCAGGCCGCGCGCGCGCGCCGCCCGGATCCACGGCGCGCGCAACACTTCGAGCAGGCTGCCGCGCATGAGCCGCGCGACATAGGCGATGACCGGAAGCGAGAGTGCGACCACGGGCAGGACCAGGTCCGAGGGCCGGCCCGGAATCCAGCCGGCGACCGGAAGCCAGCGCAGCCAGATGCCGAAGATGAGCGCGAGCAAGGGCGCGATGACGAAGACGGGAATCGAGATTCCGGCGACCGCCAAGGCCATGACGATGCGATCCGCGGCGCGGCCGCGATTGAGCGCCGACCAGATTCCCGCCGGAATCCCCATCGCGAGCGCGAGCAGCATCGCGGCGACGCCGAGCGCGAGGCTGACCGGCAGCCCGTCGGCGATCAGCTCGCCGACCGTGAAGTCGCGAAACTTGAAGGACGGCCCGAAATCGCCGCGAAGCAGCCCGCGCACATAGCGGCCAAACTGCAGGTGCACGGGCTGGTCGAGTCCATAGGCCGCTTCGAGATTCGCGCGGATCTCGGGCGGCAGCGATTGTTCCTCGTCGAACGGGCCGCCCGGCGCCAGTCGCGTCAGGAGGAAGGACAGCGCGACGATGAGCGCAAGCGTCGGTATCGCGCCCAGAAGGCGCCGCAGGATCAGGGCGATCGTGGACATCCCGCGGCCTTTGTAGCGCATGGCAGTGGCGGCCTGCAGCAGTAATGAGGCGCCCGCAGCGATTTCCCGCGGCGTGCTTCGACCGGCGTCCGCGAACTAACTTCCAGTATGCACCGTAAGACATTGAATCATATAACTATGTCGAGTGAGGGGCGCGCGAATCCGATACCATGCGGCGCTGGCAACGGAGTTCCGTGAATGCGAAGAATCCTGGTCGGCGTCAAGCGGGTCATCGACTTCAACGTGCGCGTGAGGGTTCGCCCCGACGGGTCCGGCGTCGTCACCGATGGCGTCAAGATGAGCGCCAATCCATTCGACTCCATCGCGCTCGAAGAAGCGCTGCGCCTTCGCGAGCGCGGCGAGGCCGACGAAGTCGTGGCGGTGAGCGTCGGTCCCGCGGAGTCGCAGCAACAGCTTCGAGACGCGCTCGCGATGGGGGCCGATCGCGCCATCCTCGTGAAGTCGGACACCGCGATCGAGCCACTGGCGGTCGCGCGCGTCCTGCTCGAACTCGTCAAGCGCGAGAGCCCGCGGCTCGTGATCCTCGGCAAGCAGGCGATCGACGACGACTGCAACCAGACCGGCCAGATGCTCGCGGCGCTCTGGGACCGGCCGCAGGCGACCTTCGCTTCGAAGATCGAGATCCAGGGTGAAGCGGCGCGCGTGATGCGGGAAGTCGACGCCGGCCTCGAGACGATCGAGGTCGATCTGCCTGCGGTCTGCACGACGGACCTCCGGCTCAACGAGCCGCGCTACATCAAGCTGCCCGACATCATGAAAGCGAAGAAGAAGCCGCTCGACATCGTCGAGCTCGCCTCGCTCGGTGTCGACGCCGCGTCCGTTCTCAAGGTGCTGAAGCATGAGCCGCCGCCGCAGCGGCAGAAAGGCGTCATGCTGAAAGATGCCGCCGAGCTCGTCGCGGCGCTCAAGCAGAAGGGACTCGCCTGATGAACCGCGTGCTGATCGTCGCCGAACACGCGGACGGCAGGCTCAATGCCGCCGTAGCCAAGTGCGTTTCCTGCGCTGCGTCGATTCCGGACGCGGAAGTCGGCGTCGCGGTCTTCGCGAAGGACGGGACCGCGGTTGCCGCGTCGGCAGCCGCCATCCAGGGCGTGAGGCGCGTGCTGCTCGTCAGGAATCCCGCGAACGAGCCCGCGCTCGCTGCGGTGCTCGCGCCGCAAATAGCGAAGCTCGCGGAAGGTTACGGCTTCGTGCTCGGCCCCTCGACGACATTCGGCAAGGACCTGATGCCTAGGGTCGCCGCACTGCTCGGCGCGCCGCAGGTAAGCGACGTCATGGCCGTCGAGTCGGCGACGCGATTCCGGCGTCCGGTGTATGCGGGCAATGCCATCGCGACCGTCGAGGCGCCGGCAGGCCGGCAGGTCGTCGCCACGGTCCGGGTCGCGTCTTATGCGGCGGCGCCGCAGGGCGGCGAGGCGGCGGTCGAATCGCCGCCGCTCGACGTGCCGCTCCCCGCCTCGACTCGCTTCGTGTCGGTATCCGCGGCCCGCACCGACCGGCCGGACCTGCAGACGGCCGCCCGCGTCGTGTCAGGCGGCCGGGCGCTCGGCAGCGTCGAGAATTTCAAGCTGATCCAGGGCCTCGCCGATCGCCTCGGTGCGGCGGTCGGCGCCTCGCGCGCCGCGGTCGACGCGGGCTACGCCCCGAACGAGATGCAGGTGGGCCAGACAGGCAAGATCATCGCGCCCGAGCTCTACGTCGCGATCGGCATCAGCGGCGCGATCCAGCACCTGACGGGCATCAAGGATGCCCGCACCATCGTCGCGATCAACAAGGACGCGGAAGCGCCGATCTTCGAGGTCGCGGACTACGGGCTGGTCGGCGACCTGTTCACGCTGGTGCCGGAAATCGAGAAGCTGCTGTAGTCGCGTACAGGAGCCAGATCGAGAGCGCCAGGATCACCAGCCAGGTTCCCGCCGTCCCGTAGAAGCGCCCGAACGTACGGCCGGGGCTTTGCGACAGGCCGAAGGCATGCAGCACGCGGCACACGACCAGCAGGATTCCGGCGCCGTGCACGCCTGCCGCCGGCAGCCCGGTGATTTCGGCAAGGACGAGCAACAGCACCGCAAACGGCACGTACTCGGTGAAATTCGCATGCATGCGAACCGCCTGCTGCATGCCCTCCTCCGTCCCATGGCCGAGCCGCACGCGGAAACGCCGGCGCGCGAGCACCACCTGCGCGGAAAGCGCGATCAGGAGCAGGCCGAGCAGGCCCGCATACAGGAAGGAGACCGGGCCGGCGATCACTTCAGCGACGAAAGCACGTGCTCGGCGCTCGAGACCCGGAATTCGCCGGGCGCCTCGGCATGCACCTGCTTTACGACGCCGTCCTCGATCACGAGCGCGAATCGCTGGCCGCGCATGCCCATGCCGAAGCCCGTTGCGTCCAGCTCGAGTCCGAGCGCACGCGAATAGTCGCCGTTGCCGTCCGCAGCCATGACGATCGCTTCACCGACCCCGGCCGACTTGCCCCAGGCATTCATGACGAATACGTCGTTGACCGCGAGGCACACGATCTTCTGCACGCCCTTGGCACGAAGGTCCGCCGACTTTTCGATGAATCCCGGCAGGTGCTTTGCGCTGCAGGTCGGGGTGAAGGCACCGGGCACCGAGAACAGGACGACCCTGCCCTTCCCGAGCAATTCGCCCGCGTCCACATTCTTCGGCCCATCCGCACCCATCACCTTCAGCTTGCCTTCGGGAATCCGGTCGCCAGCCTTGATCGCCATGGTTTCTCGTCCTTCCGTGTGTGAATTCAGTTCACGGCCCGGGCGGCGCTCGCCCGCGCAAGCGGAAAATCGCCTGCCTTGACCAGCATCCCGGGCACGGCGTGCCCCACGTGCTGCTCGATCCAGCGCGCGGTCTCGATTGCGCGCCCGAGGTCGACGCCGGTCTCGATGCCCATGCGGCCGAGCATGTAGAGGAGATCCTCGGTCGGGATGTTGCCCGTGGCCGCGGGCGCAAACGGGCAGCCGCCGAGGCCGCCGAGGCTCGCGTCGAGCACACGAGCGCCCGCGGTCACGGCCGCGTAGGCGTTGGCGATGCCAGTGTTCCGCGTGTTGTGGAAATGCCCGCGCAGCGTCATGCCGGGCAGCGCCTGGCCGACGCGGCCAAAGACGTCGGTCACCTGGCCCGGTACGCCCACGCCGATCGTGTCGGCGATCGCGATCTCGAACGGCGCGCCATCCGCGAGTTCACGCGCGATTGCAACGACGCGTTCAGGCGCCACCTCGCCCTCGAATGGGCAGCCGAAGGCCCCGGAGATCGTGACCTGCGCCCGGATTCCGGCGGCATGCGCGGCGGCTGCGATCTCGCGCCAGATCCGGATAGATTCGGCGCACGCGACGCCCTGGTTGCGGCGGTTGAACTCGTCGGTCGTGAATACGACCATGCCGATCTCGCGGCAACCTGCGGCCGCGGCGCGGTCGAAGCCCGCGCGATTCAGGACGAGGCCGATGTAGCTCACGTCGTCGCGCTGCGGCACCGCCCGCATGACGGCCTCGGCATCGGCCATCTGCGGAACGCGGCGCGGATTCACGAAGCTCGCGACTTCGATGCGCCGGATTCCGGCGTCGACGGCGCGCCGGACGAATTCCACCTTGACGGCCGTGGAAACGGCGGCGGCCTCGTTCTGAAGGCCGTCGCGCGGGCCGACCTCGACGATCCCGATGCGGAGCGGCGATGACATTGTCCCGGATTGTATACGCAAAAGGCCGCGGCGATTTCCCGCCGCGGCCCTTGCGTCCATGCGTCCTGGCGTGATCAGCCGGTCATGCTGGACCAGAGATCCGCGACGCCGCGAATCTTGCCGTTTGCAGCCGCTGCGGCCTTGAACGCATTCTTTGCCTCGGTAGTCTTCTTGCTGTTGGCGAGGGATATGCCGAGCAGCATATTCACGTCTTCAGGACGGCGCAGCTTTCCCTTGTCCAGGCCGCGCTTCGCCGCTTCGCTCGCCTTCGGGTAGTTCTTCAGCGTGAAGTAGGCCGTCGCAAGCTTGGCTTCCGGCTCGCCGGTCTGGATCGCCTTCGCCTCGGCTTCCTGCTGCGCCAATGTCGCCTTGACGCGCTCGACCTGCGCCTTCGCGTCGGCGAGCAGGCGGTTGTTGCGGTCATCTTTCTTGATCGTGCCGGCGGCCATGCCTTTCTCCATCATCGCGACCGCTTCGCCGGGGCTCGACAGGTCGAGAGCCGTCTCCGCGAACTTCGCGTAGTGATCGCCCGACAGGAGCCCCTTGGTGGCGCCCAGGCGATAGAGGTGGATCATGACGACCGGGTCCTTGGCGGACTCGACTTCGTAGGCGCTCGCGATCTGCTTGAAGACGCTCGCCTTCGGGGAAACCGCCATGAGGCGGTGCAGCGTTTCCATGCGCTTGGCGTCGTTCTTGGTCTCGAAATATGCCGAGTTCAGCATCTCGAGGAGAGCGCCATTCTTCGCGCCGCGGCCCGCCTTGCTGTTGGCGGCAATCGCCTGCTCGAGCGTGGTCGTCGCCTTGCCGTAGTCGCGAATCTGCATCTGGCTGGTCGCGAGCAGCGTCAGGTCGTCCGCCGTGAGCGCGCCCTGGGCGCGGAGCTTGTCGAAGGTCGCGATCGTATTCCGGTAATCGCGCAGCGCGTAATGCGTGGTCGCCTTGAGGCGCAATTTGCGCGCGAGGTCCGCTCCCGAGACGCGGCCGGTCGCCAGGCGCTCGTCCACGGTCGCAAGCACGAGCTTGTGATCCTTGGCGCCGCTCGCGGCCCAGATCAGGAGCTCGTTGATGCCCTGCTCTTCCTGCGCTGAAAGCGATCCCTTGGCTTTGGCTTCCTTCAAGAGCCGAATCGCCTCGCTGTAATTGCCCTTCTGGCCGGCGGCCTGTGCCTGCTGCGCCTTGTCTGCCAGCTCCTTGCGCCAGCCGCCCTGCGTCTGGGCCAGTGCATCGCCCGGCATCGCGACGAATGCGAGCCCCGCGACCGCGAGCGCCATGAACGCGGCGAGCGCGCCGGCCCGGAATATCGAAGTTTTCGACATCATCAATCTCCTGCTCAACCGGCCGCCGGGGCCGTATCAGTGCGCGCGGTGCGCGCAAGCCACAATCCTGCTATGCGACCCAGGTAGCTGCCCGCCGGTGCAGCCGCCTTGGCGGCCTCGAAGGCCGCGCGTGCTTCGGCATGCTTTCCGAGCTCGAGGAGCGCCGCGCCGAGCAGCAAGTTCGCGTCATCGAGCCGGGCGACTCCGCCCTTGGTGATTCCGCGCCGGACTGCTTCGGCGGCCTGGGCGTAGTCCCCCGTGCTGTAGTAACCGAGTCCCACCTTGACGTCCACCTCGCCATTCGGACTCTTTGCGGCGGCCGCAGACTCACCGGGCAATGTTTTCTTGTCCGAAGCGATGGCTGTCTTCGCCTGGGTGAGGAGCTGCTGGTTCGTGCCGGCGTTCGGGACGATGCCTTCCTTCATGCCGCGCTCGAGCGCCCGCGCCGCCTCGCCGGGGCTGCCGGCGACAAGCGCCGTGTCGGCATAATTGAGGTAACCACCGACGGTCTCAAGACCGCCCTTCGGGTCGCTGACCGCGACGCGATAGGCATTCAACATGACGGTGCGGTCGTCCTTCGACTGGGCCTGGTAGATCGCGACGATCCGGCTGTAATACTCCTTATCCGGGTAGTGGGCGACCAGAGTCTCCAGGTTCGAGAGCCTTGCAGCATCGTCCTTCAGCTCGATGAAGCACTTGTCGCGCAACTGGAACCACAGCTCCTTCGGCGCCTCATTCTTGCTGACGGTCGTGTCGATGGCCTTGCCGAGGTACTGGCAGGCCTCGGCGCTCTTGCCGGCCTGGAGGTAGAGCCGTCCCAGTGTCTCGAACTCGTCCGGCTGCACGTCGGGCGTCGCGTCCACGAACTGCTGGAAATGCTCCAGCGTCTTCGCCTTGTCCTGCTTCGCGCTGTAGTGCGCTGCGAGCTGGCGGTGCATCGCGCCGACGTTCTCGGGCTCCGCGTAGCCCTGCGCCAGGAATGCTTCTATCGCGGCGGCGAAGGCATCCTGGTCGCCGACGCCTTGCGTCGCCTGCAGCCGCCAGGTCGCAATCGCCTTGCGATCGTCGCGCGTCGGGGCGGGCAACGCCTCGAGCGCAGGCAAGGCCGCCAGGACTTCCTGCCAGTTCTTGGCATTGATGTCCGTCTGCACCGGGCCGGCCAGCTTGCGGAATTCCTTGCTGTAGTCCGCCTTGGACGCATCGGTATTTGCAACTTGCGCCTCCGCGGCGCGATCCTTGCGCGACTGGGACTCGGCGTACTGGGCGGATGCGACCGGCGCCAGCGCGATCGCAAGCGAGATGGCCGTCGCCGCCAGTCCGTTCACCGCCAATTTTCGAGCTGTCATGTGCCTGTTCCTCACCGACGGCAAGAGGCCGCCTTCATCGCGTGGGGCGGGGTTATACCCCAAAACCCGGCCGGCTGTCTGCCCGCCGCCTGTACTGATGGACTGTGCGCCGGCTTCCCGGTTCCGGCATCGAAAATAGATCCGCCGGTTCAGCCGCCATTCAGCCGCTCCCCGCCATGAAAAAGGCCCGCCATTGGCGGGCCCTCTTTCTTTCCGGGTCCCGCCGAGGCTACGGGCCGTGCGGCGGTTCCGCGATGAAACCGACCTTTCGCATGCCACCCCGCTGCAGCACCGTAAGCGTATCGGCGACAGCCTCGTAACGCGCCCGCTTGTCGGCCCGGATATGAACCTCGGGCTGCGGATCCTTCACGGCTTCCGCCAGCACATAGTTCAGCAGCGTATTGCGATCCACGCTGTTCTCGTTCCAGTAGATGGAGCCGTCGAAATCGATCGAGAGATTGATGTTCTCCGGCTTCGTTTCGGTCGGGCGATTCACTTCCTTCGGCAGGTCGATCTTGACCGCCTGCGTCATTACCGGGACCGTGATGATCATGATGATCAACAGGACCAGCATGATGTCCACGAGCGGAATGACGTTGGGCTCGACCATGGGGTCGCCCTCGTCCTTGCCGACCGCAATGGCCATCGGTTACTTCCCGGGCACGCGCGAACCGGCCAGCAGGGCGGCCTGCACGTCGTGTGCGAAGTAGTTGGCGCGTTCCATCAGGTTCTTGTTTCCGCGCAGAAGGCCGTTGAAGCCGAGCACCGCCGGGACCGCGACCGCAAGGCCCATCGCCGTCATGATCAGCGCCTCGCCGATCGGACCCGCGACCTTGTCGAGGGAAGCCTGGCCGGCGATCGAGATGCTGATCAGCGCGTTATAAATGCCCCACACCGTGCCGAACAGTCCGACAAAAGGCGAGGTTGCGCCGACCGACGCCAGCACGACCATGCCGCTTTGCAGGCTCGATTGAAGCATGTTGGTGCGCTTGTCGATGTGCGACTGGACCCAGTCGGAGAGCTCGATGGTGCTCGTCACGTCGCGCCCTGCGCTCTTGCGGTGATGTTCCAGCGCCTGGACGCCGTCCTGCGCGATGTCGCGGAACGGATTGACCTTGCCTTTCAGCTTGGCGATGCCTTCATTCATTGACCCCGCCGTCCAGAATTGCTTCTCCGCCTCGGCCGCCACCTTGCGGAGCATGCGCTGGTCGAGCCACTTGTTGATCATGACGAGCCATGACCACAGCGACATCACGATCAGGATGACGAACACGCCCTTGCCGACATAGTCGCTCGTCGTCCAGAGCGCCTCGATGCCGTACGGGTTGTCGGTAACTAGGTTGGTTTCATCAGCCATTCTGCGATCCTTCTAACTGAATACACTTTCCGGAAAGCCGAAGCCGCACTCTGCGGACTGGCGCCTGTCCGGTCCCTGACAATTCCTGCGGCCTCACTCCAGCTTGAACTGGATCGGAAGCGTCGCCTGCGCATCGACAGGCTGGCCGTCGCGCTTGCCCGGATCGAACGGCAGCCGGCGCAGCACGCATTCCGCTGCGGCGTCGAGTCGCGGAAAACCGCTGCTCTGCGAAACGGAGAATGCGCCTGCCTTGCCGTCGGCGCCGATGGTAATGGTAACGACCACGCGGCCCTCTTCACTCAGGCGGCGCGATGCGGACGGATAGCAGGCCGCGATCGCGGCGCTGACACGATCGCCTCGTGCTTTGATGCGCGGCGGAGTGACCTGGACCTGGCGCGCTGGCGTCTGCGGCTGCGCGCGCGGCGTCTCCTGGACCTTGGCCGTGATCGCGGTGCTCGGGCCTTCGAATGCCGGGAGATCGATCAGCGGCGGCGGCACGACCGGCGGCGGTACGTCGACCGGCGGCGGCGGCGGCGGCTCGTCGAGGTCTTCGGGCGGCGGCGGCGGCGGTGGCAGGTCCATGATCGAAAAATCCTGGACGATCTGCATGCCGGAACGAACCAGCCCGGCCCTCAGCGCCAGGAAAAAGATTACGTGGAGGACGACGATGCCGACGAAAACAGCCGTCGTGCGTGAGCCCCCCGCGGAATAGGTATTAGCCATACCGGACCTGTCCTACCCCTCGTCCGTTCTAGCCGGTCGCATGCCCAATATCCCGGCCGCGGCCCCTGCCAATTTCTTCTCGGCGCGTCACTCGGCGCGCCCCGATTCCCGGCTACGGCCACCTTAGCGGTTGGCTGTAGCGACTGCAAGCGCCGGCCCGCGCCGGTTTAGCGGCGAGCTTCAGCATAGCAAAGGCCGGCCGGCTGAAGCCGAGTCAGTCCAGTGCGAAGACGATCGGCAGCAGCGCGGTCGCTTCGACGGCGCGCCCGTCGCGCCGGCCGGATATGAATTCCAGTCTCCGGATGACGCAGTCCATCGCCGCATCGAGTCTCGGAAATCCCGACGTCTGGTCGACGGCCCAGCGGATCGCCCGTCCCTGGGAGTCGATCACGACACGGGCCACCGCACGCCCCTCCTCGCCCAAGCGTCGCGAAGCAGGCGGGTAGCAGGCGTTGATCAATGCGGCCAGGCGGCCGTCGCGAGTGCGAAGTGCCGGGGCCCTTTCCTCGACCGGCACGACCGGTCCGTTACCCACGCCGGCCTGCCCTTGTTTATCGGCTCCCGCTTGCGGTGGCAAAACATCCTCAAAAACGGGAATCCGCAGAATGGGCTCGGGCTCCGGCGTTGGATTGAATCCAAACGGACCCTGTGGCACTGGCTCAACGACGGTATCCGGCCTGGGTTTCGGAGGGATGACCGTCACGATCGGTGGAGGAGGCATTGGCCCGATGAGGCGCATTCCGAGCCCGCTGGCCATCAGCACGAATGCACCGAAGTGAAGTCCGGCGATGATCGCCAGCATGAGTGTTTGGCGCGAGGCCCTTGCCGCATACGTCGCCGTCATATGTCACCTCCCGTTCGGATCCGCATCTCCTCAAACGCGCAGTGCTCGCGATTCGGGTTGGACCGGGGCCACGCATGCCGGGGCAAGAATGGGCCTAGGTACCGGTGGCGGCCGCCTTGCGTTCCCGCATGACGATCACCGTCACGCCGGAAAGCGTCAGCAGTCCGCCGAAGACCATCCGCCAGTCGAGGACGTCGCCGAGCAGCAGCACCGAGAACAGTACGCTGAAGAGCGGGGTCAGCACGGTCACGGGCGCGACGCTCGTGACCGGGTAGCGGCGGATCAACGCGAAATAAAACGTATGCGCGATGAGGCTCGCCATCACGGCCGAGTACAGGAGCGCGCCCCAGCCGATCGCACCGGCTTGCCTGAGGCTTTCCATCTGCCCGTTTTCAAGCAGCATCGACAGTGGAAGCAGGATCGGGACGCTGCCCCAGGCGAGCCAGGCCTGGAGTTCCAGCGGCTCGAGTTCATGCACGCGCTTGATCGCGACGAGCCCGGCGGCGCCGATGAACGCCGCGATCACGATCAGCAACAGTCCGGACGAGGACTGAAAGACTTCCGGGCTGAAGCCGATCAGGACGACGCCCACGAACGCCATCCCGATGCCGAGCCAGCGCCGCCAGTGGATGCGTTCGCCGAGGAGCGCGATCGACAGCAGGGTCGCGAACGGCACGCCGAGTTGCCCGGCGATCGCGACCGAGGACATGTTGCCCGAGAGCGCGACTCCCGAGTACATCAGCGCGAACTGGAGCCCGCCGCTGCAGGTCGCCGCCGTGAGCAGCCAGCGCATCTCGCCGCGCCGCACCCGGAGCCAGGGCCAGACCACGAGCCCGACGAACAGGAACCGTAGGAATGTCAGGAACACGGGCGGGAAGCGATCGGCGCTCAGCTTGACGGCGACGATGTTGAATCCCCAGATCGCGTTGATCAGGACGAGTTGCCAGAGGTGCCTGCGATGGACTTCCGTCACGCGGGGATCACGAGCTCCGGCGCGGGCGGCCGCAGGTTGTAGTGAGAGGCCATCGCGTGGCCGTACGCGCCGGCGTTCGCGACCAGCAGCACGTCGCCCTCCTCGCAGCGCGGCATCGCGCGATCGCGACCCAGTTCGTCGCCGCTCTCGCAGATGGGCCCCACGACAGTGCAGGTCTGGATCGCCGGTTCGTCGAGCCGCGTCAGGTTCACGATCTCGTGCCGCGCGCCGTAGAGCGCGGGCCGGATGAGTGAATTCATGCCGGTCGCGACGCCGACGTAGCGCTTGTCGCCCTTGCCCTTGGTCTGCGTCACGCGGGCGAGCAGGACGCCGGCCGCCGCCACGAGGAAGCGGCCCGGCTCAAGCCACAGTTCGAATGACGCATGCGCAGCCTTGAATTCGCCGAGCGCACGGTCGAGGGAACGCAGGTCGACCGGGGCCTGTCCCGGCTCCTCCGGAACTCCGATGCCGCCGCCGAGGTTGAGGATGCGTGCCTGCGGGAAATCGGTCGCGCTTGCCGCAAGAATTCGAGCCGGCTCGAGCCAGCCCTCGACGTCGAAGTTTCCGCTGCCGCCGTGGGCGTGAAGCCCGATGACACGGGCACCCGCCTCGGCGACCGCACCGGCAAGCTCGGGAAAATCTTCCGGCGGCACGCCGAACTTGGAGTGATGCCCTCCGGTGCGGACTTTCTCGTGATGACCGAATCCGCCCGTGGCGTCGAGGCGCAGGAAGATCTCGCGTCCCGCGAACACCTCGCGCCAGGCGCGCAACACGTAGAGGTTGTCGACCGTGACCCGCAATCCACGATCCAGCGCCCAGACGTATTCGGCACGCGGCGCGAAGTTCGGCGTGAACAATAGGCGCTCGCGGGCGACGCCCGGAACCGACTCGAGGACGCGCTCGACCTCGGCACGCGAAACGCATTCGAATCCGCAGCCCGCCGCATCGACGGCACGAAGGACCTCAGGATGAGGATTCGCCTTCAGGGCGTAGAGGACCCGGGAGACCGAACGCATGTCGCGCAGGGCGCGCGCCTTTGCCTGCACGGTCGCGATGTCATAGACGTATGCGCACTCGCGCTCGCCGAGAAGCGCCAGCAGCGAGTTGCGCTGCGCGCGCCACCAGGGCGTTGCCGGATTCCCGCTCATGTGCGGATTCTCGGTTGCCGCTGCGGCGAAAGAAAAGGCCGCAGCCCCGGCGGATTGCGGCCTGTCGTCGCACCGCCGGCAAGCGGTGCGGCTGGCTCAAGCTTCGTCGACGTCGTTGAACTCTTCGAGCTCGCGCTGGAGGCGCTTCTCGGCGAGGACGTCCTCGACCCTGCTCCATGCGGACTGCTGGACAGGACGCTTCGGCCCTTTCGGCCGGCGCTCGACCACGATCAGCCGGTCGAGGTCGCCATCCTGCTCGGCGGTCTCCCCGAGGAACTCGTCCTCGAGATCGAACGATTCGTCATTGCGCTCTTTCATTCCAGGGAATTCCTAGAGAAAACAATGAGTTTCGCAACAAACCCGATACGCGTCGGGCTGCGCAATATATACGAAAAGCGGCGTTTTTCAAGCCGGTCCGGCCGGGACGGCCGGTCCGGCATCAGGGGCGGGCGATCAGCCGCCCTCGCAGGCCTGCAGGCATTCGCTGTATTTGTCGTCGCAAAGCTGGAGCTTTCCCGAATCCCCTTCCGCGGACTGCATGCACTCGTCCGACTTCGTGTCGCACTGCTCGATGCACTTTTCGTCCGCCATCGGCCGAGCGGACGATTCGGGAAGGTCTTGCGCCGGCACGAGCAGGTTGTCAGCAAATACAGGAAATCCCGCGACCAGGCTCGAGAGCGCGATGGCCAGCCAGGCACGTTTCCGCATGCTCATTCTTCCTCGCTCCTTCCGGCGACCCATATCTATACGGCACCGAGCGCCGGTCCGCAATCGGTGGGGTAACCCTGCCTTGGCCGCGCTGAATGGCGCCTGAACGGCCTCGAACCGGGTCAGGCGAGCCAGCCGCCGTCCGCGGTCAGGCAGCTGCCGGTCGTGTAGGAAGCGGCATCGGAAACGAGATAGAGCACGGCGCCAGCCATCTCCTCCGGTTGTGCGATACGGCCCATCGGCACGAGGCGCTCCATCGCCGCGCGCATTTTCTCGTTCTCGTGGATGGCGGCGGCAAACCGCGTTTCGACGATGCCCGGCACCAGCGCGTTGACGCGTATTCCCTGCCGGGCCCACTCTTTCGCGAAGCCTTGCGTCATGTTCACGATCGCGGCCTTGGTCAACGAGTAACAGGCCTGGCCGTCCATCGGCCTGAATGCGTTGACCGAGGCGACATTGACGATCGCTCCCTTGCCTTGTGCGAGCATTCGGCGCGCCGCCTCGATCGACGTCCAGAAATAACCGCGGATGTTGACGTCGACGGTCTTCTGCCAGGCCCCGAGGTCCATTTCGATCGAGGGGCCGAAGTATGGATTGGTGGCCGCGTTGTTGACGAGGATGTCGATGCGGCCGTGGCGCGCATCGATCTCGGCAAGCGTCGCGGATATCTGCGCCGGCTCGCCGATGTGGCAGGCGTGCGCCGAAGACTTGCCGCCCGACGCGCGAATCTCGGCAGCGACCGCCTCGCAGCCCTCGAGCTTGCGGCTGGCGACCGCGACCGTTGCTCCATGGCGCGCGAGCGTGAGCGCGATGGCTCGACCGATTCCCCGGCTCGCGCCCGTGACGAGTGCAACCCGCCCGGTGAGATCGAAGCTGTCGGCCGACAAGTCCGCGCTCCTCGCCGCGCAATTCGCGCGGCCCGGGTGATCCTAGCATTACGGCGCCGGGCGAACGGCCGCTACAATCGACGCGGCGAACCCGCGCCACGGTGGACCGACCCATGCTGATACCGCGCCGCGACCTCGACTTCCAGCTGTTCGAGGTATTGGACTCGGCCGCGCTATGCAGCCTGCCCCGATTCGCAGCGCACGACCGGGAAGTCTTCGACGGCGTGCTCGACACCGCCTACCGCGTCGCGGCGGAGCGCTTCGCCCCGTTCGCCGCAGCGAGCGACGCCAACGAGCCGCGCATCGTCGACGGTCGCGCCTGGACCATACCCGAGACGCGAACGGCGCTTGCCGCCTATAACGATGCCTCGTTCACGGCCGCCGCATTTGACGTCGAGGAAGGCGGCCTGCAACTCCCGCTCGTGATCGCCAAGGCCTGCACGGCGGTTTTTTCGAGCGCCAACGTCGCCTTTCACTCCTATGCCGCACTGACGGCGGGCGCCGCCGACCTCCTCGCGAGCTTCGGCAGCGATGACCAGCGCCGGCGCTTCGTGCGGCCGATGCTCGCAGGCCGCTTCACGGGGACGATGTGTCTCTCCGAGCCGCACGCCGGTTCGTCGCTCGCGGACATTCGCTGCCAGGCCCGGAAGCAGGACGACGGCAGCTACCGCCTGGCGGGCACGAAGATGTGGATCTCGGGCGGCGACCACGAGCTCGCGGAAACCATCGTGCACCTGGTGCTCGCCAAGTTGCCGAACGCCCCGCCGGGCGTCCGGGGAATTTCCCTGTTCGTGGTGCCGAGGGACCTCGTGCGCGAAGACGCCTCCGTCGGCGAACCGAACGACGTGCGTCTCGCCGGACTCAATCACAAGATGGGTTGGCGCGGCACGACAAATGCCGTCCTGTCATTTGGCGAGCAGGGCGCGTGCCGCGCGGAGCTCGTCGGCGAGGAACACCGCGGCCTCGAGTACATGTTCCGGATGATGAATGCGGCGCGGATCGGCGTCGGCATCAACGCGGTTGCGCTCGGCTACGCGGCGTACATGGAGGCCGTCGCATATGCTCGCGAGCGCCCGCAGGGCCGGCCGGTCGCTTCGAGGGACACAGCGACGCCGCCGGTCGCGATCCTGCGGCATGGCGACGTGCGGCGCATGCTGCTCGCGCAGAAGTGCTGGGTCGAAGGCGGCCTCGCGCTCGTCCTCTATTGTGCGCGGCTTGCGGACGAGGCGCGTTGTGCGCCTCGCGAGGCCGGGCGTGAACGGATTTGCGGGCTCCTCGAGCTGCTGACGCCGATCGCCAAGTCCTGGCCGTCGGAATATTGCCTCGAAGCCAACAAGCTCGCGATCCAGGTCCACGGGGGTTACGGCTACACGCGCGACTACCCGGTCGAGCGCCTCTACCGCGACAACCGCCTGAACCACATCCACGAAGGCACGCACGGAATCCACGGGCTCGACCTTGTCGGCCGCAAGCTGCCGATGCAGGGCGGAGAAGCACTGAAGGAACTTTTTGCGCGAATGGCCGCCATGATCGAGGCGTCGCGCAGTTCACCGGCGCTCGCCTCGCACGGCGCAGCCCTCGCCTCGGCAATCGAGGACATCGGTCAGACAACCCTGCGGCTCATGGAGGCGCTGCACGGAAATCCCGAGCTCGCGCTCGCGAACGCCACGCTTTACCTCGACAGCCTCGGCCACGTCGTCGTCGCCTGGCGTTGGCTCGTCCAGGCATTGGCCGCCGAAGCCGCCCTGCCCTCTGCCGCCGAATCCGACCGGGACTTCTACGCCGGCAAGCTCTCCGCCTGCCGATTCTTCTTCCGCTACGAGCTGCCCAAGATCGAGCCCGTCCTGCGCCTGCTGCGCTCGCTCGACGACACCGCGCTCACCATCCCGGACGCTGCGTTCTAACTCGAGGCAGGGGGAAAGAGGGGGCCTCGACGAAGGGGACGTTCACCTTCGACGAAGGGGACGTTCACCTTCACCTTCGGTCCTTCGGGTGAAGGTGAACGTCCCCTTCGTCGAGCTTCGACTCTACGACGCCAGCGGCTTGAATGGCATTCCGAGATCGCGCGCAACTGCCTCGTGCGTGATCGATCCCTCGTGTACGTTGAGCCCCGCGGCGAAACCGGCATCGCGCGCGAGCGCTTTCTCCCAGCCGCTGTCCGCGAGTGAGCGCACATAGGGCAGCGTCGCGTTCGTGAGCGCAAAAGTCGACGTGCGCGGCACGGCGCCCGGCATGTTCGTGACGCAGTAGTGCACTACGCCATCCACCACGTAGGTCGGATCCGCGTGTGTCGTCGGCTTGCTGGTCTCGAAGCAGCCGCCCTGGTCGATCGAGATATCGACGAGCACCGCGCCCTTTACCATTCGTCCCACCATCGCCCTCGTGACCAGCTTGGGCGCCGCCGCACCCGTCACCAGCACCGCTCCGATCACGAGATCGGCCCGAATCACGAGCCGTTCGACGGCTTCGATGGTCGAGTAGGCGGTCTCGATCTGGCTGCCGAACTGCACGTCGAGCTCGCGAAGGCGGCGGAGCGACCGGTCGACCACGGTGACCTGCGCACCGAGGCCGACGGCCATCTGCGTCGCGTTGGTTCCCGCGACGCCACCGCCCAGGATGACCACGCGCGCTGGCGCCACGCCCGGCACGCCGCCGAGCAGTACGCCGAAGCCTCCGTTCGCCTTCTGCAGCGCGGTCGCGCCGACCTGGATCGACATCCGGCCGGCGACTTCGCTCATCGGAGTCAGGAGCGGCAGCGAACGATCGGGTGCCGTCACCGTCTCGTAGGCGATGGCCGTGACACCCGATTTCGCCAGCGCCTTCGCCTGCTCCGCGTCGGCCGCCAGGTGGAGGTAGGTGAAAAGGATTTGCCCGCGACGCAGTTGCGCGCACTCGGGAAGCTGGGGCTCCTTCACTTTCACGATCAAATCAGCTTTCGCGAAAACCGATTTCGCGTCGGGCAGCACGGTTGCGCCGGCCGCGCGATACGCATCATCGCCAATGCCGATGCCGGCGCCGGCGTTGGTCTCGACCATGATCTCGTGACCATGCGCCACGAGCTCCCGTACGCCAGCCGGCACGAGACCCACGCGGTACTCGTGAACCTTGATCTCTTTCGGACAACCGATTTTCACCCGACCCCCTAGTGCCACGCGAGTGGCGGATGCGCTGCGCCGCGGACCTGGCGGCAGGCCGTACGATTATCAGCTTAGAATACCCTCGATGGCCACGGCACACGAACCGGCGCAGCTTGTGACCCATCCTGCTCAGCTCACGAAGGCGCTGGACTTGCAGCGCAAGTCCTTTGCCGGGGATCCGAATCCCTCCATCGATATCCGTCGTGACCGCCTGGCCCGTCTGCGGCGGATGCTGCGCGAGCACGCTGCAAGCATCCGCGATGCCATCGCCGTGGATTTCGGCATGCGCGCGAGCGAGGAAACGGAATTGCTCGAGCAGTTCACGAGCCTCGAGGGGATATCGCACGCCCGCGGCAAACTGCGCCGCTGGATGCGCGCGGAGCGCCGCTCCGTCGCCTGGTGGAGCCTGCCGGGACGCGCGCGCCTCGTGCGCCAGCCGCTCGGCGTCGTCGGCATCATCGTGCCCTGGAACTATCCGCTCTACCTCGCGGTCTCGCCGCTGACTGCGGCGCTCGCGGCCGGCAATCGCGCGATGCTCAAGATGTCCGAGCACACGCCCCGATTCGGCGCCCTTTTCGAATCGATCATCGCGCGGGCTTTCCAGGCCGAGGAGGTCGTCGCATTCAACGGCGACGCCACGGTCGCCAAGGCCTTTTCCGCCCTGCCTTTCGACCACCTGCTGTTCACCGGCTCGACGCAGGTGGGCCGCGAAGTCATGAAGGCCGCCAGCGCGAACCTCACGCCCGTCACGCTCGAGCTCGGCGGCAAGTCGCCCGCCATCGTCACCGCCGGATTCGACATCCAGGAAACAGCGCGGCGGATCATGTACGGCAAGCTGATCAATGCGGGCCAGACATGCGTCGCGCCGGATTACGCGCTCGTGCCGAACGCGCTCGTGAACCGTTTCATCGAGGCCTGCCGCGCGGCCACGCATGCGTTCTACCCCGTGCTCGCGACCAACCCGCAATACACGTCGATCGTCAGCGACCGCCAGTTCCGGAGGCTGGCCGGCTATGTCGACGACGCGCGCAATTTCGGCGCGTCGATCCACCGGCTGCACGACGAGACGACCGACGCCGAGCGCCGGCGGCTCGCGCCAGTCGCGTTGACCGACGTTTCGGATTCAATGCGCGTCATGCAGGAAGAGATCTTCGGCCCGATCCTGCCGGTCGTCGGTTACGGCGCTATCGAGGAAGCGATCGCCTATGTCAACGCGAGGCCGCGCCCGCTCGCGCTCTACTACTTCGGCGCCACGGATCGCGATCTCGAAGCAGTGCTCTCGCGGACTGTTTCCGGCGGTGTGACGGTCAACAACACCGCCTTTCACGTCGTGCAGGAAGACCTGCCGTTCGGCGGCGTCGGGCCGAGCGGCATGGGCCAGTATCATGGGCGCGCGGGCTTCGACACTTTTTCCAAGCTGAAGCCGGTTTTCATCGACGGCCGCTGGAGCGCCTCTTCGCTGCTGCTGCCGCCTTACGGCCGCAAATTCCGCGCGATCCTCAAGCTGCTCAACCGGTGACGGACGCCTGGGACCTTCCATCGCCGTTCGTGCATCGGGTGTCGGCGCTTCCACACGACATCGACGCCTACGGACACGTCAATAACTCCGTGTACCTGCGCTGGCTCGACGAAACCGCGTGGACACATTCAACGAAGCTCGGCATTCCGCCCGAGCATTGCGTCAGGACCCGCCGCGGCATGGTCGTGTGGCGCAGCCAGCTCCACTACCAGGCCCCGGCTCTCGCCGGCGACGCACTCGAGGTCGGCACCTGGCTCGTGTTTGAGGATGGGCGCTTGCGGGTCGACCGGCGATTCCAGGTCCGGCGGACGGGCGACGGCAGGACGCTACTCCGGGGATTGATCCACTATGTCTGCGCCGATCTCGACAGCGGTCGCCCCCGGCGCATGCCGCCGGAGTTCGCCCTGCGATACCGACCGCTGCCCGAAGTCGTCGCTGCCCTGTCACATGAGAGCCATCGCGAATTCGCGCCAGGCGTCGAGCCTCGCGCGCCCTGAATCGACTCAGCCGAGCAATGCCCGCGCGTGATGGCGCAGGTGATCTTCCATGAATGTCGAGATGAAAAAGTAGCCGTGGTCGTAGCCCGGATGGCGGCGCAGCGTCAGCGGGTAGCCCGCATCCTTGCAGGCCTGCTCGAGCCGCTCCGGCATCAGCTGCTGCTCGAGGAACTGATCCGACATGCCCTGGTCGACGAGCAAGGGCGGTCTGCCGGTCACCGAGGGCAACGCACGTATCAGCTCGCAGGCGTCGCATTCGCGCCACCGCTCACGATCGGCACCGAGATAGCCGGTGAACGCCTTCTGGCCCCAGGGACAGTGCATCGGCGCCGCGATCGGCGCGAATGCGGAGATCGAACGATAGCGCTCCGGGTTCTTGAGCCCGATGGTCAGCGCACCATGCCCGCCCATCGAATGCCCGAATATGCCCTGGCGCTTCGCGTCGACCGGAAAATTCTGCTCGACGAGCGCCGACAACTCCTGCGTGACGTAGGAATACATCCGGTAGTGGCGCGACCAGGGCTCCGCGGTCGCGTCGAGGTAGAAACCGGCCGCGATCCCGAAATCCCAGGAATCAGCGTCGCCGGGAAGCGGTACGCCGCGCGGGCTCGTGTCGGGCGCGACGATCGCAAGACCGAGCTCGGCCGCGACACGCTGCGCGCCCGCCTTGACCATGAAGGTCTCCTCAGTGCACGTCAGCCCGGCGAGGTACCAGAGCACCGGGACCCGCCGCCGCCCGGCCTGCGGCGGCAGGTAGACCGCGAATTTCATCGCGCAACGCGTTTCCTGCGCTGCGTGGCGGTGAAAGCTAACGGCGCCGCCGAAGGCGCCGTGGCGGGAGAGTAACTCCGGCGCCGCGGTCATCGGGTCAATGCGTCCCGCCGGCGCGGCGCCGGATGCTCACTTCTTCTTCCGCGCCCTGGACTTCGCTTTCCTGGCGGGCGTCCGGGCCGGCTTCTTCGCCGCGGGCGTCGATGCGGGCACCGCTTTGAACTTCGCCGCCTCCTCGGAGCCGCGCGTCGCATTGCCCGCGCTATATGAGTGCTTGCCCGTGCCCGCCAGCTGTCCGCGATCGACGATCAGGTACTCGCTGCGGATCGGGCGCCTGTCGAAGTAGCACTCCAGGATCTCGCGCGTCCCCGCCGCATAGCGCGCCTGGGCGGACAGCGAAGAACCCGAAATGTGCGGCGTCATGCCCTCGTGCGGCATCGTGCGCCACGGGTGATTGCGCGGCGGCGGCTGCGGGAACCAGACATCGCCCGCGTAGCCGGCGAGCTGTCCGCTCTTCAGGGCCCGGACGATCGCATCGCGATCGCAGATCTTGCCGCGGGCCGTGTTCACGATGTAGGCGCCACGCTTCATCTTCGCGATCAGCGCGTCGTTGAACATGCCTTCCGTTTCCGGATGCAACGGGCAGTTGATCGTGACGACGTCGCAGACCCGGACCATCGACTCCACGTTCTGGTGAAACGTCAGCCCGAGCTCCTGTTCCACCGACTCCGGCAGCCGGTGCCGGTCGGTGTAGTGCAGCTTGACGTCAAAAGGCTTCATGCGCCGCAGGACCGCGAGCCCGATTCGCCCCGAGGCGACGGTACCGACATTCATCCCTTCCACGTCATAGGACCGCTCGACGCAGTCCGCGATGTTCCAGCCGCCCTTCACCACCCAGTCGTGCGACGGGATGTAATTGCGCACGAGCGACAGGATCATCATCACGACGTGCTCGGACACGCTGATGCTGTTGCAGTAAGTCACTTCCGCAACCGTGATGCCGCGGTTCATCGCCGCCTGCAGGTCCGTGTGGTCCGAGCCGATGCCGGCCGTGACGATCAGCTTCAGTTTGGGAGCGCTTGCGATCAGGTCCGCGGTTGCGTATGCGGGCCAGAACGGCTGGGAAATCAGGATCTCGGCATCGACGATTTCCTTCGCCAGGCGGCTGTTCGGGCCATCCTTGTCCGAGGTCACGACCAGCTTGTGCCCGCGCGACTCGAGGAATTTGCGCAGGCCCAGCTCGCCGGAAACGCTGCCGAGCAGCGCGCCCGGCTTGAAGTCGATCCCTTGTGGTGTCGGCAATGACTGGCCGCCGGGGTAATGCGTGAGTCTCGGCAGGTCGTCGCGCGCGTATTTCTTCGGATATCCCGTCACCGGGTCGTCGTACAGGACACAGACTACTTTGCTCATCGCTTCTTCCTTGCTTTAGGCAGCCAACATGCCCTTCGCCTTCGCGGTGTGCGTGGCGATGGCGTCCATCAACGCGGGACTCAGGCAATCGTAGGGCTCGAGGCCGAGTTCCTTCAGGCGCGCCCGCACGGCGCCCATCTCGTCGGGCTTCGCGCTGCCGGTCTCGATGATGGAGGAAACGAATGCCGCGAACTCAGGCGCAGCCCAACCCTTGTCCTTGGACAGCTCGACGTGCACGAAATCGAAGCCATAGAACGGATGGTTCTTGTTCTCGATGCGCCCGTACATGTGCACGCCGCAGCCGTTGCATGCGTAGCGCTGGATGGCCGCGCTCGGATCGACCACCGCGAGCTTGTTGCCGTTGGCGGTGACCGAAAGTTTGTCGCGGCCTACGACCGCGACCACCGAAAACGCCGCGCCTTTGGGCTTCCAGCACTTGCTGCAACCGCAGGCATGGTTGAAGGCGACGTCGCTAGCCAGCGTCACCTCGACCGGATTGGACGTGCACTTGCACGTGAGCTTGCCGCCCTTGAAGCCCTTGGTCCCGGGCTTCACGCCGTTATCGACGGACGGATGGATATTGACAGCCATGGTGATTCCCCTCGGTTCGGATTCAGAATTTCACGACGCTTCGGATGGACTCGCCCTTGTGCATGAGGTCAAAGGCGTCGTTGATCTTGGGCAGCGGCATCACGTGCGTGATCAGGTCGTCGATGTTGATCTTCCCTTCCATGTACCAGTCGACGATCTTCGGCACGTCAGTCCGGCCGCGTGCCCCGCCGAAGGCCGTGCCTTTCCAGATGCGGCCGGTCACGAGCTGGAACGGGCGGGTCTTGATCTCCTGTCCCGCGCCGGCGACGCCGATGATCACGGACACGCCCCAGCCGCGGTGGCAGCACTCGAGCGCCTGGCGCATCAGGTCCACGTTGCCCACGCACTCGAAGCTGTAGTCCGCGCCGCCGTCGGTCAATGCGACGAGGTGCGCGACGATGTCGCCGTCGACTTCCTTCGGATTCACGAAATGCGTCATGCCGAAGCGCTCGGCGAGCGCCTTGCGTCGCGGGTTGATGTCGACGCCCACGATCCTGTTGGCACCGGCGATGCGCGCGCCCTGGATGACGTTGAGCCCGATGCCGCCCAGCCCGAACACGACCACGTTCGCGCCCGGCTCGACCTTGGCCGTATTGATCACCGCGCCGATGCCGGTCGTCACGCCGCAGCCGATGTAGCAGACCTTTTCGAAGGGCGCGTCCTCGCGGATCTTCGCGAGCGCGATCTCCGGAAGCACCGTGTAGTTCGAGAATGTCGAGCAGCCCATGTAGTGATGGACCATCTTGCCGCCGATCGAGAACCGGCTGCTGCCGTCGGGCATCACGCCCTTGCCCTGCGTCGCGCGGATCGCCGTGCAGAGGTTGGTCTTTCGCGAGGTGCAGGATTTGCACTCGCGGCATTCGGGCGTGTAGAGCGGGATGACGTGGTCGCCCTTCTTGAGCGACTTCACGCCGGGCCCGAGGTCGATGACGATGCCGGCGCCCTCGTGACCGAAGATGACCGGAAACAGCCCCTCCGGATCCGCGCCGGAGCGCGTGAACTCGTCCGTGTGGCAGATCCCTGTCGCCTGGATCTCGATCAGGACTTCGCCGGCCTTCGGGCCGTCCAGCTCGACGTCGACAATTTCGAGCGGCTTGCCGGCCGCCCAGGCGATCGCAGCGCGTGTCTTCATTGTTCTTCCTGATTACCAATGAGCCTCAGCCAATTTTACGAGGCGGTAGGGCATGGGTGGGGTGAACGCGGCATCCGCGCCCAAACGCCCCACCATGCCGGCGAGATCGAAGCGACGGTTGAAGCGG
>Ga0187893_10001733_pt1 | contig 50853 bp, 43 predicted proteins | sample MA1701074metaG_FD_139574 | JGI IMG/M metagenome (GOLD analysis project Ga0187893, IMG submission 139574) | White microbial mat communities from a basaltic lava cave in the Kipuka Kanohina Cave System on the Island of Hawaii, USA - MA170107-4 metaG ... | reverse complement strand
TGCGCGTGCAGGACCGCCTGGACCAGCGCACCTTCAACCGGGTGGTGCTCGGTTTTCTGGCTACCCTCGGGATATGGCTCGTGCTTCGCAGCGTGTGGTGAGCCGAGTGCATCGCCACACGAACGTCCTCTTCGGGCCAATGGTTGCCTTGGCATCGGCAGCCCTCTTCGGCGCGAGCACGCCGCTGGCCAAGATGCTGTTGAACGATGTCGATCCTTGGCTGCTGGCCGGCCTCCTGTACGCGGCAGCCGGGATTGGCCTCGCGTGTTTCTCGGGCGTGCGACGAGTCCTCGGTGGAGGCGCGCGGGCAGAGGCGAGCCTCCGCGGGCGGCAGTGGGCGTGGTTGCTCGCGGCGATTGTGGTAGGCGGCGTGATCGCCCCTGTCCTGCTCATGATGGGGCTCCGGCTCACGCCGGCCGCTGGCGCCGCCCTCCTTCTCAATCTCGAGGGCGTGCTCACTGGCCTGCTGGCGTGGTTCATCTTCAAGGAGAACTTCGACCGTCGTATCGCCCTTGGCATGGCTGCCATCACGGCCGGCGCCCTCGTGCTGTCCTGGCAAGGGCCCTCGTCACTCGGTGGCGCGCTGGGCCCCTTGGCCATCGCCGCGGGGTGCCTGGGCTGGGCGGTCGACAACAACCTCACCCGCAAGGTTTCCCTGACAGACCCGGTCCAGATCGCGCTCCTCAAGGGGTGTAGTGCGGGGACGGTCAACGTCCTCATCGCGCTCGCCGGCGGCGCCCCGTGGCCGCCGCCGCGCGCCCTGGTGGGCGCGGCCGTGGTCGGACTGACCGGCTACGGGGTGAGCCTGGTGCTCTTTGTCATCGTCCTCCGGCAGCTCGGCACGGCGCGAACGGCGGCGTATTTCTCGCTGGCGCCATTCTTCGGGGCGGCGGTGGCCGTGCTCGGGCTCGGCGAGCCGGTCACGATCCAGCTCCTCGTCGCCGCTGGTTGCATGGCCATCGGAGCGGGGCTACACCTGAGCGAGCATCATGAACACCAGCACCCGCACGAGCCGGTGGTGCATGAGCACCGTCATACCCACGATGAACATCACGGGCACGACCACGTCGAGGCGGATCTCGGAGGGGAACCGCACTCTCACGCGCATACCCACCCTCCCGGTCGGCACCAGCATCCTCACTTCCCGGACGCCCATCACCGACACGGCCACTGAGCCGCCGAAGTCTAGCTTCCGCTCCAGGCGAAGGGCGCGAAGTGGCCGTTGTTGCGACCCGACGTATCGTCCCAGTCGATGCCATAGCCGTGCATATGGCCGCGCGATGCCTTGGCCAGGGCAAGACGGCTGGCGGCCGGGTGGCCGACGTTGTCGAAGTAGATCGGCTCGTTCTGGTTGGCACCGGCCACGCCCTCGATGGCGATGTCGAGCATGCCGGGGATCGAGACCGATCGGCGCATTGCACTCTTCTCGATCGTGATCGGCTTGGCCTGGGTGCCGCCGAAATTGGCGATCAGGGGGCCGAGCGCGGCCATCGGCCCACCGCCCTGACCGCTGGCGATCGTGGTCAGTGCCTCCCGTTGCTCCTGGGAACCGCGCTCGTCCACGACAACACCGACGGTCCAGTTACCCTCGATCATGGGTCCCGGCGTATGCAGCAGTACCGCGAAGCTCAGGCCATCGAGCACGGTGTTGCCGTGTCGGCCCCGGTCGACCCGAAACACGAGGCCCGCATCGCAGGAACCCTTGCTGGGTCGTGCGGCTAAGCCTGAAGTCGGACAGGGGCAGACGAAGTCGCAGCTGCAGGCCTCGAAGTACTCACCGTTGATCTGCCATTGCACGTGAGCCATGATGATCCCTCCGCGAACGTTCGACGTCGGTTACATGGAGTGGCCGCCCGCTCGCAACACCAGAGCGAGGTCCGGCCGAAGGGCAACCGTTACCCCCAGCAGCACCAGCGCGACTCCGGTCACCCGCGCGATCCACTCTCCGCCCGGGAGCAGCTTCTCCGCCGCCACCACGGCCGTGATGAGCAGAACCCAGGGGAGGCCCATGGCGCCCGCCGCGACCAGCACAACCATCAACGCCCAGCAACAACCCAGACAGTACACCGCGTGCGCCCAGCCCATCGCGAGGCTGCCGCGCCAGCCGGGGCGCCAGTGACCGAGGAGGAAGCCGAGCGGACTGCGGCAGTGGCGCAGACAGATCTGCTTGAATGGTGTGAGCTGGAAGATTCCGGCGGCGACGAGCGCGAGCGCCACCCCGTAGGGGAGCATCTCCCCCATCATACTCCCAAGCACCACGCTGCCAACGTACACCGGCACGCCGGTCAGCGCCCAGAGCACGAGATAGAGGAGGGTGAACAGCGCCACCGCCATCGCCTTCGCCATCGGGCCTGGCGCCTCGCGCTGGGTAGCGGCGTAGAGCGTGATCATGGGCAGCGCGCTCGGCAGCATCATGGCCGTCATCATGACGGTCCAGCCAGCCACATACATGATGCCGGCGGCGACACTGGAGGTGGTGGCCATATTCATACCCTGCATGTCGTGGGGAGCCAGCGCCGACCATAGGATCTGAGCCCAGGCCGCTCCGGTGATGACGAGCAGCGACGCGGAGGTCAGGACGGTCGCCCGGTCGCGCCGTGCAGCACCGATCGGTTCTGGAGGCGGCGCAGGACGACCGCCGGCGAGCATCGCTGGCAGTCTATCCAGCGCCCGGTCGCATGTCCAGCGCGGGAGTTGCACTGGGCACACTGGAGGCACGGCGACGAAGCTCGCCGTGAATCCCTGGCGCGCGAGCACGTCGATGACGCCCGCTTCGGACTCGGTCTCCATGTCGCCCGTCAGCGTACCTTGACGAGCTTTTGCAGGCTGCGCAGCCCGGGCGGGTGAGCCTGCGGCCCGTGGCGATTGCGCCAGTTGGTGAACGAGACCTCGCCGACGTAGATGTCGCCGCGTGAGTCGACGGCGAGGCCGTGCGGCGACATGAACTGGCCCGGCTCGAGGCCAGCCGGACGATGCCCTAGTCGCCCCAGAAGCTCGCCCCGGGAACTGTAGATGCTGACCCGGGGGCCGATGTTGGGCATGTCGTAGTTGACCCCGAGGCCGCCGCCGATCTCGCCCACGTAGAAGCGGGGATGCGAGCCGCGCTCCAGGAACAGGCCCGAGGGACGGTGCATGTTGTTCCACTGCGCCTGGTAGCGGCCGCGACCGTCGAAGACCTGCACGCGATGGTTCTCGCGGTCGGCCACATAGACCCAACCGTCGGCATCGCAGCAGATGTTGTGCGGAATGTTGAACTGACCCGGATCGGTGCCGGGCTCGCCCCAGGCAAGGAGCAGCCGGCCGTCCGGAGAGAACTTGTGAACACGCGCGTTGCCGTACCCGTCGGAGACGTAGAGATCACCCTCGGGTGAGAGGGCCGTGTGCGTGCAGCGGTGAAACGGCTCACCGCTCATGTAGGGCTTCGGGGCGCCAGGGACCCCGATGGTGGCGAGCACCTTGCCCTCGAGAGTGCAATGGCGAACGGTATGGTCGCCGTCGTCGGTCAGCCAAAGGGTGTCGTCGGGCGCCATGTGAACGCCATGCGCGCGGTGGAAGAGCCCTTCCCCCCACGACCGCAGGAAGTTGCCGTCGCGATCGAACACGACCATCGGATGCTGCCCTCGATTGAAGGCATAGACCCGGTCCTGTCTGTCGACTCCGACCGCAGCTACATCGGCGTTGAACTCCCGCCCCGGCGGCAACTTCGCCCAGTGGTCGAGAACCTCGTACCGGTATTCCCCTGCACCCAGAAGCACCGCCATCGCGCGCTCCCCCTCGCCGTGGTGACGTGCCGTGATTATAGGACGTCGCGCCGCCGGTGCCGCCCCGGAATGCCGGCGCCGAGAATCGTCGGCGGGAGCGGCCCTACCCGGGCTTGCGCGGCAACCCCAGCGCGAGCAGGATCCCCAGAGCGTTGCCGCTGGCAGCGATCAGGATCGCCACCGCGTAGCCCTGCGTCAGGTCGAAGAGGTGGCCGGCCAAGATCGGCAAGATCACGGCGGCGGCGCACCACGCCGTGTAGAGCCGACTGGCCATCCAACCGTAGAGCGCGCGCCTCCAGTAGACGGCGACGGCGGCAGCGGCGACGCCGGAGATGACACCATAGCCCAGCCCGACGAGCGCCAGCGCGAGGACCGAGACACCCGGCCCGGGCCATAGGGTGAGGGCGACGCTGCCTGTGAGCGCGATGGCATGCGCGCCGGCCGCCACGGTGGGAATGGCGAGCCAGTCGACCATCCACCCCCCTCCCAGGCGGGCGGCGGCGATGCTCCCCGTGATGAACGTCGTGCCAAGCACGGCGAGCGGCGTGGTGCCGCCATAAGCCCGGATGATGCCCGCGGCCTGACTGAGGACCATGAGGCCGGCGGAGGCCGCCAGAAAGAAGACGATCCACAGCCGCCAGAACACCGCCCATCGCCGCTCGGCGTCGTCCGGGGTTATGGTTCCCTCGGCGGTCGCCAGGGTGACACCGGAATGTGCGATCAGCCAGGCGCTGATCGACCCGGCCGTGGCCAGCACGGCCGCGAGAACGGCGAGCGTGGCGCGTACGCCGAGGGCCCGCACGGACCAGCCGAAGAAGGGCGCGGCGACCATGGCGCCGGCCGGGTACAGACTGACGATATAGCCGTTCACCAGCCCCTGCCGTGTGACGACAGCCTGGTTCACCGCCTGCTGGACGACGATGTAGCCTGCACCACCGCCGCCACCGAAGAAGAGCCCATACCCGATGGCCAGCTGGCCCAGACCGTTCGCCGTCGCGGCGAGCGTGATGCCCAAGGTACTTGCGCTCGCGCATGCCAGCACCACGAGCGGGGTCGGTGCCAGCCCGTAGACAGTGGGCGCCAGGATCATGCCGGCGCCGAATCCGGCGGAGGCCAGGGCGAAGACGAGCGCCAGATCGGCTCGTCCCAGCCCGAGCATGGCTTCCAGCGGTTGCAAGAACACGCTGAACGCGTAGAGCGAGCCCAGAGGGGCGTTGAGAGCGGTAGCAGCGGCGACCGTGCGCCACGGGCTTGGCCGCGCTGCCCATGAACTCACCGTGTGCAGACGTCGACCACCGGCTCGCCCGCCCGCATGGTGGCGAGCACCACCGCGCGGATAGCCGGCTCTCGTAACAGACGCTCGGCCGTCTCGCGCGCGGGTGTCTGGTCCTGGAGTATGTCCACTTTGTTGATCAGCGCGACGACCCGGGCACGGGCCGGCACCGCTTTGCACCCGCCCTGGGGGTGGGCCAGAACGCGGGCCACCAGCGCGGGCGTGATGGGGGCTCCCGGCGGCGCGCCGCTCAGCGCGCTGACGAGTTCCGGGCGGTGGACGTGATGGGCATCCAGCGGCTGGCCGAAGACATCCGCACCGACCACGGGAACGACCAAGGTCGTGGCCGCGGGGATCACCGGCTCGTGCTCGGCCGGGGCCTTGAAGGGCCGCATCCGTGAACCGTCCGCCTCGTTCAGGATGCACACGCCCGGACACCAGGCACGCAGGCGTTCGAAGAGATCCAGGGAAACGCCCTCGGCCTTGCCGGTACCAGGATCTGTCGCTCCTATGACGAGCACGTGCCGATGAGCCGCCAGCGCCGCCGAGAGGCGCTGGCGCGTTGCCGCGAGGGCGGGGACATGGGCGGGTGCCAACGCGATCTGGGCGGCGAAGATGCGGGTGGTCGTCGTGGTGATCACCCTGTCCCCCCGCTCCACTAGCTCCTGGGCCAGGCGAAACATGGTCGTGGTCTTGCCGCCGCCTCCGACCACTGCGACGATGTCGGCGGCCGTCAGCTCGAGTGCGTCCACCAGCTTCAACCGTGCACGCTCCCACCTCCACCCGACGTCTCGTGTCTGCCCGCCGCCACAGAGTACCGCACACGATGGTTCCCGTCGTGGCGTGGCCTTGACGGCTGGGGCTGCCCCGAACGACACTTGTGGCGCTCCAGCCCAGTGGAGGGAGTCAGCGGATGACCGACGAGCAGCAGAGGATTCGGGGCTACCTCACCGCGCAGGGCGCCAAGCTGGTGCCAGCCGAGATCGTCGAGAAGGTCCAGGCGGCGATGGATCAGCTGCGTTCGGCCGTGACAGCCGTGCCGGCCGGCCGGTTCCACGAGCGCCCGGAACCGGACGAGTGGAGCGCCAATGAGGTGATGGCTCACGTGGTGACGGCCGGGCGTTACTTTGGCGACGCGGTGGTCCGACTCCTCGACGGTCTGCCCGGGGGCGGGGTGCGTGACCGGCTCGAGCGTGACGTGCCCCGGCAGAGCGCCGACGAGTGGTGGACCATCCTGGAGCGCGATCGGGCCGTCCTCTTCGAGCGCGTGCGCCAGGCCGACCCGCAGAGCCGTCTCGAGAACACGGTCGAGCATCCCTTCTTCGGGCCGCTGAACTGGCGGGAGACCCTGCTCTTCATGCGCCTGCACGATCTCGACCACGCTGGTCAGCTGCAGAAGATCGCCGCGGCCGTGGGCGCGCCCCACCCGGCCTGATGCGCGTCGCTATCGGTCTTCGCCTGGAGGCCGACGAGGACTGGGCCAAGGCCTCCGACTACGTCCTCGAGGCGGAACGGCTCGGCGTGGATTGCGTCTGGTCGCACGAGTCATGGGGACTGGATGCCGCCACCCCGCTGGCGTTCATGGCCGCCCGCACCTCGCGTATCCGTCTCGGGTCGGGCATCATGCAGGCGGGAACACGCACGCCGGCGCTGGTGGCCATGACCGCCATGAGCCTGGCTTCGATGTCGAGCGACCGGTTTGTGCTCGGACTCGGGGTGAGCGGTCCTCAGGTGATCGAGGGCTGGCACGGTATCCGCTTCGATCGACCTCTGGTGCGCCTGCGCGAGACGGTCGACATCGTCCGTCGCGCGGTGCGCGGCGAGCGCCTCACGTACCAGGGGCAGGTCTACCAGCTGCCGCGACCTGACGGCAAGGGCAAGGCCCTACGATCCGGCGCCCGCCCCCGGCCCGACATTCCCATCTACCTGGCCACCTTGGCCCCCCGCAGTCTCGAGCTGACGGGTGAGGTCGCCGATGGGTGGCTTGGCACCTCGTTCATGCCCGACCACGCGGGTGTCTTCTTCGACCACATCGAGGCGGGAGCCAAGCGGGCGGGCCGCTCTCTGGCGCACCTCGATCTTCAGGTCGGGGGCGCGGTGGCGTTCGGGGACGACGTCGAGCGGCTCATTGCCGCGCGCAAACCAGGTCTGGCCTTCACACTCGGCGCCATGGGGTCGCGCGAGCACAATTTCTACAACGACGCCTTCCGGCGCGCCGGCTACGAGGACGCGGCGCGCGCCGTCCAGCGACTGTGGCTGGAGGGAAAGCGCGATGAGGCGGCGGCGAGGGTTCCCGATGAGCTGGCACTGAAGGCCAACCTGCTCGGCACCGAGCAGATGGTACGCCAACGCGTCGCCCTCTATCGCAGGGCTGGCGTGACCACCCTGCGCGTCGACCCGGCTGGAACCACCTTGGACGCGCGGGTGACGACGCTGGCCCGCCTCATGGAGCTGGTCAAGCAGGTGTAGTCAACGATTCTCACCGTGGAGGGTCAGTTTCTCGAGCTCGTCGAAGTACTCCGGAAATGTTTTCGCCACGCAGGAGGGGTTCTCGATCACGATAGGCTCTCCCCCGCACGCCGCCAGCGAGAACGCCATGGCCATGCGGTGGTCGTTGTAGGTGACGATGGACGCCGGCCGGATGCGCGCCGGGGGGTGCACGACGAGCGTGTCGGCGCCGACCTCGGTCCGCGCCCCCAGCTTGGTCAGCTCGGCAGAGACGGCGGCCATGCGGTCGGTCTCCTTCACGCGCCAGGTCCCGATCCCGCGCAGGGTCGTGGGCCCCCGGGCGAACAATGCGGCCACGGCGAGGGTCATGGCCGCGTCCGGCATGGCCGTCAGATCTTCGTCGATGCCCTTCAGGGGTGGACCTCCCTCGACCTCGATCGCGGCGGGATCGAAACGCACCCGCGCGCCCATGCGTTCCAGCACCTCGGCGAAGCGGGCGTCGCCTTGCAGGCTATCAGAGCCGCATCCCTCGACGCGCACCTTACCGCCTGTGATGGCAGCGCCTGCCAGGAAGTACGAGGCGGACGACGCGTCTCCCTCCACGAGCACCCGGCCCGGGGAGCGATAGCGCTGGGGCGCGGCCACCTCGAAGTGACGCGGCGTCGATTCCGTGACGTTCACGCCGTAACGCCTCATGAGCGCGACGGTCATGGCGACGTAGGGTTGCGATACCAGCGTATCTCGGATCTCGATGCTGACCGAGGTGGCGGCGAGGGGGGCGGCCATCAACAGCGCGGAGAGGAACTGGCTGCTGGTGGCACCGCTGATGCGCGCGGTCCCGCCCGCCAAACCGGCGGCCGCGATGCGCAGGGGCGGATAGCCCTCGCCTCCAAGGCACTGCACGCTGGCGCCCAGCTGCCGCAAACCATCGATCAGGTCGCCGAGGGGGCGCTCGTGCATGCGCGGCACGCCCGTGAGCACGAAGGTTCCTCGGCCGGCCGCGAGGACGGCGGTGAGCGGGCGCATCGCCGTCCCCGCGTTGCCGAGGAACAGCTCCACGGGTCCCGCGTGGCCGGGCGGGGCGGTGAGGGGACCCCCCTTTCCCTTGATCCACACGGTGCCACGTCCACCGGGCCGGCCGCGTACAGTGACCCCTAGCGCACGCAGCGCGCCCAGCATCACTTCTGTGTCGTCGCTCTCCAGCACGCGTGTGATCTCGCTCTCGCCGTCGGCCAGAGCGCTCAGGAGCAGGATGCGGTTCGACAGGCTCTTCGAACCGGGCAGCGCGAGCGTGCCTCGAAAGCGCACGATGGGACGGACCGTGAGACGGTCAGGCAACATGCAGTCATGGTAGCGCGAGCCGTGGGTGGGTGCGAATGGCGCCGGGCCCGGCGCTGGGAGGGCGCGCCTGGCCCGACGAGGGGATCCCCGGCATGAAGAGCCGGGGATCCCGTCCGGTGCGGCTTTAGTTCGCCAGTGCGCTGAGCTTCACGGACACCCGGCGCTTCTGCTCGGCGGGCATGGTTCGATCGCTGATCGGGCCGAGGCCGATGGCGTGAATCCGGGTCTGGTCGACACCCTGCTGGACAAGGAAGCGGCGGACCGCGTCCACCCGTCGCTGGCTCAGCTCCAGGTTGTACTGGGGTGACCCGGCGGCATCCGTGTAACCCTCGAGCTCCACCACGAACAACGGGTTCTCCCGCATCTCTTTCACAAGACCGAGGAGCGCGGTCTGCGCACCGTCATTCAGGTCGGCCCTTCCGAAGGCAAATCGAACCTCGGTCGTCTCGACCAGACTGCGAGCGTGGCGAGTGCTCCAGAGCCGGGTGAGTCGGCCGTCCACTTCGTCCGCCCGCGCCGCCGCGCCGTCGGCGCGCGCCATCGCGCCATTGGCCCGCTCCTGGGCCTCCCTGGCCGCGTTGGCCGTCTGGCCGACTGAAGTCTCAACCGCGCCCACACGGGAGCCCACCGCCTCGAACCGCTGGCCCTGCTCGGTCACCTTGGCCTCCACGGTACCGAGGCGCTGCGAACCTTCGCCAACCTGCCCCTCGACCTTGTCGATGCGCTGATCGACCTCTGTCCGTTGCTTGCTCACCGTTTCCTTCACAAAGTCCTTGGTGGCACATCCCGTCAGGATCAAGACGGCGCCGGCGACCCACGCTAGGTGATGCATGCTGGCCTCCTTGTAGTGATGATGTATCGCTCTCGTGCCCTTTTAGCAAGATGCGAGCCCGAAGCGCCGGCCGCGTGGACTAGCGATGGAGGTCGTTTTCCTTAGCAAGTTCTACAAACGAAGGCAGAATCTTCACACTTCGCTTGCTGGTCGCTCTCAGGGTTGCGTGGCAGGCCTCTTGCCACATTTGCGGCAGGGCGCACGGTGGTGCCTCGGGAGGAGCCGCACCTTGGGAGGTTGGTGGACGCGGTGGGCAACCACGCTCGCGGCGCTGGCCGTGGTCGCCGGCCCGGTATCCCTTGACGCGCGCTCCCATCAAGAGAAGAACGTTGGGGGCGGCGGCCAGGCCGCCGCCCCCACCTTGGCCACGTTACGGTCGCGCTGGCCGGTGCCTGGCCCGATCAACTCGGATTTCGGAACGCGACGCTCCTCGTCGTGGAGGCCGCGGGTACATACGGGCGTCGACATCGGGGCCGCTCACGGGACGCTCGTGCGGGCGCCGGCAAAGGGGCGGGTGGCCTTTGCGGGTTGGCGAAGTGGATACGGCAGGACGGTCGTCATCGACCACGGCCATCACGTCCACACCGTGTATGCGCATCTCTCGAAGCTCGGGGTGCGGCGGGGCCAGCTGATCCAGCCGGGGAGCGCAATCGGTTCCACCGGCCGCACGGGCTACGTCACCGGACCTCATCTCCACTACGAGATCCGGGTGAACGGTCGCCCGCTCAATCCGCGCAACTATCTGACAGGCAGCCGACGGATTCGCTAGTCAGGGAGCTGGCCCGCTCAGCACGCGAATACGAACGGGAATCACGCCATCTCCGACGGCGCCCAACTCTTTGGCCGCCGCATGCGACAGGTCGAGAATGCGGCCGTGGACGACGGGACCTCGATCATTGATGCGCACCCTCACCGAGCGGCCGTTCTTGAGATTGGTGACGAGCACGCGCGTTCCCATGGACAGCGTCGGGTGGGCCGCCGTGAGCTGGTGCATGTCGTAGATCTCGCCGCTGGCGGTCCGACGGCCGTGGTGCGGCGTTCCATACCAGGATGCGTACCCCGTCTGGATCGGGCCCACGCGCTCCTGAGGGGCGCGCGAGCCGACAGCGCGCCCGGAGGTGGCGCAGCCGGCCAGCACGGCGACCAGCATCAGCGCCCGAACCAGGAACGAAACTCTCGCCACCAGTCGACGATCACGGGCGCTGGTCGAGCGTGTTCCCGGCACGCCTCCGGCTCCGTTCCCGGCAGGAACACCTCGCGCGTCACGAGCGGACAGTGGGCGTTGGCCCGCTTGCCGTTGGTCGAGTCGATGTCGATCAAGGTCACGCCTTCCGGTGCGACGAAGGGAGGGGAAGGATATGCGGCGAGCGCCTGCCGCATGAAGTCCGCCCAGATGGGGAGCGCTGCCTGGGCGCCGCTCAGCTGATGAGGCTGGCCGTCGTCGAATCCCACCCACACGACCGTCAGGAGTCGGGACGAGTAACCGACGAACCACGCGTCACGTCCGTCGTTCGTCGTGCCCGTCTTGCCGGCGATGTCACCGGGTACACCGAGCGCGGTGCCGACGGCGCCTGTACCGGAGCGGACAGCGCCCTGCAGCAAGGACGTCAGGAGATAGGCTTGGGCGGGTGTCACCACCTGGACCGGCGCCTCGCTGACAGAGGCAACAGCGGTGCCGTCGCCTTGATACACTCCGCGCACGGTACCGAGCGGGCCCACGCGGCTACCGGCGTTCGCGAGGGGCAAGTAGGCGCGCCCGAGTTCAAAGGGCGTCACCTCGAACACGCCGAGCGCCACGGCCGGCACGGCCGCCAGATTGTCCCCGAATCCGAACACGCGCGCCGTCTCGACAATGGCTGCCGGACCCACCGCCTGCGCGATGCGCACGGTGGCGCCGTTGAGCGACCGCTCGAGCGCTCGACGCACGGTGACAGGCCCCTCGTAGCGGTCTTCGTAGTTTCGTGGGGTCCAGCGCTTGCCTCCGACGGTGACGGTGATCGGAGAGTCGTCGACCATCGAGGCCGCCGTGTACAGCGGGCGCCCGTCGCGGGGCGCCAAGGCGGCCGCATAGACGAAAGGCTTGAAGGCAGAGCCGGGTTGGCGTCGTGCCATGACGGCGCGGTTGAACTGGCTGGTCTGATAGTCGCGCCCGCCGACCAGGGCTCGGATCTCTCCGGTGGCCGGATCGAGGGCGATGAGGGCCGCTTGAAGCCGCGCCTGGGGATCGCGCTTGCGGAGTCTTGGGAGTCCGGTCTCCAGACGATCGAGCCCCCGGGAGAGGGCGTTCTCGGCAAAGCGCTGCAGGGCCAGATCGAGTGTCGTATAAACCCGTAAGTTCTGCTGACCGAGCCGGGCTTCGTCGCCGAAGCGCTGCTCCAGCTCGAGGCGCACGTAGTCTGCGAAGTACGGCGCCGGCTGGCCGGGCGCCGGGCGCGCCAGGACACGCAGCGGCTCGCCGCGCGCGTGATCGTACGCTCCCCCTGCCAGCTGTCCGAGGTCGCGCATGCGGGCCAGGACAGCATCGCGCCGCTTGCGCGCGCGTTCCGGATTGAGGGCGGGTGAGTAGGTGTTCGGCGCGCGGATCATTCCGGCCAGCAGCGCTGCCTCGGCGGCAGTGAGCTGGTGGACTTCCTTGGCGAAGTAGGTGCGGGCGGCCGCGCTCACACCGCGGATGGCGAGCGCACCGCGCTGACCGAAATAGATCTCGTTCAGGTACGACTCCAGGATCTGATTCTTGGAATAGCGGGCCTCGACCAGGATGGCGAGCCACGCCTCTTGCAGCTTGCGCGGCAAGGTCCGCTTGGCGGTGAGGAGCCGGTTCTTGACGAGTTGCTGGGTGAGGGTGCTGCCCCCTTGCACAGTTCGGCCCTCGCGAAGATTGGCCCAGGCCGCGCGGGCGATCCCACGCGCGTCCAGAGCCCCGTGCTCGAAGAACCGATGGTCCTCAGCCGCCAGCACCGCATCGACGAGCAGGCGCGGAGTATCGGCCAGCCTGAGGGGGCGGTAGTCCTCTCCGACTCGATCGTCCCCTCCGGTCAGCACCTCGGCCTCGAGAGTGACCGGCCCGACGTGCTGTCCGTTGCGCGTCACGCGCGCGATGCGATCACCCTCGACCTCGACTCGGATGCGGGTACCGCGTAGAGCGCTGTCGGTTTCCTGACCCCGCAGGACGATCTCCCAGCCGGTGGCCGTGCGCCGGAAGTGGCCGGGAGCCGCCGGCGGCGTACGTGTTTCCGTGTAGCCCAGGCGGGCGAGGGTCCCGGTGAGATCGACCAGCCGAACGTGGATACCCGGGGCCAGATGTTGCCCGGCTGCGAAGATGAACGTGGTGCGTCGTTGCTCAGCGCGTGCGAACCGAGCGAGTTCGACCCACGAGTACGCACCGACCGTGCCCAGAGCCAATCCGGTCACGGTCAGGGTCAGGACCAGCGCTCGCGTGCGACACCACCGCTTCCAGCCGCCAGCAAGCTCGGGCATTCCAGGAGGATGGGCAAGCGTCATGCCAGCATCACCCCGATCCAGATAGCCCGTAGGGCCGTGTAAGTTCTTCCCTCGCTTCCCTGCAGATCCTTCCCATGGCCCCGGCGGGGAGCCTGACGGACCGTCTGGGGGCGGCGGGGCGCGGCATGGTATGGTTGCGGACCATGGACACGCTAGAGCTTGGACTGAAGGGCAAGGTTGCGATCGTGACGGGGGCGAGCGACGGGTTGGGCCGTGCGGCTGCGGAGCGCTTCGCCCTCTGCGGGGCCAAGGTGGCGATGGCCGCGCGCCGACAGGACGTGCTGGAGTCGGCGGCCCAGGCCATCGGGAAGGCGACGGGCGCCGAGATCCTTGCTCGGCCGACAGACGTGACCAAGCTGGCCGAGCTCGAGGCGCTGGTGAAGGCGGTCAGCCAGCAGTTCGGCGGCATCGACGTCCTCGTCAACAATGCGGGGACGTCGTCGGCCGGCGCGCTGGAGACGGTGACCGATGAGATGTGGCAGTACGACTGGGACCTCAAGGTCATGGCTGCCATCCGCCTGTCCCGGCTGGTGATCCCGTCGATGAAGGCGCGGGGGGGCGGCGCAATCCTCAACGTTACCACCATCGGCGGCAAGGCGCCGGCGGCCAAGGCGTTGCCGACGTCGGTTACACGCGCGGCCGGGATCAACCTCACCAAGTCGCTCGCGAACGAGTACGCGGCCGACGGTATCCGCGTCAACACCATCTGCCTCGGCGTCGTCAAGAGCGCGCAGTGGACGCGGCGCTTCAAGGGCGGGGACCTCGAGGCCTTCTACGCCGAGATGGCCAAACAGCGACGGGTTCCCGTCGGCCGTATCGGCGAGGCGGAGGAGTTCGCGGATCTCGCCGCCTTCCTGGTCTCCGAGCGCGCCCGCTTCATCACAGGGACGTCGGTCAACTTCGACGGGGGCGCCGCCGCCGTCGTCTGAACAGGTCCCGCACCCGAATCTCCCGCCGCGTCGCCCTTGTGGCGGGGAGTCCTACTGCCGATCACTGTTTAGGCTGCCGCGGCCGGTCGAGCGCGGTGGCCACCCAGACGGTCGCATTCGAGAAGGGGGGCGCACCTTGACCATCCGTCAGGTACTCGGCTCGGGAACCCTCGTCATCCTGTTCCTGCTCGCAGCCACGGCCGGGCCCGCGGAAGCAATCTCGGAGGCGTGCCTGCCGGGTGGGTTTCCAGATACTCCGACGCCGCCCGTGTTCGCCGCCAATGCGCGGTTCACGACATCGGACGAGTTCCGGGTGGACGTGTGGCGAGTGCTTTGTCAGGACGGCAGCGGCGAGGTGGCCCTGCTGGTGCGCGTCACGGCGATCACGGCGAATCCCTTTGTGTGCTCCGTTAACTTCAACTTCGTGCAGGGCGGCCAGCACATCGATGGCCGGATCCTCCCTGGCCCCGGGCTGCCCTCGTTTTGCGCCGATCTCACCCAGGCCACCACGTTCAGCCTCGAGCGCGTCCTCGGTCCTCCCTTCGACAACAAGGCCGCCTTCACTTTGATCATCGACTCGAGCACGAGCCTGGCCCCCGACACGACCCTGGAGATTCCGGCCTACGTCCCGGCCGCGCCCACCATCACCGTTGTCTCGACCGGTTGCAATCCATGCTCGGCTGGCCAGCTCGCCCAGTTCCAGATCCACGTGGTCAACGCGGGCCCGCCGGTCACGGTCGAGCTGAAAACAGGCGTCCGGCTTCCGGGGGGAAGCGCCATCACCTTGCTCGGGGTGCACGTGGAGGACCTGCTGGACCCGGGGGATTACACGATTCCCTTGGCGGGCATCGTCGTCCCGGCCGACATTCCCGACGGCACCTACACCATCGAGGCCGCCATCCTCGACCCGATCTTCGGGGTGACCCTGAGCCGGAGCAGCGTGAGCGTCGTCAAGCAGTAAGCGAACTGGGGCTGCCCCGATCCTCAGGCACGCGCGGGCGCCGGTGCTCGCGACTCATGCTCAACAGCCGAGGTGGTCGAGGGCAGCCACGCCACGAACAGAGTCGTGCAGGCCGAGATGGCCGCCATCGTGAGCAGGAGGGTAGAGAAGCCTCCCGCCTTGACCGTCGGCCCGAGCAGGTAGACGGCCACCGAGCTGGCGCCGAAGGAGATGGCGAGCCGGACCCCGGTCACCCGCGAGCGCATGCGGTCATCGACGTAGCGGACGATGAGGGCGTCGATGAACGGGATGGCTCCGAAGACGAAGACCATGAACGCGAGCGCCAGCGCGTAGAGGGCCCAGCCGTCGGCATGGGCCGCCAGGAGGAAGAGGGGCACCTGGCTGGCCACGACCGGGAGGTACACCCATTTCAGCGGAAAGCGGTCGATGAGCTTCCCCACCACCAGCTGAGCGAACGACGCGACGGTGTAGACGACGGCCAGGAGGACGCCGACCTTCGCCGGGTCATCCACCACGCCTCCCAGACGCTCGGTCAGCAACTGACCGTTCCCGTTGGTGGTGAAGTTGAAGATCAGGCTACCCGAGATGGCCGCGAGCGTCATCACCACGAAGGCGCGCATCATGACTGCGCGCGGCAGGTCCAGCATGCGCGCCGGCCGCTTGGCCGGCGGCGAGTCCTCGCGAGGCACGAGGAGGGCGAACAGGGCGCCACACACGAGCGCCACCACGCCGGGCACCACGAAGGCCAGACGCCACCCTGAGATCTGGACCAAGAAGCCCGTGAGAACGGCCGCCCCCGCGATACCGAGATTGCCGGCGAGCCCGTTCAGTCCGATGGTGAAGCCGGGATTCCGCGAGTGCTGGACGATCATCGGAATGCCGACCGGATGATAGATCGACGAGAAAACACCCATGAGTGTCAGGGCCGCCGCGAGCTGCCACACGGTCTGGGTGAGGGCAATCAGCAGGGCGGACAGCCCCATGCCGACGAAGAACACGATCATCATGGCGCGCCGACCCCACAGGTCACCGAGCCGGCCCGCCGGCAGCGATCCCACCCCGAACATGACGAACGCTCCGAGCGTATACGGCATGAGGTCTGGCCAGAGCATGCCCCAGTCGGCGGCGATGGCCGCCACCGCGGTGGCGAAGACCAGCAGGAAGAGATGATCCAGGGCGTGCCCCGCGTTCAGCAGCAGGGCGGTGGGGCTCGCATTCGACATTCGATCGCCTCCCTCGAGTGGCTCTGTTTTGGACGGCACGGACACTGTAGCGCGTCAACGTGCCCCTGCCTAGAAGTTGGGCGGCCGCGGACATCATCAGCGACCTAGCAGTGAGGAGCCTCCGCGACGCCGGCCCCGAGGCTCGTGACCCCTACTCCGAGTAACCGCACCGAGCGCGACGCTGCCTCACTGCGTTCAAGTAACTTCTGAGCCTCGAGAGCGATTGTCGCGGCGTCGTTGGTGCCGTGGGCAAGGGTCGCTCGGCGCGAGACGTGCTCGAAGTTGCTGTAGGTGAGCTTTAGGATGACCGTTCGCCCCGACAGCCCCCGGTGGCGAAGCCGTTCGGCCACCCGAGGTGACAAGCTTCGAATGTGCTCCCGAAGCACGGCGAAGTCCCGCGTGTCCTCATCGAAGGTCGTCTCGTTGCTCACGGATTTCGGCTCCCGGCTCACCTGCACGGCACGGTCGTCGCGGCCGTGGGCAAATTCGTGCATCCGGGGTCCGTGTTTGCCGAGCTCGGCTTCGAGCCTGGCCGGGTCGGCCTGCGCCAGGTCGCCGATCGTTCGGATGGCAGCGGCGACAAGTTTGCGTTCGGTAACCCGGCCGACCCCCCACATCCGGGACACGGGGAGCGGAGCCAGGAAGCCGGCGACGTCGTGCGGCTTCACGACGACGAGACCGTCCGGTTTGTGAAGCCCGGACGCGATCTTGGCGACGAACTTGTTGGGCGCGATACCGGCGGACGCGGTCAGCCTCGTTTCCCCTCGAATCGCGTCCTTCATGGCTTGGGCGAGCTGGCCGGCCTCGGCGACCGTGCGCGTCTGGTCGCTCACGTCGAGATAGCACTCGTCGAGGGCGAGCGGTTCGATGAGCTCAGTGTACCGGGCCAGGATCGTCCGGATGTGCTGGGAGACCTCTCGGTAGTGATCCATCCGCGCGTCGACGATGACCAGCTCGGGACAGAGTCGCCGGGCCCGGAACATGGGCATGGCCGACCGGATCCCGAACCGCCGCGCCTCGTATGAGGCCGCCGCCACCACGGCGCGCCGCGAACTGCTACCGACGACGACGGGGTGACCCGAGAGCGCGGGACGGTCGCGCTGCTCCACCGACGCGTAGAAGGCGTCCATGTCGATATGAATGATTCGGCGATCCATCGCCTGCTCCTTTAGGCGAACGCGGGCATGACCTCGCGCGTGAACAGATCCAGCGACGCGCGCGCGGCCTCGCGCGAGATGCCAGCCACCGAGACGCGGCAGATGAGATGGGTCAGCCCCAGGGTCTGCTGAAAACGCCGGATCTGTCGGATGCAGCTGGTCGGGTTGCCCAGGATGATCCGATCCCTGGCCAGGCCTTCGATCGTGAGCTCCCCGGCGGGGCGCTTCACGATCGGGTGGGGCCAGCGGAAGTAAGTCGACTCGAACGATTGGATGAACGAGGCGCCGGCCATGGCGTGGGCGTCCTCCAGGCTCTCGGCCACGAAGACGTATCGCAGCAGCGCCACATCGCCTGCGTCTACGCCTCTCGCCATCTGCTCTCGCGCTTCTCTGTACTGGCGCACACACGTCAGCAGTTCATCCAGCCGGGCCGAAGGGCCACCGAGCCACGCCTCGCCGAGGCGCCCGGCGCGTCGTATCGCGGGCGTTGCCCAGCCAGCGAACCAGATCGGTGGTCCGGGTCGTTGCACGGGGCGCGGACTGACGGTGGCGTTCGTCACGCGATAGTGCCCGCCGTGATGGGTGACCTCTTCCTCGGACCACAGTCGTCGGATCAGTGGAACCGCCTCGTCCATACGGCTGCCGCGTTCCTCCCGCGGAATCCCGAAGGCGGCAAACTCCTCGGGGGCATAGCCCACGCCGACCCCAAGGATGAGCCGGCCGTTCGAGATCACGTCTACCATGGCCGCGTCCTCGGCCACTCGTAGCGGGTGATAGAGCGGCAACAGGAGCACGGCGGTCCCGAGGCGTACTCGGCGCGTCCGGCTGGCGATGGCAGCCAGGCTCAGCAGGGGCGTGGGATAGAGCAAGGGACTATTGTGATGTTCGCCCAGCCATACTGAATCGAAGCCGGCCGCCTCGGCCGCCTCACACTCGCGGATCGTCTCCTCGAAGTCGCCCCCCGCCTGCAAAGGGCTTAATCCGAGCTTCATCCTCGTCCCTCAGGTGTGGTACGGCCGCCCTTGACAATGATCATGGGCGATTGTGCCCCAGGCCCGAGCTTTCCGTCACGCAACCAGGACGTGCCCCCCAACGACCACGATCGCCCCGGCCCGCCGGCCTCGTGAAACGCGACGGGTCGACCGATTACTTCGAAGCGAGCATGAATCGCTCGGGCACGGTGCGTGCAACGCACATTCGCCTCGGGCGCATCGATCGGGGCGCGCCACATTCATCGACCAGGTGACGGTGGGGAAGCTATGTGGATCGCGAGGAGGCGACTGGCATGACGGTTCGTAAGGCCGCGCGAGGTGCGGGGCCTCCTGCCCCACCTGTCCTGTTTCTTGTCATCTGTGTCGTTTTAATGATCCCGTGCGTCTCAATGATCCCGTGCGTCGCGCACGCGGCGGCCACCGGGCAAGGCCTGATCAGCATCGTCACCAACGCTGACGACTACGTCCCTGGAGCTCTCCTGGACGTGAGGTACTCAACCAAGCCAGGGACACTGCAGGGGCCGGTCGACCTCTATTTCGCGGTCTTCGTCCCATGGGGGCAGGTGCTCTTTCTGACGGAGGGCGGCGAGTTTGGGCCGGGGTTTCTGCCGTTCCGCCGTCAGGTCACGCTGGCCGACGAGACGCTACCGCTCTTTTCGTTCCCCGTCCCTGTAGACCTGCCCTTCGGCATCTACACCTGCTTCGCGGGTCTGGCCTACGCGGGAACCGACGCGTCGGATACCAAGAACTGGGCATCGCCCATCGCGTCGGTCGAGCTGTCGCATGCGCCTTTGTCACCGGCGCAGACCGCGCTGCTTGCCGCGCGCGGCCGCAAGCCCGACCTGCTGGCGATCAGCTGGTTCCCCGAGTCGTTTCAGAAGCGTGAGACGTGGATCTACCTCGGAGGCGGAGCGACCAAGTTCGTGTTTCTGAATGGCAACCTTACCGGTGAGGCGCCGACGTCAGCTGGGGGCACGGGGCCCGCCGTCGACCCAGGCCTGTTGAACCCGCAAACGACGTTGGCCGGGCTCACCGCAGCCCTCGGACCGCCGAGCAGCGTCGAGGTACTGGAAGAAGCTCCGGAATTCCAAGCTGTCCACTATGCCTTCGGCCTTGATGTTCTCCTTCGCGATGGGCGCTTCAGTTCGGCCCTGAGCTATCAGCCATGACGGGCACGCGCGCGCAATCGGCGAAGCACCCGCGGTGGTCCGCGTTGTGGCGAGACGAGCGCGGCTTTGCCGTGTTCGAGCTGGCGGCGAGCCTGGGCATCCTGAGCGTGGCCTTGGCCACAGCCTGGGCCCTCAGCGGAAAAGGGGCCGCCGTCCAGGCGGCGTTGGGTCCCATACGGCAATGCCAGGCCACCGTGGCCGCGGCGAAGGAGGAAATTCAGAAGGAGTTCGGGCAATTCAACGACAAGGGAGTGTTCACGGGATATCTGCCGGGGACCCAGATCAACGAGAACGACCCCAGGGTAACGGCCATTCGCTCATGCGAAGCCACCCTGGCCAGTTTCAACGCCTCCGTGCAAGCCGGGAATCGGGCCGCCCTGGACGACCTGAGAGGTCAGATGAACGAGGCGACCCAGGCTGTCGCCAGCTGCACGATCACCGATCCGCTGACCGCTGGCGTTCCCGGCGAGACGTACTCCGCTCCCGTGATCGCGCACATCCCGTTCGCGACCGGGAGTCCGAGCGAGGGTACGATCACCGCCACCGGCGCCGCGGCCGGAGGGGGGACCTTCACGTTCACCGTCCCGCCCCGCTGGACGGGAAACATTACCATTCCAGGTGAGGCGAGCAAGGACGCGGGCGGAAAGACCAGCGAAGTGTCCGCCACCGCGTCCACCCCCGCCCTGGTCACGCCGAATCCACCGGGCTCTGGTCAACGATGCCCGGGGGCCTCCATCGAGGACGGCGACCGGTGCGTGCAGATCGTACGGTTGGACGGCACCTGTCCGGCCGGACAGATCAAGAAGGACGGCCGGTGCTACGTCTCGTGCACGACCAACTCGATGCCCCTCCAGTGGAAGTTCCCGGCTGCCCCAGAGGTTGTCCTGCAAGTTGAGCCCAAGGAAATCACGAAGGGAAGCACCCAGAAGGTCAGCCTGCGCTGGGTGATCTCGAACGCCAAGTCGGCGACGTTAGCGCCCGACATCGGGGGCCCGATCGCGACCGACGTGAAGAAGGCAGTGGCGGCCGAGAAGGTGTTCGGCATCACCCCCCAGAACACGACGACGTGGACGCTCACCGCCCAGGGGCTATCGCCCCACGGATCCGTCTCCGCCAGCGCCACGTTGACCGTCAAGCCCGCGTCGCCTCAAGCCACCACGGTCACGATCACGACGCCGTCGGCGGACGAGAACATCTTCGAGGCGGGGGTGACCGTGAGCGGCGTGGTGTCGCCAGTCCCCGACGCCGACCATCGCAAGGCTCAGATTCTCGTGAACGGTGCGTTCCTCTCGGAGGCGACCATCGGCAACGCGGGGAATTTCGCGGCGAGGACGTCGTTGCAGAACCTCGTCCAGCTCGGCAGTGTCAAGCTGTTCGGGACTCCGTCCGTGGGCGTCAACAAATGCGGGTCCCTGGCCGAGTCCATCGGGGTGGCTGTCGACCAGGCCGAGGGAGCCAGGAACCTGATCCGGGTGGTCGTACCGCTCGCGGAAGGGCATTCAGCCAGCTCTTCGGTCACGGTCGTCCACGGAATCGTCGTCAATCGGTTCCAGGTGAACTGGGCGGGGGGCTGTGGCCCGGCGCCCTCCCAGGACTCGACGCTATCATTGAAGGTTGCGACCAATCAATCCTCAGTCGAGGTAGGAAAGGTGTTCTGTGGGTTCCGCTTCACGAGCGGGTCGGTCCACTGCAGTGACACCGCGACGATCAGCGTCGGGACCTCGGTCGGCACGAAGGTGGTCACCCAGGCGTGGAGGGCCGACATCGATTCCTGTGAGTAGGGTCGCCTCATCCTGACCGGGAGCCGCTTTTCTGGCCTATACTGGACCGGACGGCGAAGGCGGTGTCATTGGGACGGGTAGGGGTGCCCAGCACGGGGGGGAACACGTCATGATCCAGGCACGCAAGCTCGGTCACATCGTGTTGAAGGTTCGCGATGCCAAGAAGTCCAAGGAGTTCTACACGCGCGCCCTGGGCCTGCGGGTAGCCCACGAGGATCTCGGGCGCGGGGCGGTCTTCCTCAGCTTCGGTATCCAGCACCACGATCTGGCGCTCTTCCAGCTCGCCACGGGCGAGACACCCCAGGAGCAGCAACCGGGCCTGCACCACACGGCGTGGCAGCTGGGGAGCTTCGAGGAGCTGCAGGCGGCCTACCGTGAGCTGGGTCAGCTCGGAATCGCCGTCGAGTCCACCGTCGAGCACAACGTGACCCGCAGCGTCTATTTCCACGATCCCGATGGCAACCGTGTGGAGCTCTATTGCGACATGGTCGAGGACGGCTTCGAGGCCATGCGGACGATGGGACCCCGCCGGGACCTGATCGACATGGAAACAGGCGAGGTCACGGTGCCGTCACCGTCGCGCTAGCTCGGCCATCAGTTCCAGCGCCGCCGGTTGTTCGGCGACGATGGTGAGCCCGGTGATCCCCGAGTCCGCCCAGGCGCGATAACGTTCGCGGATGCGCGCCGGTGGGCCCACCAGCGCCGCCTCGTCACAGAACTCGTCGGGCACCGCCGCGATCGCCTCTGCCTTGCGGCCGGCAAGGTAGAGCTCCTGGATGCGCTGGGCGGCGTCGCCGAAGCCGCGCCGGACCATCATGTCCTTGTGGAAATTCTTGTCGCGGTGGCCCATGCCGCCCGCGTAGAGCGCCACGCGTGGCTTCATGCGTGCGAGGGTACCCCCGACGTCGTCGGTGATCACCACGTCGGCGCGTGGCTGGATCTCGAAACTTGCCCAGGACTTGCCTCCGCCCGCACGGCGAAACCCCTCCTCGAGCCACGGCCGGAGCATCGGCATCAGGCGCGGCACGAAGCCGAGGGGCAGCCAGCCGTCGGCGATCTCAGCCGTGAGTTTCACGTTGGCCTCGGTGCCGGTGCCGAGCCAGATGGGCAACCGTGGGTTCATGTGCAGGATCGACGTGAGAGGCTTTCCCACGCCGAGTGCGCCCGGGCCGGTATAGGGCAGCGAGATCTCGCGTCCGTCGTGGCGCACCGGCTCCTTGCGCTCGAAGACCTTGCGCATGATGGCGACATAGTCCCGCAGCCGCCAGTAGGGCCGGCCCCAGGGTTGGCCGTACCATCCTTCGACGATCTGAGGGCCGGACACGCCGAGGCCCGCGATGACGCGGTCACCGCCGGCGAGGGCCGCCAGGGTACCGACGGCCATGGCGGCGGTCGCCGGTGGTCGGGCGGCCAGCTGCATGATGCCGGTACCGAGTCGAATCCGCTCTGTCAGCGCGGCCAGATAGGCGAGGGGCGTGAGCGCATCGGAGCCATAGGCCTCCGCCGTCCACACTGAGTCAAATCCCAGGCGCTCCGCCAGGAGCACCGTGTCGACCGGCAAGTCCATCTGCGCGCCGGAATAGCCGAGGCTCAGTCCGAGCTTCATCGTCATCCTCCCGCGTCTGATGAATCGGGTGTGGTGCGCCGCCCTGGGGAAGCCGTGCCGAAGAGCTCGCGCGTATCGAGCACGATGGTGCGGGCGCCCCGTTGCCGGGCCGTCTCCACCATGTGCTGGGTGCCGCCAGGACCATCGCCCGCCTCCCCGTCCCAGAGGGCGATCACGGTGGTGTGGGCACCGCCGTTGACCAGCGCGTTCTGCAGCATCCAGAGATTGTTGCGATCCCAGATGGTGTAGGCCGGTCGGCGGCGTAGCCAGACGGGAAGCGCTGCCGAATCCTGAAGCACGCGCGTCGGGAGCCGCTGCGCGAGCTGGTGGAACCGATCGATCCAGGTGGGGCCGGCGTCCTGGACGGAGCCGGCGACGTAGGCATCGGCAGGAAAGGGAAGATAGAGCGTGGTTGCAATGGACAACACCTGGCACACCTCGTGGAAAAGTATGTCACCGCCGCTGGCCCCCCCGGCGATACCAACGACCTTGGTGCCCGCCGTGTCGCGTTCTCGCTGGACGGCCGCCTCGATGGCTTCACGGGCGCGCGCCTCCTGGTGGGCGGGAAACCGGGGTGTGGCGCGGCCGGGCCCGTCGAGGCGATGGCCCGTGAAGATGATGGTCCGGGTTTGGGTCACTCTCCCGGTCGGAGCCGGGGGAGCCACGACGGCAAGAGCCGCCCGGACGTTCTCCGATAGCACGCCGAGCTTCTCGTAGAGGAAAAGCTGCTGGGCGGCAGAGTTGCGATGGAAATCCTGAGCCTTGGTCAGCGCTCGACGGTATGCGTTGGCGACGTACTGCGGTCGCCTGGACGTGAGACAGGCAAAATCGGCCTGGCTGATCTCGAACCAGATGTCGGGCTCACCCGCTCCTTCGAGCCGTGCCGCCTCGGTTTCGAAGGCGAGATCGACGCCGGCCACCAGTTTGGTACGCCGCCCCTCGAGCTCTGTCAGTCGATTGGCCGCCTGCTCGTCTGATTCGAAGGCGCCCGTCCAGACCTGAGCGAGGTCGCGGGCAAGGGAAGCGAGTACCGTCAGCAGTCCGGCCGCGTTCAACCCGGAGTAGAAATGATTGCGGTCGAGGAGGAATCCGAGATCGTAAGCCTCGAACGACTTCAGGAGGAACGGTGAGGCCAGCGCCGCCTCCCGACGCGCCTGCTCGCTCGGCTGCGCCTCCCAGTCTCTCTGCCACAAGGTCTTCGTGTTACGGCCCACGAGCGACTGGATCTCGGCGCGCCGGTATGCGGCCAGCCCGTCGTGAGCGAGCACGCGGTCGAGAGCTTGGCTGGAGCGGACGAGATCGCCGAGGCGCTGGAAGATTGTCCCCAGCCGCTCGTTGGCTTCGAGATCGTCCGCGTCGACCTCTCGAACGGATTCCCAGGTCTGCCGAGCAGCCTCCATGGCATTCAGGGCGAACTGGGCCCGCCCCACGTCACGGAGACCCTGCACGGCCCAGGTGAATGCCTGGGCCTCCAGAGCCAGCAGGCTGAGGTCGCCAGGCTGCCTCGCCATGGCCGCGCGCTCCACCTCCTCGCCGAAATCGGACGGGACGGCGACGAAGCGTGCCGGGTCCTGGGAATGCAAGTCGGGGAGCGACCGGAAGACGGGGCTGTCCATGGCCGGCGATTGCAGTGTCCGCGCCAGCGCCTCATGCAAGCGGTCGATACTGGCGCCGGGGTTGTCACGGTCATACTCGAAGTAGCGCTCGGTCAGGTTGTCGAAGGGCATCGGATCGCCCTTGAAGCGTATGAGAAACGTCCGCTTGTCGCGCAGGGCATGGCGGATCCCCAGCTCATAGAAGACGTTGGCGTTGTGGATCGAGACGTCGGCGATGACCAGGTCGCGCGTGAGCAAGAGCTCGAACATGTCGCGCACGATGTTACCCGCTTCCACGATCTCCCCGGTTGTCCGGCCTATGATTCCAAGCCTCGTCAAGACCGGATCGATCAGCTCCCGGTCGATCCGGTCGAAGTCGACCGTGACCGGCGCCTTGGTGGTCGCATCGACGTAGGTCTTCGAGCCAAACGGTCGCACGATGAATGCATTCATACGGGTTGTCTTTGATTGGGGGGCCTCGAAAGGGCCCCCCAAACCCCCCAATCGCTCGGGGCGCCCCGGGGACCCGGGGCACCCCTCGGGACACGCCAGCCCTAAGGGCCTCGAAAGGGCCCCCCAAACCCCCCAATCGCTCGGGGTGCCCCGGGGGACCCGGGGCACCCCTCGGGACACGCCAGCCCTAAGGGCCTCGAAAGGGCCCCGCCAAACCCCCCAATCGCTCGGGGTGCCCCGGGTCCCCCGGGGCACCCCTCGGGACACGCCAGCCCTAAGGGCCTCGAAAGGGCCCCCCCAAACCCCCCAATCGCTCGGGGCGCCCCGGGGGACCCGGGGCACCCCTCGGGACACGCCAGCCCTAAGGGCCTCGAAAGGGCCCCCCAAACCCCCCTGTCGCTCGGGGCGCCCCGGGGGACCCGGGGCACCCCTCGGGACACGCCAGCCCTAGGGGCCTCGAAAGGGCCCCCCAAACCCCCCTGTCGCTCGGGGCGCCCCGGGGGGACCCGGGGCACCCCTCGGGACACGCCAGCCTAGGTCCTTGATACTCTGGTGGGGTGAAGGAGTCCAGGGAGCCTGGGGCTGGCCGAGGGCATCAACCAGGAGGCGGCGTCCGGGTAGCCACGCGCCAGGACGGCCGTTGTCAGCGTCTCTAGCAGGGGGAGCAGGCGGAATTTGGCCTCGCTCAGAGCGGCGGGATCGGTGCGGGCGCCGAGCGCCCAGATCTCGGCGAGGTTCGGCTCGTACGCGGCCTCGATCTCGTCCACCAACTCCGCCCAGCGTGAGGGTAGTTCGAAGTCTTCGTAGCCTCCCCGGCCTCGTCCGAAGTGCGCGATGGCCAGATAGCGCAGAAGCGTCTGCCGGCTGAGGTCGCTGAGAAAGGCTGGAGCCCACGAGACGCCCGGTTCGCGCTCGCCCTGCACGAGCCGGTAGCCGGCCGCGAGCCCGGCCCCGCCGAGGGCGCCCAGAATCGCGCCCAGGACCGCACCGCCGCCGAACGTGAGGCCCGCGGCCGCGGCGTCCGCGGCCAAGCCTCCGAGGGCCCCGCTCACGGCCCCGCCGACGATCGCTCCCTTCCCCGGCGTGAGCCATTCGTCTCCGATTACCACGAAGTGCTCCAGGCGCTCGTGCAGCTTGAGCCTGGAGTGCCCGTCGAGTCCGTGATCGGCCACGAGGGCATCCACGAGCTGCCGAGTCCGAGTCTCCAGCCGTTCGCGGAGTTGGCGCATCGCCCGCCGGCCGGCCGCCGGGGCGAAGGCGGCGATACGGCCGAACACGCCCGGGCGGGGCGTGGCCATGACCTCGCGGTCGGCCGCGGTGGCCACCAGGTAGGACGCCATTCGCTCCACCGCCTGGCGTAGCACGACCAGGCTGCGTTCGCGCCAGACCGCGGCACACCCCTCGAGCGTCGGGTGCTTCTCCATGGGGAGTAACGGCAGGAGCCGCATGAAGAGGACACTCTCCTGGACCCAGCACCGTGAAAAGGCGTCGAGGGCCAACACGTCACGTACGATTGGCCAGGAGGCGGCATGATCCCGCCAGATCCGTTCGAGCCGGCTGGCCTCGGCGGCGCCGGGCTCGCCGGCGAGCATCGGGAGGGCGGGACCCGTCTGATTGAGGACGACCAGCACGGGCCGGCCGATCCAGGTGAGCAGCTCGAGCTCGCTGGACACATAGGCGGCCTGGCTGGGCTCCTCGGTCGCGTTGACGAGATACAGGACGGCGTCGGCCTCGTCGCGCGCGTTCTTGATGGCCTGCTGGGTCGACCAGAACGGTCGATCGGCCAGGCGGTCCCACACCTGGCTGAGCAACCATCCGATCGGGCTCGACTGCCCTCGCACTCGCCCCATCAGGCGGACGGTATTTCCGAGGCCGGGAGTATCCCAGAGCACAAGCTGGGCTCCGTCCACCTCGGCCAGTATGTAGCGCTCGCTTCGGTCGGTCACGTGGGCCTGGTCGCGCACCTCACCGACGTCACGCCGCAGGAGCGTTCGCGCCAACGTCGTCTTCCCGACGTTGGTATGGGAGATCAGGCTCAAGGTCACCGAGGCCGAGGCAGTCACTGCATCCTAGGCAGCTGCCAGTGGAGGCCACACGCTCCGCCGCAGACGGATCAGTACTTGATCGTCTGCGACATCTTCAACGAGATCCAGATGGACGATGGCCGCCCCCGCCCGCTGCCCGACGAGGTCCCAGGCGTGCTGCCGCTCGGCCACCCGTTGTCGTTCGGCGCCGGATCCCGCCAGGCGCAGACGATAGGCTGACGCATCCAGTATGACGAGCGCGCGCCGGCTTCCTGGCCTCACTTCGGACACCCAGGCGACGAGTCGGGTGATGAGCGCACCGTGTACTTCATCTTCGGGGGACTGGGCCAGGCTGAAGACGAGCATCCGCCACCACTCGACGCCGCAGCCTGCCCCCGGGCCTGCCCCCGCCGGCAGCACGGCTTCCGGCTCGGCCCCATAGGGGGCGGCGTCTTCAATGCGCACTTCGGCCGCGCCTCCGACGATATCCCGCACCAGATCGCGGAGCGTATCCCGGGCCCCGTGCACAAAGGCGATCCCGTAGGGCAGGATCTCGACGTGCACCGGCTGACCCACTCCAGGCGTCAACCGCATGAAGTAGGGCTCACCCAGATCGACGGGAAGGTTGGCGGCTCGCCGCTGAGCACGCACGAACGCGCGGGCGGCCAGAAGCATGCGCGGACCAATCACGAGCAGCAAGGTCGTCAACGCGTAGCGATGAATCCACGTAGCCGCCTCGCCCGCGGCCGGCGCGCGCAAGGCGGCCAGGGCCGTGGCCGACGGGATCGGCTCACCGAGTAGGAAGCTGGCCGGGCCGAGCAGGGGTACGAGAAGGGCCCGCAGGGTGTGTGGGTTGAGGAACGTGCTCTCCCAGGTAGCCTGGTACTCGAACGCAATGCCTCGCCAGTAGGTTCCACACAGGACGCCGAGGGCGAGCAGGGCGGCGCCCAGATGCAGGAGGCCGCGCCCTCGAGCAGCGAGGAGCGTCGCCGCGAGGCGCCGCCAGGAGGCGATGTAGGTATTCACGATCTGCCCGGCCAACCGCGCTCCCTCCGTCCGGGCACCGAGCAGCCGCCGTGCGCGCCAGGCCGCCCAACTCGACGCCAGAGCAACCCAGCCCGCAGAGGTGCTCATCCTGCCGGCGTTGTCCGACGGGGCCCGGAGCGCGCGCTCCAACCACCACCCGGCGAGGGCTACGTAGACACCAACGTTCCACAGAATCAACCCGAGCAGGGGAACGGACAGGATGTTGACCCGACGTTCGGGACCGAGGGCGTCGCTCAACAGGCCGACGAGGCAGGCCAGCAGGGGGAGAATCCACCCCACGGTCGACGGCAGACGCGTTGCATTCAGAACGGTGTTGATCCAAGACGCCCGGCCGGCTAGATTCTCGAGGAGGCGAGCCGCGCGCTGCTCGATCACCAGCGCGGGAGGCCCCTGCGTGGTCGCCTGGATCGCCGCCGTGGCGCGGGTGCGTTCCTCGAGAGAGAGGAGTCGTCCGTCCCGGTCGACCTCTTCGATGGCCCGGACCAGCAAGACGCGCTGCGCGGCCGCCTCCCGCACGCTGGACATTGTAGCCCCCGTGCCGGTGGGAGGGATGCCCGCGAGGGCGGCCACGAGCACCGTGAGGACGCAAAGGGTGACCTGGAGCCTCGAGTGCACTAGAATGAAAGGGTCAGAAATGCTGCCCATGATTCCCGTCTAGCGTGGCGCGCCGGTATCCCGGGCACGGTCCTCGACCCCACCGCGGGTTCCCTCGTCCCGAGCGCCCCCCGTCTCTCTTCGATACCCTGACCGCCGTCCAGCCCCACCAGCGGCTTCGGCTGGAGACGGAGCCGGGCGAGTTGTCCATGCGCGTCATGGACCTCATTGCGCCCATCGGAAAGGGCCAGCGCGGCCTCATCGTAGCGCCGCCACGGACAGGGAAAACGATCCTGCTCCAGCAGATCGCCAAGGCCGTACTGGTCAATGACCCGGAGGTGGCGGTCATGATTCTCCTGGTGGACGAGCGCCCCGAGGAGGTGACTGACTTCCGGATGCTGCTCGGGAAATCGACCGAGATCTTTGCCTCGAGTAACGATCAAGCGCCCCGACAGCACGTGCAGCTCACCGAGCAGGTGCTGGACAAGGCCAAGCGAATGGTCGAGCAGGGCCGCGACGTTCTGGTCCTCTTCGACTCGCTCACCCGTATGACGCGCGCCTACAACAATCGGCGTCCGTCCGGGGGGCGAACGATGTCAGGCGGGATCGACACCCAGGCCCTCCTGGGGCCGCGCGCCTTCTTCGGCGCCGCTCGCGCCATCGAGAGTGGAGGGTCACTCACGATCGTGGGTACGGTGCTGGTGGACACCGGTTCCCGGATGGACGACGTCATCTTCGAGGAGTTCAAGGGAACAGGGAACCTGGAGCTCTATCTCGCCCGGGATCTGGCCGACCGGCGCATCTTTCCCTCCTTCGACGTGATACGCTCCGGCACGCGGCGTGAAGAGCTGCTCTTCACAGAAGCCGAGATGGCCCGCGGGCGGCTCTTACGGCGGCTGCTGGCCGAGATGAAGCCGGTCGATGCGATGGAGAGCCTCCTCGAGCGTCTCAAGCAGACCCGAACGAACGCCGAGTTCCTGCAGCGCCTCGTCGGATAGGAGCGCTGCCCTCGGTGCCCGGGCGCACAGCTGAGAGGCCGAGCGCTTGAGGTTACCTTTCCCTGAGCATTCACGAGACGCGGACGCGCCGTCCTCGCCAACACCACCGTCATCCTGGCTGTGAACGGGTTGGCCACCGGCGGAGCGCTCGCCGACGTGGTGGCCGCTCTCACCTCGTAGGGGAAGGAAACGATCATGCGCAAGGTTCCGACGCGCGCGATGGCCGCCGGCGCCATCGTGGTACTGGCCAGCCTCGCCCTCACGGCCCTCACCGCCGCCCAAGACGCCCGGATCGACGCGGCCAAAAAGGAGGGCAGGGTCGTCTGGTATACCTCGCTGGCCTTGCCGAGCGCGGAGAAGGTCGCCAAGCTCTTCGAGGCCGCCCATCCCGGGATCAAGGTCGAGGTTCACCGAACCGGGTCCCAGCGGATCCTGCAGCGGGTCATGCAGGAGCTTTCCGCCAACATCAAGAACGCCGACGTCGTCCACACCTCGGATGCCGGCCACTTCGTTCTGCTCAAGGAGAAAAAGCTCCTGGCCAAGTACATCCCGGCCGGGGTGGACGGCTTTCCGTCCGGTTTCAAGGACGCCGACGGCTACTACTACGGCCTGCGGGCGACCGTCAACGTCATCGCTTACAACCCGAAGCTGGTTTCCGCGGCGGAGGCACCCACGACGTGGAAGGACCTGCTCGATCCCAAGTGGAGGGGGAAACTGGTGACCGCGCACCCAGGCTACAGCGGGGTGATCGCCACCCACGTGCTTGCCCTGGTCCACCTGTATGGCTGGGACTACTTCAAGCAGCTCGCCCAGAACAAACTCATGCTGGTGCAGTCCGCTGTCGATCCGGCAGGGGTGGTCGCGTCGGGCGAACGCCCGGTGGCCGCCAACGGCGGCGACTACACCTTCTACCAGACAAAGAAGAAGGGGAATCCCGTGGAGATGGTGTACCCGAAGGAGGGCGTGCCCCTGGTGGTGTCGCCCACGGCCATCACGAGCTTTGCGCCCCACCCAAACGCGGCGCGGCTCTTCACCGACTTCACCTTCAGCCGCGAGGTGCAGCAGGTGCTGGCCGACAGCGAGGGGCTCTATACCGGTCACCCCGAGGTGAAGTATCCGCCGGACAAGCCGAAGTTGAGCGAGCTCAAACTCCTCCTTACCGATCCGGGTGAGCTCGAGCGGCGCAACGAAGAGATCCGCAAGCGGTTCGTGGAGTTCTTCGGGGCGTAGCCGGAATCGTGAGCGTTCACGCCGCACGCCCCGAGCCGGCCAGGGCGACCATTCCCGGTCGGCTGATCGGCCTCGACCGTTCCCTTCCCGTCTGGGTTGCGGCCACCCTCGCGCTCGTCTTCCTGATGGCCTTGCCGCTCGGCTGGCTCATCACGATCAGCGTGAGCGGCCGCGACGGCCTCACCTTCGCGAACTACCGGATGGTCCTCGGCGACCCGGCTCTCCAGAAGGCGCTCTGGAACACGGTGGTATTGGCTTTCTGGGTCGGGCTGGCCTCGATGGTCATTGGGGCTCCGCTGGCGTGGCTGACGGCGCGCACCGACCTTCCCGGCCGCACGCTGATCCGCGGACTCGTCATGGCCTCCTTCGTCACTCCGCCGTTCCTCGGCGCTTTCGCCTGGGTGATGCTGGCCGGGCCCAATGCCGGCGTGCTCAACAAGCTCTGGCGGACCGTGACCGGGGCCGAGGAGGCCCTCGTCAACATCTTCAGCATGTCCGGGCTCGTCTTCGTGGTCACCATGTACACCTTTCCCTACGTCTACATCATGATCGCCAATACACTCGGACTGATCGCCTCGGACCTCGAGGAGGCGGCGGCCATCCTCGGGGCTGGTCGGCTCACGGTCGCGCGTACGGTGACCTTGCCTATGGTGACCCCAGCCCTGGTGAGTGGCTTCATCCTGGCTGTCCTGCAGGCCCTGGCCCTCTTCGGATCGCCCGCTATCCTCGCCATGCCTGCTGGCTTTCACACCATCACCACGCAGATCTGGGCGCTCTTTCACTTTCCGCCGAAGGTCGAGATGGCGGCGGCCTTCTCGATCCCGCTCCTGCTGGCCACCGCGCTCCTGCTCCTGGTCCAGAAGCGGCTGCTCGGGCGGCGTGGCTACGCTGCCGTGGGCGGCAAGGGGGGCCAGCGGCGTCGTATTCCGCTCGGCCCCTGGCGGTATCCGGCGCTTCTCGGCTGCCTCGGCGTGATGGCCTGCGCCATCTTTCTGCCCTATGCGATCCTGGCCAAGGCGGCCGTGTCGCGGGCCTGGGCTCAGCCCCTGACGTGGGATAACCTGACCCTGGCGAACTTCGCGTTCACCTTCTTCGAGTACAGCGCCACGCAGGCGGCCATCCTGAACACGCTGCAGCTCGGGGTGCTCACCGCCTGCGTGGGCGCGGGGATGGTGGCCGTCCTTTCATACATCACCAGCCGACGCCTCGTCCTCGGCCACCAGCTGGTCGCTTTCTTGGCCCTGGCCCCGGTGGTGATTCCGGGGGTGGTGTTGGCGGTGGCTCTCTTCGTGGCCTACACGCGGCCACCGTTTGTCCTCTACGGGACGTTGGCGATCTTGTTCGTCGCTTATCTGACCAAGGAGATGCCCGTCGGCTACGCGCAGTCCGACGCCACGTTCCGCGGCATCCCGCCCGAACTCGAAGATGCGGGACGCATCCTGGGGGCGGGCCGGTTCCGCGTCCTCGGTGACATCACAGCTCCCCTTGCCAAGAGCGGCATCATCGCGGCCTGGTGCTTCATCTTCATCGGGGTCATCCGCGAGCTGTCCGCCTCGATCATCCTGTTTACCCCGGCCACCAAGGTCATGTCGGTAGTGATCTTCGACCTCAAGGAGGAAGGCCAGTTTGGCGCGATCGCCGTCCTCGGCCTCGTCATGCTGGCCCTCACCTTTGCCACCGTGGCCCTCGTGCAGGCCGCGCTCGGACGCGACGTACTGGGGGCAAGGCAGTGACATGCCGGGGGTGATGATCAGGTCGCTGACCAAGCGGTACGGCGACGTGGCCGCCGTCGCGGGTCTCTCGTTAGAGGTCAAGCCGGGGGAGCTGGTCGCGCTGCTCGGCCCCTCCGGCTGTGGCAAGACCACGACCCTGCGCTTGGTGGCAGGCTTCCTCAAGCCCGAGGCAGGCGAGATCTGGGTAGGGGAACGCTGTCTGTCGTCGCCAGCAGCGGTGGTGCCCCCCGAGCGGCGCCGGATGGCGATGATCTTCCAAAGTTATGCGCTCTGGCCCCACATGACGGTGGCGCAGAACGTCGCCTACGGGCTGCGGTTCAAGCGCGAGCTGTCGCGCCCCGAACGCCAGCGGCGCGTACGCGAGATGCTCGGCGTCGTGCAGCTCTCCGGGTACGAAGCCCGTTACCCGGGCGAGCTGTCGGGCGGCCAGCAGCAGCGGGTGGCGGTGGCGCGGGCCCTGGTTGTCGAGCCCGAAATCCTCCTCCTCGACGAGCCACTCTCCAATCTGGACGCCAACCTGCGGGAGGAGATGCGCTTCGAGATCCGCAGGCTGCACGAAGCATTCGGCATCACCACCCTCTATGTGACGCACGATCAGGCGGAGGCCATGGTCATCTCCGATCGCATCGCCGTCCTGCACCAGGGGCGGGTGGCCCAGATCGGCTCCGCCGACGACCTCTTTCTCGAGCCGCGCACCCGGTTCGTCGCCGAGTTCATCGGCAGGACGAATCTTGTCGACTGCGTTGCCATCACGTTCGACACGATCGCCCGGGGACGTCTTCGGTTCCGCGTGGCCAGCGCTGGCCTGGCGCCCGGCGCCCGCGTGGCACTGTCGATTCGTCCACACCAGATCGAGCTGGTCGGTGAGACAGGACAATGTGCGGGCAGCCCCGGGACCAACAGGCTCAGGGGGACGGTGGAGCGTGCGAGCTTTCTTGGTGACAGCGTGGCCTACCAGATCCAGGTCGACGAGAGTGACCTCGTACTGCGCGTGGCAGCATCGCCCTCGCGTCGCTGGCGTCACGGCGAACGGGTAGGGCTCAGGATCGACCCGGCCGCTTGCATTCCGCTCGTTGATGAGCGGGCGCCTGACTAGTCCCGGCTAGATCCGCTACTGGCCGCTCGTCGAAGACTCCTTCAAGAGCCAATCGATCACCGCACCTGGATCGGCGGCTTGTCCCCTCCGTGGCTCGGCGTTCGCGCTTCGCGGTGCTCCTTCTCGTAGGGCGTTCGACGGCGCGATCGGCCCCCGGTCGGCCATCGACGATTCGTCGCGTGTCGCTCGGCCCGGTTCGTCGCGTGCTGCTCGTCCCAACGTGGGTGGGCCGAGGGGGGCGTCGCTCGGAATCGCTCGAGACACGGACTCCTTGGCGCCGCGCGTGTCCGTGGATTTCGGGGCGCGCGCCGGGACAACAGGAGCGCTCCGCGTATCGGCAGGCCTGGGGGCCGCGTGGGCTCCGGTTTGCGCGTCGGCCGGTTTCGGGGCGGGCGCCGCGACCCCTGGAGCGTTCCGGGTGTCGGCAGGCTTGGGGGCCGCCGTGCTGGCTCGGGTCTGCGTGTCGGTGACCTTCGAGGCAGGCGTCGGACTCTCCCCGGCGTGCTGTGTATCGGGGGGCACGGGGGGCGATGGACGGCCCCCGAGCCCAAGAGACGCGGGCGATTCGCTGGCCCGCCCTACCGACCGCACCCCGTCCACGAGCACCTCGATGCTCTTTGTGTGGAGGCCGCTCGGCCGCGCCTCGTAGATCGCGCGCACCCGTCGGCCTTCGTGAAGGTCGTCGAATCCTCCTTCCTTGCCTCCCACCATGATCAGCGTATCGAGGGGAACGACCAGGGTCAGAGAGGACAGGCCGAGGAAGCCAGACGACACACGAATGCTGTTCGTCGACGGCGCCGCGCTCTTGACCCAACCCTCCGCCTCCCAACTCAGGGATCCTCCTGGATCCACGTGCGGCTGCGGCGGGCCTGACGAGAGCAGATCCTTCCAGGGAACGAGCAAACCGGCCAGCACAAGGCTCGCCGCCAACATGCCGACGAGCCCCGGCTTGATAGCGCGATAGCGCCGTGTGGCGCTTTCGTCCGCGCCCTCCACGTCAGTCGCCCAGGATGCTCTTGATGGCGTCGGCCACGGGATTGCCAGAGGGGCGAGGCTGGGCCGCGGCCTGGGGGCCTTTGGCGCCGACGTACTTCCGGACGCAGTCGTACTGCTCCCAGCCCTTCAACGGATAGTCCAGATCCACGGCCTTCCACTTCGGATGGCCGTTGGCGGAGAGCCAGCTCAGCCTGGTGGAGATGAGCTGCGCGAAGCGTCCGATGGTCTCGCAATCACGGCGGCGGAAGTCGAAGGAGATGAGGACGGCCTTCACCGCGACCGTGCTCACCGTGGCCGGCTGCCAGGCGTAGACGTCGGCGGGGATGTCGACGCTCGGGTAGAACTCGGTCACGCTCTTGTTCGTGATCGGAATGAGGGCTAGATTGTCGGCCGCCGTCACGTCCTCCTTGAGCAGCTTCACCGGATAGCCAGCCACGTAGAACATGGCGTCCACGCGACCCGCCTTCAGCTCGTTGAGCGCCTCGCCGGTGTCGATCGGGATCATCTGGCTGGGCGTCACCTCCGAGAGCTTGAAGAGAAGGCGCGCGGTCAGATAAGTCCCGCTACCCTCGCGGCCGATCGCCACTCGCTTGCCGGCCAGGTCGTCGAAGTTCGTGATGTCACGCCGACCGAGCAGATGGACCTCCTCGTTGTAGAGCGGGAAGACCATCCTGGTCTTCTTGGCGATCCGCTTGAGAACAGGATCTGACTCCACGCGGGCCACGAAGGCAAGCACGTCGGACTGCACAATCCCCATCTGCACACCGGGCCGCTGGTAGACAGCAAAGATGTTCTCGGCGGAGCCCTTGGAGGGATGCACGGCCAGGTCGAATCCGGCCGGCTTGGCCAGCTTCTGCAAATCCAGACCGAACTGATAGTATGTTCCCTTCTCGCCGCCGGTGATCAGCCCAAGGTCCTCGACGGCGCCCGCGCCGCCTGCGATCAGAAGCGCCGGGAGCAGAGCCAAGACGATGATCTTCAAGTTCCTCACAGGTCTTCCTCCTCCGTGTCGAGATCGGGGCTAGGGGGATGGGGACGGGTGTGGCATAGACGCGCAGCTCCCGAGGCCAGGAGCCCTACGTCGGCGACCGATTGAAGGGGTGATGTGGCCACGGTCATCCGCTTTCTCGCCTCCTCGTTTGGATGCGAGTCCGTGCTGGTTGTCCCGGGGGCAGCGATTTCCGTGCCACGCCGGCGACCCATGAGAAACGAATGCTCGCGTGCGGCGGAGGTCCAGGTCGGGCCAAAATGGGTGGCTGGTGACCCGAAAGTGGACGTCAAGATCACATAGCGAAGAGGGCGCGATGCTCCGGTAATGGGGGGAACGGCTACGACGGCGGTGCGGTTCCGCTCAAGCCCGGAGGAGCAGCCATCCGACGAGGCCACCGGCCAGGATGAGGATGGCCGGATTGACATGGCGCCGCAAGAGAATGACCGTCACCAGCGCCGCCATGGCGATCGTGGTGATGTCACGCGTGGCCACCTTGGCGATGGCGATCACACCGGCGGCCATGAGCCCGATCGCTACGGGGGCAAGCCCACGCTGGATGGCAGTGCGCCAGGGCGATCCCTCGAAGTGGCCCCAGAGGCGATTGACGCCGAGGGCGAGCAGGCTCGAGGGGAGCAGGAACCCGACGAGCGCGGCGAGGGCGCCAGCCAGGCCAGCCGCTGACCCGGCAGCGCGGGCCACGTGATAGCCGATGACGGACACCATCAGCATGTTCGGTCCGGGGGCGAGCTGACCCAGGCTATAAATCGTCACGAACTGGTCGGCCGTCAACCAGCCCAGGTGGCTGACGGTCATCGCTTTCATCTCCGGCAAGACGGCCGTGCCTCCGCCCACCGCCAGCAATGAGAGCAGGGCGAAGACGCCCAGCAGCGAGGCGAGGGGGGTCATGGGCGGTTCTCGGAGCCCCCCGCGCGAGGACGATAGAGCCACACGGCGAGTGGTCCCACCACCACCAGCACCGCGATCAAGGATACGTGAAACAGTCCCACGCTCACACACGTGACCAGGGCGAGGGCGAGATCGGTGAGACTACGCACCGCCTTGCGCCCGATCTCGAGAGTGACGAACAGGAGCAAGCCCACCGCGGCCGCCGCCACTCCTTGCAGGATCTCGGTGAAGGCGGGATTGCGTCCATGCTCGCCGTAGAGGATGCCCAGGGCCATGACCACACAGGTTCCCGGGAGCGTCATTCCGAGAAAAGCCACCAGCGCCCCCGGCATCCCGCGCAAGCGATCGCCCACGATGATGCTGAGGTTCACCGCCATCAAGCCGGGAATGGTCTGGCCGACCTCCAGCGAAGCCAAGAATGCTTCGTCGTCGAGCCACCATCGACCGGGCACGAGCACCTCGCGCAGGTAGGCCACCACTCCCCCGCCAAAGCTGGTGGCTCCAATGAGGCAAAACGTGGAAAAGATCGTGGCGAGGGGGACGCGGGCGGGAGTCGGGGCGGGCTCACTCACGATTGGTCACTGGCGTCCGGCCCGTGCCATAGATCACCCCCGTCTTGGTCGCGTTGAGCTGCACCCATTCCGGCACCGCCAGCTGCAGGGTGTGGAAGAACTCATCGGCACGGCTCTTGGCTTTCTGGTGCAACGCGGTGTAGCGCTCGAACTTGCATTGGAAGGCAAACTCGCCAACGAGGGGGGTTTGCGGACCACGGTCCCGCCACACCGCGATGGTGGCCTTGGCCTTGAGGCCATGGCCGAAGTGCAGCTCGCCCAAATCGGCCAGCACCTCCTCGGCCGCCATGTTGTTGACGAGCTTGACGGTGGTGCCGGGAGCGACGTGGAGATGGCGCAGGGCAGGGAAAACGCCGGCCACCTCCTCAAAGGAGCGATCGCGCAGCGGCGGTGGCGCTTGGAGCGTGCAGTTGTGCGAGAAAAGGCTGCGCAGTCCGCCGAGCCGGTCGCGCGGCGTGAGCAGTTCTTCCTTGAACTTGATCTCGTAGGGCGTTCCTCCCGTCGGCCGCATGTCAACGCCAGCGGTCGTGTCGGCGTCGGGGTGACGGAACTTCAGGACGAGCTCGTGATCGTCGATGGGCCAGCCATGTTGGTAGGTCGTCCGGCGGCGCAGGATGAACGCGTTGTTGTAGAAATCGAAAGCGGGCGTGTCGAAGAAGAGCACCTCGCGGATCTGATTGCCGCCGTGCTCCTCTCGGTAGAGGGCCACGTCGAGTTGCTCGGCCGCGTGGCGGACCAGCTTCGAGAACTCGACAAAGCTGCGCGGTGATCCGAAGCGGGCTGGACGCAGGATGACCTTGTACTCGCGGTAGTGGATCGGATCGAGGGGATGGCCGTCGGAATAGGTGTGGGGAACGGCATCCGGCGGTGTCTCGTCGGGCCTCATTGGTGGTCCTTTCGTCGAGCGGGCGCCCGGGCTTCCCGATCACCGACGGGGCGCGGGGAACCGGTGTATTCTGGGGACGTCTTCGCCGCCTGCACGCGAAGGGGAGAACGCGTCCATGGGAGAGCGCACATCAGCGTGGCGAGTGTCGGCCGCCATCCTCGGGGCCCTGATGCTCTTGCTCCAGAGTTGCACCATTCCCGTCAACACGCCGCTCATGGAGTCTCTGCTCATCAAGGCCGGCTTCCAAGTCAAGCGGGCCGACAGTCCCGATCGCCTGGCCCACCTCAAGACCCTCACGCCCCTCAAGCTCGTGCGTCACGAGCGCAACGGTATTCCCTACTATGTCTTCGCGGACCCCGACGGCTGTCAGTGTGTCTATGTCGGCGACGAGGCCGCCTATCGGCAGTTCCAGAAGCTCGCTCACGAGTCTCAGCTCGAGTCCGAGCGGCGTGCGGCCAGCCTGGACAACCCGGGTGGCCCCATGAGCTGGGGGGTGTGGGATCCGTTCTTTTGGTAATGGGGGGCCTCGAAAGGGCCCCCCAAGCCCCCCGTGCGCTCGGGACGTCCCGGGGGACCCGTGACGCCCCTCGGGACCACGCCAGGTGTTGGGGGCCTCGAACGGGCCCCAAGCCCCCCGTGCGCTCGGGACGTCCCGGGGGACCCGTGACGCCCCTCGGGACCACGCCAGGTGTTGGGGGCCTCGGAAGGGCCCCCCAAGCCCCTCGGGGGGATCACGCCAGGTGTCCACGCGGCGGCCGGGGCCTCATGGGAGCTTGGGCGCGGGTGAGGTGCTGGCGCTGATGACGTGGACCACGGGGCCGCGCGGGCTTCGCTCGATCCCATAGGTCACGGTGCTCGTCCGCGAGGGGCAGCAGAGCGCGTCGGTAGACGTATAGCGCGCGAAGTCGGCCACCATCTCAGCGGCGCGGAAGAGCCGGACTGCGCCGAGGGCGCCGTCGGTGCGCGAGTCCATGGGGACCGGGGACAGAGTGCCGGCAAACCGTCCGTCCACGAACACAAAGGCCTGGTACCGCAGAGGCCGGCACATGCCGTCGACATCCGCCATGGCCATGACCACGGTCGTGGCCGCGAACAACTGGGCGGGGCCGAAGAGGGTCCAACCGGCGGCGCACACCGCGCGGTCCGCGACCAGGGTGGGTGGGCGGCCTGCTTCGCCACAGCGAGTAAGATTCTGGGCGGCACCTTCTGCCACCGGCGCCCGTGGCACGGAGGCCTCCGGACGATTCCAGTTGGCGGTGGTCTGATCCAGCCAAGCGTCCGCGCCGGGGAGTTGCGTTGGGCTGCTTCCCACCGCGAGGACGAGCGCCACCAGGGCCACGAGGGCTCGTAGCACGACCGACTCCCTTCTCACCCACGCGGGCGTCCGAAGATGGCCACGCGCATCCACCATACGGCATCGTCGCCGCGCCGTGTAGCCCGCGACCCGGGCACGTGGCGCTTGACGCGGCGGGCGCAGCCCATGTATCCTCACATCCGGATATACGGATGAATACGACGACCGCATTCTTCGAGCGGCTCAGCACCCTGGCCGATCCCCTCCGGGGTCGCCTTCTCCTCCTGCTGGATCGGCACGAGCTGACGGTGTCCGAGCTCACCGCCGTTCTCCAGCTTCCGCAGTCGACGGTCAGTCGCCACCTGCGCGTCTTGGCCGATGACGGCTGGCTCGTCGCGCGGGCGGACGGGGCCAGCCACCTCTACCGTTTGGCGGGAGGACAGCTCGAGGCATCAGCGAAGCGTCTGTGGCATCTCGTACGGGAACAGGTGGGGGCGACGGGGGCTGCCGCCGCCGACGCGCAGCGCTTAACCGGAATCCTTGCCCAGCGGCGCACGCGGTCACAGGAGTTCTTTTCACGGGCGGCCGCCCACTGGGACGGGATCCGGGCCGACCTGTTCGGAGCGCGCCCCGATCTCGGGGCGGCTTTCGGGTTTCTGGATGAGGACTGGACCGTCGGGGACCTCGGATGCGGAACGGGGCCGTTCGTGGCCGCGGTGGCACCGTTCGTGCGCCGGGTCATCGCCGTCGATCAATCCCGGGCGATGCTGGCGTCGGCTCGACGGCGGCTGAGGGGGCTCGACAATGTCGAGCTACGGTCGGGTGACCTCGAGGCGCTGCCCATCGAGGACGGGGAGCTCGACGCGGCCGCCGTCGTCCTCGTCCTGCACTACGCCGTCGACCCTGCCCGCACCCTAGCCGAAACGCGGCGGGTGCTCCGTCCGGGAGGGCGCCTGCTCGTTGTTGACATGGTGCCGCACGAGCGCGAGGACTACCGGCAGCAGATGGGACATCTCTGGCAGGGGTTCTCGGCCGACCAGATCGGCGGCTGGCTCGAGGAGGGAGGGTTCAAGCGTTGTCGCTACCGCCTCTTGCCGACCGATCCGAAAGCCAGGGGACCTGGGCTCTTTGCGGCCACCGCGCGCCAGGGATGAGCACGTACGCGAACCACGAAGGGGGAGAATGACACGATGGCTACAGCAGTGACGAAGACGGGCTTGACCAGTGCGGCGGGCCGACCGCCCTTCAAGGTGCGTGACCTCAATCTGGCCGAGTGGGGACGCAAGGAGATTCGCCTGGCCGAGCACGAGATGCCGGGGCTCATGGCCCTGCGCACCGAGCATCGGGGCCGCACACCGCTGGCCGGCGCCCGCATTGCTGGCTCGCTCCACATGACCGTGCAGACGGCGGTCCTCATCGAGACCCTGGTGGAACTGGGAGCCGACGTCCGCTGGGCGTCCTGCAACATCTTTTCGACGCAGGACCATGCGGCGGCCGCCGCCGTCGTCGGCGGCGGAACGGCGGAGGCCCCCCGCGGAACGCCCGTCTTCGCCTGGAAAGGCGAGACTCTGGAAGAATACTGGTGGTGCACCGAGCAGATCTTCAGCTTCCCCGACGGTGGAGGGCCCAATCTGCTCCTCGACGACGGCGGCGATGCCACCCTGCTCGTGCACAAGGCGGCGGAGTTCGAGAAGGTCGGCCGCGTCCCGGACTTCGATCCAGCCCACGACCCGGAGGAATGGGGTGTCGTGCTCGGGCTCCTGCGTGAACAGCTGGCCAAGCATCCCGGACGGTGGACGGCGATGGCGCGGGCGATTCGCGGCGTTTCCGAGGAGACCACCACCGGCGTCCATCGTCTCTACGAGATGATGAAGAAGGGGACCCTGCTGTTCCCGGCCATCAACGTCAACGACTCCGTCACCAAGAGCAAGTTCGACAACGTCTACGGCTGCCGGCACTCGCTGCCGGACGGCCTCATGCGGGCCACCGATGTCATGCTGGGGGGAAAGCGGGCGGTGGTGTGCGGCTACGGCGAGGTGGGCAAGGGGTGTGCGCAGGCCCTACGTGGTCAGGGGGCTCGCGTGATCGTTACCGAAATCGATCCCATCTGCGCGCTGCAGGCGGCCATGGAAGGCTTCCAGGTGACCACCCTGGAGGACGTGGTGAGTACGGCCGATCTCTTCGTGACCGCCACCGGTACCAGCAACGTGATCACCCTCGACCACATGGCCCGCATGAAGGACAAGGCGATCGTCGGCAACATCGGCCACTTCGACAACGAGATCGACATGGCCGGCCTCAAGCGGGCCGGAATCAAGCGGGTCAGCATCAAGCCGCAGTACGACGAGTGGGTCTTCCCGGATGGCCACTGCGTCTTGATCTTGGCCGAGGGGCGCCTGCTGAACCTCGGCTGCGCCACCGGTCATCCGAGCTTCGTGATGTCGGCCAGCTTCACCAACCAGGTCATGGCGCAGATCGAGCTCCACACCAAGCCCGACCGCTACGAACGGCGGATGTACACGCTGCCCAAGATCCTCGACGAGAAGGTGGCGCGCTTGCACCTGCCCCACCTGGGGGTCTCCCTCACCACGCTCAGCAAGGAACAGGCCGAGTACGTCGGCGTGCCGGTCGAGGGCCCTTACAAACCCGATCACTATAGGTACTAAGCCATGGCCGAGAGCGAACGACACCCTCATCGGGCCAGGCACTCCGCGAGAGGGGTAGCCTTCTCGCCGAGGGAGGCGGCCACTGCCTCGTGGACGACGTGGCCACGCCAGATGTTCACGCCCCGCGCGAGGGCGGGGTTGGCGCGGACGGCGTCGCGAACCCCGGCGGTGGCCAGCTCGGTGACATAGGGAAGGGTGGCGTTGGTCAGGGCGAAGGTCGACGTGCGCGGGACCAAGGCTGGCATGTTGGCCACGCCGTAGTGGACGACGCCCGCGTGCCGGTAGATCGGCGCTTCCAAGGTCGTCGGCCTGATCGTCTCGATGCAGGAGCCCTGGTCCACCGCCACGTCGACGATGACGGCGCCCTCCTTCATGCGACCCACCAGCGCTTCGTTGACCAGAATGGGCGCGCGGGCGCCGGGAATCAGCACGGCACCCACCAGCAGGTCGGCCCGGGGGACGATCTGCTCGATGTTGAAACTGTTCGAGGTCAGAGTGACCCCGCGCCCCCCGAAGACGTCGTCCACGTGCCGGAGCCGATCGACGTTGATGTCCAGGATGGACACGTCAGCGCCGAGGCCGATGGCAGTGCGGGCGGCGTTCAGGCCGACCACGCCCGCCCCCAGGATCACCACGTTGCCGGGGGGCACGCCGGGGACACCCGACAGCAGTACGCCCCGGCCGCCGTGGGCGCGCCCGAGATAGTAGGCCCCTTCCTGGACGGCCAGGCGGCCTGCCACCTCGCTCATGGGAGTCAGCAGCGGCAGGCTGCCATCGGGACGCTGGACCGTCTCGTAGGCGATGGCGATGGCGTCACTCGCGCGCAGGGCCTCGGTGAGCTGGCGATCGGGCGCCAGGTGCAGGTAGGTGAAGAGGATCTGCCCGGGGCGGAGCTTCGGCCACTCGGACGGCAGGGGTTCCTTCACTTTGAGCACGAGGTCGGCCGTGCGCCACACGTCATCGTCCGTGACAAGCTGGGCACCGTTGTTGGCGAAGTCCTCGTCGCGGATGCCGCTGCCAAGTCCGGCCTCCCTCTCGACCGCGACCCGATGTCCGCGCTCGAAGAGGGTCCGCGCGCCAGCGGGGGTCAGGGCCACGCGCTGCTCGCCCGGCTTGATTTCCCTGGGGACGCCCACGATCACGGCGGCACCTCCTGCCTGATTGTAGTCTTGTCACCGGAAGTCCCAGCCGTCGAGGGCAGTGGGATCGTCCGGGACGATGCGAAGCGGCAGGTCCTGGGGGGCCAGGATACCGGCGTCGAGTAGGGGCGAGAGCGCCAACGAATCCCTCACGTCGCGCGGGTGGAGGCTCGGCATCAGCGCGAGTTGGCTGGCGAGCGGCCAGGCGGCGGCCGGGCAACGGAGTGCGCCGTCCGGGGTCCACAGCATGAACGGGCGTCGGGCTCGATGGGTGGGACCTGCGAGAACAGGAATCTGAGTCCACAGCCGATCCCGACGGCGCCGCGGAATCGAGCGGACATGTCCGGATACAACATCCCACGCGGTGAGGCTGGCCGCCCGAGCCTGCCCCGTCCCGCGACGTCGATCCCGCCGCCAGGTCAAGGAGAGGGCGAGCGAGCGTGTGTGGCAGACCACCTCGTGCGGCGTCCGCGGGGGCAGGTAGAGCAGCGATCCGGGTCGCAGGTCCATGGTCCTCCAGTCCGGATCGCCATGAAAGGGTCCACCGCGAATGTCGGGAGGCGTATGCGGGGGCACCGGGGGACCGAGCGTGACAGTGCGTCGGCCCTCGAGCTGGAGCCAGAACGCGTCGACATCGCCATCGTGATGCAGACCCATGCCGGTCCGGCCTCGTCCGTGCACCAGAAAGAGAAATGAGCACTCCTCGCGAAAGGGTCCGAGAAACGCGACGCGCAGGGCAACCATGAGCCGCATGAGGCGCGGCAGTACCTGGTGGACCTGGGGGAGGAAGATGGTGGCGCCGGCGGCGAGCGCCCCGGGCAGGCTACGGCGATCGGGTGATCGACGGTAGCGACGCTCGGCCGCGATATGAAACGGGAGCCCCGAACCGGCCATGGCGACTGCCTCGGAGAAGCGAGGGGCGATCGAGCGCCAGGCACGGTCCCTCGGGACGAGGACGACGGGTCGCTGGCCGAGCTGCCGGCGGCGAAAGGCTCGCTGTCCCCGCTCGCCATCGAACCAGGTGGCGAGCGGCGACACGAGCCTCACGCGCTAAGATTCCTCACGCTTACAGATCTTCGGGGTTGCGGGGGAACTTGAAGTAGGGGAGTCGGAGCCCCTCGACGAAGATCTGATCTGCGCGAATCTGCACGGGCGGCGCGAAGTTGGTGGCGCCGGCCGCGGTGACCAGGTCGTCCTGCTCGACTCCATCACCGCTGACGCCGAGTCCGCCCACCATTTCGCCGTTCAGGTAGAGCGGCGTGCTGCCCGGGAAGAACACGATCCCGCTCTGATTCGCGTCCGGAGGCTGACTGGCCTGGCTGCAGACCACCGCCGTGTCGAGCACGTAGACGTTGAAGAAGGGGCCCTGTCCGGACCCGTTGATGCCCGGCGGATAGAACGGCTGGGCGCCGAAGCTGATCGTCCGGTTCGTGACGGCGGTGCCGGGCGGCACGCCAGCCATGTCGCTGGGGACACGAGCCGGACTGCTGAAGTAGACGACGTTGCGCGACTTGGCGGTTGACACGTCGATGCTGAACACGGTGGCGTCGGGCATGCGGAACACCCCGAGAAGAGTCCCGTCGAGATCGGCGACGGAGATGACCATCGCCGTGGTGCTCCCGAGCGGCAGTCGGATTGCGGCCCGGGTCCTCTGCGCTTGCGAGATCGCCTGGCTCACGATCTGCGAGACCTGCGCTGCCGTCAACCGGCTTCCATCGAGTGGGCCAACAAGCCAGCCATCAGGGACCCCACCCCCGCCAAGCGGGCTCGCGAACGGCCCCAACACAAAGCGCCCGCTCGGCTGACCCGGAGTGGTCCCCGGAGGCTGTGACCTCTGCTCGACGAAGGGGAGCTGGATACCGTCGAGAATGACGACCCCCGGGTCTGGGACGGTGAGCCCGAAGCTAGGTGTGGCCGTGAACGCTGCGACGAACGCGGCGAACTCGGCCACGGCACTGGACACGCCGGTCACCCCGATGCCTCCCACCAGGATGCCGTTCTTGAACACGGGGATGCCGCCGGGGTTGACGGCGGCGGGATCGGTATCGACCAGGTCAGATTTTCCGGTGGCGATGCCCAGACTGCAGCCCTGGCGCATGAAGGGATTGCACGGCATCCCGTTGACCGCCCGCGCCGGCACGATGGTCTTCCCCGGATTGAAGGTGGTATTCAGTGAGCAGCCTCGGTTGGTGTTCTCGATCCCGTAGAGGGCGCCGTTGGGTCTGTTGCGGATGCCAAGCGGAAAGTTCACGCCGCTGATGTTCCGCACGGTGCGCGACGATAGCGGAGCCTGGTTGTTGCTGAAGAAAGCCCCCGCGCGTGCCTCGGAGAGGGCCAGCTCGTTGGCGTCGACGAGGGCGCCGAAATTACCAGTGACCATGGCCGGGGCGTTCGGCTGGCGGAACACCACGAGCGGATTGCCCATGCGGTCGACCACGGCGATGACCATGGACGTCGAGCTCACGGCGTTCTGGGCAGTCGCCACGAGGGCTGCCACGTCAGCCTGGGTGAGGAATGTTCCTTCGGGGCTGGGGGCGGTGTCCTGGATGCGCATCGTCACCAGCATGGGGTTGTTACTGACGAGGAAGTCCCCGAGCGCCCCGAGGCGGACGTCGAGCTGATCGAGCCAATACGCCACTTCAGCGTCCCCGGGCTCGCGGCCGAGCAGGGCACGATAGTGGAGCCGAACATGGTGGGCCAGCGTGCGCGGCGTGGCCGTGTACTCGTCCGATCCGAAGACTGCGAGGGCCGTGGCCACGTAGTCGCCTCGCGCGACCACGGGCTCCCAGCTCGCCATCTCGCCGGCCGAGGGTGCTCGCCGCAGGGTCTGCTCGAACAGCCGCGCGATATACGCCGAGGACGGCGTCGTCGCCCGCAGGGTCGAAAACTCGGGAAAGGCCAGAAAGCCCGGGATCAGGGAATTGAGCTGGTCGAGGATGATTCCCTTGCCGAGGTCGAGCGTGGCAACGTCAGGGTCCCGGCCGAGGACGGCCTGGTAGAGCTTGGTACCGAACGTGGAGGGAGTGACCGGGATAGCGTGGGTGAACTCCGCGCTGCCGAAGAAGGCTCGAACGATGGTCCGCGCAGTCTCGACGTCGGGCTGACGCGCCAACAGTTCACTCCACGGAGCCACCTCGCCTGCCTCGGGGGTGCGCTCGAGGATCGTCTCGAAGAGGTGTCGGACGAACGCATCAGTGGTCTGGCCGGCGGTGACGACGGGAACGGAGCCCGGTCCCCACAGGAGGCCCCCGGCCAGGAGAATCGCGATGCATCGGAGCGAACCTCGGCGGACACGCTGGCTGATCATCGTCTCACCTTGGGGTGGCGGCGGGGGCGGGTCGGCCTCCCGAAAGGAACCGCCGAATCGTCTGAGGGCCGTTGAAGTCCCGTTCCCGTGCCCGGTCATGATAGAGGTGGCATTCCACACAGGTTGCCCGCGCTCCCCCGGCATCGCGATGACACTCGCGGCACACGGAGATCGAGGGGAGCAGCACATCTACAGTCTCCGTGCTCCCGCTGGCCGGGTGGCACTCCGTACACGCGATCGGCCGATGGACCGTGTGATTGAACTCGCCATGGGGAAGCCACCGTGTCGGCATAGCCGTTGGCCGCACCGCGGGCAACGCGGCACCGGCGTCGACCATAATATGGCACTTCCCGCATCGTTGTTTGAAGACCAACTTCTCGGCGCCCGCCACGCGCCCGCGTGCCCATTCGAGGCCTTTGGCCGGCGGGACAGCGGAAACGGCAGGCGCGGCCGCCTCCTCGCCGCGTCGTGTACCGCGAGCGCGCGGGGTGTCCTCGCCCTCCGCCTCTTCACTACGTCGGGTGCCGCGGGCGCGGGGGGCGTCATCGCCCTCGGTCGGGGCGTCCTCGGTTCGTCGGCGCCCCGGCGCGCGCGGCTCGTCGCCACGTCTGGCCGCCAGCAGTCCCAGCGCCTCACAGCGGCCTCGCAGGGCCGCGTCGTCAGGGCCAGGAGAGCGACTCTGCAGCGCCTGGCAGGCCTCGAACGTCTCCAGGAACAGGGTCTGCAGAAACGCATGCACGATCGCCGGTTCCCGGTGGGGCACGGCGGGCAGGGAGGCGTCGAAGCGAAGCTCGGCCCCGTGGCAGACGGCGCAGTGCTGGGTGAAGGTGATCGGGCGCATGGTGCCGGCCGCGTCGGGCCGATGGCAATACGTGCAGCTGAGCTGAAGGCCGCCCGGTCGGTCGACGAGGCCCTGCATGCCGGTGGCGGCCTTCACCTCGGCCAGGCCCTCCAGGGCCACCTGGAGGTGCCTCTTGTGGTTGAAACTCAACTGGGTCGGGTCGCGCACCTTGGCGGGGGGGGCCAGGCTCACGCGAATCCTCTTCTCACCCTCCATCACGGTGGGGGCAAACTCGGGGTGATCCGTCGAGAACGTGTGAATGCTCGTGGCGAAGGCCGGCCGAGACCCGTCCTTGGTGGTCAGCTGGGCGTGGCACTGGGTGCAGAGCCGATCGTTGAGATCCGCCAGCGCGGTCTTCCCCTTGTGCTCGACATGGCAGTCCGCGCAGGAGAGATCGAGAGCCTGGTTGGAATGGTGCAGCGGACCATCGTGACAGGTGAGACACGCCTCGTTGGTCGCCTTGCGGAAGAAGGCCGCTTCCATCCGACCGAAGCCGCTGGAGGCCGAGCGTTCCCCCTGGTGGCAGGCTCCACAGTCGGTGGCTAGCATGGCGTGTGCCGTGGACAGAGGACCGCTGGTATAGATGCGTTGATCCCCGCCGGCCGCATAGACCAGGAGCCACGCGCCCGCCAGGAGTGGAGCGAGGACGGAGAGGACGAATTTCCAGCGGCGCCAGACGTGGGATTGCTTGAAGTAGTGCAGGGTGATGCGCTTCGCTCGAACCTTGCCGGTGTAACGCGTCTCGGGCATGCGGGAGGCGGTCTCAGTACCTCACGCTGACGAGCGCGTGCACGAGCGAGAGAAGGATGAGGGCCATCGAGAGGGGGACATGCACGAGGAGCCAACCGTGCAGCCAGTGATGAAGACGCTTCTGATGAGCCAGCTGCCGTCGCTCGTCGCACATGCTCTCCAGTTCCGACAGGGCCTCGTGGAGCGGGGAGGCCAGTCGGGCACGGAGTCCGGCGAACAGGGCGCTGGCTTCCATGGGCGACCCCAGCCGAGTCTGCCCCGGAATGTCGCGTCCCAGATACGGCCGGATGTCGCTCAGGTAGATGTCGCGCAGGGGCGCCGCATTGGAGAGCGGGAACACCAGGGTGGGCCGGGCCCTGACCAGCGGGGGCGGGAAGGCCTGGCCGGCCTGGAGCCCGCCGCCTCCGCGACGCTCGGGCACGGGAGCGAGCTCGGCCGGCACCTTGGCGCCTGAAGCTACCGCCACGAGCTCGTCGGCCTCGTCGCGAAGCTGGCCCACAACTGAGTCGATCTGCTCGTAGACCGTCTCGAGGGGAAGGTTGGTAAGCATGGCCCGCGGGAGGAATTGCTGCAGCAGGATGCCGTAAATGCCGCTGAGGATCACGATGGTGAAGAGGAGCATGAGGATCCCCGTCAGCGCCCCCCCCAGCTGAAAGCCGCTGTGGAAGACGATGAGAGCGTAGCTCAGGAGGCCGAGCCACAGGTGACCGCGCATCCAGGTCGTGGCGCGGCCGAGACGCCAGGTGGGAATCTTCCGCCGGGCGCCGAGCGCCCCTGCATACAGCATCAGGGCGAGGCCGACTACCCCGTAGGTCAGGCCCAGCGCGCTGCCACCGCTTGGTCCGTGAAGCGAGGCGCGCGCGTAGGGGATATAGACGGCGAGGGCCAGCCCGAACAGGAGCAGCGACGCGACCGCCCAACCGCGATGGCTCGAGTCGAGCAGCACGAGGCTAGGAGGGGGCGGTGAAGCGGCCCGCGAAGAACGTCAGCGGTTCCACGCGCATGGCCGCGCCGTGGGGGCAGGCATAGACACAGGCTGGCTCGTGCAGCTCGCGGCTCAGATCACACGTGGTGGCCTTTTCCACCACGGCCCGCTTGAGCTGACCGGGCCGTTCGGGGTCCCCCACCTGGATGGGGAACGGGTGGAGGTTGATGTTGCCATACGGACAGTTCTCCGCGCAGAGCCCGCAGCCGATGCACCAGTCCTCGATCAGGATCTCGAGTGAATCGCGACGTCTGATGGCGCCCACCGGACAGCCGACCATGCACAGGGGGTCCCGACATGACCGACAGGAGGTGGCCACCAGGTACTTGTCGAAGCGAACACCGTCACGGACGAGCCGAGTGACGCCCCCGTGGGCGTCGGCACAGGCTCGCACGCACAGATCGCATCGCGTGCATTTCTCCAGATCGAGTAAGAGGAGGCTCTGGGCCTGCATCAGGCCCTGGTCGAGGAACTCGCCCAGGGGCACCGAGGTCAGGGTGTCGCGCAGCCGCTCGTTCTCGGCCTGGCGAGCCTGAGCGGTGGTGGTGAGCCGCGTGCGCACCTCGGGGAACTGAGCCATCACGTCGTCCAGCACCGTGGCCGTCACCCGCACGACTTCCACATGATCGACCGCGGTGCAGGTGGCCGTGCGCGTGCCGCCCTCGAGGAGCCCCATCTCGCCGAAGTAGTTGCCGCGCGCGAGGTAGGCCACCACCATTTCGCTGCCCGGAAATGTCTGACTCACCTTCACGAAGCCCACCCGGATCAGGAACAAGCTGGCGGCCGGATCCCCCTGCCGGCAGATGACCTCACCGGGCGCATAGCGGAGCATCTCGACTCGTTCCCGCAGATGGTCCAGGGCGGGATCGGGCAGGTCGGCCAGGATGGGCGCGCCCCGGAGGTGTGAGCCGAGCGCCCGCTCCCGATAGCGCCGCTCGGTGTCACCCCGGAAGCTCTTGTTCTTCTGCAGCACGTGGAGAACGTTGCGGAGCATCTCGAGGACCTGGGTCTCCTCGAGGGCCACCACGGTGGCCGAGCGGGGATAGTAGCTGAGACACGTCATCTCGCCGAAGATCTCGCCGGGGCCGAGGCGCGCCACCGGATTGGCGAAGTCGAGATCCACCGGGCCGTCGATGGGAATGCGGTGATGGGGCGTGGGCTCGCGCGGATCGTCCCGGTCGCCCGCCAGACGGCTCAGCCGACGGAGGAAGCTCGCGATGCTGCGCGGCTGCGCGTTCGAGCTCTTCACGTGGGCGAGGGGTGTGGCGAGCGACACCTCGACCGACCCGCTCAGCAGATAGAACGCGGTCGAGCCGAACTCTCCCTGGCGGCAGATGACCTCGCCGGCCTTGAACGTGCGGCGGACCACCGAGCCGCGATTGAGGTTCAGGAAGGTGCCCGACGTTCCCAGGAAGACGGGCAGCGCCAGCAACTCGTCCGGCGTGACGGTTTGCCCGGCGGGGAGGGTGACGTCCACGACCCCTTTATTGGTGAGCGCCCCCGTGGGACACGAGACCATGCACTCCCCGCAGCCCACGCAGGTCGATTGGTCCATGGGCACATCGAGGTCGAAGGCGATACCGGCCGAGGCCCCCTTGCCCCGACGGCCGATGACCAGATTGTGCTTGACCTCGTTGCAGCCACGGATGCAGCGGTCGCAGAGAATGCAGGCGGCGTGATCGACCCGGATGATGGGCGACGAGTCATCGACGCCGCGCTCAACGCTCTCGCGCGCGAAGCGCGACACCCCGACGCCGGCGCGCTGGGCCTGGGCTT
>Ga0187893_10001732_pt1 | contig 50860 bp, 35 predicted proteins | sample MA1701074metaG_FD_139574 | JGI IMG/M metagenome (GOLD analysis project Ga0187893, IMG submission 139574) | White microbial mat communities from a basaltic lava cave in the Kipuka Kanohina Cave System on the Island of Hawaii, USA - MA170107-4 metaG ... | reverse complement strand
GCAGGCGATCGCGTTCGCCAAGTCGCGGGTGAGCGCGGAGCTCGTCTACCGCTACGCCCGCGAGCAGCTCGAGCGTGCCCGGCCCGGGCTCCCCGCGGAGGCGGCCGCCGCGCGCGGCGGCGGGGCCGCGCCGCTCCACGAGCGGCTCAAGCCCTACCGCGGCGGCTACCTGCCCGAGGAGCGGCGCGCCATCGAAAAGGCGCTCTTCTCGGGCGAGCTGCGCGGCGTGGTGAGCACGAACGCGCTCGAGCTGGGGATCGACGTGGGCGGCCTGGACGCGGCGGTGCTCGTGGGCGCGGCGCCCACGCTCGCGAGCATCTGGCAGCAGGCCGGGCGCGCGGGCCGGAGCGGTGCTCCCTCGCTCGTCGTGCTCGTGGCCTACAACGACACCGTGGACCAGTACCTGATGCGCCGGCCCGCCTTCCTGTTCGGCCGGCCCACCGAGGCCGCGTGCGTGGACCCGCACAACCCGTACATCCTGGCGCAGCAGCTCGCCTGCGCCGCCTACGAGCTGCCGGTGGGCGAGGCCGACGCGGCCGCGTTCGGCGAACAGATGCACGACGTGTTGGCCGCGCTCGACGAGGCGGGTGAGACGCGCGCGATCGACGGGCGCGCCTACTGGTCGAGCAGCGAGTTCCCCGGCGCGCGCGTCTCGCTGCGGAGCATGAGCGACGACACCTACACCATCGTGGACGGCACGCAGGCGAACGCGGTGATCGGCACCGTGGACGCGATCAGCGGGCTCGAGTTGATCTACCCCGACGCGATCTACCTGCACGAGGGCGGGACGTACTGGGTGCGCTCGCTCGACCTGGAGCAGAAGGTGGCCACGGTCGAGCCGCGGACGGTGGACTACTACACGCAGCCCGTCCTCGACACGAACGTCCGCGTGCGGAGCGAGCTGCGGGCGAAGGACTGGCGCGGGGAGGGCGTCCGCTTCGGCGAGCTGACCTATAGCTGGCAGACCGTCGCGTTCAAGAAGATCCGCTACCGCTCGCTGGACGCGATCGGCTACCACCCGCTCGAGCTGCCGCGCCTGACGCTCGAGACGGCGGGGCTGTGGCTCGCGCCGGGCGAGGAGGCGGTGCTGGCGCTCGCGCGCCAGGGCCACGACCCCTGGTCGGCGCTCTCGGGCGTGCGCAACCTGTTCGTCCAGCTCCTGCCGCTCATGGCGATGTGCGACCCCGTGGACCTGGGTGGCATGCTGGACTCGTCGAACACGGGCCGGCCGACGCTGTTCCTGTTCGACCGCTACCCGGGCGGGCTGGGCTTCGCCGAGCAGGGCTGGGCGCGCCTGGACGAGCTGGCCGAGGCCGCACTCGCGCACCTCATGGGCTGCCCCTGCGAGACGGGCTGCCCGGCCTGCGTGGGCCTCCCCGTGCTGCGCCCGGCCCAGCAGCAGGACTGGGACGGAATCAAGTCCACGCGCGAGATCCCCGCCAAGGACGCGGCGCGGTCCCTGCTCCGGGAGTGGCTGTCGAGAGCGACGTAGGCGGTGGGACCGGCGAGATCCCGCCGCCGCGCGCCCGCGCGATCGCCGGGTCGTGCGGTCGGGCGGGAGCCTCGCTATCATCCCCGCCCCCTGGACCACGGAGGTCTCCGCGCGTGACGGACCCCAAGCCCGACTGGCCGGTCGCGTTCTTCGACGACGACTACCTGCGCATCTACCGGCCGCAGTTCCTGCCCGAGCGCACCGCCGCCGAGACCACGTTCATCGCCACCGAGCTCATGCTCCCCGCGCGTGGCGAGGTGCTCGACCTCGCCTGCGGGTACGGCCGGCACGCGATCGGCATGGCCCGGCTGGGCTACCGCGTCACCGGGCTCGACTTCAACCCCCGCTACCTCGAGATCGCCGCCGCGGACGCCGCCGCCGCCGGTGTCGCCGTCACCTGGCGCGCCGGCGACATGCGCCAGATCGGGCTCGAGCGCGCGTTCGACGGGGTGTACTCGTTCTTCACCTCGTTCGGCTACTTCGAGGACGACGACAACGAGCGGGTGCTCGCCGAGGTCGCGCGCGCGCTCCGGCCCGGCGGGCGGTTCCTGCTCGACATGGCGAACCGCGACTGGATCCTGACCCACCCGCAGAGCCGCACCTGGACCCAGCGCGAGGACGGCGCGCTGCTCATGGAGGAGACGTCGCTCGACCTGGTGGGCTCGCGCGTGGTCTCGCGCCAGATCCTCACCGACCCGCAGGGCGGCGCCCAGGTGACGAAGCAGTTCACGCTCCGCACCTACACCTGCGCCGAGCTCTCGACGCTGCTCAGGCGCCACGGCCTCGCGGTGCGCGAGGTGCTGGGCGGGGCCGACCGCGAGCCCTACGGTGTGGAGAGCCGGCGGCTCGTGCTGGTCTCGGAGCGGCTCGCATGAGCCGGCGGGCACCCGGCGCGGCCGGGTCGGGCGGCGCGCTCCGCGAGCGCCTGGGCGAGCTCGTGCGCCGCCGGCGCGCGGGCCAGCCCGCGAACGGCGCGGGCGCGGGCGGCCCCGCCGCGGAGGACGCGCCGCCGCCCGCCGCCGCGACCCGCCCGCGGCGAGCGCGCCCTCGCGTGCCGCCCACCGAGCCCGGCGCCGCCGGCGTCGAGGCGTTCCTCCCCGGCGGCGAGTGGCGCCACCAGCGACACGGCGCCGTCTACGTTCACGAGCGGCTCCGCAGCGACGTCGAGCGGCGGAAGGCCGTGTGGGGCCGGCTGCCGGAGCCGCCTGTGGGCGAGCCCGAGCTCTCCTCGCTCCGGCACGTGGGACTCGAGCGGGCGCTGTTCCTGGACCTCGAGACGTGCGGGCTCTCCTCGAGCCCCGTGTTCCTCGCCGGCACCATGCACTGGAACGGCTCGGACTTCGTGCTGCGGCAGTACTTCGCGCGCCACTACGGCGAGGAGCCGGCGCTCCTCGCCGCGCTCGCCGAGCAGGCGCGCGGCTTCGACGTGCTGGTGACGTTCAACGGCAAGGCGTACGACGCGCCGTTCCTCGCCGCTCGCTCGCTCGCCCACGGGGTCCCGCTCGCGCTCCCGCGCCACCACCTGGACCTCGTGCATCACGCGCGCCGGCGCTGGCGGCTGGAGCTGCCCGACTGCCGGCTCACCACGCTCGAGCTGCGCGTGTGCCGCCGCCGGCGGGCGGGCGACGTGCCCGGCGAGCAGATCCCCGGCCTCTACCACGACTACGTCCGGAACGGCGACCCCTGGCGGCTGGTCCCGGTGTTCCATCACAACCTGCTGGACGTGACCACCATGGCGGACATCCTGCATGCGCTCTGCGCGCCGCCCCGGGGCTGATGGCCCGGTCGGACCGGGCCCGCGTGTGGCATCACGGGTCCCGCGGGCGCCGGGCGCCGGACGCCGGCCGGCAGCCGCGTTTCGGTCATTGACGCTGACTCCGCGGGCGCTGGATACTCGCCGGGCAGTCCGTCCCCAGTGGGCCGTCCGCGAGTGGGCTCTCCAGTGAACGTCACCCGTCGTCGCCGTGCACCGACGTCCCGTGTCCGTTTCGCTCGTCCGTCGGCCGACCCGAGTCGCCCTGGCAGCGTCGCCTGCCGGGGCGTTCGCGTCTCCGGCCGGTCGCTGGCCCCGATCCGTTCATCCGTCGCGCCCCGGGAGGCTCACGAGCGTCATGGCGAGCATTGAGGACAAGAGCATCACCTGCGTGGACTGTGGCGAGGAGTTCCTGTTCACGGCGGGCGAGCAGCAGTTCTACCGTGAGCGCGGGCTGACGAACCAGCCCACGCGCTGCAAGAACTGCCGCGACAAGCGCAAGGCCGGCCGGCCGGCCGGCGGTGGCGGCGGCGGTGGCGGTGGCGGTTACGGCGGAGGCGGCGCCGGCGGCGGCTACGGGCGCGGCGAGCGGCAGATGTATGCGGCCACCTGCTCGCAGTGCGGGCGCGAGACCGAGGTCCCGTTCCCGCCCACGCCCGGCCGTCCCGTGCTCTGCCGCGACTGCTTCGCCGCGAGCAAGGGCACGGCGCCGGGGGGCGGTGCGGGCTCGCGACCGGCGGGCGCCCGGCCGCAGCGGGCCGCGACCCCGACAGGGCCCTCCGAGGGTCGCGTGCAGGGCTCGGTCAAGTGGTTCAACGACTCCAAGGGCTTCGGCTTCATCGCCTCGGACACCGGCGAGGACGTGTTCGTCCACTTCTCCGCCATCGCCGCGTCCGGGTTCCGCTCGCTCGCCGAGGGCGATCGCGTCGAGTTCGATCTCGTCTCGGGACCCAAGGGGAAGCAGGCGGCGAACGTCACGCGGCTCTGATCCGGCGTCCCCGCGAGCCCGCGGCCGACACTCGCCGGCCGCCGGCTCGCGTCCGACACCTCGGGCACACCGGGGCCTGCGGGCGTGCAGCGGGAGCGGTCCCTGCCGCCGGCCCGGGACGCCCCGCCCTTCAAGCCGGACCGTCCGAATGCCGATATATTGGAGGCGTTTCCATGCCCGGCGCGCGGGTCGCGCGCCACCGCCGCGCCACCGCAGGGCCCGCATGCTCGAGACCATCCGCACGTTCACGGCGTTGAGTGAAGAGTTCGTCGAGCTCTTCATGAAGCACCACCCCGTGGCCGCGACCGAGGCGGGCATCCACGACTACGACAGCCTGATGCCCGACGACACGCCGGAGGGGCAGAAGGCCCGGGCCGTGTGGCTGCGCGACCTGGACCAGCGGCTGGTCGCCTCGGTCCCCTGGGACGAGCTCCCGCTCGAGCCGCGCGTGGACTTCGCGCTGCTCCGCTCGCGGATCGCGGCGCTCAAGGCCGAGCTCGAGGAGATCAAGGTCGGGCAGCGCAACCCCTCGCTCTACCTGGACCGCGCGTTCCACGCCGTGCACCTGCTGCTCGCCCGCTCGTTCGCGCCGCTCGACGAGCGCAAGGAGGCGGCGGTCGCACGCCTCATCGCCATCCCCGAGTACCTGGACGCGGTGAAGCCGAATCTCCAGATCGTGCCGCCCGAGCTGCTGGAGTCGAGCCTCGAGCTGGCCGCGCACGGACCCGTGTTCGTGGACGACGTGGTGCGGCTGCTGCTCCGCCAGTTCCCGGGCGAGGCCGAACGGCTGGAGCACGCGGGCAACCGGGCGCGCGCCGGTTTCCTGCGCTTCCACGACTGGATGGAGAAGGAGCTCAAGCCCCGCGCCGCGGGCACGTTCGCGATCGGCGAACGCTGGATCAACTACAAGCTCGAACGCGAGCACATGCTTCCCTACAACTGCACCGAGCTCGAGCGCGTGGGTCGCGAGCACGTCGCGCACGCGCAGGTGCTGCTCGAGGACGAGGCGCTCCGGCACGACGCGAAGCGCTCCTGGCGCGAGCTGATCGCGCAGGGGCGCCAGCGCACGCCCGAGACCAACTGGCTGCGCGAGGCCTACGTGGCCGAGCTGGACCGGGCGAAGCGCTTCGTGGCCGGGCGGCGGATCGCGCCGCTGCCCCCCGGCGACCGGCTCGAGGTGCTGGACACGCCGGTGTTCGAGCGCACGCTGCGGCCGTATGCGGTCTACCAGGCGCCGGCGCCGTTCGACTCGGACCCCTCCGGCGTGTTCTACGTGACGCCCGTGGACATCCGGCGGTCCAGGGAGGAGCAGGCCGCCCAGCTCGCCGAGCACTGCACGCCCGCGCTCCCGATCGTCGCGCTGCACGAGGGCTACCCGGGCCACCACCTGCAGCTCTCGCACGCGAACCGGGCGGCGACGCGGCTGCGCCGCATCGTCCACAGCGACGTGTTCGCGGAGGGCTGGGCGCTCTACTGCGAGGAGTTGATGTGGGAGCAGGGCTACTTCACGGCCGACCCGCTCACGCGACTGTTCCAGCTCCGCGACCTCTTGTTCCGCGCCTGTCGCGTGGTGGTGGACATGGCGCTCCACTCGGGCCGCATGACGCCGGGGCAGGCCGCGGACTACCTCGTGGACGAGGTCCTGCTCGACGCGGACCTCGCCCGGCGCGAGGTGAAGCGCTACTGCATGACCCCGACCCAGCCGTCGAGCTACCTGGTCGGCAAGCTCCAGATCCTCGAGCTGCGCGCCGAGGCCCAGCGGAAGCTGGGCGGGCGGTTCAACCTGCACGACTTCCACGCCGCGCTGCTCGCGAGCGGGACCATCCCGCTCGCGCTCGTCCGCGAGGAGCTGTGGCCCCGGCTGGGCGTCGGGTGAGGCGATCGGGCCCGTCTAGCGGCCTCGTCGCACTCCCGCCCGCGCGGCGCGCGCCGGCGATCACCGGCCCGTCTCGCGACCTCGTCGCGGTCCTGCTCGCGCTCGCGGCGCTCGCCGCCGCGGTCTCGCCGGCCCTGCCGGTCGAACCCGCCGACAAGTACGCGGCCATGCCGGCCTCGCTCGGGCTCGTGTGGTCGGCCGAGTCGTTCGTCTCGTCGCGCGATGAGGCCCATCTCACCGGCTGGTGGTTCGAGGGCGACTCCGCCCAGCCGGTGCTGGTGCTCTTCGACCGCGACACCGGCAGCATGGGCGACCTGCTGCCGGTCGTGGCCCGGTTCGTCGCCCGCGGCCTGACCGTGATGACGTTCGACTACCGCGACTTCGGCCCCGCCGGCCCCGGGCCCGTGGACTCGCTCGTCCAGCTCCTGTTCGCCTCGCGCTGGGTGAACGACGGCGAAGGGGCGCTCCGGCATGCGCGCGCGAAGGCGAAGGGCCGGCCCGTGTTCGCCTGGGGCCAGGGCCTGGGCGGCGCGGTCGCGGTGGCCGCGGCCGCCCGCGACCGCTCGAACGCCGACGCCGTGGCGTGCGAAGCGCTCTTCCGCACGCTCCCCGAGCTCCTGCGCTCGAGCGGGCTCGCGCAGGTGCCGGACGCGGTCCAGCGCCACCGCTTCCTGGTCGAGACCGCGGACGAGCCGCTCAGCGCCGTGGGCGCGCTCATGGTGCCGCTCCACGTCGCGATCGGCTTGAAGAACGACGTCTGGCCCGCCGCGACCACACAGGAGGTCGTGCGCCGGAGCCTGTCGCGCATCGACCGCTGGCTCGTGCCCGAGGGCGGGCATACCGGGCTCGAAGGCACGCCCGGCTACCACGACCGGCTCGCCGCCTGGTTCCAGCGCATCGCCGCCATGATCCGGGCCGCGAGGGCGGCAGAGGCGCAGCGGGCGAAGTGACGCGCAGGGCCGGCCCGGCGGCCGGCCCCGTGTCGCGCGCGTTCCGAGGTCAGCCCTCGAGGACGCCGCCCAGCGCGGCCAGCCGTTCGGTCCAGAACGCCCGCATGCGGTCGGCGGACGAGCGGTCAGGGAGCTTCGCGTGCTGGACGGCCGCCGAACTCTTCCCGGCGCCCTTCGCGGTGAGCCACACGGATACCGACGAGCCGTCCGGCCACGAGATGCGCACGGACTTGTGGGGTGTGGCCTTGCGAACGGTGAGCGCCACGCCCTTCAACCAGCGCGCGCGCCTGCCGGCGTCGGCGAACGCGTCGAACAGCTCCGCGACCGGCACCGCGAACGTGCGGCTCTTGCTCGCCTCGAACGCGCCACCGCGGCGCTGACCGATCTCGCGCAGGCCGCGGATGCGCTCGTAGCCCACGGTCACCGTCTGCGTCCACCAGTCGGCGACCTTGTACTTCTCGCGCACGTACTCGGCGATCTTTCGATGCGGCCAGGTGTGGGCCTCGACACGGTCGAGCGCTCCCACCCAGCGCTTCCAATCGCAGCCGGTCCTGGCCTTGATGGCGGCATCGCTCATGCCGGCGAGCTTCGCGAACTCCGTGACGGGAGGGCGGGGAGCAGACGCCGGTTTCGGCCTGCTCGCTGCGGTGCGGGTCTTCACGAGCTGCGCGCGGGCGGCGGTGTAGGACTCGCCCGTCTTCTGCATGCGCCGGCGCACCAGGCGCTTGAGATCCTTGTCGGTCGGCATCGTACGGTCCTTTGGGTTCGGCCACGGCCGCGCGCCCCCCAGCGGCGACGCGCCACGGCGTCACCAAGGTCCGGACACCGACCCGGGAGTATGCCCCCCTTTGCCCCACGAGGGACCCTGCTGGGGAGGGGCCGATGGGGTTGGGCGTGGATCGCCGCCGGCGAGGACCATGCGCGTGGTGCCGGAGCGCGGGCAAGCGATTTCCACCATGCTCCCCGGGCCGCGCCGGGCGGAACAGGTCCCGTCCTGCGACGCGTGCCCGCGGACGCCCGGCGCGCACGCGCGCGAGGTTCAGCTCGCGCGCGCCTCCGTGGGGGCGGTGTAGAGCGCCTCGATCTCACCGGCGAAGACGTCCGCCACGATCTTCCGGCGCACCTTGAGCGTGGGGGTCAGCTCGCCGGCCTCGGCCGAGAGGTCGCGGTCGAGCAGCTCGAAGCGCTTGATGGTCTCGAACGGGGCGAGCCCGGCGTTCAACTGGTCCACGACGCCCTGGTAGAGCGCCCGCGCCTGCTCCGAGGCCAGCAGCTCCCGGCGCGAGCCCGCCGGCCAGCCCTTGGCCTTCGCCTCGGCCTCGAGGTTCGCGAAGTTGGGCACGAGGAGCGCCACGCAGTACGGCTTCCGGTCGCCGAGCATGACCGCCTCGCTCACCCAGCGCGAGGTCTTGAGCTTCGCCTCGAGCGGCTGCGGCGCCACCTTCTTGCCGCCGGCGGTCACGATCAGGTCCTTCAGCCGGTCCGTGATGACGAGGTTGCCCTCCGCGTCCAGGTGGCCGACGTCGCCGGTGTGGAACCAGCCGTCGCGGAGCGCGGCGCGCGTGGCCTCCTCGTTCCGGAAGTAGCCCTGCATGATGCCGGGGCCGCGCGCGAGGATCTCGCCGTCCGCGCCGATCCGGACCTCGGTCCCGGGGATGGGCGGGCCCACGGCGCCCGGCCGCTCGCGGCCCGGCACGTTGAGCGTGATCACGGGCGAGGTCTCGGTGAGCCCGTAGCCCTCGATGATCGGGATGCCGATGGCGAGGAAGAACTCCATCACCTTGGGCGCGAGCGGCGCGCTCCCCGAGATGCACATGCGCAGCCGGCCGCCCACCCGGGCGCGCACCTTGGCGCCCACGATGCGGTCGGCGAGCGTGGCCTGGAACCCCAGCAGCAGCCCCGCCGTCCGGCCCTGGAAGCGGAGCCGGGCGACCCGCACCCCGACGCCCAGGCCCCAGCGGAAGAGCGCGCGCCGGATCGGCGGCTGGGCCCCGGCGTTCTCCATGACGCGCGCGTAGACCTTCTCGAAGAAGCGCGGCACGCCCAGCAGCACCGTGGGGCGCACCTCCTGCGCGTCCGCCGCCACCGTGTCGAGGCTGCGCGCGTAGGCGATGGTCGCGCCCGCCGCGAGCATGGCGTAGAAGCCGCCCATGCGCTCGAAGATGTGGCAGAGCGGGAGGAACGACAGGCAGGTGTCCGACGACTTGAGGTCCACCACCTGGAGCGCGGCCGCGATGTTCGAGGCGATGTTGTCGTGCGTGAGCATCGCCCCCTTGGGGTCGCCGGTCGTGCCGGAGGTGTAGATGATGGTGGCCAGGTCCCCGGGCCGCACCGCGTCGGCGAGCGAGCGGAACGCGTTGGGCTCGGCGGCGCGGCGGCGCTCGCCGTCCGCGAGCACGGCGCCCCACGCGCGCAGGCGCGGGTCGCGGGCGGCCGGCGGCGGGTCCAGGACCACGATCGTGGCGAGCCGCGGCAGCGAGTCGGCCACCGCCAGCACCTTCTCGAGCTGCGACGCGGTGGAGACGACGCAGACGCGAGCCGCGGCGTTCTCCAGCAGGTAGCGGCACTGCGGCGCGGTGAGCGTCGGGTAGATGGGCACCGTGACCGCCCCCTGGCCGAGCGTGGCGAGGTCGGTGACCGCCCACTCGTAGCGATTCTCCGAGAGCAGCGCGACGCGGTCGCCGCGGCGCACGCCGAGCGCGGCCAGGCCGAGCGCCAGGCTCTCGACGTCGGCGCGCGCGCGCTCCGAGGACAGCGACTCCCAGCGCCCGCGGCCCGCCGGGTCGGCCAGCCGTCGCATGAACATCGCCGGCTTCCGGTGCTCCGCCACCGAATCGAGGAAGATCCTGATGAGCGTCTGCGGCATGACCCCTCCGGGCACGGTCGGGTGCGGCCGCACACGGCTCGAGCGGCCCGAGATCCGGCTGCCGGCCATTCCTAGCACCGGTGGCGAACGCCCGCCAAGGGCCGCCGGGTGCAGCCCTCCACCCGCGGCATCGGCGGGCGCCCGCCACACCTTGACCTCGGAGCCGGTCCTCGCGCGAGCGCGGTTGACAAGGCCGGGGCACCCGCGCAAGGTGCGCGCCGCGTGGCGCACGAGGTGCCGCGCCTGGGGAGGAAGGCCATGGAACGCATGCCGGTGCGACGGGGCACCCGTCGGAGACGGGTCCGCCTGACGCGGCCGGCCGGGGCCGGCTGCGCACTCCTCGAGGAGCGGCGCGCCCGCCCATGAGCGCGCCCGGCGGCTGGATCCTGGCCGGCGTGCGCACGCCGTTCGCCAGGGCGGGCAGCGTCTTCAAGCGCACGCCCAGCTACGAGCTGGGGCGGATCGCCGCGGCCGAGGTGGTCGCGCGCGCTGACCTCGATCCGGACCGGATCGACGAGGTCGTCTTCGGCCACTGCGCCATGCCGAGCGAGGCGGCGAACTCCACGCGCGTCGTGGCGCTGCGCGCGGGGCTCCCGGAGCGCATCCCGGCCGTGACCGTGCACCGGAATTGCGCCTCGGGCATGGAGGCGGTGGCGAACGCCTGCCACCGCATCGGCTCCGGCGACGCGAAGCTCGTGCTCGCGGGCGGCATGGAGTCCATGAGCCAGATCCCGCTCCAGTTCAGCTTCGAGTACTCGGACTTCCTCGAGGGCCTGATGCGGGCGAAGACGCCGTTCGCGAGGCTCTCGGCGCTGCTCCGGTTCCGGCCGCGCATGCTCACGCCGCGGATCGCGCTCGCCGAGGGGCTCACCGACCTCGTGTGCGGGCTCAAGATGGGGCAGACGGCCGAGGTGCTCGCACGTGAGTTCCGGATCCCGCGAGAGCGCCAGGACGAGTTCGCGCTCCGGAGCCACCAGCGGGCGATCGCCGGGCGCGAGGCGCTGCGCGAGGAGATCGTACCGGTGCATCCGGCGACCGGCTACGAGGCGGTGGGCGACGACGTCGGCCCGCGCGAGGGGCAGACGCTCGAGGCGCTGGCGAAGCTCGAGCCCTACTTCGACCGCCGGAACGGCTCCGTGACCGTGGGCAACAGCTGCCAGATCACCGACGGCGCCGCCGCGCTGCTCGTGGGCGACGACGAGACGGCGCGCGGCTGGCCCACGCCGCCGCTCGGGCGCGTGCGGGCGTTCGCGTTCGCGGGGCTCGCGCCGCAGCGCATGGGACTCGGGCCCGTCTTCGCCATGACCCGGGCGCTCGCCCGGGCGCAGGTGAGCCTCACCGAGATCGAGGTGTTCGAGATCAACGAGGCCTTCGCCGCGCAGGTGCTCGCCTGCCTCGACGCGGCGAAGTCGGAGAAGTTCTGCCGCGACGAGCTGGGCCTCGACCGGCCGCTCGGCGAGATCCCCGAGCAGCGGCTCAACGTGAACGGCGGCGCCATCGCGCTCGGACACCCGGTGGGGGTCTCGGGCGCGCGGCTGCTGCTCACCACGCTGCACGAGATGCGCCGCCGGGGCGCTCGGCTCGGCCTGGCCTCGCTGTGCGTGGGCGGCGGGCAGGGCGCGGCGTTCGTGCTGGAGCGCGCCTGATGGCGCCGGTCTTCCGCGTCGAGCGCCGGAGCAGCGGCATCGCGCACCTGGTCATGGACCACCCCGCGCGCAAGCTCAACGTGCTCGACGCCGACGCCATCGCCTCGCTCGAGGCCGCGCTCAACGACCTCGAGGCCTCGACCCCGCCGGGGCTGCTCGTGCTCTCGGGCAAGCCCGGGAGCTTCATCGCCGGCGCCGACCTGGACGCGATCGCCGGGATCACCGACCCCGGCCTCGTGCGCACGCTCGTCCGCCGCGGCCAGGCTGCGTTCGGCCGGCTGGCCGCGCTCGCCTGCGCCAAGGTCGCCGCGATCGACGGCGTGTGTCTGGGCGGCGGCACGGAGTTGGCGCTCGCCTGCGACTCGCGCGTGGCGAGCGAGGAGCCGCGCACGCAGATCGGGCTGCCCGAGGTGATGCTCGGCATCTTCCCCGCGTGGGGCGGCACCACGCGGCTGCCGCGGCTGGTGGGCTTGCCGGCCGCGCTCGACCTGATCCTCACCGGGCGCACGCTCGACGCGCGCCGGGCCGAGAAGCTGGGGCTCGTCGCTCGCGCCGTGCCGGCCGCGTGGCTGGTGGAGTCGGCCGAGCGGCACCTGGCGCAGGTGGCACGGCGGCCGGCCCGCCGGCGCCGCGACCGCTACCGCGCGCGGAGCCTCGCCGAGTGGTTCCTCGACGCGACCGCGCCCGGGCGGGCGATCGTGCTCTCGCAGGCGCGCCGCAACGTGCTCGCGCGCACGGGCGGCAAGTACCCGGCGCCGCTCGCCGTGTTGCGCGTGCTCGAGCAGACCTACGGGCGCGCCGAGGCGCACGGGCTGGACGCCGAGGCCGACGCCGTGGCGCCGCTCGTCACCGGGCCCGTATGCAAGAACCTGGTGCGCATCTTCCGGCTCTCGGAGGACGCCAAGCGCGCGAACGTGGTCGCCGACCCGGGGGTGAAGCCCGCGGCGGTGCGGCGCATGGCGCTCGTCGGCGCCGGCGTCATGGGCGCGGGCATCGCCGAGCTGGCCTCGCGCCAGGGCATCACCGTACGCATGCGGGAGGTGAACGCCGAGGCGCTCCAGAAGGGCCTCCAGGTGATCCGCGGCGTGATCGACGAGCGGAACCGGAGGAAGCGCGCGCCCGCGCGCGAGGCGGACGCGCAGATGGCGCGCGTGCGGCCCACGCTCGACCTGACGGGCATGGCGCACGCCGACTTCGCGCTCGAGGCCGTGTTGGAGGACCTGGACGTCAAGCGGCGCGTGTTCGCCGAGCTCGAGGTGCGGGTGCCCGCGGAGGCGCTGCTCGCCACGAACACCAGCAGCTTGAGCGTGGACGCGCTCGCCTCGGGGCTCCTGCACCCCGGCCGGTTCGTGGGCTTCCACTTCTTCAACCCCGTCCACCGCATGCCGCTCGTGGAGGTGGTGCGCGGCGTGCGCACGAGCGACGCGGCGCTCGTGACCGCGGTGGCGCTGGCGCGGCGGCTGGGCAAGACGCCGGTCGTGGTGCGGGACTCGCCCGGCTTCGTCGTGAACCGCGTGCTCATGCCCTACCTGCGCGAGGCGCTGCACCTGTTGGAGGAAGGCTACGCGGTCGCCGACCTCGACGCGGCCATGCGCGCCTTCGGCATGCCCATGGGGCCGTTCGAGGTGGTGGACGAGGTCGGGCTCGACGTGGCGCACAAGGTGGCGGGGGTGCTCGCCACCGCGTTCCCGGAGCGGATGCAGCCCTCGCCCGCGCTGGAGAAGCTCCTCGCCGCCGGCCGGCTGGGGCGCAAGAACGGCCGCGGCTTCTACCGCCATCGCGGCCGCGAGCGCGTGCCCGACCGCGCCGTGCGCGGCCTGCTCGGGCTCGCGACGGGTCGCCGCACCCACGCGGGCGAGGCGCTCGCCGAGCGCATGGTGCTGGCCATGATCAACGAGGGCGCGCGCTGCGTGGAGGAGGGCGTCGTCGCCGGCGCGGATCAGGTGGACCTGGCGATGGTGTTCGGGGCCGGCTTCCCGCCGTGGCGCGGCGGCCTGCTGCGGCACGCGGATTCGTTCGGGCTCGAGCGGGTCGTGGACCGGCTGCGCGCGCTGCGCGCCGAGAAGGGCCCGCGTTTCGAGCCGTGCGCGCTGCTCGTGACGAGGGCGGCCGGCGAGGAGAAGCTGACCGGGTAGGCGCCGGGTGAGCTCGCGGCCCGGACGCGGCGGGTCGCTGAATCCCCGCCACGCCCTCCGGCGTCCAAACCAGCCCCGGCGGGCGGCCGCGCCTTTCGCGTACGTCAGGCCGGGGTCACGCGGTCGGACCCGGGCCCGCGCCACGGCCCGCACGAGGAGGCGGCATGCATCCGAAGCTCCAGCTCATCGCCGGCGACGCGCAGCCATCGGGCCCGGCCCCGGCACTCGCCCCGGCCGACGACGGCCGGCTGCTGGACGCGTACTCCGAGGCGGTCGTGGGCGCGGTCGAGCGCGTCTCGCCCTCGGTCATCCGCATCGACGTGGAGCACCGCGGGCGGAGAGCCGGCGCGGGCTCGGGGTTCGTGTTCACGAGCGACGGGTTCGCGCTCACGAACAGTCACGTGGTGCACGAGGCGGCGAAGCTCTCGGCCGTGCTGGCGGACGGCCGGCACGTGCCGGCGACGCTCGTCGGGGACGACCCCGACACCGACCTGGCCGTCGTGCGCCTTCCGGCCGAGGGCGTGCCCGCGGCGGTGCTGGGCGACTCCAGGCGCGTGCGCGTGGGGCAGGTGGCCATCGCCATCGGCAACCCGTTCGGCTTCCACGCCACGGTCACGACCGGCGTGGTCTCGGCGCTCGGGCGCTCGCTGCGGGCGCAATCGGGGCGGCTGATCGACGACGTCATCCAGACCGACGCCTCGCTCAACCCCGGCAACTCGGGCGGGCCGCTCGTGGACTCGCGTGGCGAGGTGATCGGCGTGAACACCGCCATGATCCTGCCCGCCCAGGGCATCTGTTTCGCGATCGCCGTGGACCTCGCCAAGTTCGTGGCCACGAGCCTCATCCGCGACGGCCGCATCGTGCGCGGCTGGCTCGGCGTGGCCGGGCAGAACGCGCGGCTCCGGCGCCATCTCGTGCGGCGCCACGGCCTCGCGCACGAGTCGGGCGTGCTGGTGCTCTCGGTCGAGAGCGGCAGCCCCGCCGAGCGCACGGGCCTGCGCGAGGGCGACATCATCGTCGGGCTCGGCGGCCATCCGGTGGCGGGGGTGGACGACCTGCACCGGCGGCTCACCGGTCACGCCATCGGGACCGCGATGCCGATCGTGGTGCTGCGGAACTCCGAGCCGGTCGCGCTCGAGGTCACGCCGATCGTGCGCCCGGGCTAGCCTGGACTATTCATGAACCGTGAGCCGAAAGTGGCCGAAGCGTGCCAGCCGCAAGGAGCCAGCCCGATCTTTGCCGCAGTCGTGTCGAGAACACGTCGAGGCAAAGCTCGCGCTGGAGACGCCGCGGATGGCGCGGGGCGGACACTTGCAGGCCACGGGCTCATGAATAGTCCAGGCTAGGACGCCCCCGGAAAAGGCCGAGCGCCCGGCTGGAGGTCGGTCCGGGCGCTCTTTCCCGGCGGCGGGCCTTGCCCTTCCCGCCGCGGTGCCTTGGATCTCCCGCGGGCCGCTCTCCGTCGGCCCGGCGTGGGCGCCATCCTCGCTCGAAGTCTGGCACCGTGTAGGACGCCGGAGCGCCCCGGAAGGTTTCGTCGGAGCGCGGGATTCCACATTTCCGTGAAGCGGCGGCAACGAGCGCCGTACTTCCGGTCACCGACGCGAAACACTCGAGCCCGGCGGGCGGGCCCGCCGGGCTCTCACGTGATCGGGCGGCGGCCCTGCCGGACCGCCGGGGGTCAGGCCGGCCGCGGGCTCGGCTCGCCGAAGCCGCCGGTCGCGGGCCCGACGTCCTCGGCCGAGGTGGCCGGCGCCGCCGCCGTGGGCGGCGTGTCGGCCGGGCTCGCCGGGCGGGGCAGCGGCTCGAGCTTCTCGCCCCGGAGCAGCCGGTCCATCTGATCGCCGTCGAGCGTCTCGCGCTCGAGCAGCGCGTTCGCGAGCAGGTGGAGCTTGTCCATGTTCTCGCGCAGGAGCCGCATGGCCAGCTCGTGCGCCCGCTCGACGATGCCGCGCACCTCGCCGTCGATGAGCATGGCGGTCTGCTCGCTGTAGTCCTTGGAGCTGGTGATCTCCTTGCCGAGGAAGATCATGTCCTCGCGCTTGCCGAACGTGAGCGGGCCGAGCTTGTCGCTCATGCCGAAGCGCGTGACCATGCTGCGCGCGATGCTCGTGGACTGCTCCAGGTCGTTCGCGGCGCCGGTGGTGAGGTGGTTGAACACGAGCAGCTCCGCGGCGCGGCCGCCCATGGCGTGGCAGAGCCGGTCCTCGAGCTGCTTCTTGGAGTGATTGTGCCGCTCCTCGGCCGGCGCGTAGGCCGTGACGCCGAGCGCGCGCCCGCGCGGGATGATGGTGATCTTGGTCACCGGGTCCGAGCCGGGCAGGAGCCACGCGACCAGCGCGTGGCCGGCCTCGTGGTATGCGGTGGTCTTCCGCTCGGCCTCGGTCATGACCAGGCTCCGGCGCTCGAGCCCGAGCGTGACCTTGTCCTTGGCGTCCGAGAAGTCCACCATCGCGACCTTCTTCTTGTTCCGCCGGGCCGCGAGAAGCGCCGCCTCGTTGACGATGTTCGCCAGGTCGGCGCCCGCCATGCCCGGCGTCTCGCGCGCGATGAGCTTGAGGTCCACGCTCTCGTCGAGCGGGATCTTGCGCGTGTGCACCTTGAGGATGCCTTCGCGCCCGCGCACGTCGGGCCAGTCCACGACGATCTGCCGGTCGAAGCGCCCCGGCCGCAGCAGCGCCGGGTCGAGCACGTCGGGCCGGTTCGTGGCCGCGACGATGATGACGCCCTCGTTCGACTCGAAACCGTCCATCTCGACGAGAAGCTGGTTCAGCGTCTGCTCGCGCTCGTCATGCCCGCCGCCGAGCCCCGCGCCGCGATGCCGGCCGACAGCGTCGATCTCGTCTATAAAAACGATGCAATTATGAGTGAATAAACGACTTGCGACAAAATTATGATTTCTATCCAAGCACAGGTCATACACCGGCTCGCCGGCGGCGATCGCGCGAATCTCCTCGACGCGCGCCCACAGCACCGCCGAGTGCGCGAGGTCACGCACGGCTTCTGCCTGCGGCGTGAACTCGATCCCTCTGGCCTCCGTCCACCGCTCGATCTCCTCGACGACTCCCTCCAGGCTGGAGCGCGACGGATGGTTCAGCCCTCGTTCGCAACTGCTGACGACGTGGCCGCGTGTGAACGCTCGCTGTCCCATGCCCAATGAAGTGCGAGCCGACTTGAGCGCACCTCCGACCGGGACGCAGTCAAGTCGTGTGGATGACGTTGAGCGCGCGGCAAGCATCGAGCGGACCTCATTCATCGCGAGGCGCTTCTTGGGATGATCTGTGTAAACCCGGTCCGCGAATCGAATCAGGGACTCGCGGCCAGTGATGACGATATTCCCGTCAGCACCCTCGTGACTGCGCTTCGACATCGAGACAGGGATCCCGACTCGCAACAATGCCTCGCGGAGGACACGGTTCTCCTGGGGATTCCATGCCGACAGGCAGAACTGTGGAGCAGTGGCGGAAGCTCTTACGTGGCCGTCGCCATCGAAAACTCCCCGCAACCAAGCGAGGATGTAGTCCGAGTGAAGCTCCAGGACGCGGGCATTCAGCGTACGGAGGGCCTCGCAGAGGAGGCGACTATTGATGAACGTGGTCCAGCAGTCCTTCAGACTCACGGGATGGGTTCCCTGAGGAAGGATTCCGTCGTAGTTCTTCGCATTCAGATGCTTGCGTGGAACGTACCCGAACTCACGCTCGAGGATCCCATGTACGAGTTCGTGCAAGCGGGGCTCCGTGTTCACGAACTGGATCGAGCGTGAGCCCGGCTTGCCGAAACTCCCATCCGACGCGATCAGCCCGCAGACGTAGGCGAAGTCCTCGGAGACCTCGATCGGGAACCGCGAGATCTGTGAGGAGAAGTAGCCGCCACCGCCCAACGAGAGCGCGATCACCTCAGCCTCCCGATGCAGCCGCCGCAACTCGCCCGCGACCTCGAACAGCCTCGGCCGGCAGTCGCCCCGCCAGTGCCGCTTCAGGTGGACGACCGTGTCCTCCGCCGGCAACAGATCCGTGAACCGCAGCCGTTCGTGCGTCGTCGGGATCACCCGCGGCGTCGCAACGTAGTCCCCGGGCTTCAACTCGTCCGTGCGCACCCATTCCATCCGGTCGCCGCGCCAGATCGGGAACAGGTGGTTGCCGGTGGCCTTGATCGCCGACGTCGTCGTTCGCAGCTCGTAGAGGTCCTCCGAGCGCTTGCGCGTGATCCCGATGACCGTCGCGTCCTCGAGCCGGAAGTCCTCGCTCATCGAGGGCACCTTCACGCCCACCATCCGGGACTCGAACATGTCGCGGATGCTCACCTCGCGGCCGCCGCTCAGGGTGATCATCGTGTCGCCGGTGAGACACGGCGCGTTGCGCTTCCCTTGCTCGAAGAGATCCCGAACGCGCGACGCCCCCACGCCCACGAACATCTCCACGAAATCCGACCCCGACATGCTGAAGAACGGAACGCCGGCCTCGCCGGCGACGGCCTTCGCGAGCAACGTCTTGCCCGAGCCCGGCGGGCCCAGCAACAGCGCGCCCTTGGGGATGCGGCCGCCCAGCCGCTGGAACTTCTGCGGCTCCTTCAGGAACTCGATGACCTCCTGCAGCTCCTGCTTGGCCTCGTCGCAGCCCGCCACGTCCTTGAACGTGACGCGCGTCTGCGATTCCATCAGCACGCGCGCCTTGCTCTTGCCGAAGCGCATCGCGGCCGAGCCGCCGCTCTGCATCTGCCGCAGCATGAACATCCACGCGACGAGGAACAGCAGCAGCGGCAGCCACGTGAACAGCACCGACAGCCAGTTGATGCCCGGCGCCTGCACCGTGATCTGCGCGTTCGGGTTGGCGGCGCGCGTCTTCTCGGCCAGCTCCGCGCCGTCGCCGAGGAAGTTCGTCTTGAACGTCTTCACCATCACCTGCCGGCCGGCGACGGTCTCGCTCGCCTCCTGGCGCAGCTCGCCGAGGACGGTGCGCGTCTCCTCCACGAACGTGACGCGGTCGATGTTGCCGCGCTCCATCTCCAGCACGAACCGCGTGTAGGGGATGTCGATGCGCTGCGCGGTGAGCAGGTTGCCCGCCCACATGCGGTAGGCCACGAGCGCCAGCAGCAGCAGGAGCGCCCAGAACGCCATGTTGCGGAACGGCCGGCCCGGCGCGGGGGAGAGCTGCGGCCCGCGGCCGCCGCCCTTCTCGCCCCGGTTCGGGGTGCGCTCGCGGCGCTCGTCGTCGCCGTCCCTGCGGAAGGTCTGCACGCCCCTCATGCGTCCTCGAGAACGCCCACGTAGGGCAGGTTGCGGTAGCGCTCGGCGGCGTCGAGCCCGTAGCCGATGACGAACTCCTCGCCGATGGTCCAGCCCTTGTGGTGGACCGGCACCGGGATCTTCCGGCAGGGGGCCTTGTCGAGCAGTGTGGCCACTTGGATGCTGGCCGCCCCCCGGGATTCCAGCAGGTCGAGGATGAATTTCACGCTCCGGCCCGAATCCACGACTCCTTCACACAGCACCACGTGTCGGCCGCGGATGTCGCTGCGAAGGTCCATGATGAGTTCCACGTGGCCGCTCGACACGGTCCCGGCGCCGTAGGACGCCACCGCCAGGAAGTCCAGCTCCAGGTCGAGCGGCGTCGCGCGGGCGAGGTCGGTCTGGAACATGCACGCGCCCTTCAAGACGCCCACGAACAACGGGTTCGACACCGGCAGCGCGCGCGCGAGCTCGAGCCCCATCTCGCGCACCCGGTCCTGGATCTGGGCGGCGGTGAACAGCACCCGGATCGCGGGCTCGGTCTGCACGGCGGGTCGGGACTCCGTCATGGACGCTCCTCGGGGACCGGAAGGCGGGCCGCGACGCGGACCCGGACGGCCGTGATTCCCGTGCAGTCTAGCATCGGCGCTCACCCCGCGCCGGAGGCCGCCGGCCGCGCGGTCCGCCTGCGCGCCGTGCGCCCCGGAACGGGTCTCGGCGCCCGCTCGAACCGCAGCCGGCCGCGCCCGATCCGGGCCCGCCAGCCGCCAGGCAGCGCCACCCGGGTGGAGGTTTCGGCAGGCGCGTCGCGCGAGCCGAGCGCCGAGACGAGCGGGTCCAGGTGCCGGGCGGTGAGCCCGGGGCTTCCCGGGTCGCCCGACTCGCGCCACGCCCGCCGGAGCGCCAGCCGGAGCACGGCGCGCGGCAGCCGCGAGAGCACGCGCGCGTCGTAGCCTCGCGGCGCCCGCGCTCCGGAGGCGCCCGCCCGCGCCCGGCCGCTCGCGCCCGGGCCCCGCCCGCCGGCCGCGTGCGCCAGTGACCGCCGCGCGAACGTCTCGAGCGCGCGCCGCGCGTCGGCGAGCCCCTCGGCGTGCGCGGCGGCGCGCCGCGCGAGCCCGGCGCGGCGGGCGGCGGGGTCGGCCGCGAGGACCCCGAGCGCATCGAGGAGCGCCGGGACCGCGACGTGGCGGATGCGGTTCCGCAGGAAGGCGGGTGTGGCGTTGCTCGCGTCCTCCCGCCACGCGATCCGGTGCCGGCGGAGGTCCGCCTCGATGTCGGCGCGGGTGACGGCGAGGAGCGGCTTGAGCCACGCGCCCCGCTTCGGGCCCATGCCGCCCGCGCCCGCGAGGCCGGTGCCGCGGGCGAGCCGCATGAGCAGCGTCTCGAGCTGGTCGTCCGCCGTATGCGCGGTGGCGATCGCCGCCGCGCCCACGCGGCGGGCGATGGATCCCAGCCACTCGCGCCGCAGCGTCCGCAGCCCGGCCTCCCCGGCGAGCCTTCGGCGGCGCAGGAACGCCCGGCCGTCGCGGCGCGCGGCGGTGAACGGCACGCCGAGCCGCGCGCACAGCCCGCGCACGGAGCGCAGGTCGGTGTCGGCCTCGCGGCCGCGCAGTCCGTGATGCAGATGCGCGGCGTGGAGCGCGAGCCCGTGCTCGCGCGCGATCGAGGCGAGCGCCACGAGGAGCGCGGTCGAGTCGGCGCCGCCGCTCACCGCCACGAGCAGCGTCGCACCGCGCGGGAGCCGGCACGGGCCGCGGAGCGCGCGCCGGAGCGCGGGCTCGATCCGCCGCAGGCGGCTGGTCGGCCGGGCTCCGTCCGCAGGCTGCATGGATCCTCCGCGTGGGGGTCCGGTCGGGCTCGACCGGGACGCGGTCAGGCGGCCGGCGGGCGGGGTGGCGGCGCCGCGCGGCCGGGCCCGCGCCGACCCGAGATGGTGCCAGGGGGGAGAGTTGAACTCCCGACCAAGGGCTTATGAGTCCCCTGCTCTACCACTGAGCTACCCTGGCGATGCGTGGGGGCGGCGGAAGCGCGCTGCCGGACCGGGCGCGGGGCCGCCGCATGGGATCACCGGCGCACGTGTGCACCAGCGGACCGGCGACACTAGGAACGGCCCCGGGGGCTGTCAAGAGCCCGCGATCCGCCCCGGGCGCCCGCGCGCCGCGAGCCAGCCCCACACCCTCCGCAGCGCCCACAGGTCGTCGGCGTTGTAGCGGGCCACCTCGGCGAGCAGCCGTTCGCGCTCGGCGGGGTCGCGGCTCGCGTGCGCGCGGTGGAGCCGGGCGGTGGACCAGGCGGCGTCGGCGTCGGGGTCCGTCCACTCGAAGCCGAGCCAGCGTGCCACGAACTTGAGCGAAGTGGAGCGGAGCGGCAGCCGCACGCAGCGGTCCAGCTCGCGGTGGAGGTCGAACGTGGCCCCCGGCCCGCGCATGCGCTCGACGAACGCCGCCGGGGCGCCGAAGCGGGCCACGTAGCGCGCGACCCACATGGGCTCGGCCTGGTGCCAGTGCACCCACACCGCGTCCGGCCGCTCGTCGAAGACGGCCAGCGCACGGTCCACGAACCGCCCCCAGGCGTCGCGGTCGCCCTCGGGCGTGAGCCCGGCGAGGACGGGCTCGAACACGGGCTCGGGCCGCTCGACGGCGAGGCCCCACAGGTAGACCGGGACGGCCGCGCGCTCGCCGTCGGCGTCGGACTCGACGTCGAACCAGACCGGTGTGCGGCCGCGCGGCAGCGCCGGCTCCCGCAGCCACACGGGCGCCGACGTGGCCCAGGCGCGCGCCTCCGCCAGGAGCCGCGGCGCCGCCGTGCGCAGCTCGCGCGGCGCGAAGCTCTCCGGTGTGCGCGCGGCCAGCTCGTCGTACGTGCGCACGCCCTCGGCGCGCAGGAGACGCGCGCGCACGCGGTCGGCGGAGGGGAGCACCTCCACCCGATGCTCCGCCTCGGCGCGACCCCAGCAGTGCGCGTAGTGCTCGCAGTGCTGGCAGTGCGAGTGGGCGAGCAGCAGGTCCGGCTCGACCGGGTCGGCCAGCAGCCCGGCGGCCCGGGCGGCGAGCGCGGCGATCTCGGAGTCCGGCTCGGGCTCGACGGCGACCACCTCGCCGAGCCCGTTCACGATCTCGAGCCGAGTCACGGGGAGCCCGGTGAGCTCGCGCGCGAGCCAGCCGGCGAACGAGGCGCGCACCCGGTTCGCGCGCTGGCGCTCGGGCCGGTGCGCGAGCCGCACGTCACGCACCACGAGCGAGCCGCCATCGCGCAGCAGGAACGCGGGCGTGGCCACACGCGCGCCGTCGGCGGAAAGGAGTGCCGGCCGGCGGAGGCCGCGGCGCGTCCCGCGCAGGAGCCGCAGCGTCTCGGCGGCCGCCTGCTCGAACGGCACGCCGGGGCCGAGCAGCGGCCCGGCGAGGTCGGGGATCGCGGCCGCGACGCGGTCCTCGAGCGCGCGGCTCCGCTCGCCGAGCGCGTCGTCGTGCTCGCTTCGCGCCGCGCGCGGGCGGCGCGGGCGCGCGGAGAGCCAGAGCCGCCGCTCGCAGTCGAGGAGCCGGAGCAGCGTGCCGCTCGTGACCCGCACGGGCTCCGCGGTCACGCGCGGCCCGCCGGGGCCGGCTTCAGCCGGCGGCCTTGGACGCGGCCCGCGGCGGCGCCTCGCTGGGCGCGAGCGGCGCGGGCGGCTCGTCCTGCGGCCGGATGCGGAAGATGCGCGAGAGCTCCGAGCGGAGCTGGCCCTCGTCGAGCCGCGGGTAGAGCACGCCGCGGTGCGCCACCGAGATGCTGCCGTTCTGCTCGCTCACCACGATGACCGCGGCGTCCGTCTCCTCCGAAAGCCCGAGCGCGGCGCGATGGCGCGTGCCGAGCGACATGGCGGTGAGCGGGTTGCTCGAGAGCGGCAGGATGCACGAGGCGGCGACGATCGAGTCCTCGCGCAGGATCACGGCCCCGTCGTGGAGCGGCGAGCCGGGACTGAACAGCGTCACGAGCAGCTCGGCCGAGACCTTGGCGTCCACGCGCGTGCCGGTCTCCACGAAGTTCCGCAGGCCCACGTTCCGCTCCATCACGATGAGCGCGCCGTGGCGGCGCTGGGCCAGGCTCTCCACTGCGCGCACCACCTCGCCGAGCACGCCGAAGTTCTCGCCGCGCAGGAAGCTCCGGAAGTAGCGCGTGCGGCCGAACTGGGCGAGCGCGTGCCGCAGCTCGGGCTGGAACAGGATCACGAACACGATGAGCCACACGGTCTTGAGGCTCGAGACGATCCAGCGCACCGCGAGCAGGTCGAAGTAGTTGGCGACGAGCCCGACGAGCGCGATGAGCAGGAGCCCCACGAACATCTGCGCCGAGCGCGTGCCCTTGACCAGCGACAGGAGCCGGTAGAAGAGCGCTGCGACGATGAGGATGTCGAGGACGTCGAGGAGCCAGAACGAATGGACCGGGGTCATTCCGCGATGACGTTAGCAGACGGGCGCCGAGCCGCGCGACGCGGAACGCGTCGCGCGCGGCCCGGGGGATCAGCCCGCGGCCACCCGCCGCGCCGCCCGCGCGGCGAGCGCGACCTTCGCCGCGCGCACGGTCGCCGCGACGTCGTGCACGCGCAGGATCGCGGCGCCGTGGAGCACGGCGATCGCGGCGGCGGCGAGGCTCGCCGCCACCCGCCCGGCGGGCGGGCCCTCGTCACCGGTGAGGCGGGCGAGGAAGCTCTTGCGCGAGGTGCCCACCAGCAGCGGGCGGCCCAGCGCCGCGAGCTCCGGGAGCCGCGCGAGGATCTCCAGCGAGCCCTCGGCCGACTTGCCGAAGCCGATCCCGGGGTCGAGTGCCACCCGGTCGCCCGGGACCCCCGCGGCCGCCGCCGCCGCGAGCCGCCCGGCGAGCACCCCCGCCACCTCGCGGGTCACGTCCGCGTAGACGGTGTCGTGCTGCATGGTCTCGGGGGTCCCGCGCATGTGCATGAGCACGAGCCCGGCGCCCGCGCGCGACACCACTCCGGCCATGGCCGGGTCCGTGAGCGCGCTCACGTCGTTGACGACCCGGGCGCCGGCGCCGAGCGAGCGCTCGGCGACCTCGGCCGAGCGCGTGTCCACCGAGACCACGGCCGCGGGGTGCTCGCGGGCGAGACCCGCGAGCACGGGCGCGAGCCGCCGCCACTGCTCTCCCGCGGGCACCGCGGCCGAGCCGGGCCGGGTGCTCTCGGCGCCCAGGTCGAGCACGTCGGCGCCCTCGGCCAGCAGCTCCCGGCAGCGCGCCAGGGCCGCGCCCGGGTCCAGGTAGCGGCCGCCGTCCGAGAACGAGTCCGGGGTCACGTTCACGATGCCCATCACGAGCACCCGCGCGTCCAGCTCGAACGTGACGTCACGGCAGCGCCAGATCACGCGGTGAGCGCCGCCTTCAGCCGCCGGATCTGCTCGGCGTGCCCGTGCGCGTGGTCGGCGTAGATCTCGAGCCAGTGCTCGCTGTGGTAGCTCCCGGACTCGCTGTGCCAGCCCAGGTGCCGCCAGTCGTCCTCGCTCATGTGGCGGAAGAGCTGGGCGGTGGTCTCGCGGGCGGCCCGGAACGCGGCGAGCGAGGGCTCGATCGACCGTTCCTGGTAGTGGAGCTTCGCCGCCCAGGTGTCCTGGTCGTAGCCCTGGATCACGGGATGCGGCTCGGCCAGGAGCTTCCGCAGCCGGATGGCGCTCTGCATCTCGCTGTCGGCCAGGTGGTGGACGATCTCGGCCGCCGACCACTTGCCGGGGAAGGGCCGCGCCGTGAGCCGCCCGGCCGGCAAGCCCTCGAGCGCCCGTGTCACCTCGGCGAAGCCGTCCTCGTAGCGGGTGATGAGCGCCCGCCGTCTGGCCGAGTCCATGCCCGTCCTCCCGCATCGCGGTCGTGGCGAAGTCGTTGACCCGCCGGAGGGCCGATGCTACCACTTACCCGCTTTCCGCACGCCGAGGGCTGCCTGCTCGCGCCACGAACCCTTCGAGCGCCCCGCGTCGCGGCCATGGGCCATGTGTCGCGTCCGCCAAGGGATCAGGGAGGTCCTCGAGATCATGCCCCGCACGAAGCGCCTGGCGTACCTCGTCCTGCTCACGCTCGTCCCCGCGATCCCCGTGCGCGCCCAGGTCGCCGGGCACCCGGTCGAGATCGCCGGCGGCGGCGGCATCACCCAGTTCGACGGCCGGGACAAGATCAAGCCCGGGATCACGGGCACGGGCTCGATCGGCTACCGCTGGTCCACGGGGCTCGTGTTCGAGTACGGCTGGCTCGGCTCGCTCACGAAGCGGGACGACCCGCTCCCGAACGCCGACCACACGTTCTCGTGGAGCGGACTCGACCTGCGCTTCAACCTGCGCGACCCCTCCGAGCGCTACACGCCGTACCTGTTCGGAGGCTTCGGCTTCGGGCGCTCGCACGACCCGGACCGCGTGACCGTGTCGCGGCGCGGCACGCCCAGCGCGGGCGCCGGGCTGCTCGTGAACCTGTTCGACCAGGAGCGCGCCGCGCTGCGGCTCCAGGTGCGCGACGTGATGATGCGCGAGGCCGGCAGCGACGCGTTCTCGAACCACCTCGTCGCCACGCTCGGGCTGCAGTGGACGTTCCGCGGCAAGTCCAAGGACCAGGACCTGGACGGGGTGCGCAACTGGGAGGACCAGTGCCCCAACACGCCGGTGGGCGCCAAGGTGGACGCGAAGGGCTGCCCGATCGACTCGGACGGCGACGGGGTCTTCGACGGCCTCGACAAGTGCGAGGGCACGCCGCGGGCGGCGAAGGTGGACAAGGACGGCTGCCCGCTGGACGCCGACGGCGACGGCGTGGCCGACGGCATCGACGTGTGCGACAGCACGGCGAAGGGCGCCCGGGTGGACGCGCGCGGCTGCCCCATGGACACCGACGGCGACGGCATCTTCGACGGGCTCGACCAGTGCGAGAACACGCCGAAGGGCGCGGTCGTGGACGCGCGCGGCTGTCCGGTGGACACGGACGGCGACGGCGTCGCCGACGGCATCGACCAGTGCCCCAATACGCCGGCCGGACTGCGTGTGGACACGAACGGCTGCCCGATCGAGGTGAGCGAGAAGGAGACGCAGCTCCTGGACACGGGCATGATCCGGCTCCAGAACATCAACTTCGACGTCAACAAGGCCACGATCAGGCCGGAGAGCCTCCCGGTGCTCGACGAGGTCGCCGCGATCCTGCTCCAGTACCCGAAGCTCACGCTCGAGATCGGCGGGCACACGGACAACACCGGCACGCGCGTGCGGAACGTGGCGCTCTCGGAGGCGCGCGCGAAGTCGGTGCTCAACTACCTGCTGCAGAAGTTCCCCACGCTCGACGGCGACAACTTCACCCACGTGGGCTACGGGCCCATGGTCCCGGTGGCGTCCAACGGCACGGCGCTCGGCCGGGCGAAGAACCGCCGCGTCGAGTTCCGGGTCACGAACGCCGAGGTGCTCAAGCTGGAGCGCGAGAAGCGGCGCTTCCTGAACAAGGGCGAGCCCATCCCGGGCGGGACGCCCCGCTAGCGGCCCGCTCACACGCGACGCCCCGGGATCCGCGTGGATCCCGGGGCGTCGTCGTGCGGGGCGGCTCCTCGGCCGCGCGCCGCGCTCACGTCCGCTGCTTCTTCTTCTCCGCCGCCGGGAACAGCACGTTGTTGAGGATGAGCCGGTAGCCGGGCGAGTGCGGGAACTGCTCGAGCTTCGTCTCCGGGTCGCCCACCATGTGCTGGTAGTCCTCGGGGTCGTGCCCGCCGAGCCAGGTGAACGTGCCTTGCCCGAACTGGCCGTGCAGGTACTTCACCTCGTCGGTGCCCTCGACTTCAGCCAGCACCAGCACGCCCGGCTTCAACTTCGTGCGCCGGAACCCGGTGCTCTGGCCGAGGAACTCGGCCACGCCGTTCACGTGATTCTGCACCAGCATCGTCGGCACGGGGTCGTTCTTGGCGCTGAAGTCGAACAGCGTGAACAACTGGTTCGGGCCGCGCTGCGCGGCCTCCTGCGTCATGTCGATGTCGGAGAAGCGGTAGAGGATCGGGTCCATCTCCAGGCGGAAATCGCGGAACGCGAGCGTGCGCGAGAAGTCGAGCCGGCGCTGCGCGCCGGGCGCGGGCGGGTCGCCGTCGTAGATGACGTCCACGATGTCCAGACCCTGCGCCGCGAGCGCGATGTCGTAGGTGTCGGTCGCGGAGCACATGCCGAACATGAAACCGCCGCGCCCCACGTAGTCCTTGATGGCCGCGGCCACCGCGCCCTTGAGCTGCGAGACCTTGGCGAAGCCGAGCCGCGCCGCCATGGCCCTCTGCACCCGCTCCTCCTCCTGGTACCAGGGGAACTGGTGGTAGCTCGCCCAGAACTTGCCGTGCTGGCCGGTGAAGTCCTCGTGGTGGAGGTGGAGCCAGTCGTACTTCACGAGCTCGCCCTTCAACACCTCCTCGTCCCAGACCTTCGTGTACGGGATGTCGGCGTAGCGGAGCGCCATGGACACGGCGTCGTCCCAGGGCGGGTTGTTGGGCGGGATGTAGACGGCCACGCGCGGCGCCTTCTCGAGGTTCACGGACTCCATGTTCTCGTCCGCGATCGTGGCGCGCAGCGTCGCCTCCGCGGCGCCGGAGAGGGGCTCGAGCGTGACGCCGCGGATGTTGGCCTCGCGCTGGACGGCCTCGGTCTCGGGCAGCAGGAACGAGCCGCCGCGGTAGTTGAGCAGCCACTCGCACTTCTCGCCGCGCTGGAGCACCCAGTAGGTGAGGCCGTAGGCCTTCAGGTGGTTGGCCTGCGCATCGTCCATGGGCACGAGCAGCCTGGCCTGCGCGATGCCCGGCGCCAGCAGCGCCGCGGCGAGCACGAGCGGCCACGCCTCGACCACCTCGGCGTAGGAGCGCGGCTCCTCCGGAGGCGGGGCCGCGCCAGTCGCCGCCTCGCCGGGTCCCTCCGCCGCGGTCGCGCCCGGGGCCCGTGGCGGCCACGGCGTCGCGGGGCCGCCGAAGCGGAACGTGCGCACGCGCTTCCGGCCCGGCAGGAGCAGCGCGAGCCCGAGCGTGACGAACGCGACCAGCGCCATCACCAACACGCCCGCGACCGCGAGCAGCCCGGCGAGCGGCGCCAGCAGCAGCGGCAGGCGCCGCGCCACCCGTCCCGGACCCGGGATCCGCCTCATCGCCCGCCTCCCCGCCCGCGCCTCACGAGCGCGCCCGCCGCAGGCGCTCGACCCGCCGGCGCACCTCGGCCGAGTTCCAGGCCCGCGGGTAGCGCGCCAGGCACTCCTCGTACTGGAGGAGCGCGTTCCGGTCGTCGCCGAGCGCTGCGTAGGCGTCGCCGGCGCGCTGGCGCGCGAGCGGCGCCAGCCGGTCGCCGGCGAGCGAGTCCGCGATCACGAGCAGCGGCACGAGCGCGCCACGCGCATCGCCCGATTCGAGCTTGAGCGCGGCCAGCTCGAGGCCGGCGTGCGCAGAGTACTCGCCGCGCGGTGCCTGCGCGCGCCACAGCGAGTCGGCGAGCTTGAGCGCGGTCGCGCGCGCGCCACGCCAGCGCTCGTGGGCGATCCGGCCGAGCAGCGCGCGGGCGCCGCCGCCGGGGCGCTCCTCCAGCAGGTAGAGCCGCTCGAGCGCGGCGGCGGCGTCCGGGTCCTCGGGGTGGGCGGCGACGCGGTCGAAGTTCGCGTGCGCCGAGTCCAGCTCGCCGGCGTAGAACTGCACCTCGGCCAGCGAGAAGCGCGCCGCGGGCCACTGGCGCGTGAGCGAATCGAGAAGCGCGAGCGCGCGCTGCAGATCGCCCTCGCGCGCGGTGCCGAGCGCCTGCTCGAGCGCGAGCTCCGGCATGCGGCGCTCGAGCCCGGGGTTCGCGGTCGCGAGCGCGCGCGCCTCGGCGAGCTGGCCGGCGCGGTGGAGCGTGCGCACCACGCCGAGCAGGAAGTCCGAGCCCCAGCGCTCGCCCGGCAGGTCGCGGAGCGCGCGCGCGAGCCGGCCGGCCCACTCGGCCTCGCGGCTCGAGGTGAGCGCCAGCGTCCACACACGCCGGCCCGCGACCAGCCGGTCGTCCGGCCGCCGCGCCGCGTCGCCAGCGAGGTCGGTGAGCACGGCGAGCGCGGCCGAGGTGTCCGCGGCGCGGCCGGTGCGGAGCGCCTCGTCGGCGAACATCCCCCGCAGACCGCCCCGCCCCGAGCGCTGCTCGGCGTCGGCGAGTACGCGCACGGCGTCGGCCGGGCGGCCGGCGAGCGCGTGCAGCCGCGCCAGGCCGACCCCCAGGTCGGAGCGCCACGGGCGCGGCCCGGCCGCGGCCTCGAGCAGGTCCGTGGCGAGCCGCAGGTCCACGGGCGCCAGGCGGAAGAACGTGGCCGAGGCCCACGCCCCGTCGGCCGGGCTCGCGACCCACGCCTGCACGGCCACGCGCAGCGCCTCGCGCGGGCGCGCGAGGCGCTCGAGCGCGGTGGCGAGCTCCGTGCCGAGCAGCGCCGAGTCGCGCTGCGCGCTGCGCTCGGGCACCGCGAGCCGCTCGAGCGCCCCCCAGTCCTCGCGCGCGAGGTGGCTGCGTCCGAGCTCGGTGACGAGCACCGGATGGTGCGGGACGAGCCGCAGCAGCACGAGCAGCGTGTCGCGCGCACGGTCCGGGAGCCCCGAGGAGCGCAGGTCGAGCGCACGCTGGAGCCGCTGCTCGACCCCCGGGGCGAGCGGCTCGGCCGCGCGCTGGCTGCGCACGGGCGAGGGCCGGGTCACCGACAGGATGAGCACGCGGTCGGTGAGCGGCGGGAACTGCCGCAGCGACGGCGGCTCGGCGCGCGGGGCCGGCGGCGGATCGGGCGCCGCGCCCGCGCCCGTCGCGAGGAGCGCGAGCGCGGCCCCCGCGACGGCGCCCGGGAGCCTCATCGCGCCGTCCCGCCGAGCGAGCGGAGGTAGGCCTCGATGAGCGGCCGGTAGCGCGACGGCACGCGGTCGGCCTCGGCCTTGAGCAGGTCCTGGCGCAGGCGGTCGTTCTCGCGGAAGAGCTCGCGCGGGAGCGCCCCCGGCGACGGGGTGGCCACGTCCTCGCCCCGGCGCGCCTCGCGCTCGGGGTCGAAGTCACGGCGGTGGAGCGAGCGCGACGCGTCCAGCAGGCGGGAGAGGATCTTGATCTGCTTCTGCTCCAGCTCGTCGCCCACCTCACCGCGGCGGATCGTCTCCTCGGCCTCCTGCATGTCGCGCTCGGCCTGGTCCAGGCGCCCGAGCAGGCTCTTCTTCTCCTCCTCGTTGCGGCGGACCTCGGACAGCATCTCGCGCACGCGCCGCTGCTCTTCGGCGAGCCTCCGCATCTCGGCCTCGTCCCCCTGGGTCATGCTCATCCGGCGCGAGAGCCGGCGCGCCATCTCGCGCGAGCGCTGGTTCAACTGCGACTGCCGCTCGCCCACCTCGCCCATGCGCTGCGAGCTCGAGCGGCCGCCGCTGCCCGCACCCGGCTGCTGGCACATGGCGTCCTCGGTCTCGCGCAGCGCCTTCACCGCCTCGTTGAGCGACGAGATCGCGCCGCGGCCGCTCCGCTCGCCGCGCTCGCGCCCGCCCTGGGTCATCTCGCGGCCCGACTGGGAGAGCCCCTGGATGGCGCGGCCGAGCGACGTGCTGACGCGGCTGGAGAGGAACGGCGTCTCGCGCGAGAGCGCCGCGAGCGAGTCCGCCACGCGCGCCACGCCCTCGGACAGGTCGGTCTGGGTCTCGGCTGCCTGCGGCGCGCCCCGGCGCGAGTCGAGGTTGTCCTGCGAGGCGCGCGCCAGCGCCACCAGGTCCTGCGACGCGCGTCGCACCGCGGCGAGGTTCTTCTGGTCTCGCTCCTGCTGTTCGCGCTGGGCACTCGCGCGCAGCGAGCGGGCGGCGCGCGAGAGGCTCTCGCTCGCCTTCTGGCCCGAGGACTGGGCGCCCTGCGAGTCGCCCTGCTCGCTCTGCTCGCTGGCGCGGTCCTGCTCGCCGGCCGCGTTCTCCTCGAGCTCCTCGGCCGACTGCTCGAGGCGCTCCTTCGCTTGGGCCTCCTCGCTCTGGCGGGCGGCATCCTTCGCGTCCTTCGACAGCTCGCGCGACTCCTCCGCCGCGCGCGACTGGCGCTCGGCCAGATCGGGGCGGGCCTGGTCGCGGGACTCGCGGGCCGCGTCCTTCCCGTTCGGGTCCTGCGAGGGGTCCTTCGCGTCCTTCCCCTCGGGCTCCCGGGGGTCGGAGCGCTCGTCCGGCGCGCGCGCATGCTCCTCGTTGAGCGCGTCCTGGCGCGCCTTCAACTCGTCCGCGCGCCGGGCCAGCGCGTCCATGCGCTCCTCGTCGCGGAGCTGCTTCAGGAGCTCCATGCTCCGCTCGAGCTGCTGCAGGAGGTCGCGGTTCTGGCGCTGGAGCGGCGGCAGCGATTCCTCCATCGCGCGCCGGTCCATGCGCTCGAGCGCCTCCTGCATGCGCTTCAGGGCGTCCTTGAACTCCTGCGACTGGATCTCCTTCAAGAGCTCGCTCATCTCCTTGAGCTTGCGCATGAGCTGCTCGTCGTAGGCCTGCCGCTCGGCCGCCTGGTCCACGCTCTCGCGCATCTGCCGGGCGGCGTCGTCGAGCTTCTCGGACACCGACTGCTGACGGTCGGCGGCGCGCTTCATCTCCTCGACGCGCTCGAACGACGGGTCCTGGCGGTTCGGCCCCTGCGGCTGGCGCTGGAGCTTGTCGAGCGACTTCTGCAGCTCGCGCGTCCGGTCGGCCGCCTTCTCGAGCGAGCGCGAGACCTGGTCCTGGCGCTGCTCGAGCCGGGCGTAGAGCTCGGAGAGTGTCGGGAACCGCACCCGGATCTCGCGGCTCACCGCCCGGCCGCGCGGCCCGGGCCGGGCGTTGTCGAGGGCCACGAACCGGATCACGCCGCTCTCGCCGGGCAGGAGCGCGAGCGGGGCGGCGTCCCAGCGGGCCGCGGCGCGCGCCTCGCGCGGCTCCTCGCCGAAGGCGGCGAGGCGGGCCTCGCTCCACGGGGCGGCCGCGTCCTTGCGCCATTCGAGCCGCAGCTCGCTCACCCCGAGGTCGTCCTGGACGAGCACGTCGTACGGGATGAGCTGGCCGGCCGGCAGGTCGAGATCGTCCGCGGGGAGCGCCACGGTGAGCACCGGCGGCGCGTCGGGGATGGCCTCGATCCGGTAGCGGAAGCGACCCTCGCCGGTCGGGCCGTGGGCGATGAGCTCCCAGTGCCCGTCGCGCTCCACCGGCAGCGAGCCGCGCCAGCGCCGCGGCGTGACCGCGCTCCAGGCGTTCGCGCCGGCCGGCCCGCCCCCGGCGGGCGTCCCCACCGCGGCCGAGACCGCCTCCAGGTCGCGGTCGAACGTCACCTCGACCGCGGCGCGCGAGCCGGCGAGCGCCGAGAGGTCGCCGCGGGTGCCGCTCAGGGCCTGCTGCGGGAGCCGGGCGTAGGCGGGCGCGGTGAGCGTCATCGCGAAGCTCACGGCGCGCGGCTCGCCCGCGAGCGCGATGCGGTAGGACGGGCTCGTGACCCCGGCCACGCGCACGGCGTAGTCGCGCGGCGCCGTCACCGGCGGCAGGTCGAAGCGCCAGCGCCGCTGGCCGTCGGCGCGCGTCTCGAGCACCGCGGCGGGCGCGGCCCCCGCGCCGAGGAGCCGGGGCGGGGCGTCGCTCCCCCCGACCCGCGCGCGCACCGCGAGCGAGGCCCCGGGGACGAGCGTCACGTCGCCGGGCTCGACCGCGAGCGTGACCGGCGGCGCCGCCGAGGCGGGCGACCAGAGCGTCCGCCAGGCCGCGAGCGTGGGCCCGGGGGCGAGTGTCGCGCTCGCCACGAGCGCGAGCACCGAGGCGGCGGCGGCCACGAGCGGCGCACGAGCTTCGAGCCGCGGCACGCTCCGCTCGAGCGGCGCGTCGGCGAGCCGACGGGCCGCGTGCTCGCGCACCGCGCCGGCCAGCTCGTCCGAGGTGTGCGCGCCCGGGCGTGATTCCAGATCCAGAGCGTTGCGAAGCCACGAGCGGAGCGACGCGAAGCGGCCCTCGAGCGCCTCGAGCCATGCGTCCCAGCGCGGCGCGTCGCGGAGCACCCCGCGCACCGCAACGGCCAGCGCCACGAGCGCCCCCAGGCCGAGCAGCGCCGCCCGCACCCAGGCGGTGCCCGGCGTGCGGGGCAGCGCGAGCCCCGCGGTGACGGCGGCCCCGAGGAGCACCACGGCCGCGGCGCTCGCCCGCAGCGCGTGCCGCCACACGATGGCGCGGCGCACGCGCGCGTGCAGGGCCCGGAGGCGGGCTCGGAGCGGGGTCGTCGGGCGGCTGGTCATGGTGTCGGGATCGGCCCGGCCGAGTCAGTTCGTGAGCGCCAGGTGCACGATGTTCAGTGCCATGCGGAGCGCGGCCTCACGCTTCTCCGGAGGATCGTGATGCACCTCCTCGTCCTCGAGTCCGTCCCCGAGGTCGGTGTCGAAAGAGAAGAATACACAGAGCCTTCCGTCGCGGACAATGCCGAACGCCCGCGCCGGCCCGCCGCTGTGCTCGTGGATCTTGGGCAGCCCGGAGGGGAACTCGTAGGGGTGGCGGAAGACCGGGTGATCGTAGGGGAGTTCCACCCACGCCGCGTCCGGGAACACGCGGCCCATCTCGCGCCGGAACGGGTCGGCGATGCCGTAGTCGTCATCCACCCACAGGAAGCCGCCCGAGTCGAGCCAGCGGCGCAGGTTGGCGACCTCGGCGTCGCTGAACTTGATGTTGCCGTGGCCGGCGGCGAAGACGAACGGATACTGGAAGAGCGCCGCGGAGCCGGGCTCGACCACCGCTGCGTCGTCGCCGGCCACCGGGATGCTGGTGCGCCGGCGGAGCGCCGCGAGCAGGTTCCGGAGCGAGCTCTGGTTGCCGTACCAGTCCCCGCCGCCCCCGTACTTGAGCCGGGCGATCCCGAACGCTCGCGCCCCGGGCGGCGTCGGCGCCGCGGCGGCGGTCCAGGCGGCGAGCGGGGCGCCGGCGATGAGCGCGACCGCGGTCGCGAGCGCGAGCCGGCCGGGGCGGGACGCGGGCGGGCTCGGGTGCGCGCGCGGGGCGCGGGCGATGAGCATCGCGCCGATTGGAGCACGCCCCTGCCGGGTGGGTGTCAGGCCATTGACCGGCGCCGGGGGGGCCGCGACGAGCGGACCGGAGCCCCTGGCGCGGGCTCGGGCCCGCGCCAGGGGACCGGCGTCAGCGGCCGGCGGGGGCCGCGGTGCGGGCGGCCGCGGGAGCGGCGCCGCCCGCGAGTCCCGAGCGGACCGAGGTGATGGCCCGCCGGACCGCCTCCGGCGAGAAGCGCGCCGAGCGGCCGACCAGCGAGAGCGCGCGCACACGCTTCAGGCTCGAGCCCGCGGGCGACGCCGCGGCCGGGCCGGCGAGGCTCGTGATCGCCGGCTCGGGGGCGCCGAAGCCCGCCAGGTAGGCGAGCACCTGGTTGCTCGGGAGCACGTCCGGCACCGGGCTCGGCGAGATCGGGTTCGGGTAGGGGTCGAGCACCTCGACCGCCCCACCCAGGGGCTCGAACGTGGTCAGGTTCCGGTCGGCGTCGCGGTTGCGCGTCCGCAGGTAGTCGTTCACCCGGTTCACCATGCGGCCGTCGGCGTCGAAGGCGCTGACCCGGATGTAGAACGACAGCGGCCAGACCCGCGACGAGATCGTCACCTCGACGCCGGCCGCGCCCACGCCGGGCGGGACCACGGCGAACTCGCTCGAGAGCGGCCGGGTGCCGGGCTGGAGCGGCGAGGGGATCGCGCGCGCGCGGCGCTCCGCCGAGAACGAGGAGCCGTTGCCGAGCACGGGGCCGGCGTCGTTCACCTCGACCAGGTAGAACGCGGCGCGCGAGTCCTCGCTGTAGCGGATCTTGAGCACCGAGTCGCCGGCGAAGAGCTTGGGCACGACGAGGAAGTCGAGCGACTCGTCGATCGTGCCCGAGACCCGGATCGGGTTCGAGACCGGCGAGACGGGGCTCACGACGCCGTCCACCACGCCCCGGCCCATGTAGGTGGCGGGCGGGGCCGGCGTGCGGTCCACGAACTCGTAGAGGTCCAGGCCGGAGCCGATGAAGCGCAGCGACGGCGGCAGCAGGAAGTCGAACAGCGGCTGCACGTTGCCGTCCGCCCCGACCCGGAACACCTGCATCTCGTTCGCCGGGGAGGCGTCGATCGTGGCCGAGCGCACCACGCCGGGACCGATCCAGAAGTCGCGGTTGAGCTGCGCGAGCACGTCGTCGGCGGGGTTGTCGGGGGTGCCGGGGTCGGCCACGGTGAACGAGATCGAGGCCTGCTCGGTCCAGCCCATCATGAGCATCTGGCCGTCCTGCCGGCCCTCGGGCGCGGTCCGGGAGTTGGGCGCGGTCACCTTCTTGGAACAGCCGGCGAGCAGGGCCAGCGCCAGGGCGAGGCCGCAGCCGGTGCGAACGAGCGCCGGGTCGAGCGCGCGCATCGTGTTCCTCCTCTGCGAGATCACTCGGCGGCGACGCCCTTGCGTCGGTCGAGCGCGAGCCAGATGTCGAGCGCGATGGCGCTCGCCACGTACACGGACGAGTAGGTGCCGAACACCACGCCCACGATCATGGCGAACGAGAAGTCCCGCAGCACGTCGCCGCCCCACACGAACAGCGCGAGGGAGGCGAGGAACACGGTGAACGCCGTGATCACCGTGCGGGACAGGGTCTCGTTGACGGCGATGTCCATGACGCGCGAGTGCTTTTCCTTGCGCAGGGCCTTCGACCGTTCCCGGATGCGGTCGAACACCACGATGGTGTCGTTGATGGAGTAACCGGCGATCGTGAGCAGTGCGGCGATCACGGTGAGCGAGACCTCGCGGCCGGTGGCCATGAGCGCCCCGAGCGTCACGAGCACGTCGTGGAACAACGCCGCCACGCCGCCGAGCGCGAACTTGAATTCGTAGCGGATGCCCACGTAGATGAGGATGGCACCGAGGCTCGCGAGCACCGCCCAGGTGGCCTTCTCGCGCAGATCGCGCCCCACCTTCGGGCCCACGGTCTCGTTGCGTCGCAGCTCCACCGTCACGCCGGGCAGGTGCTTCGCCACAGCCACCTGGACCACGTCCACCGGGTCGCCCTCGGTGCGGAAGCGCAGCAGGTACTCGTCCAGGCTCTCGCCCGTCATCTGCTGCAGCTCGGCCTCGACGCCCTCGGCGGCGAGCGCGTGGCGCAGGCGGTCGGCCGGCACCACCTGGCTCGTGCGCACCTGGAGCAACGTGCCGCCGGTGAAGTCCACGCTGTAGCGCGGCCCCTTGGTGAAGAACCAGCCGAGCGTCGCCGCCACGAGCAGGCCCGAGGCGATGTAGGCGAAGCGCCGGAACTTCATGAACGGGATGTCGGTCCCGATCAGGAGCTGGAACATGCGATCGTCCTCGCGGTCAGATGCTCAAACGCTCGACCTTGCCGCGGCCGAGCCACCAATCGTAGATCATCCGCGTGAACAGCACGGCCGTGAACAGGTTCGCGAGCAGGCCGATGCTCAACGTCACGGCGAAGCCCTTGATGGGGCCGGTGCCGAACTGGAACAGGAACAGCGCGGAGATCAGCGTGGTCGAGTGCGCGTCGAAGATGGTGCGGAACGCGCGGTCGTAGCCCAGGCGCACGGATTCGTGGATGCTGCGGCCGCTGCGGAGCTCCTCGCGGATGCGTTCGAAGATGAGCACGTTCGTGTCCACCGCCATGCCCACCGTGAGCACGATGCCGGCGATGCCGGGCAGCGTGAGCGTGGCGCCGAAGTACGCCATCGCCGCGGTCAGGTAGAGCAGGTTCAGCATCAGCGCGCCGATCGCGACCAGCCCGGAGAGCTGGTAGTAGATGGCCATGAACGCCACGACCATGAGCGTGCCGATCAGGCCGGCGGTGAGGCCGCTCTGGATCGAGTCGGAGCCGAGCGACGGGCCGACCGTACGCTCTTCGATGGGCACCACTGGTGCCGGCAGCGCGCCGGCGCGCAGCACGATGGCCAGGTCGCGCGCCGAGTTGACGTCGATGTTGCCGCCGGTGATCGAGGCGTCCCCGGACGGGATGCGGTCGCGGATGAACGGCGCCGACTGGACGACGTCGTCGAGCACGATCGCGAGCTGGCGGCCGACGTTGGCGCCGGTGACGCGGGCGAAATCGGCGCGGCCGCGCGGCGTCATCTTCATGCTCACGCCCCAGGCGCCCGGGTTCGTCTGGTCGAGCCCCACCTGTGCCTCGGCGCTCGCCACCGAGCCGCCGGTGAGCTCGGGCGTGCGCTTGAGCACGTGGAGCGACCGCCCGGTCATCCCGGAGCGGGCCTCGTTCGCGTCGCCCCACAGGAGCTGCGTGTCGGCCGGGATGATGGAGTCGAGCCCGGGGGTGGCGAGGAGCTGCTGCGCTGACGGCAGGTCCTGCTCGCGGATGAAGCCCTGATCGAGCATGAGTCCGGTGAGCGGCGTGCGCGCGAGCGCCGTGTCCGCGCCCGGGGTCACGCCGCGCGAGGCGAGCCAGCTGTCCAGGCGCTGGAACAGCAGCCGCTGCTCCTCCTCCGAGCGCACGAGCTTGAAATCCAGCCGCGCGGTCTTGCCGATGAGCTCGATGGCGCGTACCCGGTCGGTGAGGCCGGGGAGCTGGACGGCGATCCGGTCCTCGCCCTCGATCTGGATGAGCGGCTCGGCCACGCCGAACTGGTCGATGCGGTTGTTGATGATCTCGCGCGCGCGCTCGACAGCGTCCTTCGCCTCGGCCGCCGAGAGCCGCGACTTGTCCACCTCGAGCAGGAGCTGGAGTCCGCCCTGGAGGTCGAGCCCGAGCTTGATCGCCTTCTTGCGCAGCTCGGCGAGCTTCGCCGGCTCCATCGCCTGCCGCTGCGCCGGCGACCTCGAGTAGTAGGTGTACGACGGCCACAGGATCCACAGCGACACCAGGGTCACGAGCACCACACCGATCAGCTTGCCCTGGTCCGAGCGGGTCATGCGACTCCCCCATACGGTCAACCGCCGGGAAGGCGGAAGGCCCCCCCGGCGCGGTGTCTTGGAAAATGAGGGCGGGAGTCTACGGGTGCTGCTCGGGAAGTGTCAACGAACGCGCTGGAACCGGCTTCGCGGCCGCGCCGGGCGGGACAGGGGGCCGGTCGGCGGCCGGCCCCGCGGGTCGTTGCGGGTCGGGAACATCGTCAGGTGGGTCGGGGTGGGGAGGTGCTGGCGGGAGGTGCGTGTGGTGGGTTCCCGGCCGGCGAGGCCGCGGCTGGACCACCGGCAACGAGCATGCCCGGCGCGAGCGTCGAGCCCTCCTGCGGACTTGCGCGCGCGCCGGCGTCGCGTGCGAGGCGCCCGCGACGACGGCCCGACACCGGGCGCGTCGCGGCGCTGCCGTCCCGGGCGCGCAGCGCGCCGCCGAGGGTCGCATCAGGGTTTGACACCCGCTCCGAGCGCCACCTAATGTGCCGCGCCTACCCGCACCGGGGCCCACCTATCTTCCGCTCTTCGAGGAGCTTCCCAAGCATGCACAAGCGCCTTCGCATGGCGAGCGCGCTCGCCCTCGCGTTGCTCGCCGTGCCCTCCGCCGCCCTGGCCCAGCAGGCGGACTCCATCGCCACCCGGGGGCCGCTCCCGGGCCGGGGCGGGATCGGCGGGCAGATCGGCACGTCGTACATCGTGGCGGACGGCGACTACGCCGAGGGCGTCCAGCCGAGACTCTCCTTCGTGGGCCACTTCCGCTACGTCATCGGCCGCAACTGGGGCTGGCAGGTGAGCCCGTACTTCACCTGGAACGGATACGTCTCGCATGCCGACGCGCCGTTCGTGGACGTGAACTTCCCCGCCGAGGGCCGCTCGAAGCAGTTCTACCTGACCCAGGTGCTCGGCGCCTCGGGCCAGCTCCAGTGGTTCAGCGGCACCGCGCGCACGCGCTGGCACGTGGGGCTCGGGCCCGCGTTCTACCGGGTCGTGATCCAGAACCACCGCAAGGTGGTGGAGGACCCGGTGAGCCGCGAGCTGCACCAGGGGCTGCACATGGGCGCGACCGCCGAGGTCGGTTACGAGCGCTTCCTCAAGGCGCTGCCGAACACGTCGATCGAGGCCACGGTGGCCGGGCAGGCCGCGTTCGCGAAGAGCGACAACCGCTGGCGCGCCGGCTGGAACGGGAACCCGACGCTGGTCGAGGTGCGCCTCGGCGCGCACTACTACTACGAGTTCCGCAAGCCGAAGCCCAGGAGCACGAAGCCGGGGCTCGGCCGGTGAGTCCCGGGGCCGCAGCCGCGCCCGCGCCCGCCCGCGACGGGCGCTCGGGCGGGCGCGCGGCGGCCCCGGAGGATCCAGGAGGCGCCGGGTGAGCGACCGGGTGGCCTGGGGCGAGAAGGTCGGACCGGAGGCGCTGACCTTCGACGACGTCCTGCTCGTGCCCCGCTTCGCCGCCCTCCACCCGCGCGCCGTGGACACGCGCTCGCGCTTCACGCGCGGCATCAGCGTGAACGTGCCCATCGTGAGCGCCGCCATGGACACGGTGACCGAGGCGGCCATGGCCATCGCGCTCGCGCGCCTGGGCGGCCTCGGCGTCATCCACAAGAACATGTCGGTGGAGGACCAGGCCGCGCAGGTGGACCGCGTCAAGCGGAGCGAGAGCGGCATGATCACCGACCCCGTCACGCTCCCGCCCACCGCCACGCTCGCCGAGGCGCACGCCATCATGGCGCGCTTCCACATCTCGGGCGTCCCGATCACCGAGGGCGGGAAGCTCGTGGGCATCCTCACGAACCGCGACCTGCGCTTCGAGGACGACCACACGCTGCGGGTCTCCGAGGTGATGACGCGCGCGAAGCTCGTCACCGCGCCGGTCGGGACCACGCTCGAATCGGCGCGCGCCATCCTCGCCAAGCACCGGATCGAGAAGCTGCCGGTGGTGGACGAGTTGATGATGCTCAGGGGCCTGATCACCGTGAAGGACATCGAGAAGCGCATCAAGCACCCGCACGCCTGCAAGGACTCGCTCGGGAGGTTGCGCGTGGCGGCCGCGGTGGGCGCGGCGGGCGACTACCTGGAGCGCGCGCAGGCGCTGGTGCGCGCCGGCGTGGACGCGCTCGTGGTGGACAGCGCGCACGGCCACTCGGCCGCGGTGCTCGAGGCGACGCGGAGGTTGAAGGCCGCGCTCCCCGACGCCCAGCTCGTGGCGGGGAATGTCGGCACCGGTGAAGGGGCGAAGGCCGTGGCCGACGCCGGCGCCGACGGCGTGAAGGTGGGCATGGGCCCGGGCGCCATCTGCACCACCCGCGTCGTCACAGGAGCCGGCATGGCGCAGGTGACGGCCGTCCTCGAGGCCGCGAAGGCGCTCGAGGGCACCGACGTGCCGCTCGTCGCCGACGGCGGCATCAAGTACTCGGGCGACCTGGTCAAGGCTCTCGCCGCGGGCGGCCACACGGTGATGCTCGGCGGCATGCTCGCCGGCACCGAGGAGAGCCCCGGCGAGGTCGTCCTCTACGAGGGCCGCCAGTACAAGGTCTATCGCGGCATGGGCTCGCTCTCCGCCATGGCCGACGCGCGCGGGAGCCGCGAGCGCTACTTCCAGGACACCACGGACGAGCTCTCCAAGCTCGTGCCCGAAGGCATCGAGGGGCGGGTGCCGCTCAAAGGTCCGCTCGCCGCAACGGTCTACCAGTTGGTCGGCGGTCTGCGGGCCGGGATGGGGTATTGTGGCGCCGCGACCATCGAGGAGCTCCGCACGAGGACGCGTTTCGTGCGCCTGAGCGGTGCGGGCCTGCGCGAGAGCCACCCGCACGACGTGAAGATCACGAAGGAGGCCCCGAACTACGAGGTGCGCTGAGCGAGGTGCCGCGCGGCTGAAGCGCGGTTCGCGACGCTCGGCGAGGCACGACCCGGCATCTGCTCGAACCCGGCCTTCGGCCGGCTGCCCAGCACCTTCCCGAGAGGAGGCGACCATGCGGCCCACCGGATCCCGTCCAGGAGTCTCCGTGATGCGGATGATGATCGAGCAGACGGCGAGGCGACGCATGGGCGCCGCAGCGATCCCGGGTGGCGAGGGCCCCGGGCCGGGCGAGGACGCGGAACGCCGCTTCGGCAGGGAGTTCTTCGAGGCGCTGCGCGACCGTCTCGTCCCGCGAATGGCGGCCGTCACCGAGACCCCGGAGGGCTGGCTCCGCTACCTGGGCTCGCCGGCCTTGAGCCTGTGGGCGCTCGGCTCCGAGCAGCACCTGGTGCTGGCCCACGAGCACGCCGACACGCCGGAACAGATCGTCGAGCGCGCCCGGCGCTGGCTCGCCTGCCTGCGCACGCGCACCGCGCCCGGGCTTGCGAGCCCGCACTGGGGCCATCCGGTCTACGGCGCCCGGCTCGACCCGCTCTCGGGCGAGTTGGACGTGGTCTGGGCGGTGCCGGGCGAGTGGTGCGAGGCGGTGTTGGCCGGCCGTCTCCCCGAGCGCGAGTGGGACGCGCCGCGGAGCTGGGCTCGGCCTGCGGAGCTGCTACCCGCCTGACGCGGCGCGCCCGCTTGCGCGGTCATGCCGCGGGCAGGCGGCGCCGACCGGAGATGATCCCCGCCAGCTCGGCGCGCGTGGTGCCCAGCCAGAACAGGCTCGTGACGAGGAGGTCGAGCGACACGCTCGAATCGCCTGACTCCATCTTCGCGACACGGGACTGGCTCGACCCGAGGACCTTCGCCAGCCTGGTCTGAGTCATTCGCTTCCGGAGTCGCCGCTTCCGGATCGCGTCGGAGAGCCTCAGGCGGAGCTCGAGATAGGCCTCTTCCGCCGGCGAGAGGCCGAGGAACTCCCCGGCGGTCCCCACCTTCCAGCCCTTCGCTTCGAGCCTTCGGCGCTTGGTCTCACGCATCGTCATACTCCCGCAGACGTCGCCGGCAGGTTTCGAGCACTGACCTCGGTGTGGCGGGCGACTTCTTGAAGAATACCTCGACGATCACGATGGCGTCCGGGTCCGTTCGGTAGATGACACGCCACGTGACCACTTCGTCCACGATGCGCAACTCGTGGCACCGCCTGCCGATGACCGGCATCGGGCGCGAGGCCGGCAGGCCGAACCTGTCGCCGCGTTGGAGTCGGCGAAGCTGGAAGCCGGCCTCGCGTCGGCCTTGCATGGTGAACGGCGGGCTGAGGACTCGACCAGCGAGCCAGACCAGCGGCCGGTCCGCGGGGCTCATCGAAGGAGAGTGTATGTCAGGATTGACATAGCCTCAAGGCTGCCCAGGGGGCGAGGAGGCTGTGCGGTCCCGCCGGGGCTGACCTGGCCGAGTGCGCCCCGCGGGCTCCGCCGCGCTCCGGCAAGACGCGGGCCACCGGAGCCTCGGGTCCGGACGCTCCGACCCTCCGCCCGACGCCCATCGCCTGTCCACGCTCCCGGCCCTGCCTCGGGAGCCCGCACCGGGGCCACCCGGTCTGCGGCGCCCGGCTCGAGCCGCTCTCGGGCGAGCTGGACATAGTGTGGGCCGTGTCCGGCGACTGGTGCGAGGCGGTGCTCTCCGGCCGTCTCCCCGAACGCGAGTGGGACGCGCCGCGGAGCTGGCGCGCGGCGGCGGACCTGCTGCCGGCGTAGGTTGCTCCGGCGGGCGATTCGCCGCCCCGCGGTGGAGGCGCAATGAGGTAGTCGAGTAATCATCCGACGGTGGCGCCCGGGCACCGCTACGACTACCGGATCCGGATCGCCTTCGGGACCGGATCCTGGGCCTCCGTACCGATCACCCTCCTGGTGCCTCTGAGCGGGCGCCTCGCGCTCCTGGCACCGAGTCCCAATCCGGCGGTGGGGGTAATGCGCGTCGCGTTCCACCTGCCGGCACCGGGCCCCGCGCGAGTGGAGGCGTACGACGCGAGTGGTCGGCTCCGCGCCTCGCGCGAGGTCGGCGCGCTGGGCCCGGGAACGCACACGATCGAGCTCGGTGGTGACGGGGCGCTCCACCCAGGGGTGTACTGGATCCGCCTTCAGCGCGGGGGAGAGACCCGCTCGGCGCGCATCGTCCTGATGCGGTGATCGCGAGCTCGCCTTCCCGTCCGAGCCCCGCTCATGGCGGCTCGCGCTCGCGGCCCCCCCAAAGCGACGAGCCCCGGATCTCGTCCGGGGCCCGCGCGAATCGCCCGCGACTGGACGGTCGGTGGCGAAATCGGGTCGCTACACCGGGCCGGACCCGGACCCGCACCCGTTTCGGAAGGATGCCCGCGCGCGGGTGCCCCCGCGCCGCGTGCGCTTGTTCATGAACGCGGCAGCTCGAACTTGAACGACGGGTTTATGGCGCGGATCTCGCCGACCACGCGCTCCAGGCTCTCCTCGGTCTCCGAGTCGCGCCGCTCGCGCCAGGCGCTGTAGAGCTCGAGCAGCTCGTCCTGCTTCACGCGCAGCAGCTCCTGCTGGGCGTGCTCGTCCACCGAGCGCTCCAGGTGGTAGACCTCGCCCTGCGACAGCCGCTTCATCAGGTCCAGGTACTCGCCGCGCATGTGGGACAGGATGCGCAGGTACTTCTCGAAGCCGTTCGAGAGCTTCTCCAGCACGTCCGACACGCCCGCGTTCTTCCGGTGCATCTGCTGCGAGTACGTGTAGGCGAAGTGGTAGTAGGTCTTGCCCCGGCCGATGTAGGCCTCCTCGCTGGGCTGGACCCGGACGCGCGAGGCGTTCGCCATGGCCGGGTTGTCGAAGATCCCGATCGAGACCAGCAGGAAGTCGGCGTTGGTCTTGTAGATCTGGTACTTGAGCCGGGCGTCCGTGGCCGATGTGAGCCGGCGCAGCACGTCGGTGTCGTACTTGGACAGGAACTTGCGCGACTGCTCCACGTACTCGGGGTTGATGAACGAGTGGAGCAGGTGGGCCAGGTAGACGTTGACGTCCTCGTCGTAGCAGTCGGCGTTCGAGACCAGCCCCGTCTCCATGCGGCTGTACAGGAGACAGTTGATCATGAAGTAGTAGGTGGGCTGCAGGTCCCGGCTGCTGTCCTTGAGGTCCACGTAGTGACGCGGGTTCATGGCTCGCCTCGGCGGCTCCCGGCCTCGTCCCGCGGCGCGCCCGGCGCCGTGGTGGTTCACGACTGGTGACAGAGCATCGGTTGTGCCATCGCGTTCCTACACTCTCGAAGTGAGGAACGCCCGCGAACGCGACGGCGTTCCCGCTTTGTTCGATGGCGATGAACCCGCGCGATGACCGTGACTTCCGGGGGCTTGCGCCCGCGTTCGGGGCACTTGACCCGCCCGCGACATCCGCGCAGCCGATGTCCCGCGGCGATGCGCGCTTCCGGTCACTGACCGGCTCCGGAAGTCCGGGTATGAAACTCCCCTTACGAAATTCGAAAGCCGCTTGCCATCGGGGCGCTCCTACCCGCTGCCGCGCATGCAGATGAGGGCCCGTTCGCGCGCTCCCGGCCGAACCCGGCGCCCGATCCGGGATCCGACGCCCGTCCCGCGCCAGTCGGCCTGTCGGCGGGGCCGGGGCCCGGTCGCGGTCGCGCGGTTTGGGGGCACGCCGCTTGCGTGATGCAATAGTGGAGTCTCCCTTCCGGGCCATCACACCCCGCCTTCCATGTCCCACGCCCCCGATCCTGCTCCTTCCTCGAGCCAGCGTCCGCGCATCGGCCCCGGCCTGCGGCTGCGGCTGTGGCTCGCCTGCCTCTCGGGTGGCCTCGTCGCCGCGGCCGGCACGTTGTGGCTGCTCGCCACGCCGGGCCTCTCGCCCTCCGACCCGGCCGCCTACGGCTGGCTCGCAGGTGTCGCGTGCGCCGCGCTCGTGGTGGGCCTCTCGCTCGGGCTGTGGATCGACCACCACGTCGTGGGCCAGTTGAACGGCCTGCTGCTCGGCTTGCGCTCGGGCCGCGTGGCCGAGCTGCGCGGCCTGCCCGCGGGCGCCGGCTGGGGCGAGCTCTCCGAGCTGGGCGACGCGGTGCAGGAGACGCTCGAGCGCCGCCGCCAGGAGTCGCGCGCGCTGCTCCAGATCGAGCGCATCCGCGAGCAACTCGAGTCGCTCAAGGGGAGCATCGGGCGCTGGCAGCAGACCGAGCGCTGGGAGCGTCCGGCCATGCCCGACAGCGACGTGGGTGAGGTGGCTGAGGTCCTGAGTCACGCGCTCCAGCGCCGCGCCGGCGTGGACGAGCAGAACCGCGACGCCGCGCGCCAGGTGGCGAGCGAGCTGGCCGCGGTGGTGGCCGACGCGCAGGAGGCCGCCTCGCAAGCCGAACGCGGCTTCGTGGAGGGCACCTCGCTCCAGACCTCGGTGCGCGAGATCCACCGGCTCGCGAGCGAGCTGTCGGCGGCGCTCGCACGCGCGGTGGTCGAGCCCGCCCCAGGAGCGGTGCCCGCGGCCGAGCGCGCCCGGCTCGCGCTCGAGGAGTTGGTCGAGGCCTCCTCCGGGAGCGTCGCCTCGCTCGGGCACGGCCTCCTGCGCGTCCAGGACATCTCCGACCAGGTCCAGCGCATCGCCAACCGGGCCACGCTCATCGCCATCCAGGCGCTGTCCGGGACCGGCGAGCCGGCGGCGTTCGCAGAGGAGCTCAAGAAGCTCGCGCTCGACGTGCGGGAGGCCACCGACCGCACGCAGCGCTTCGCGCGTGAGATCGACGCGGCGGTGAGCGACGCCGACGCCCGCATGCGCTCGGCGCGCGAGCACGCGCTCGCGCGCATGGACGTGCCCGAGCCGGCCCCGGTGACCCCGCCCGCGACGCCGCCCGGCGAGGCGCGGCGGCTGGTCGAGCGCGTGCTCGAGATGGTGCAGGACGCGATGCGCAAGGGCGAGCGCGTCTCGACCGCGAGCGAGCGCGCCTCGAGCACCGCGGAGCGCTTGGCGCGCCGGCTCGAGATCACCGTCTCGGACGCCGAGGCGCTCACGATCCGGCTCGCGCCGGTGGGCGAGCCGCTCACCGAGCCGCCCGCGTCCGAGGAAGCGCCCGGCCTGCGGCTCGTGGACCCCGAGCGCGCCGCCGAGGAGGACCGCGGCGAGGAGCCCGGCCACGGCCGGAGCGAGGAGCGGCCGTGATCGCGCGCGACGGCAGGGCGGACGGCGGCGCGCGCGAGATCGCGGGCGGGCTCGCCGGCGCGGTGCGCGCCGCGCTCGCCGCGCGCGGCGCGACCCCGGCCGAGGCGCGCGAGGTGGCCTGGCACGCGGCGCAGGACATCGCCGAGCTGCTCGAGCTGCCCGGGCTCGCAGCGCTGCTCGCCGCCTGCGCCGCGCACGCGGGCGACCCGCCGCTCGCCGTGGCCAACGTGATGCAGCGCCTGGCCCGGCTCGCGGACCAGGCCGAGGCGCGCGGCTCGATCGCGCCCTTCACCGAGGCCGACCACGAGCTGGCCTCGCTCGCAGGCGCGCTGGTCGCGCAGGACTGGGGGAGCGACGCCTCGCCCGCGGCCGCCGAGCCGGCCGGCCTCGCGGTGGTCCCGGTCGAGTCGCTCGCCGAGCTCGTCTCGGACCTCGAGCTGGACCGGCCCGAGGCGTTGGCAACGGTGCAGGTCACGATGCCGGTCGCCGCCGCGCTCCGCGCGGCTCTCGACTGGATGGGCGCCGAGTTGGGCGGGCCGGTGCGCGTGCTGGTGCACGAGGCCGCGCTCCAGCTCTCGGTGCGCGCGGCGCACGAGCCGGGGCTCCGGCCCGCGGGCGCGGTGCTGGCCTCGGCCGGCGGCTCACTGCTGGCCGAGCCCGACGGCCGCTGGTCGCTGCGCGTGCCGCTTCACCGCGAGCATCCCGCGTTCCTGCTCGCCCGCCAGGGCGGGCTCGCGCTCGCGCTGCCGTGGCACTCGGTGGCGAAGCTGCGCATCGCGGACGACGTGGCCCGCATGAGCATGACCGAGCCCTCGCTCGCGCCCTGGTCGCCGCTCGAGCGGCCCGAGGGCGAGCGCCCGACCGCGCTCCTCGCGTGGGGGCTCGTGCGGGCGTGGCTCCACCTGGACCACATCGTCTGGCGCGTGTTCGCGCGGCCCGAGCCCTCCGAGACCTCTGACGCCGTGCCCGGCGGCCGGCTGGTGGTGCGCTCGCAGGAAGGCGACGCCCACGAGGTCGTGGACGTGGCGCTGGCGCTCGAGGGCGTGCCGCCGCTCGACACGCCGCCGCCGCAACCGCGTGCGGGCCGCTCGCCCGGGGCGCCTTCCGCGCCGGCGTCGTCCCGCCCCGCGCCGGAGGCCGCGCCGCGGCCGGTGGGCGTGATCAGCGGCCGGCCCGGGCCGGCGCCCGAGGCCGCTCGCCCGGCTCCGGAACCGGCGCCGCGCGTGCTGGGGCCCGAGCACGTGCAGCCGCTCATGCGTTCCACCGCCGCGTCGGCTCCGGCGCCCGGCGTCTCCGCGCCCACCGCCAGCGCCGCCCCCGATGCCCCGGTCAAGGACGAGGCCGCCGGCCGGCGCGCGCTCATCGTGGACGACTCGCTGGTCGCGCGCATCGCGCTCGGCCGCGTGCTCGAGCGCGAGGGCTGGGTGGTGGAGTGGGTCGAGCGCGCCGCCGAGATGTGGAAGGCGCTCTCCGAGGCGCACTGGGACGTGGTGTTCGTGGACGTCTCGCTGCCCGATGCGAGCGGACGCGCGCATCTGCAGGCGCTCGCCGGAGAGCGGCCGGGCCCTGGCCCTGCCCCCACGCTGGTCGCGCTCACCCGCGACGCCGAGGAGGAGCAGCTCGCGCTCGCGAGCGGCATCGAGCGCGCGCTGCGCAAGCCGTTCGCACCGGGAGTGCTCGACCGCATGGCGCGCGCGCTGTCCGCGCCGCGTGGCCGCGCATGATCCCGCGCCTGCCCGGCACGCCGCGCGACCAGCCCGCGCCGCTCGCGCTCGTGGTCGAGGACGACCCCGGCGTGCTGGAAGCGCTCAAGCGCACGCTCGAGTCGGGCCACTTCCGCGTGGTCGCGGTGGCCGACGGCGAGGACGCGCTGCGGCGCGCTCGCGCCGAGGCCCCCGAGCTGGTGATCGCCGGCTGGCGGCTCCCCAAGCGCACCGGGCTCGAGCTCTGTGACGCGCTCCGGCGCGAGTCGGAGGGTGGCGAGGTGCCGATCGTGCTGCTCGCGCCCGGCGACGACCCCGAGCTGCGCGTGGAAGGACTCGCGCACGGCGCCGACGAAGTGGTGGCGAAGCCCTGCCCGCCGCGCGAGCTGATCGCCCGTGCGCAGCGCCTGGTGATGCGCGCGCGCCAGTTGGCGCGGCACCGCCGCCGCGCGCACGAGCTGGAGCGCGACCTGCACAAGACTCTCGAGGACGTGCGCCGCGCGCGCGAGGAGGCCGCCGAGGAGCGCGGGCTTCGCGCGCTCGCCGCGGTCATGAACGTCGAGGTGGCGCGCACGCTCGACCCGGACGTGCTGGACGCCCGGCTCCTGCGCGAGGCATGCCGCCAGACCGGGGTCCAGAGCGCCGCACTCCTCGAGCCCGACGAGACCGGCGTCTGGCGCGTGGGCTACGAGCGGGGCGAGCTGCCAGAGCGCTGGGCCGGCTTCACGCTGCCCGCGCCGGAGGTGTGCATCGAGTGGCTCCAGACGTTCGGCCGCCCGCTCCGCCGCGAGGACCTGGAGCGGGTCTCGCGCCCGGCCGAGGCGATGGCGCCGCTCGCGGCGCGCGGCGTGGCGGTGCTCGCGCTGCTCGCCGGCGCGGACGGCGTGCCCGAGGCCGTGTTCGCGTGCGAGGACCGCGAGGACGGCCGGCCGCTCCGCGACACCGAGCTGGACCGCCTGGCCGTGCTCTGCGAGGCGGCCTCGGCGGCGCGCACCGCGGCGCGGCGGTTCCGCGTGCAGCAGGACCACGCGCTCGAGCTGCTCGCCGACCCCGCCGGCGCGGGCCCCGAGCGCGAGGCCGCCGTGCGCGAGGCGCGCGAGCGGCTCCTGCCGCTCGCCGCGGCCATGGGCGTGGGCCCCGCCGAGCGCGGCACGCTGGCGCTGGCGCTGGGCCTCGGGCCCCGCGTCTGGGACGCGCCCGCGCGCGCCGCGCTCGCGCGGCTCGCGGCGGGCGACCCGACGCGCCGGCTCGCCCGGCTCGGCGAGCTGCTGGACGACGCCGTGGCCTGCGAGCGCGGCGAGCCCGGCGCGGCCGAGGACCCGCTCGCCTGGCTCGCCTCGACGGGGCTTCGCTACCAGGCGCTCCGGCTCGCCGGCCGGAGCGTGTTCGAGTGCTGGCGCACCACCGCCTCCTGGCTCGGCGTGCACGCGCACCCGGCGCTCCGCCACCACATCCCCGAGGCGCTCGAGCCGACGGGCTGAGTTGCGTATCGCGGAGAATCCCCGGACGAGCGGCGGTTTCGTCCGGAACTTCGATTCTACGCCCCTCCCCCTGACTCCCGCGAGCGCTGCCCGGAGGGGGGAGTTTTCCGCTTCGGGTCAAGGCACGAGACTGCCCACCGAATGGTGATATACCACTCTTGTGGCCCATTCCCAGGTGATAGAGTCCTGCGACGAGGGCGAGCTGCGTCGGCAACTCTCTCGCTACGCCCCGGATGTTGAGCCACTCGGTCATGACGCGCGCTGGAATCCCGGCCGCGCCGATTTGGACTCCAGCCGGACGTAGGTAAGTGCGGAGGGTCTATGGTAAGCAATCTGCTGCGGGTTTGTTGCGCGATGGTCCTGGTGACGGCGGTCCAAGCTGCCTCCGCGCAGCCCGCCAATCAGGGGACAGCCCTGGTCCTCAGCGGTGGCAATCAGTATTCCGTGGCGATGACCCCCGATGGCGCGGGCGGTGCCTTCTTTGCTTGGGCTGACGCACGCAATGGGGCTGAGGACATCTATGCCCATCACGTGATTGCTTCCGGCGGCACTGATCCATCCTGGCCCCGGGGTGGAGTGCCGGTGTGCAAATCGATCAACGCACAGGACATTCCTAGCATCGCATCCGATGGTGCCGGCGGCGCGTTCATCGTGTGGAGAGATTTTCGCAGTGGCACCGAATACGACATCTACGCGCACCACATCCACGCCTCTGGAGTGCTCGATCCCACCTGGCCGACCGACGGTGCTGTGCTGTGCTCCGCACCACGGAATCAAGATCAGCCGCTGGCGCTTGCTGACGGTTTCGGCGGACTGCTTGTCGTCTGGGAGGACTCCAGGAGCGGAACTTCGCTCGATGTCTATGCGCACCGCATTCTCGCTACAGGGATGCCGGCGGCTGGGTGGCCGAGTGACGGAGTCGCTGTTTGCGACGACGCCGCGACCCAGTACTCACCCTCCGCGATCGTCGACGGAAGCGGCGGCCTCATCGTCGAATGGCAAGACACTCGTAATGGTGGCACCTTCGACGCGCAAGACGCGTATGTCCAGCGTGTGCTGGGGAATGGCTCGATCGGCCCAGGCTGGAGCCACAACGGGCAGCCACTGATCACAGCTCCGGGATCACAGAGCGAGATCCGATTGGCCTCTGACGGACAAGCGGGGGCCGTTGCGGTGTGGAGCGACGCTCGCCCGGGGGCACAGGGCGTGTATGCGCAACGAATCCTATCCGACGGATCGATCGCGAGTGGATGGCCCGCAGACGGCCTGCCCGTGGCAGCCGACCCGGTAGTAGACGAGGGTGGCGGTTGCATCGCATCAGACGGTGTTGGAGGTGTCATCATCGCCTGGCACGACTATCGATCAGCAAACAATGACATCTACGCGCAGCGGCTCAATGGGGACGGCACGGTGAGTACCGGTTGGCCTGCGGGTGGAGTGAATTTGTGCAGGGCGTATGGCAACCAGACCTCGCCGGTCATCGTTACGGACGGAGCGGGTGGCGCATTCATCGGCTGGCACGACGAACGGTCCTATGCGTTTCCTCTGAACTCAGGAACGGACCTCTATGTGCAGCATGTCCTATCGGATGGTACGCTCGATGCCCGCTGGGGAGGACTTGCGGCACAAGCCTTGTGCACGGCAACGAGCACCCAGGCCAACCCGGTAGCAGCAAGTGACGGTACTGGCGGTAGCATCTGGGCCTGGTGGGACGGCCGCCACTCTGCGACGGCATGGGACCTCTATGCCCAGCACCTTGGCGTGGACGGTTCCTATCTAGGGGCTTCCAACTTTGGTGTGGCTGGAATCATTGGCGATCGGGGCGGGCACGGCCTCCCGGCCAGTGGAATCGCAGGCCCAGCAGGCTCTTCCCTCAAAGGAGCCGTTGCCGTTGGGCTCGG
>Ga0187893_10001731_pt1 | contig 50866 bp, 45 predicted proteins | sample MA1701074metaG_FD_139574 | JGI IMG/M metagenome (GOLD analysis project Ga0187893, IMG submission 139574) | White microbial mat communities from a basaltic lava cave in the Kipuka Kanohina Cave System on the Island of Hawaii, USA - MA170107-4 metaG ... | reverse complement strand
CTCAAATCCGGCTGAATGCCCGTGGTAAAAAGGTAAGTACCTGTTGAGGGATTTATTGGCGAATAATTCAATTTTAAATTAAGCTGGAATATATTTTTTGATTTTAGTACCCACTCATGGCCGCCGGAAACATGAAAATTAAACCACGGCTTTCCATTGTTATTGTATTGTTGGTAACGGGTAAAATATTGTTTAGATTGTCCATTAGAATAAGAAAGTATCTCCCATGTTTTCGATTGCCCCCCTTGAAAAGAAAATAACAAACTTAACCCCGCAGATAGATTCCAGTTATTTACTTCAGTGATCGTCTGGCGTCGCAGCAATTCAACCTGAATTTTGTAATTTGTAATTTCCAAGCCGGGAATTCTAATTGAGTTAACATTTGACTCTGCCGGCGGGTCAAACAGCTCTTTCGGTATAGTATAAGCGAGTTTAGATCCGAATGCGTTACTACCTGCACTGAAGACCACCGAATAATTTTTTCGAAAATTTAAATGATATTGGATTAGAAGTTCTGCACCGATTTTTGAATTACTACGCAAATGGTACCTGGATTTATCTCCGTTAATTTGTGTTTTTGCAGTCAAAGAAGGTATGATGGAAATCCCCCAATAGTTTTTATTGGGGGATACATCGTTTTTTTGTGAAAAAACTGGGGTGTTGAGTATAATTACAAAACTTAGTTGAATTGCTCTTTTAAGCATTTATGTAATGATTATTGAAGAATTAAAGTACCTGTTGCAACATTTTGCGCTTCGAAAGCAGACCAGAGTTTCCCTGATTGAGTATACCAAAGCGTACCCCATAAAAGGAAAGAAAGCTCAAAGGTGGGGGGAGAATTTTTTCATATGCAATAATTATTGGTTTAATGGAAAGATTAATATTAAATATAATGCGGTCAGTTTTCAAAAAAAAATTTTTTTCTATGGGGGTACACACAAACCTTGTTGTCAGATAAAAGGATAAATGAAGGATCATTGTTTTTGTTAAGAGTAACAAACCAGGCACAGCGATATTTGAAAAGCTTTAACGAATGTTCTCTAAACTTTCAGACATTAATAAAAGTCTATCATAGCGGTGCCGGATGTTTTTAGATAATCTTCACAATGTTGCGGCAATATTTTTTGTCATGATATGTTTTAGCAACAAAGCTTATCGAACAACATCTACTGCTTGTCACCACTCTTGACATTTGTTCAACAAATAATTAAAACCTGATCCTGGTATTTTCAATTGCCTCTGCAATGTTTTAAAAAACAAATGATTTACTCACAATAACCTTTGTCATAAACAAAAAACAACAGAATATGAAAGCTAAATTTTTTCTTCCGTTACTGGCAGCACTATTTGTATCTTCTTCGTTGATGGCGCAATTCCATATCGGTTTCAAAGGTGGAACCAATATCACTAAGGTAGATGGATATTCATTTAAAGACAGGTTCAACTATGGTTATCATATCGGTGGTTTTGCAGAAATAGGTTTGGGTGAAAAATTGGGAATACAACCTGAAGTGCTGTTTAATCAGTATTCAACAACACTTGACAGCAACTACAATAATATTTACCAGGATGTTTTTTCCAAAGATCAAACTAAAGTGAAATTGAATTACCTGTCTGTTCCCATTTTGCTTAATTATAAATTGATCGGAAATTTTCTTTCATTGCAGGCAGGCCCGCAGTTTAGCATTTTGATGAAGCAGGATAAAACTTTATTGCAAAACGGCGCCGATGCATTTAAAAAAGGCGATTTCTCTATGCTGGGTGGTGTGCAGTTCAAATTGAGTGCTATCCGTATTACCGGTCGTTATGCAATTGGTTTGAGCGATATCAATGATATTGGTAATAAAGATGAGTGGAAAAGTCAGGGATTCCAACTTTCATTGGGTTTAGCTTTATAAAACCTCAGCTTTTCATATATTGTCGCCCTTTCGTCGTCAGCCGAAAGGGCTTTTTTGTACTCTTTGTCAGTTTTTTCCGGCGGCACGAATCTTGACAACTACAGTTTCCACCGTTAGATTTGATTACCCCGGTGAGAAATGACAGATTGTCTAAAGTATAACATAATGAGATTTGATAAATTGATATTAAGGCCGGAAGATGAGATGGATTTTATGCCCATCATTCCTTTAAACGAAACAGATCAGGATGATACCAATGGTATTGAAATTCCTGCTGAAATTCCCTTATTGCCTTTAAGAAATACAGTATTGTTTCCCGGTGTAGTGTTGCCTATTACGGTTGGCCGTGATAAAAGCATTAAAGCTGTTAATGACGCATATAAAGGCGATAAACTTATAGGAGTAGTGGCTCAGAAAGACAGCAATGTTGAAGATCCTGCGGTAAAGGATCTTGAGAACATTGGCACCATTGCTAAAATAGTGAAGCAAATAAAAATGCCTGATGGCGGCATTACCATCATTATACAAGGTAAGAGCCGTTTTGCCATTGAGTCTATTCTTGGCGAAGATCCTTATTTCAAAGCCCGTATCCGTAAGATAGAAGAAGATCAATTACCAAAAGATGCTGACTTTGATGCTTATGTAGCCAATATAAAAGATTTGGCAACAGAGATCATCCAGCTTTCGCCCAATCTGCCTGCAGAAGCTTCTATTATTTTGCGCAATATTGAAAACCCTTCTTTTCTTATTCACTTTGTGTCAAGCAATCTGAACACGGATATAAAAGAGAAACAAAAATTGCTTGAACTGGATAATATTCGCACCCGTGCTGACCTGCTGATGCAATTGCTGCAAAAAGAACTTCAGTTTGCGGAGCTGAAAAATAAAGTAACTACTAAGACAAGGACTGAAATTGACAAGCAGCAGCGGGAATATTTTTTGCAGCAACAGCTTAAAAGTATCAAAGATGAATTGGGCGGCGATCCCAATACCCAGGAGATAAAAGAAATGCTGAAAAAAGCCGATGCGATGAAATGGCCGGCTTCTGCAAAGGAGATGTTTAAAAAAGGAATTGAGAAGCTGGAAAGAATGCATCCCAGCACTCCGGATTATTCGGTAGTGTATAATCATCTTGACCTGATGCTTGATCTTCCCTGGGAAACATATACCGAAGATCATTATGATTTGGTAAAAGCAAAGAAAACTCTTGACAGTGATCACTATGGCATGTTCAAGATCAAAGAAAGAATATTAGAATACCTCGCAGTGTTAAAACTGAAAGGTGATATGAAAAGTCCTATACTTTGTTTTATCGGCCCGCCGGGTATTGGTAAAACATCGTTGGGTAAAAGTATAGCCAATGCTATTGGCAGAAAATATATTCGTCTTAGTCTTGGCGGCCTTCATGATGAAAGCGAAATTAGAGGGCATCGCAAAACGTATATCGGCGCTATGCCGGGCCGGATATTGCAATCGCTGCGTAAAGCAAAATCATCCAATCCTGTTATCATCTTAGATGAAATTGATAAAGTGGGAAGTGATCATCGCGGCGACCCCAGCAGCGCTTTGCTGGAAGTATTAGACCCTGAACAAAACAATACTTTTTATGACAATTACCTTGAAATGGAATATGATCTAAGCAAGGTATTGTTTATTGCTACGGCAAATAATATTCAAACTATTCAGCCTGCTTTAAGAGATCGTTTGGAGATCATAGACCTGAGCGGTTATGCGGTGGAAGAAAAATTGGAGATCGCCAAGCGTCACCTGATACCAAAGCAAAAAGAATTACATGGTTTAAAAAATACTCCTTTCAAGATCAGTGATAAAGTGCTGGAAAAACTGATACAGGATCATACAAGAGAAAGCGGTGTTCGTGAGCTTGACAGGCAACTGGCATCCATCATGCGTTACCAGGCAAAAGAATTGGCGATTAAAGAAAAAATAAAACCGGCACTGACTTCAGAAGACATAGAAAAAATTATTGGCAAACCAAGATATAATAACGAGATATATAAAACTGCAAACATGCCGGGAGTTGCTGTTGGGTTAGCATGGACTTATGTTGGCGGCGAAATATTATTTATTGAAACAAGTATTAGCGATGGTAAAGGTGAATTGAAGCTGACCGGTAATCTTGGTAACGTAATGAAGGAAAGTGCCAGCACTGCGCTTACTTACCTGCAGTCAAATGCAGGCAAGTATGGAATTGATCCGAAAATATTTGAAAAGAAAAACATTCACATCCATATACCCGAAGGCGCCGTGCCAAAAGATGGTCCCAGCGCCGGTATTACTATGATGACAGCGATCTCATCTGCTTTGACCGGTCGAAAAGTAAAACCATTTTTGGCAATGACAGGTGAGATCACTTTGAGAGGACAGGTGTTGCCAGTGGGCGGTATTAAAGAAAAAGTATTGGCAGCCAAAAGGGCCGGACTAAAAGAGATCATTCTATGCTGGCAAAATGAAAAAGATGTGCAAGAGATAGAATCTACGTTTATCAAAGGCACCAAATTTCATTTTGTAAAAACTATGAACCAGGTGCTGGAGTTGGCATTGGTATAGTTAACTTTTAAGCGGTAGCCATGCAAACAATTTTTTTTCGAATGTCAGAAAGAATCCAAATAGCTGTTTCTTTTAGATAAGTTTATAAGAGAGTCTTGCAGCAAGGGAAGATGTTGATCGAAATATTTATTAAGGATAATTCTGAAAGTGTTTACAGAAGATAAAGTGTCGCTGACAGACTTGTAATCCTTATCCGGAAAATAGAAAGCGCTGAAGTTTTCAAATTCAAGGTGTGCTTTACCGGGTTCATAACTTCTATAACCATGATCGCTCTGGATGATCATGATAAATGGCCGAACGGAATATTTAAATACTGAATCCACCAGGGATAGCATTAAGAATTTGTTGGTAAACACTAATTGATTTAAGTAATCTTTTTTATTTATAGGGGTGTTGGTTGTATAAAGTTTGCTCAATGTATTCCCGCTGCTATCAAAATAAAATGTTTCATGTGGCAGTAGAAAATGACCATAAAGAAATTGCGGCCTCGATGGTGGTCTTTTAGCCGATGCTACAATACCATTGAACACCTCGTTCATTCTCGTAATATCGTCATCTATTTTTTTCTCTTTTGCTTTGGAAATTTTCTCTTTCGGATAGAATCTGGCTAAATGCCATCCAATATCCCTGTTGAGCTTATTGAAAAATGTTTGTCCAAGTACCGATCTATACGTCAATTCTGTAAGGTGGGGTGTTATTTTTACCGGCGCATCCTCAATAGGAAAATTTGAGTAATTGTTTATTACATAGCCTTGTTTTTTTAGTATGGCGCAAAGTTCATTATGATAAACGGTATAATAAGATTGTAAAAAATCTTTTGTATAAAATTGGCGGGAAGTTTTAAGATTAATAAGGTAATCCAGGTTCAGTTCTGAACCTATGGACATGTGAGTAAAGTTGTAGTTACTTTTCGAGTGCCGGGCAATAAAAAAATCTTTTTTCTCCAATTGATTTTCTACAAACCGGTTGTCGTAGCTAAATTCTTCGTTCAGCGTTTTGGTATTCGTATAGCCATCAAAAATAATGAAATAGATATCGGGCATTTTGCAGGTATCGCAAGTAACAAAGCTTTTTACTAAAGGTTTCAATGAATTTGCCTGGTCGTGTTTTTTTAATGTATCGGTCAGGCTTAAAAATATGTACTGTATAATACCTGCGACAAGCAGTACTATTAATATTATGTTGGCTTTGTAATAAAATGATTGAAAATTGCTTTTTTTCTTTTTTAAATAAACGAGAAGCAAAATAATCCCTGCCAGGATAAGAGGCAACAGAACGATATAATGAGCCATGAAAGCTAAAACAGGTAATTCAGTTAACCATTCGTATAAGACATGGAAATAGTAAAAAATATATACCAAAACAAATAGAAACACGCCTGATTTTGGATATGATCCACTCAACTTTCCAAGTAAGAAATACAGGAGAAAAGGAATAAGCAAATAGATCAGGGTATCAGTGATAATATATTCCCAGTGTAATAACCGGAAATAATGATTAGCTGTTTGAATAAGGAAAATTAAAGGCAGGGTAAGCAGAAACAAAGGATATTTCTGTAATAAGGACTTTATCAATCGGATATTCATCATTTAGTAATCGGGATATTCAATGCCTGCAAATATATACGGTAAGCAATTTACAAGAGAATATCAAAGGCCTTCTTTTCTTTATTACACGTCGCCGTGCTGTTGATATCGTAAATTCGCAAGAGTGAAATTACTTTTTACAATATCTCTTTTCGCTTATTTCATATGCAGCAACGCACAGACATTGGGAGGCAATTCTGTTTTTAATTTTCTCAAACTGCCGGGTACACCGCAGCTTACAGCTTTAGGTGGTATTAATGTATCTCAAATTTCAAATGACGTTGGCCTGGCTTTTAATAATCCGGCTTTGCTTATACCGGAGATGCATACACAACTGAACACTGTTTTTAATTCTTTATATGACGGTATTGCTTCTTATAATTTATCATTTGGTTATCATTACAAAAAGATCAAGACAAGTTTTTTAGCGGGGTTGAACTATATTAATTATGGGAACATTCTGCAAACGGATGCTTCCGGAAATATATTAGGACGATTTAAACCGACGGATTGGGTAATGCAGTTTTCGGCATCGCGCAGCTATTTAAAAAAGTGGAATTATGGAGCAACATTGAAATTCATCAATTCAAATTATGGACAATACAGTTCTAATGGTATTGCCATTGACGCAGGCGTTTTATACTATGATTCAGCAATGCTTTTTTCTGCATCTCTGCTGGCAAAGAATATGGGAACTCAACTAAAAAAATATGATGGAACAGATCCGGATGATCTGCCGTTTGATTTGCAGGTTGGAGTGACGAAAAGATTAGAAAATTCCTTGTTCGGTTTTTCAATTACGGCCCATCATCTGCATCAATTTGATATCCGGTACAATGATGCCGGGTTTAATACTGGTAGTGGATTTGAAAATGACAGTACTAAAAGGTTTACGATAGACAAGCTGTTCCGGCATTTCGTTTTTGCAACTACTATTTACCTGGATGAGAGGGTAGAACTTATTGCCGGGTACAATTATCTCCGCAGAAAAGAACTGAACATGGATAAAAGCGGCAATGGGTTGACAGGTTTTTCATTGGGAGTATCGTTGTTGTTAAATAAACTGCAGGTAAGATATGCCCGTTCTCATTATCAAAATAATACTGCCTATAACCAATTTGGGCTTAATATGAAGTTGAATCAATATTTTGGATTAGGAAGATTTGGCGAACGGATCGGATGGTGAAATAAAGATAGTTGGATATTACATCACAGTTAGCGTTATTGATTCCGTTTTTTCATCAGGTATAATGTGCGTAGGGAACCGGTGATCTGTTGCTTTTTTACAATAAAAAAATATTCTTCAAAAGCATGTATAAACTCATCCTCCGTATAATTAAAATAAATATCCTGTTTTGAACGAAGCATTAGTTTTATTTTATCGTCTTCTTTCGGAACAAATTCTATGATCAGGTATTTTCCTGCTTTATGAAATAACTCCGCAACTTTTTTCAGCGGAATATTTTTCCCGATAGCCAGGTGGTGAATTACTGCAAGGGCTAATATCAGATCGGCATCGAGTCGTGAAATAAATGAGTTTCTTTCTTCATTGTTTATACCAATGGCAGGAGACGGGTTGGATAGATCAATAAGAACAGGCTGGATATTTCTTTCTTTGCTGATCTTTATTGAAGTATATAGATTATTAATACAGTAAGGATCAAAATCTGCTGCTATAACCGGGATGGCTTTTTCCGCTAACAAACTGGAAAAGACCCCATCATTTGCACCCATGTCGGCAGCAGTTTTGACAGCAGGTATTTCATTTAGCCATTGGTTGATAATATTTTTTTTCACTTCCAGGTAATCGCTGCGTTGAGATGCTTCTTCATAATACCCGGACCATGTGCTTTTCTGATCCGGCAGTTTAAGTTTGCGGATTAATATTTCTAAACTGGAAATGAGATTTAATAATTTTTGTTTAGAAAAAGTTTTTGCAGTTTCATTTTTACTCTTTGATTTGCCGGCGATATCGGCATGCAGGTGGATATGAAGATACATATGAAGGAAAAACCTGCTTCGCCATGGCAAAAATGATTTAATAACAGCCAATGGAATTCCTTCCGGCCATGCGAGTTGCAATTGCTGCAGTGATTGTTTACTGTAATGCATGAGTAGTAGCGGTCCCAGGAAACTTTCGCAGAATTGGCGATAACAAACCCATGGCGTCTCATTGTATTTTTCAAAGGAAAGTGTATCTATAAAAATGAATCTCCCTTTATACCATTGAATATTATATGGAGTGGCATCTTTCAGGATCATTTCATAGCCAAGGGCTTCCCTGGCTATTTGAAGGGTCAATAATGCTGCATCTTTCAGCATGTCAAAACTCCATTCAAATGGATACGATATGAAAGAAATTTTTTCCGGTTTAAGTGTTCTGTAACAATTGCTATCACCAGTAAGATTTTGATTTACCTGCTCATACGGTATAAGCAATCCCTTTTCGATAAGATGTTTGTAACAGCCACTTTCTATAAAATGATCAAAATGTTCTTTAAAACTTTTATTTACCTGCCTGTAGATTGTCCCATCCTTTTCAAAGATGAAACCCGAAGGATCACGATAAGACGAAGGATGATGAGTAATTGGCTGGGTCATCAGTCAGGCGGGTTATCCTTTTGTTTTTTAGAACGAAAGAAAAAAGAACGTATATAGAGTTTAATATTTTTAAAAAAGAAGACAATCCCTAATACAGCAGCAATTATTACCTGCACAAGGTAACTGCCGCTTCCAGGATCTACATATAATAAAAAAGGGTGGATCATAAATAACTAAGATTAGTTTTAGGAGTCAATGTCAGCAATGTTTCATACATCAATTGAATAGTGTTTTCAATATCATCCCGGTGCAACACTTCAACAGTGGTATGCATATAGCGCAGCGGGATTGAAATAAGAACTGATGGACAACCGTCATTGGAGTAAGCAAATGAATCAGTATCTGTGCCCGTGCTTCTGCTAAGAGCCCGCCATTGTACAGGAATCTTTTTGTCAGTTGCTACCTTTTCAACAAAGCCCAATAATTTATTATGCACTGCCGGAGCATAGGAAAGGGAAGGACCTTTACCGCAGGTTACATCACCTTCAATATTTTTGTTGATCATCGGCGTTGTAGTATCGTGCGTCACATCAGTGATAATGGCGATATTTGGTTTAATTCTTCTCGCTATCATTTCAGCGCCACGCAAGCCAATTTCTTCCTGTACTGCATTGACCACATATAATCCAAATGGCAGTTTCTTTTTATTTTCCTTCAGTAATCTTGCAACTTCTGCGATCATAAATCCGCCAATGCGATTATCAAAGGCACGGCCCACTAAATTGCCATTGGCCAGCTCATCAAAGCCATCCTGGTAAGTAACTACAGCGCCGATATGAATGCCAAGGTCTTCAACATCTTTACGGTTTCTTGCACCGCAATCGAGCCAAAGATTATCGGTCTTCGGTTGAGTTTCCTTATCTGTGCCGCTTTGTCTTGTATGAATAGCAGGCCAGCCAAACACCGCTTTTACCGGACCTTTTTTACCATGAATAAAAACTCTTGATGAAGGCGCCGTTTGATGATCTACGCCGCCATTGCGTTTTAAATAGATCAGGCCTTCGGGAGTAACATAGTTGACAAACCAACTGATCTCATCGGCATGAGCTTCTATTACCACTTTAAATTCATGATCAGGGTTGATGATGCCAACAGCCGTTCCATAAGGATCAACATAATGAGTATCTATATAGGGTTTCAGGTATTCAAGCCAAAGTTTTTGTCCCCATGTTTCAAAGCCAACTGGCGATGCATTATTGATATAATTTTTTAAAAACTGGTATGATTGATCGGTGATAATAGATTTCTTGCTCTTCGATTTTGATTTTACAGCTTTTGCCATAGTGATATAAGTTTTTATAATCCGGCAAATTAATTAAATATCAGTGATTGGCAAGAAAGACATTGAAACGAGTGCCTGGAAAACCTTTACCTGATCAGCGTAACAGTCCCTTTTTTAAAATAAGCAGCACCGGTAAAATCAATTGCTTTAACCACCCATACATAAACATTGTTTGATTGCAATTGTCCGCCGATACGGCCATCCCAGCCATGACCATTTGTTTTTGTGCTGAACATTAATTGTCCCCAGCGGTTAAATACCTGGAAATACTCAATGCGTTGCATACCGACGGCGATGGGTCTTACTACATCATTTCTGCCATCATTGTTTGGAGTAAATGCTGTTGGCACAAAAACTGTTGGTTGTGTTGCATAAACTTTGACATTGATAAAAGCAGAATCGAAGCAACCTGCACTGTTGTAAACTTCTGCTTTGTAAGAAATATTATCCAACGGTTCTGTAAAAGTTGCAACAGGATTGGCAATGCTGTAATCGGATAAATTATTAGAAGGAAACCATAAATAATTATCTCCACCGGTAGCATTCAATTGTAAAGGCTGACCGACAACAACTGCTGTATCTCTCCCTGCGAAAGGAATGATCTTGGGTAATACAGTGACAGTAACGGTATCAATACCCGGCTTGGGGCATCCACGGTCGTCAAGAGTTGTAAAAATATAATCCGTCGTTCGGATAGGATAAGCAATAGGATTTAATACAGACGCATCATTCAATGTTGCAGATGATTGCCATGACCATGAATCACCATCGGTAATGCCATGAAGTTGCGCAGATGTATTGTAACAAATAATAGTATCCTTTCCTGCATCAGCTAATGGATAGGGAACAGCGTTTACCCTGATTATCTTTGTAGCAGTGCATCCGCCGATAAATGCAGTAACCTGGTAATTGGTAGAAGCAGGTGTGATGGCTAAGGGATTTTTTGCAGCAGGATTATTTACCTGTCCAGCCGGATTCCAGGCATATTGAAAACCATCTGAGGTAATTTGTAAACGTATAGTATCATTGGCGCAAACCGTAGTATCGTTCATCACCTGCAGGCTTACTTGATCAGTTACACGAACTCTTAACGAATCCCTGTTTATGCACCCGTCATTTTCCAGGTCAACATAATACCAGGTAGTGACCATCGGTGAAACAGTTGGCCTTGCCGTAAAAGCATTTACCATATTATTTCGCGGCGTCCAGGAAAAATTACCGGTACCGATTGCATTTAATTGTATAAGATCATTTACACAGATCAATGTATCATAAAAGCCAAGAGCAAGAAAAGGTTTGTCAATAATTGTAAATGTTTTCAAAACAGTATCACGACAGCCATCTGTGGTAGTAACAATAAGACTTGCATTTTTTACTCCGTCATCAAGGTAATGGTAAGATGGATTTTGCAGTGTTGAATTGTCAGGTACGTTGCCCGGCTCACCAAAATCCCATAGCCATGAGTTAACTGTTCCTGAAATGGTTGTCGTTTGATCTGTAAAAATTGTATTCTTTGTAACGCAAATACCCGAATATGAAAAAGCAGGTTCAAGCCCGGGATACACAAAAACTTTAGTTGATGTTGTATCCATACAGGTTTGTGCTTTGTTTACAGTTAACCTGACAGTATAAGTGCCATTAAGCGGAAATGTGTAACCCAACTTTGTGTTTTGCGAAGAGTAAATTACATTGCCCGAAGGATTTGCAATTTCCCAGTCATAAGTTTTGATCAAAGGGCTATTGGATAAATTGACAATGCCGATCGTTCTTGTATTGCCGCAAAGCATATAATCATCATTGAGCTTTGCAGCAGCTACATTGCAGTCGGCAATATTTATTTGCAGATCCTTTCTTTGTGTTGCTATCAATGCGCCGTTTCTTACTTCTTCAACACAAACGGTAACCACATAGATGCCCGCAGGCGGCGCCGTACCTGTAATCAATCCTGTATTCGGATCTATTTTTACTTTATCGCCTAATGGAAACGATGATGAAAAAGCAGGACTGTTATAAATAACGGAACGATAAGGTGGATTGCCGGCAGGCACACCACTTACTCCTGCATTGGTGCTTGCATAGGCAGCGCAGAAATAATACCTGAGCTGATCACCATCATCGTCTTTGGCTGCGAAACTATAAGTGAAATCATTGTCTGCGCAAACTATGACCAGGTCAGAAGCTGTAAATGTGGCGCTGATGTTGGCATAGCCATTGGCCAGTGGAATAGTGCCGGGTATTTCGCAAGTATAAGTGGCTCCTACCTGGTCTGAGTTGATATTACTGATTCCCCTGATGCGATAGTTTACTTCGCTGGCAAGAATATAACCGGCTTCATTTAATGGGAGAGTGATGCTAAATCTATAATAAGCTACTTCATAACATACAACAGGTGGATCGGTGATGCAGGGATCAGTATTGGTAATTTGAATTGTTTCCTGGCTTGAAAGTGAAACACTCACATCCCTGATCCTTTCAAAACTTAGTTTATTAAAAACAGATATCACTCCCGGGTCAGGAAACCGCCGGCCTGAATTGCATCGCATGAATAATTTGAGCGTAACCGAATAACTAACCTCTCCGTTGACAAGGCCGTTGTAGGTATAGTACATTTCTCCACCCGTTATATGATCAGCTTTCGCAAAAAAAGGAAAAGCTGCCAGCAGCAGTATTACAAAGAGTTTTCTCACTTTTCCATACCGGGTTTTGATATCTGCTTTGTGTGGAAGCAAAAGAATTGACTATGAATATAACGATAATCCCGCTCTTATGCCTGCGAAGCGGTGAATGATAATTAAACGGCTGTTTTTAATGTTTCGTTGCCTGTTTTTGATATTCAAATAGAAATTAGCTTCAATGATTCTGAAAAAAGAAAGTATTTAACAAATGAATTTTCATCAATTCCGTTGGGCTTTGACAGAAAATATTATTTTTAGTCATTAATCAGTAGTATGAAATACGTATTTTCTTTTTGTTTGCTTTTTCCTCTTTTTGCATTTGCTCAGGATACAATACCCGCGGGGTGCAAAGTTTTAAAAGAAACCGATCCCTATACAAGGGAAACAAAATTTTCATCAGGTTTTATTTTGCTGCAGGGCGGTTCACTTACAATTGATGCGGATAGCAAGGAAATAGATTTTTTCTTTATTGTTCCTGAAAAATGTTTTGACGATGAATCAACAGTGTTCATCTATTTTGAAGGCAGTAAAGTAAAAACAACGTATCGTAATGCAGGCAGTATGAACTGCGATGGCAATTTCCATTATATTTTCAGAAATGGATTGGCTACGCCTTCTGTTCTTAATAAAATGGCCACACAAAAGGTGGCAAACTTTGTTTTTACAGGAAATGATAAAAAACAGGTTACGGTAAGTCTTTTCCCTGATCAGCAAACAATGCTAAGAGAAGCAACAGCCTGTATGGTGGCAGAGTCGAAGGTGCTGATAAAAAAATAGTGAAGTTAATTGTGAATAGTGAAAGGTGAATAGTCAATAGTTTGCTTATTGCCAATTGCCCATTGTCTCTTGTTTATTGCCTTTTTTCATCATTCAAACACCTGGTTCAATAAAGCCGCCAGCCTTACACCCCCTTTCAGCAATTGCTCATCCAGCATTCTTTGAAATTGAAAATTGTATTTGTAGCTCAGTTTAGATTCGTTAGGCGTTGCATCGTAAATGCTGTCTGCTAATACATGCGATTCGTAAAACCAATCATCCAGCGAACCGGATTGCCAGGCTTTAACCTGTTCAGGCTCTCTTATATCAAGTAGGCTGGCATATTCTGTATAACTGTATTGCTGAAATTCGATCAGCATGCTATCCCATAATGAATGCAGATTTGTTTTTTTGTCAAACCAATATACTACGATCTTATTACCGCCGGCATCTTCTTCTCTTCCTGCATGCAGCGGCTGATGAAGATCGCCTACAAGATGAATAAGAAAATACAATGCTACTCTTCTTTGCTCTGCCGGAAGCGATTTGTTTTTTAAATCGGCCATCATAGCCGGTATTTGGGTATAAAGGTTTTTACCGGGTAATTTTTTTAAATCCTCAATAAACTTTTCTTTTGGTAAATGTCCCGGCAGATCAACATAGTGCCAGGGTGATGCATGATTCCAGGTTGAGTCAGACTTAATGAAATCAGACCAGTTTGACCACCATGCCAGTGTTTCTTTTCCAATCAGCTTGCGCAATTCTTTTTTTGCTTTTTTTGATAAGTGATTCTGCGCTATTTCTCCTATTGTTCTGTGACCAATAACTCCCCAACTAAAAACCTGGAAAGAAAAAAGCAAAACGGCAATGGTAAAAAATGTTTTTAAAGAAATGGAAAAAGATGACCGGCTCATGTTTTAATTGTTTAACGACAAATGTCAAGGAAATGCTTCAATTGGAAAAATTATAAAAATGATGACAGGTTATTGTTCTGTTATCTGAAAAGTTATGTTTGTATAATGAAATGAACCATAAAAATTTTCAAGCAAATTCAAATTAACGAGACGAAAATTTTATGGCGATCCCTACTGTACAGCGGGGATCATGTGGCCAAATACAATAAAATGAACACATGAAAACCTGGTTTGCATCTTATTATTCTACATATCATGGAGAGCCTGTTGAAGCCACAGTTCTTGCCGTAGAAGATCATATTACCATCGGCTTTCGCTGTGAAGAAGGTATTACTAAAACAATGAGATGGGAAATGCTGGACTTAAATGCTTCGTTTGATCAAAGCCAGCAGGCTACTAGTGTAGTTAATTTAAAAAACAATAGCAGAATTTTAATTAGCAATAAAATGGCTGTTGAGTTTATCCGGCAAATGCAGGAAGAGCAAAGCAAGCCGTGGCATAAGAAAAAGAAAGCAAAAGAATGGTCAAGAAGCGTCTCTATTTTTCTCGGCATAGCAGCCATTTTTGTATCAGCTTATTTATTGATTGTTCCCTGGTTGTCAGAAAAGCTTGCTTCAGCTATATCTATTCAAACTGAAGAAGAATTTGGTAATGCTGTTTACGATGCATTAAATATAAGTGCGGAACAGGATAATGAAGCAACAGCATTGTTCAACGATTTTTTTGCAGAAATGAAAGTGCAAACTCCTTATAATATCAGGATAACTATTGTGAAAAGCGATATTGTAAATGCATTTGCATTGCCCGGTGGAAATATAGTTGTCTATAGCGCATTGTTGAAAAGCTTAAAGAGTTATCCCGAATTAGCGGCGTTGTTAAGCCATGAGTTTACTCATGTCAACAACAGGCATTCCACAAAATCTGTTTTTCGCCAATTGGGCTCCCGTGTTTTTTTGGGGTTGCTTTTTGGAAAATTTGGTTCCGTCACTTCGGTGTTAGTTGACCAGGCTGACCGGTTTAAATCATTAAAGTATTCAAGAAAGCTGGAGAAGGAAGCAGACCTGGAAGGGCTCGCTATTTTGCAGAAGAGAAAAATAGATCCGGAAGGATTTGTGCATTTGTTACAGCATTTAGAATCATCGGCATCTAAATCAGGCATCCCGGAATTTTTGGCAAGCCATCCTGATATAGATAACAGGATAAGCTATATCAGGTCCGCTTCAGCTAACAAGACAGCAGAAGAGCATAGCGCATTAAAAACTATTTTTGAAAAATTAAAATAAAATCTAATGATCATAACAACAACAAACCTGATTGAAGGTAAGCCGGTACGGGAATATCTCGGTGTTATCAATGCACAGAGCATTATCGGAGCCAATATCTTTAAAGATTTTCTGGGCGGACTGCGTGATGTATTTGGTGGTCGCAGCAAAACCTATGAAAAAGTAATTGAACAGGCAAAAGATGATGCATTACGAGAACTGGCGGAAAAAGCACAGACCATGGGCGCCAATGCCATTGTGGGTGTTGATCTCGATTTTGAAACGATAGGCGGCAGCGGCAGTATGCTGATGGTGATAGCTTCTGGTACTGCTGTTAGATTATAGCTATTCTTACGCATTATTGATACCAGATTTAAGTTCAGGCCGGCATGTATTGCCGGTTTTTTTAATTTGGAAAATCATGATCGGCGTATAATAAAATAGTGTTATGAGAAATGAGGTAAACACTTATTGATTTTAAGAGGAACTATCAGTCTATGTAGTGTTGACTATTACGTTAAAAAAGAAGAGAACACTATTAATTTAGTGGGAGTGAGGTTATTAATTTGTTCATAAATTCAGAATTCGCTTCAGCCATTTTAAAAACAAATCGCACAGTATGAAAAACTCGCACTCTACAAAAAATACCGGCTTCGATCAAACAGCTATTTCTTTACGGCTTCTTATTAATAGTACCATAGGTCACTTAACCGGAATAATTAATAAAAACAAAATAACTATTGATAATAGTGTATCACCTGATCTTGCGATTTATCTCCAGCAAAACAAAGTAGCTGCAGTAATATATGATATGATGGCTATCATCATTTCCAATGCCCGTAATACAACCATCTGCATCAGCGCTGACAGATTTCGTGATATTATTATTGTGAATGTAGAAGATCATAATAATTATAATGGATATGCTTTGTCATTCAGCCTGATGACTATTGAAGCTGATGCAACAAAAGCGGGTGGCAGTTTATGCATTCATGATGCTCAAAAAAAGGTAACCACCGTTTCATTTAGTTTTCCCAACATAGCTTCAGTTCAGAGAAATGCAATAATTAATTAATTTATTTATTTATTAAAAGGAATGAAATGTTGAGAGCTTAAATTAATTCAATTATTTTTTTGAGGGTTTCGGCTGCTTCGCCGGAACTTTTGTTTTTATATTAAGATATTCTTTACAGCAGGCCCGGACCACAGGAGAGAGCATAAAAAAACCCCTTCTCTCGAAGGGGCCTTTTGAACGTTACTGTTATGAAAGAAAAAAAGATATAGAGAAAAATAAATTATTTTAAAGGAAAAGGTTTATGGTAATTGGTTTTCAATTGCCAGTTTTTCATAGTGGAACGGATCAAAAAAACGGGGATTCAATGATCTTGTAAAAAGGGGAAAGTTGATTATGTAGGAGAATGTCTTAGGGTTTTTCACGGATTTGGAAAATAACTTTCTGGACGGTTTGGACATCGGATGAGTGAGTAAGACAATCATCTTTCACAATCAACTTTCTGAAACAAAAATATATTCACACACCCCTGTGCACAAGAGCGAATCTGCCCGATTTCATTTATTCGGTAATTACTGTGATAATCGTAAAATCTCTTTTTTGTATAACGTATCTTTTCTTTTTTTGACCAAAATCATGTATCACTGTAGTTTCTGCAAATGACAAATCAAGTACTTGTACTATGGTATATGTTGCGGGAATTTTCCATCTTGCAGGAGTAATTAACCGAACCCTATATTTTTAAAAATTTTTTAAGCCCATGAAAAACCCCGAAACTAACTCATTGATCAAGGTTGCGATTGCTGATGACCACGCACTTTTTCGTACCGGTGTAAAAACTTCTCTTTCAAGCCGCAAAGACATTCAAATGGTGGCTGAGGCCGAAAATGGAATGCAATTGCTCAACCTGCTTCGCCACATTCAGCCGGATGTAGTACTGCTCGATATCCAAATGCCAATCATGGATGGATTGACTACACTTCCCGAAATCAAAAAACTTTATCCCAATGTAAAAGTCATCATGCTTTCTATGCATAATGACCACTCGGTAATTTCCCGCATGATGGAAATAGGAGCCAACTCATATCTTACCAAAGAATCTGGGTCAGAAATGATCTACGAAGCCATTAAGGCGGTATATGAGCAGGATTTCTTTTTCAATGACCTTACCAACAAAGCCCTGCTTAGCGGTCTGCGTACCAAACGCAGCTCTGAGTCCGCTGCTCCGCAGGATGTGCAACTGACCGATAAAGAGATCACTATTTTGAAATTGATGTGCGATGAAAAGAGCACAAAAGAAATTGCAGATATTGTTGATCTGAGCCCACGTACAGTAGAAGCTATTCGTGATAAACTGAAGACCAAAACAGGTACCAAATCCATGGCCGGTCTTGTTATGTATGCCGTAAAAGCCGGTTTGGTAGAACAATCGTAAACTTACAGGCTAATTGCTTATAGAGGCCATCCATTCCGGGTGGCTTTTTTATTTTATTTTCATCCAATGAATCATATTTGTTTCAATGGAAAAATGTTGCCGGCTAATGAACCGGTACTGATGGCTGATAACAGGAGTTATCGTTATGGCGATGGGATATTTGAAACAATGAAAGTGATCAACGGAAAAATTTGCCTTGAGCAGTATCACTTCGAACGGTTATTTTCCTCCTGTGATCTGATGGGATATAAACAGCCCGCATTTTTATCTGCGGAAAAACTGAAACATCAAATTATAGCATTGTGTGAAAAAAATAATTGTACTGAGTTGGCAAGAGTTCGCTTATCACTATCTGGTGGAAACGGCGGACTTTATGATATAGAAAATGAAGCACAATACCTTATCGAATGTTGGCCATTGGAAACATCTGTGAACCGCTTAAATGAGAACGGGCTTATCATTGATATTTATCCGGATGTCAGAAAAAGCTGCGATCGTTTTTCGAGTATTAAATCTGCCAACTTTCTCGCTTATGTAATGGCTGCCCGGTATGCAAAACAAAACAGGTTGAATGACTGCCTGGTTTTAAACATTCATGACCGAATCGCCGATTCAACCATTGCGAATATTTTTTTGATAAAGCAGGACAAAATCATTACGCCGCCGCTGACAGATGGGTGTATCAGTGGTGTGATGCGGAAATACCTGCTGGAGAGTTTAAAAAGTTTGAAAGGAGAAATAAGCATAGAAGAAAATGTGATTATCGAAGATGAGCTTATTTCTGCAGATGAAGTATTTCTGACCAACGCTGTTCATGGTATAAAGTGGGTGGGACAATTCAGGGATAAGAAATATTCCAATACTCTTACGGCTAAAATCTATAGTCAATTTATTCGGTCAATTTTCCAATAGAGACGTTTTAATTTATCAAAGAAAAAGAGATGTAGCAGATTGATCAGCATATTGGTTATACATCCTTTTAAAAACCTCGAATAATTTTCGGATCGCTGACCTGCCTTCTTCTCCAAGACTTAGCGAATAATTATTTACATAAAGGTCAATATGCTGCCGCATCACTTCTTCACTCATTTCCTGTGAATGGTGCTTTACATAATCTGAAATAAAAGGATAATGTGCAAAAGCATAATCAAGACTTTTACGGATCAGTTCATTCACTTTTAATGCTACAGGTCTTTCTATGGATTGTTTAATTGCTATTCCGCCCAATGGTATTGGTGCTTTGATCTTTTCTTCCCAATATTCTCCAAGATCCAAAACCTTATGCAACCCCCTTTGCTGGTAGGTAAACCGGTTTTCATGAATGATCACGCCAAGATCAACTTCATTATTCAACAATGCATTTTCAATAGCAGAAAAGATCATATGTTCTTTTTGTCTTGCTTCAGGAAATGCAAAAGAAAAAAGAAGATTACCTGTAGTATTTATTCCCGGTAAAGCAATGACTTTTTGATTGACTATTGCCTTTTCACTTTTCACTTTTGACTTCGAAATCAGCAATGGCCCCACACCCTTGCCCAATGCACTGCCCGAATCAAGCAAACGATAATGATTCAGCGATTGAAAAAAAGCAGGAAAGCTGAGTTTTGTAATATCCAGCCTGCCTTGCAAAGCCCATTGGTTGAGTGTTTCCACATCTTCCAGCACCACATCAAAGTCCAAACCTTCCGTATTGATCTTTTTATTGACCAATGCATCAAAAATAAATGTATCGTTGGGGCAGGGGCTAAATCCTAAAGTAAACTTCATCGTAATCCGATAGCTTTTCAAATAAAGAAATGAGTTGATTATTCAAAGCAGCGATGGCTTCATTCATTTTCCATTTTGATTTATCTCTTTGGCCAACCATGTTGGAAACAGACCTTATTTGCAAAAAAGGAATTTTTTCCTGCAGACATACGTAATGAAGAGCGGCGCCTTCCATGCTTTCAATGGCCGGTGATAATTTTTGTTTATACCAGTCTATAGTTTTGGATTGAGTTGATATTTCATTCACAGTTATTGCTCTTACAGCTTCTAGACCGGAAAGAGTTATAAAAGCTTTATGAGGATTGATAAGAAATCCGTCTGTGAATGGTATTTTATTTTTATCGGCCTGGCCCAGGTCAAATATAGTTTTGAACTGTTCATTTTCCCAGGCGCCACAATCGGCAAACGCATCTTCACTTACAGTTACTACTTTGCCATTTTTGCCCGATATAAAACTGCCGGCAATACCCGCCTGGATAGTAAGCGAAGGCCTGCTGTTATGAATAACTTTTGTAAGCCAATATGTAGTTGCTGCTGCTGTAACTCCCGTAATTAGAGCCTCGGTTGAAAATGTAAGATGACCACTGCCTTTTTTTGCCAGCCAATCAATGGCCGGCTGTATTTCGGCCGCCGTAGCGGCAGTGAGTAGTACATGCATATTGCAAATATCGCAATCGCTGCCATTCCTTCGTAAATATTAACTTTGCGGCCTTAACATATTGGGAGACTAACTTAAATGGTGTACCTGACAAGAGTTGAACATTTTAATGCGGCACATAAGCTGATGAATCCGGCATGGAGCCATCAAAAGAATGAAGAAGTATTTGGTAAATGCGCCAATGAAAACTGGCATGGGCATAACTATGAACTATATGTTACAGTAAAAGGAATGCCTGATCCGGATACGGGTTTTGTAGTAGATGTAAAACAACTTAGCCAGTTGATCAAAGACAAAGTAACAGAGAAATTGGATCATCGCAACCTTAACCTCGATGTTGACTTTATGAAAGACAAATTATGCAGCACAGAAAATTTGGCAATTGGCATTTGGAACCAGTTAGCTCCCCATTTGCCGCAATCGGTAAAGTTGCATTGTATCAAGCTCTATGAAACGCCGCGGATCTATGTTGAATATTTTGGCGGATGAACATTTATGTGCAATAGTTGTTATGTAAATTTTAAAAAAGTGATGTAATGGGTAAAAGAGTTGCCGTATTCAGAAGAGAACATTTTAATGCAGCCCACCGTTTGTATAACCCGGAATGGGATTATGCGGCCAATGAAAAATATTTTGGCAAATGCGCTTTACCCAATTATCACGGACATAATTATGAACTGGAAGTAAAAGTGGTGGGAGAGCCTGATGCTAAAACGGGTTATGTAATGGATCTGAAAAAATTATCCGATATAGTTGAGAGGGAAGTGCTGGAAAGATTTGATCATAAAAATCTGAATCTTGATACAAAGGAGTTTAAAGATCTAAATCCCACCGCTGAAAATATTGTAATAGTGATTTATGATCTATTGCGGCCGCATATTGACAACAAAATGGACCTGCAGGTAAGATTATACGAGACGCCGAGAAATTTTGTAGAGTACCCGGTGGAGTAAGTGGTAAATGGCGAGTGGGTTTTGGAATCTGAATTTGGAATCTGAATTTGGAATTTGTTATTTGAAATTTTATAAATCGTTTTATGGCTTATAAAAAAACAGAACATTATGACGAAGGGATCACCACAGAGTTGTGTGAGAATTATAGAAATGTATTGAACTTGCTGGGCGAAGACGCAAAAAGAGAGGGCTTATTAAAAACACCTGAACGACTGGCCAAAGCGATGCAATACATGACACAAGGTTATCAGTCTGATGCCCGTGCTATTTTGAATTCAGCAAAATTTCATGAGCCGATCAGTGAAATGATCGTTGTAAAGGATATTGAAATATACAGCATGTGCGAACATCATATGCTTCCTTTTTTTGGAAGGGCTCATGTGGCTTATATACCCAATGGATGGATCACCGGTTTGAGCAAAGTAGCAAGGGTGGTGGATGTATATGCCCGCCGCCTGCAGGTGCAGGAGCGGCTTACTGTTGAGATCATGAATGCGATCAAGGAAACATTAAATCCTTTAGGAATAGCGGTTGTTATTGAAGCGCAGCATTTATGTATGATGATGCGGGGTGTGCAAAAACAAAATTCGGTAACTACAACATCTGCCTTTGATGGTGAGTTTCAGAAAAACTCAACCCGTACAGAATTTTTAAAGCTTGTATCTTCTGACCTGAGCCGCAGATAAAACTTTTTTTTCTAATACAGAAGCCACAAAGATTTTTTTACTTAAAAGCTTTGTGGCATTTTTGTTTGTATAACTACACACCATGAAGCATGCTTACATATTTCCCGGGCAAGGGTCTCAGTTTCCGGGCATGGGGAAAGATCATTATAACAATAGTGTATTTGCAAAAAAATTATTTGAGCAGGCTAATGAACTGTTGGGCTTTCGTATTTCCGATATTATGTTCAATGGTTCGGAAGAAGATTTGAAACAAACTAATGTAACGCAGCCCGCCGTTTTTCTTCATTCCATCATGGCTTTTAAAAGTATTGACAGTGCAAGACCTGATATGGTAGCCGGTCATTCACTTGGTGAATTTTCAGCATTGGTTGCAAATGGTACATTGAGCTTTGATGATGCGCTGCAATTAGTTTCTATTCGTGCTAGAGCAATGCAAAAAGCATGTGAAATGAATCCCTCAACAATGGCTGCCATATTGGGATTGGCTGATGAAAAAGTGGAAACTATTTGTGATGAAGTGCAGAAAGAAACAGGTGAAGTAGTGGTAGCAGCTAATTATAATTGTCCCGGACAACTGGTAATCAGCGGTTCGATAAAAGGGATAGAAATAGCCTGTGAAAGAATGAAAGCTGCCGGAGCAAAAAGAGCGTTGGTATTGCCTGTTGGCGGCGCATTTCACTCATCGTTGATGGAACCTGCAAAAGAAGAATTGAAAACGGCAATAGAATCAACCAATTTTCATACACCCACTTGTTCTGTTTATCAAAATGTAGTGGCCAAAGCTGTGTTTGATAAAGAAGAAATAAAACAAAATCTTATTGATCAGCTTACGGGTCCTGTTCGATGGACGGAAAGTGTGCAAGCAATGATCGCTGATGGCGCTTCAAAATTTACAGAAACAGGGCCGGGAAAAGTATTGCAGGGTTTGGTTTTGAAGATTGATAAGAAAATGGAGGTGGCTGGAGTGAGTTAAGTGAATAGTGAATAGGCAATAGGGTAATGAAACTTTTAAAGGTAAGATGATTTGATTTTTAAGTTTACTTTTTCGGCTTCGTTTAAAAATTAATACTGCAGTTCACCCACTCCCCATCAAAGCTGGCTTTGTATTTTTTATAAAAATTAATTGCCGGCTCGTTCCATTCCAACACCTGCCACATCATACCGCTGAATTTTTTTTCTTTTGCTTCTTCTACCAGGCGATCCATTAATAGTTTTCCAATTCCCTTTCCTCTTGCTTCTTCAGTAACAATTATATCTTCCAGATACATTCTCTGTCCTTTCCAGGTGGAGTAGCGGATATAATACAAAGCAAAACCAACTATCGCCCCATCTTCTTCAACAACAAATGCCCACCACACGGGATTTTTTCCAAAACCACTTTCTTCAAAATGTTCCAGTGTAACTGTTACTTCATCAGGAGCTTTTTCATAAACAGCTAGTTCATGCACCAATTCCAAAAGTCTTGGACAATCTTCTTTTACTGCACGTCGGATTGTAATGCTCATTTTATTTCGGTTAAACGTGTCTGACGCCTGCAGGGCGTCTGACACTTATTTAGAGTAATGCTGAATGTGTCAGACGCCCTGCAGGCGTCAGACACGTCAGACACGTCAGACGCTCTTTAGGCGTCAGACACGTCAGACGCCCTGCAGGCATCAGACACCTAAAGTATCTTTTTGATTTGTTCTTCCTCAATTTTTTCAAAGGCTTTTGCTTTAAAATCTATTTCTGTCAGATCGAGCAATTGATAAGCTTTATCCCTATTGCATAAAGTTCCATTTCTCAACCCGGCATAATCGGGTAATGAAGAATAAGCCCATTCTTCCGGTGTTGTAACCAACCCGGCAGCAAATGGGTTTTGGTGAATATAATGAAAAGCAATAGTCGAATGATTTTCCTTGGCGCTTGTAAGTTTCGCTTTTGTTTTTTGCTGAAATAGATTACCGGTTCTGTTCAATTGTTTATTGATTCCTTTTGCATAGGAGCTTTGTAAAAGACGAAAGCCATTAGTAATAGAGGGTATTTCAATGTTCCCGACTTTTACCGGGATCAGGCTTCTATCTGTGATTTCTATAAGAAAATGAAAATGATTGGGCATTAAACACCATGCAAGAATTTCACTGACTGGCTTCAGGTATTTGTGGCATTTGCGCAGGAAGTAAAAGTAATTTTCCTGATTGAAAAAAATGGTCTGCTGATTGTTTCCTCGATTGTAGATATGATATATACCCGGCTCGTGAATGGTCATATTTGTCTGACACCTTCAAGGTGCCTGACAAATATAAAATTTAAAGATTTTACCTGACCAGATATCTTAGTTGTCGTGTCTAAATGTGTCAGACGCCCTGAAGGCGTCAGACACTTAGTACGCCCACTTCACCAGCGTAGCCCCCCAGGTAAACCCACCGCCAAATGCAGCCAGCACAATGTTATCTCCTTTATTCAATTCATGTTTCCATTCCCATAAACAAAGCGGAATGGTAGCAGCCGTAGTGTTGCCATATTTCTGAATATTGATCATCACTTTTTCTTTGGATAATCCCATGCGGTTGGCCGTAGCATCTATAATGCGAAGGTTGGCCTGGTGTGGTACCAGCCATGCAATATCATCGCCGGTCAGTTTATTTCTTTCCAATAACTCAGCGCTTACATCAGCCATGCCTTTCACCGCTGCTTTAAAAACAGGTTGACCATCCTGGTAAATGAAATGTTCTTTGTTATTTACCGTTTCAATGCTTGCTGGTTTTAAAGAACCGCCGCCCTTCATGTGCAGGTATTGACAACCGCTGCCATCGCTTTTTAAAATACTGTCTAATATGCCGTAACCATCATGATTGGGTTCGAGCAATACGGCGCCGGCGCCATCGCCAAAGAGCACACAGGTAGTTCTGTCAGTATAATCAACAATAGCACTCATTTTATCGGCGCCGCAAACCACTACTTTTTTATAACGTCCGCTTTCGATAAGCGTTGCGCCTAATGTAAGCGTATACAAAAAACCCGAACATGCAGCAGATACATCAAAGCCCCACGCATTTTTTGCACCCAGTTTATCGCAGGCGATGTTAGCAGTAGCCGGAAAAACCATATCGGGAGTAACTGTTCCGACAATAAGACAATCTATTTCTTCAGGATGAATTCCTCTTTTTTCACAAAGCTGCTTTACAGCCGGCACCACCATGTCTGATGTTGCTTGGCCTTCACCTTTTAATATTCTTCTTTCTGAAACACCGGTACGGGTACGAATCCATTCATCGGTGGTATCTACCATTTTTTCCAAATCAAAATTGGTCAACTTGTCCTCGGGAACATATCCGCCAACAGCAGTGATGGCAGCAGTTATCTTTTTTTGCATGTAATGTGTATTGAATTTTTTTGGGTGGCCAAAGTTAAGCTACAAAAATTTAAACGCTGATTGCATCGCGATTTGTCTGACACCTTTAAGGTGTCTGACAAATACCTGATAGCTGTATGAGACCTTCGGGGGTGTCTGATAAATATGTGTCAGACGCCCTGCAGGCGTCAGACACAAAAAAGATTTAAGACGGTTGTTCAGGATTTTCTTCTTGCCCGTTTCCCCCGGCATAGATCACTTAGTCATTATATTTAGCCGGGTCTTCGTACCAAATGCTTTTGCCGGTGGAGAAATATCTTTCGAGCAACTTATACAATTCGTTGCCGGCTATCATACGGTCTTGCGTAGCAATATCTCTGTCTTTTTAGGCATCGGTTTTATCGTCTATCGAATCATCAAAATCTTCTACCGTGCCCAACAGATCTGTAAGCATGGCGGCAGTAAGTCCTTCGGTGGCAAGTTCAGCCTGCAGATTGGTGGCTTTTGCATATTTGCACATTTGTCTATTGGCTCATTACCTCATTTGTTTCCCTATTTTCGCAGCCATGATAGCTTACCTGCGAGGCGATTTTACCCATAAAACCCCGGCATTAGTACACATGGATGTGAATGGTGTGGGTTATGAAGTTCAGATCAGTCTGAATACGTACTCCCGCATCCAGAGTTTAGAAAAAGGTTTATTGCATATAGCCTTCATTGTTCGTGAAGATGCACATATTCTTTATGGTTTTTTTGAAGTGGCCGAAAAAGAAATGTTTCAATCATTGATCAGCGTATCGGGTATTGGCGCTTCTACTGCCCGGGTGATGCTATCGTATATGAAACCCGATGAACTGGCAAAGGCTATTATTCATGCCGATATCCGGACTCTTGAAGGCATCAAAGGAATTGGCAAAAAAACCGCCGAACGCCTTGTTGTTGAACTAAAAGATAAACTGGCAAAGCATCCGATAGAAACAAATATTTCCCCCCTGAAAAGCAATACTTTGCATCAAGATGCGTTTAATGCACTGACGGCATTAGGTATTAACCGGTCAGCAGCAGAACAGGCCCTGAAAAAAGTGATGGCGCAAGAGCCGGAACTGCCTGTTGAAGAACTGATCAAAAAAACGTTACGTATCCTCTGATCAACAACATTTTCTGGACTAACTATATTCTGAGAATAAACTTGGACAAGTACACTGGCCATATCCTCCGTACGTTGGTACTAGCTGCTGCCATCTTTTATTCTTTTGCTTTTGAGGCAAGAGCAGGCTTTCAGCAACAACCCAAGCCAGATACCATTCGCTATCCGCTTCAAGACAGGTATGGCGATCCTTATAGTAATCCCAATCGTAATACATTCGATCTTCGTGATACAGCTTTCATCAAACGCAATGTGGAGTATGATCCGTTAACGGGTCAGTATTATGTTATAGAAAAAATTGGTGATAAGTATTACCGCAATCCCGTTTCTTTTAGCCGCGATGAATTTTTAAGACTACAAGGCAAACAGGATGAGAATGCCTATTTCAGGAAAAGAGCAGACATGCTTTCGACCATGAACCGCCGTCTTTTCAGGCCAACATTCAATGCAACCGGAAGCAAAGGGAGTAGCAAAGGGTGGTTCAATCGCATAGTCGGTGTTGGCAAAATTGATATTAAACCTTCAGGATATGTTGATCTGCTGGCGGGCTACCAGGGTCAAAATATTAAAAACCCAACATTGCCTGAACGGGCAAGAAAGAACGGCGGGCTTGATTTCAACATGAACACCCAGTTGCAGGTGGATGCCAACATTGGCGATAAATTAAAACTGCCGATCAATTATAACACTTTAGCCAACTTCGATTTTGAAAACCAGCTCAACCTGAACTACCAGGGAAAGGATGATGAGATCATCAAGCAGTTTCAATTGGGGAATGTCAACTTTACTTCAAAAGGAACTTTGATTCCCGGCGCTCAGTCTTTGTTTGGTATCAAAACCCAATTGCAGTTTGGAAAATTATTCGTTACCGGGATATTGGCCAATCAGAGAGCACAGCGCCAGTCAATAGACATGCAGGGTGGTACGGCAACACAGGAATTTTCCTTGAAGTCTGATGAATACGAGGAGAATCGTCACTTCCTGCTTTCCCAATATTTCCGCGGTAATTATAACAAGGCTATGAGCCAATTGCCGCTTGTGAATTCGGCAATCCAAATATTGAGAATGGAAGTTTGGGTGACAAACCGCACCGGCATTACTACTGATACGAGAGATATTGTTGCCCTGATGGATCTAGGCGAAGGTGCACCTTATGGGCCTTGGGGTGGTTCGGGTAATCCAATGTCGCTGCCTGATAATGGTGTCAACAATCTTTATCGGAATATTCTTGCAAATCCTAATAGCAGAAACTCATCGTTGGTTCAGGGTATTTTGACCGGACAAGGTTTATTGCCGGTACAGGATTTTGAAAAAACATTTGCCCGAAAACTTTTACCAAGCGATTATTATTTTAATCCGCAGATCGGATTTCTTTCATTGAATCAACCTTTGCAACCTGATGAAGTATTAGGTGTGGCTTTTCAATATACTTATAACGGAAGAGTGTTCCAGGTGGGTGAGTTTTCGCAGGATATACCGCCTGATACATCAGGCACTACGCAACGTATTTTATTCTTAAAACTTTTAAAGGCAACATCACAAAGAACCAATCTGCCGATTTGGGATCTGATGATGAAAAACGTTTATTCCGTTGGCTTTGGTCAATTGGAAAGAACGGATTTCAAACTCGATCTTTTATATGAGGAGCCGAGTCTTGGTGAAAAAAGATATTTACCACCGGCTGATGTATTGCCGCAGTTTGAAGGACAACCTATCATTTCATTAGTAAATCTTGACCGGCTTAATAACCAAAATGATCCGCAACCCGACGGGGTATTTGATTTTATAGAAGGCTTTACAATTATTTCATCCATGAGCCGGGTGATATTTCCTGTGCTGGAGCCATTTGGTCACGATCTTGATTACGTTTATGGCACCCAGCCGCAGCGGGATAAATATTTGTACTACCCGCTTTATGATACCATCAAGGCTATTGCACAAACCTATGCCAACCTCAATCGCTTTGAGATAAAAGGACGTTCCAAATCATCAGCAGGCAGCGGTGATTATCAATTAGGGTTTAATATTCCGAGAGGTTCTGTTACGGTAACAGCCGGCGGGCAGGTATTGCAGGAAAATATAGACTATGAGATCAACTACGATCTTGGCACACTGCGGGTGATCAATCAATCTATTATTAACTCCGGTGTGCCGGTCAATATTCAATACGAGAACCAGGCCGCATTTGGCATACAGCAGCGAAACTTTATGGGCTTGCGGCTGGATTATTTTGCCAATAAAAAATTAACGTTGGGTGGTACTATTGCAAGATTGGGTGAAAGACCATTTTTTGTAAAACAAGGTTATGGTGATGATCCTATCCGCAACACCATGTATGGATTGGATGTTGATTACCGAAGCGATTGGCCACGACTAACCAAATGGCTCGATAAACTTCCATTTTACAGCACCAAAGAAATGTCGAACATCACAGCTTATGCTGAGGGCGCCATGTTAAAACCAGGTCATGCACCGCAAATAGGAAAAGGAAATGCAGGACAGGTATATATTGACGATTTTGAAGGAACCCGTGCAGGTATTGATCTTCGTTTTCCATTGATCAGCTGGAATCTTGCTTCCATACCACAGGGTAATAATGGCTCTGGCGGTTCAGCGCCATTGTTTCCGGAATCTTCTTTGGCAAATGACCTGGCCAGTGGTTATAACAGGGGCAAAATTGCATGGTATAATATTGAACCTGTTTTGCAGGAAAGAAATAATCCTGATAACCCGATTGGTAATAATGTAGCCGAATTATCAAAGCCCGAAACAAGACAGGTATTGCAGCAGGAAATATTTCCGCAGCGTACTACTGACTTTGGACAGGGGTTGCTCACAACGTTTGATATTACATTTTATCCAAAAGAAAAAGGCCCATACAATTTTGAATACCGGCCCGGTCGTATTGATGCCAATGGAAGATTGGTGAATCCGAAACAGTCATGGGGTGGTATCATGCGTAATATTGACCAGATAGATTTTGAAACCAGCAATATTGAGTATATCGAATTTTGGTTGCAGGATCCTTTTGTATTACGGGGTAATAGCACAGGCGGGCAATTGTATTTTAATCTGGGTAATATTTCTGAAGATGTATTGAAAGATGGCAAACGCCAATATGAAAATGGTTTGCCTACGCCTACCAATAATGCGCAGGTTGATAATAATTCCGTTTGGGGAAGAGTGCCTTCTATTCCCATGCAGATCACCAATGCGTTCAGCAATGAGCCAAGCGATCGTCAATACCAGGATGTGGGTTTTGATGGATTAACGGATGAAGATGAAAGAACAAAATTCAGCACATACTTGTCAAATCTGCAGGCAAATGCTCCCGCAGCTTATCCGCAAGCATTGGCAGATCCGGCAGCAGATAATTTTAAACCCTATCGTGATCCATCGTATGATGCAGCAGGAGCAGGTATTTTGGCGAGATATAAAAACATCAACAACCCGCATGGCAATTCACCTATTGCAGCCGGCAACAGTCAATTTGTAAATGCCTTTACACAATACCCGGATGCAGAAGAATTGAATCGTGATAATACATTAAATGAAGTAGAAGAATATTTCCAGTATAAAGTGGATATTAAGCCATTCATGACACCTGGCAGCAATTTTATTACCGATGTAAGATTGGTGGATGTAAGATTGGCCAATGGAACTACGAGGCCTGAAAAATGGTATTTGTTCCGTATTCCTGTTAATGATTATGAATTGAAAGTTGGAAAAATTCCTGATTTTAAATCTATCCGTTTTATAAGAATGTTTACTACGGGGTTTGAGGATGATTCGGTGACAATGCGTTTTGGTAAAATTGAATTGGTAAGAAATCAATGGCGAAAATTTCAGTTTGTAACGGATACAACCGGGCAATATTTAAACCTGCAATCTCCTGACCCTGTAGAGTTCAATACACTGGCTGTAAATCTTGAAGAGAATGATCAGCGCCAGCCGGTACATTATGTAAGCCCACCCGGTATTGACAGACAACAACAGCTTAGCAATAATAACGTGCAGTTGTTTCTTAATGAACAGGCGTTAAGTGTGCAATTGTGTAATCTTCCTTATGAGCAATCACGTGCTGTGTTTAAAACAATGAACATGGATATGCGCCAATACGGGAAGATGCGGATGTTCATTCACGCAGAAGGCAGGGGAAGCGATAATGCTATTTCTGATTATTCATTAACCGCTGTTGTAAGAATCGGTAATGATTTTCAGGGAAATTATTATGAAGTAAGGGTACCACTGAAAAAAACAGAATGGTACACAACAGATAGTTTGAAAATATGGCCGGAGGAAAACAATCTGGACTTTGATCTTGTTGAGCTGACAAGATTAAAATCAAGACGTAACCAGCAACAATGGCTTCCTTCTGTTTATTATAGTGAAATCATCAATGGAAGAACTTATGCCGTGATGGGTAATCCCAACCTGGGCGAAGTAAAAGGGATGATGATGGCTGTTGAAAACAATGATCCTGCGAAGAGTGCCTGTGCCGAAGTTTGGTTCAATGAACTTCGCTTTTCTCATTTGGATGAAGATGGGGGTTGGGCCGCATTGGGAAGAGTAGATGTTAAACTGGCTGACTTGGGTAATCTCACTTTTGCAGGTACAGCAAGAAGCAAAGGTTTTGGAACATTGGAGCAAAGAGTGAACCAACGAAGCAGAGAAGACCTTTATACATTTGATCTTTCTGCTAACATTGACGCAGGAAAATTGCTTCCGAAAAAATTAGGTGTGCAGATACCGGTTTACGCAGGCATCAGCCGTATTACCAGTACGCCGGAATATGATCCTTACGATCTTGATATTAAATTGAAAGATAAGCTTGATTATACTCCAACGAATAGGGGCAAAGATTCTATCAGGCAAAATGCGCAGGACATCACCACCATCAAAACGGTGAATTTTACCAACGTGAAAAAAATAAAAACAGATGGTAAACAACCGAAGATATGGAGCGCCACCAATTTTGACCTGAACTATTCATACATTGAAACACAGCAGCACAACCCGCTTATTGATAATTATGAAATGCGGCGTACACGTGCCGCCTTAGGTTATAACTATGCACTGCAGCCTAAATATGTTGAGCCATTTAAGTATTTGATCAAATCAAAATCAAAATGGCTGGCGCTGATAAAGGATATTAATTTCAATTATGTTCCATCGCAATTATCTTTTAAAGCTGATATCTTCAGACAGTTTGGTGCAACGAGACCGAGAAATGTAGGCGGCGGCCCTTACAAAATACCGGAGACCTACGACAAATATTTTACGTTTGACCGCTTTTATATTTTACAATGGAACCTTACAAGATCTATTGCTATTGATTTTTCTGCAACTAATAATTCAAGAGTAGATGAGCCTTTTGGCCGCATTGATACAAAGGAGAAAAAAGATTCTGTAAAAAGAAATCTTTTCAAAGGCGGAAGAAATACGCAGTATGCACACCAGGCTTCGATTTCGTATAATGTGCCGATGCAAAAAATTCCATGGTTGGATTGGACAACTCTTCGGGCTTCTTATGCTACACAATACAACTGGCTGGCAGCATCATTGCTTACCAAACAATTGGGTAATACATTGTCTAATTCGCAAACCAGAACGGTAAATGGCGAATTAAACTTTGACCAGTTGTATGCGAAGTCAAGATTTTTAAGAGCAGTGAACAGTGCGCCGCTAGCTGATAATAAAAATAAAAATGCTGCTGATACGGCACAGAAGAAAAATAATAAGAAAGAAAAAGTTCAAACGACAAGAAGCATTCCTGATTCTGTTTGGGCAAAAATGAGTGCTAAAGAAAAAAGAAAATTCAAACGGGAAGAAAAAAGAAAAGAAAGAGACGAAAAAAGAAGATTAAGAGAGCAAAGAAAAAATGCACCTCTTGATGTAAGCGGCGCCGCCCGGTTAGCAGGGGGTCTGTTAACTTCATTGAAACGGGTTGGGGTGCAGTACAATGAAGAAATGGGAACAATTTTGCCGGGCTATATGGACAGTACAAGGCTGCTTGGCGCTAACCTAAAAAGTGGGCAACCCGGTTTTGGATTTATTTTCGGTTATCAGCCTGATACCAGTTGGATCAATCGCTCTGGCCAAAAAGGATTGTTTTCAGGAGATTCTTTAGTATCAGCAATGATTCAGCAGCGATACAGTCAGCGATTAAATATTACGGCCCAGGTAAGCCCTTTCCGCGACCTCAATATTGATGTCAATCTTGAAAAATCTTTCAGCAAAAATTATTCGGAGCTGTATAAAGACACCAGTGCATTCGACAATGTTGGTTTGACAAGATTGAATCCCTACGCCATGGGCAGCTTTAGTATCAGCTATATTTCTTATCAAACTATGTTCACCAAGTTTGATCCGAATGTTATTTCCGAAACATTCAGGCAGTTTGAAGCAAACAGGGTGACGTTGTCGCAACGAATAGGAAAATTAAATCCTTATCAAAGCGGCGCTATTGATGCTGATGGCTATTACGAAGGTTATGGCCGCTATGCGCAGGAAGTGGTGATACCGTCATTCCTTGCTGCGTATGGTAAAAAAGATCCTGCAACGGTTACATTATTTAAAAACGGTAATCCGAATATCCGTTCCAATCCATTCAAAGGGTTGATGCCAAAGCCTAACTGGACCGTTACCTATAATGGTCTTTCGAAAATTTCTGCATTGGAAAAAATATTCTCCAATGTGGTTATCCGCCATGGTTATCACAGCAGGCTTGGCATGAACAGCTTTAACACGGCCTTGCTGTTCCAGGATCCGTTTAGGGTAAGTTATCCTTTCTTCCGTGATACGCTTACCGGTAATTTCATTCCGTATTTCCTTGTTCCGAATATTACTATCGAGGAATCTTTTGATCCGCTGATCGAAGTGGATATGACTTTTACCAATCAATTATCCATACGTGGTGAATTCAGGAAAACAAGGCAACTTAGTCTTAGCTTGATTGATTACCAGTTAGCAGAGAACCGTTCTACAGAAGTATCGTTTGGTTTTAACTGGCGCAAAAAAGCTTTACCAATTTTAAAAAATATAAGGATTGGTAAGAAAGGAATGAAGCTGGATAATGACGTAACGTTCCGTTTTGATTTCAGTCTGCGTGATGATGCAACAGCCAACAGTAAACTTGACCAGGGAACATCATTCGGCACAGCCGGTCAAAAGGTGATCAGTATTAAACCATCTATTGACTATATTTTAAATAACCGGGTAAGCCTCAAGTTTTATTTTGATCAAACCCGCAACATTCCCAAGATCAGTAATGCTTTCCCGATAACGAATACAAGAGCGGGATTGCAGGTGAGGATTTCGCTGGCGCAGTAAAAAATTGTTGATTTATTTTTGGTTGGGAAATATCCTGTTCCTTGATATTGTTTATCAAATCACCAGGATATATTTTTGCCCAAACTAAAATTGATCATGCCTTTTTTCGCTAATAATTACTTCTACATAATAACAATAGTGCTGCAGGCCATTTGTGTTCTTCATTGTATTCGCAGGGGACGCCAAAATAACTGGATTTGGTTAATAGTTTTTCTTCCGCTTATAGGTTGTCTTATTTACTTTTTTACAGAAATAGTTACCCGCCGGGAAATGCAAAACGTTCAGGCAGGCGTGGGTGCTGTATTTAATCCCGGTGGAAGGATAAGGAAGCTGGAAGAAAACTTAAAATTTTCCGACGCATTTCACAACAAAGTAGCATTGGCAGATGCCTACCTTGAAGTTGGTCAAACAAACAGGGCTATTGATTTATATGAGTCGAGCCTGCAGGGAAATTTTGAAGAAAATGAACATGTGCTTTACCAGCTTATTATTGCCTATTCGCTTGTAAACCGTTTTGAAGATATTATTCCCCTTGCAAAAAAGATATATAAACGACCACAGTTTGCCCGTTCAAAAGCTCATATTGTTTATGCAATGGCACTTGCCAATACTGGTAATGCTGAATTAGCTGAAACAGAGTTTAAAACCATGAAGGCAAGATTTGCCAATTTTGAAGCACGTTACCAGTATAGTTTATTTTTATCAAGATCAAACAGACAGGAAGAGGCCCGTCAGCTTTTTGAACAGATTGTTGATGAAGCACCGCATCTTACTCCCGTAGAAAGAAATTATAATCGAGCCTGGATCGCACAGGCAAAAGATGAATTAAGAAAAATGAATGCAAAGACTAAATCTTAGTCTATTTAAGGTTTCCTCTCTGTTATCATTATTTTAAAAAGATCATTCTCCCAGGCAGCATGATAGCCATACTTGTTTAAAAACTCATCAATATATTCTTGCTGACGAATTGTTCTAAGATCGGTTTCAGGTTTATGAAAGATGGGATCGCTGGGCCAGGCATCAGGCCAGTCGCCATGATCATTAGGTGTGGTTTTTATTTTTTGAACAATGACTGCAGGTAAAACTTTTGTATCCTCAACCGCTTTATACAACTGTGTTTTAAATGCACCTGATACATAATACCAGGGCATCGGGTTGCGGGTGAAAGGTTTAGTTTGCGTCATGAAATGATAAATAGGCAATGAATGAAAAGCCAGCGCATAATCACCCGGCTTTACATATTGTTCACTTGCTTTCAGCAATTCATTGGTAGCATCTACTCTTTCTTTTGTAGTGAGTATGCCTTTTACATTTTTATTATCTATTGAATAAAACATGCCAAGACGGCTGGTTTCATCATGCATGGGATAAAACCATTGATGATAAATACCACCGATAATGCTGATTGCAACGATGGCTGTCTTTATCAATCTGAATTGCGGCTCCTGTACGGATGATTCATCCGATACATCTTCACGGTTTTGAGTAGTAAGCCAAAAGCGATAACTGAATGTTTTAAGGTTTAAAATATAATCAATCGCAATAGGAATGGAAAGCCAGAAAATATGCACACCGGCTGTAAATATACCCGCACTGCTGCCCAACGCATAGGTAAGACATATGTATGTACTGATCAGCATTAGTGTTTTGATCTCTTTGCTTGCATTGGAAAAAAGGATCAGCACAAATGTGATAATGGTAAGACCAACATAAAAGCGCATCAATATTTCAAGGCCTTTCAGCATGATAAGCAATGCAAGTAAAAGGCTGATGTATTTTACTGCATTTACTATCCAGTTGTTCAGTTTGAATTTGTCTTTCAGATAGCCAGGCCCTATTGCTGCAATAACGATCAGCGCTAATATATATACAGTGAAGAAAAATGCATCATTGTAAGAGTTTATTGACTGCCTGATAAGTTTACTTAGGCTGTAAGCGGTTTCTCCATCACTTTGTCCCATCTGCGTTACCAGCTTAAAAGCATTTACAAAATCATCCCAATGTCCCATTGATTTCATCAGTGTTACTACACCTGCAACACCTAACCCGAAACCAACAATAAATGCGAGTACCTGGAGGAAAATGTTTTTAAAAGCTGTTTTATTGATAAAACCATAATAACCGATTGCTGCTATCAAACCGAGATTGACCAGGCTTGGCAGTCTTGAAAACACATCGAGACCAACCATGAATCCGCTTAATAAAAAAAGCCACCATTTATTTTTTTTCAATCCATTGAACAATAAGCTGGCAGTAGCGGAATAAAGTAAAATGGAAAGAAAATTATAATGAAAGATTTTAGGATTATGAGCCACCGCAAGAGTAACTAATAACAAACCTATTTTCAGATGACCTTTATTCAGATAATTTTTAAACAGGTTGTAAACGATTATGATCGTTGACATGGTAAAGATGATACTAAGAAAACGAAGCCCCAGCAAACCGGTATCAGGAAACAGGCAATTAAACGTGCCGCCAATAAGCCCCGACAGCCAAAACATAAAATTGTATTCTACTGAAGAAGGCGCATCAAAAAATTGCTGGTAGAAAGTAGCAGTGAAACCCTCGTCTAAAAAGTCAATGCCCTGGAAAATAAAAATAAACTGGTATAGAAAGAGAATAAAAAAGAAAACCTTTGTATTCAAATTTTCAAAGAGTGACCGGATCGAATTTGTTTGTGGCATGTTGGAATGTTTTCAATTAAAGGGGGCTTTTCTTCAACTAATGTAAGGGCCTGTCGGATCTTAACTTGCAGTTCTTCTGATGGAAGGATAAAAGTAATAGCGATTCTCCAAATTATAAATAGGGCTAATAAAATTTTAATCCATGGAATCCTTTGAATGCCGCAATATTAGTGATTTTGACGCCGGTAATTAAATTTCAGAAACATTTTCAAAAACATTTGATTAGTATAGTTTTTTTTATACTTTTGAACCCAAGGTTTCCAAAACCTTAAAATTCATGTGGTTGGTAATCCTGCAATGACCATTCTGTAAAGGATTTAATACAGCCGAAGAGTGTAAAAGCAATATAGAAAGTACCCATGTTCCTATCATTTACTCCATTTTTTTAAATCCTGACAATACGCAGTGCCGGATAAAATTTATCTCAAGCACTTCTCCCGATGAAAGCCAACTGAACTGTGTAGCCTGAATAAGAATAAGTATATTTCGAAACCCTAATAAACTAATAACTAATTCGTAAAATGGCAAACATTAACATTGGCGTCATAGGCTATGGATACTGGGGACCCAATATTGTAAGAAATTTCTTTTCTGCGGCTGACTGTACTGTAAAGTCAGTAGCCGATGCCCGTCCCGAACGCCTCGCAGCATTAGCAAAGATTTTCCCTTCCATCAATGGTGTAAAAACAGCAGAAGAGATCATCAATGATAAAGAAATTGATGCTGTAGTAATAGCTACGCCTGTGTTTACGCATTTCACACTTGCCAAAAAAGCTCTTGAACATGGTAAACATGTATTGATAGAAAAGCCAATGACATCAACCGTGGCAGAAGCAGATCAACTGATCAATCTTGCTGCACAAAGAGGGCTTACATTGATGGCTGATCATACTTTTCTGTACACAGGCGCAGTACAGAAGATGAAAGAGATGATTGAAAACAATACCATCGGCACACCCCAATATTTTGATTCCACCCGTATCAACCTGGGCTTGTTTCAGCCTGATGTGAATGTAATCTGGGATCTTGCACCTCATGATCTTTCTATCTTAACTTATTTGGTAAAAGAAAGTCCCGTAAGTATCAATGCTACCGGCATCTCTCATACAAATAACGGTATCGAGAATATCGCCTACATGACTGTAAACTATAACTCTGATTTTATTGCTCATTTCAACGTATCATGGTTATCACCAGTGAAGGTGCGTCAGACACTGATCGGTGGTGATAAAAAAATGATCGTGTACAATGATTTGGAACCTTCTGAAAAAGTGAGAGTGTATGATACAGGGTTCAATCATAAAACAGACGAGGATAAAACAAAGATCATGGTGGATTACCGCACCGGTGATGTATATATTCCCAAGCTTAGCAGCCAGGAAGCATTGGCAGGTGTGGCGAAGGATTTTATTCAATCCATCATTAATAAAAAACAACCATTATCAAACGGCTGTCTTGGTATGCAGGTGGTAAAGCTCCTGGAAGCTTCGCAGCAATCTATCAAGAATAATGGTAAGGAAGTTAAAATAAATTAGAATCGTGAATCGTCAGTCGTGGAAAGGAGTTTTATTTATTAGGCAACCACTCACGACTCACGACTGCTGGTCAAAAAAACTAAGATTTAAAAATGGAATCAATTACAATCAATAATGACAAACAAAGCCTGAACAATGTAAAAGTTGGTCAGAATGTACGCATCTTCAATTTTGTAAATGCTTATGGTTGCAGCATTGATGATGGCAGCAAAGTAGGCGCATTTGTAGAAATACAAAAAGGTGTAACCATTGGAAAGAATTGCAAGATATCAAGCCATAGTTTTTTATGTGAAGGCGTGCATATTGAGGACAATGTATTTGTTGGTCATGGCGTTATGTTTACGAATGATCTTTTTCCAAGAGCAACCAATGCTGATGGAAGTCCGCAAACAGAAGCTGATTGGAAACTGATCGAAACTTATGTGAAGAAAGGTGCTTCTATCGGAAGCAATGCCACCATTCTTTGCGGAATTACGATAGGTGAAAATGCTTTAATAGGCGCAGGAGCGGTTGTTACCAAAGATGTGCCTGCTAATACAATAGTTGCCGGAAGCCCTGCAAGGGTATTTAAAACAATTTAATTCGAAACTGTATGGATACAATTATTGCACAAAAAAAGATATCCTGTCTTGATCTGAAAGGACAACATCAGCAGGTAAAACAAGAAATTTTTGAAGCCTTTGAGAAAGTGTATGAAAAAACAGCTTTCTCCGGCGGTCCGTTTGTCGAAGAGTTTGAAAAAGCTTTTTCTGCTTTTTCTGATGTAAAATATTCCGTTGGTGTAAGCAATGGTACAACTGCGCTGCATCTTGCTATGCTGGCATTGGGAATCGGCGCTGGTGATGAAGTGATAATTCCTGCCAATACATTTATTGCAACAGCATGGGGAGTAAGTCATGCAGGTGCCACTCCCGTTTTTGTTGATTGTACTCCCGATACATGGGAAATAGATATTTCTAAAATTGAGGAGAAGATCACATCCAAAACAAAAGCAATCATCGGTGTGCATTTATATGGACAGCCATTCGATATTGAAGGAGTAGCTGCTATTTGTAAAAAACATAACCTGAAATTTATTGAAGATGCAGCGCAGGCACAGGGTGCTTTTTATAAAGGCAAACCTGCCGGTGGTTTTGGTGAAATGGCTTGTTTTAGTTTTTATCCCGGTAAAAATCTTGGCGCTTGCGGCGAAGCCGGTGGCATTACCACTAACAACGAAGCCTATGCAAAACATCTTCAGAGTTTGCGTAATCATGGTTCTGTTGTAAGATACTATCATGATGAGATTGGTTTCAATTACCGTATGGGCGGATTGGAAGGAGCATCGTTGTCAGTGAAATTAAAATACCTGCAAGGCTGGAATGATCGCAGAAGAGATATTGCTAAACGTTATTTAAACGAAATAAATAATGCGGCAATAAAAATGCAGGCGCAACCAGAATGGGCTGATTCAGTTTTCCATCTTTTTGTGGTAACAACTGAGGATAAAGATGGTTTTGTAAAACATCTGGCCGATAATAATATCAATGCGGCTTTTCATTATCCTGTTCCATGTCATTTGCAAAAAGCTTATGCTCACCTGGGACACAAGGAAGGTGATTTTCCCAATTCAGAATACTTAGCTTCACATTGTGTATCGTTGCCAATGTATGCCGAGTTGACGGATGAAGAAGTGGATTATGTAATTAACGTGGTGAATAAATATTGATCATTAATGGAACAACTGCTGATTTTCCCATTTAATGGCAATGCATTGGAAGCTATGGATTGTATTGATGGAAAATACGAATTAGTGGGTTTTATTGATGATACACCTGCCAAACAGGGAATGACAAAATGGGGTGTTCCCGTATTTGACAGATCAGCTCTTGAAAAATACAGGAATGCAAAAATATTGGCAGTTCCAGGAAGCGCCGTTTCTTACAAGCAAAGGCAAGATCATATTGTTTCACTCGGTATTGATGCATCAAGAATGATTTCCCTGATGCATCCCAAAGCAGCGGTAGGAAAAAATGTAAAGATTGGCGTTAATTGCCTGATCATGGCAGGAGTAGTAATTACAAGCAATGCGCAGATTGGTGATCATGTTTGTATTCTTCCGAATACAGTAATACATCATGATGCACGGATTGATGATTATACATTGATAGGATGCAATGTTGCAATTGCTGGTGGCACCATAGTAGAAAAGAATTGCTATATCGGCAGCGGAACAAATATTATTAATGGAATTACCATCGGCGAATACAGCCTCGTAGGGCTTGGAAGCAATGTGCTGAAAACAGTGCCGGCACATTCAAAAGTCGCGGGCAACCCAGCAAAACAAATTATTAAATAGCGACTGTGGCAATGGATAAGAAACATATTGATATTACGATTATCATACCTTTTCTGAACGAAGAAGATAATATTGAACGTTTGGGAAAAGAACTGATCAATTATGTCTCCTCAAAACCTAATCTCAGTTTCGAGATCATACTTGTTAACGACGGTTCTACCGATAACTCGATTAATACTATTCAGGCTTCAAAATTTCCCGCACAAACCAAACTGATAAGTTTTTCTCAGAACTACGGTTCTCATGCGGCTCTGCGGGCAGGCATCATGCATGCTAAAGGAGATTATGTAACATTCCTCTATGCTGATCTGCAGGATCCCATCGAAAATGTTTCAGTGATGTATGCAAAAGAAATGGAAGGCAATGATATAATCTGGGCGCATAGAGCAGGAACACAAAATTCTTTTTTTGAAAAGCAATTTTCAAAATTCTATTCACGGCTGATGCAGAAATACGTAAATAAACGTTATCCTGTCAAAGGCTTTGATGTAGTAATGTTTAACAGAAAAGTGACAGATGCCATCAATAAAAATATAGAAGGCAATTCGAGTGTTTTTCTGCAAATACTTAACCTGGGCTTCAGGCAGGAGTTTGTAGAATATCAAAAAGTTGCCCGGAAGGCCGGAAAATCTAAATGGACACTCTCCAAAAAAATCAAATTACTGATTGATTCTTTTGTTGCCTTTTCTTTTGCTCCTATCCGCCTGGTATCGTTTATCGGTATTTTGTTTTTTCTTGGCGGGCTTTTATGGACAGCGTACATCGTATTCCGCAAATTGGTGTTTGATGATCTTGCCAGCGGATGGCCGGCATTGTTATCCATTCTAATGATTGGATTTGGCATTACCAATATTTCATTGGGCATTATTGCTGAATATCTCTGGCGTACTCTTGATGCGAGCCGTAAACGACCTGTATTTATAATTGATGAAATTATTGACCTTACGGTAAGTGATCCAATTGAACTGAAGGTTGATGGAGTAGTTGAACTTAAGCAAGCCTAATGAAAACAGCAGCCGTTCTATATTGTTTTTTGTATGCTCTTTTGAATGTATCAGGAGCTGCCATCATTAAATGGAAACTGAAAGGAAAAGCATTGTCTTCATTTAACGAGTGGTTCCAGTTTTTGCTGAACGTACAGGTCATTGGTGCTTTCGTCGTCATCTTTGCTTCAGCATTAGTAATGTTCAAAGCGCTGTCATCAGCTAATTTCACTTTTGTTATTCCAGTTTCAGCCGGTATTAATTTTATACTGACAATTATTACAGGTTATTATATTTTCAGAGACCAGTTAAACCTGGCTTCTTTTGTAGGTTTCACATTGATCATTTCAGGTATTATTTTATTAAGTATAAACAATGCACAACATGCACAATAAAGTAAAAGACAGTACAATTCTTGTTACAGGCGGCGCCGGTTTTATCGGCTCTTATGTGATAGAGGAACTTATTCCTTTGCAGCCAAAGAAGATCATCATCATTGATAATTTTATCCGCGGCAGCCGTGAAAACATGAAAACATTTATCAATAACCCAATAGTGGAGTTACATGAAGCTGATATTCGTGATACAGATAAATTAGAAGAATGCATCGCCGGATGCGATTATGTATTTCACATGGCGGCCCTTCGCATCAATGCCTGCGCTGCAAACCCGAGAGATGGTTTTGATGTAATGCTTAAATCAACTTTTGAAGTAGCTAATCTTAGTGTAAAGCATAAAGTGAAAAAAGTAATATACAGCTCCAGCGCATCTGTATATGGATTGGCGCAGCATTTCCCTACGCCTGAAACAGATAATCCATATAACAACCAGACTTTTTATGGCGCTGCCAAAATGTGGGGTGAGCAATTGTTCAGAAGTTATAAGTTCATGTATGGGTTGGATTATGTTGCATTGCGTTACTTTAATGCCTATGGCCCAAGAATGGATACTGATGGAAAATACACTGAAGTAATGATCAAATGGCTGGATTGCATTCGTGACAACCGCAACCCGTTGATCTATGGTGATGGCTCTACCACAATGGACTTTGTTTATGTAAGAGATATAGCTAAAGCCAATGTGGCCGCATTACAGGCCGACATTACTGACGAAGCATTTAATATTGGTAACTGCGAAGAAACGAGCCTAAAACAATTGCTTGAAGTATTGTTGAAAGTAAATGATTCAACATTAACACCGGAATTCCGCGAAGAAAATTCGATCAATCCTGTAAGCAGGAGACTGGCTGATATTTCAAAAGCGGAGAAACTACTCGACTTTAAACCAACAGTGAGCCTTGAACAGGGAATGAAAGAACTCACTAAATGGTATTTTGATAAAATTAAAATAACTGTAAGCTAATGATACCAATAGCCAAACCTTATCTGACAGCCGACGAAGCACAGGCTGCTTATGACACCATCCTCACCGGTTGGATCACTCAAGGCCCCCGTGTTGCTGAATTTGAAGAGAAATTTGCAAACTATACAGGAGCAAAATATGCGGTAGCTGTTTCTAACTGTACAACTGCTCTTCACCTTGCTATGATTGTTGCCGGCGTTGGGCCTGGTGATGAAGTGATCTGCCCTTCGATGAGTTATATCGCTACTGCCAATTCAATAAAATATGTTGGCGCTAAGCCTGTGTTTGCAGAAATTAATCCTGCTACTTACAATTTGGATGTAAATGATACGGCAAAGAAAATAACAGCAAAAACAAAAGCAATATTGCTGGTACATCAAATAGGTATGCCAGCTGATATTAATGCATTCAAAGCATTGGCCGAAAAACATAATTTGAAGCTGATTGAAGATGCCGCCTGTGCAGCCGGTTCATCATATAAAGGCGCAAAGATTGGCAGTCATTCTGAACTGGTTTGCTTTTCGTTACATCCGAGAAAAGTTATTTCAACCGGTGATGGTGGTTTTGTAACTACTAATCGTGAAGATTATTATCAGCGAATGAAATTGCTTCGTCAGCATGGAATGTCTGTTAATGACAGGGTGCGCCACGAATCATCAAAACTGATCTTTGAAGATCATGTGGAAGTAGGTTATAATTATCGCATGACGGATATACAAGCTGCGGTGGGGATTAAACAATTGGAAAAACTGGATTGGATAGTAGCGGAAAGAAGAAAGATAGCGATGCGTTATCATGAAGCATTTAAAGATATTGAGTTTATCCAATTGCCCAAGGAAGAAAACGGTTATTTCAGTAACTATCAATCATACAGTATTTACCTAAAAGATGATTGCCCGGTTAGCCGCAATGAGATCATGCAAAAAATGCTGGATGATGGTATTGCTACCCGCCGCGGTATCATGACATCTCATAGGGAAACTGCTTATAAAACAGAATGTGAAGGCCTTTCATTACCCGTTTCAGAAAAAGCATGCGACAGAAGTATTATTCTTCCGCTTTACATTCCGATGAGGGATGAAGATATTGAAAAAGTGATCGAAGCTTTCAGGATGTATGTTGGCGCACCGGTAACAACGTCATAATGCCTGCAAGATTTTACAGGAAATAGTTTTATTGTCTTAAAATAGATTTACGCTGATATTTGTAAAATATCAGCGTTTTTCATTTGCAGAAAGCGGGTTCAAACCAATAGTATGAAAAAAATCAGCGTCATCGGTTTTGGTAAAATAGGACAGGCAATAGCGGCTAATATTTTGAAGCATGGTATTGATGTTGCTGCTGTTGATACTGACATACACCTTGGGGAACAGTTTGAGAATGGAACTTATGCAACCAATGAACCAGGATTGACTGATTTATTAAATGGGGCTTACAAACAAAACAAGCTTAACATCACCAATGATTTTTCGGCAGTAAAAGGAACAGAAGCCATCATCGTATCTATTCCGCTTATTGTAGATAATCAAAAGAAACTTCTCAAAGAACCATTTCTCGAATCTTTTAAAAAGCTTGCTTCTTTTCTTAAAAATAACATACCCGTTATTATTGAGACATCCATGCCGGTTGGTTTTGGCCGCAACAATGTAATGCCTGCCATTGAATCAAAAGGAAAAAAACATGGGGTTGATTTTTTGCTTGCACATAGCCCGGAACGTATCAAAAGCGGAACAATGACGGAGCAGTTGCAGCAGATACCAAAAGTGATTGGTGGTATTAATAAAGAAGCAGTTGATAAAGCCCATTCTGTTTATCAATTGTTTTTTGATAGCAAGCTGTTGCATATTGTCGAGAGCATGGAAGCGGCAGAAATGGTAAAGCTGGCCGGTATGATTTATCGGGATATCAATATTGCTTTGTCAAACCAGTTCGCACAATTTGCCGATGCTAAAGGTATCAGCTTTGCTGACCTGATACCATTGATCAATACTGATAAGGAGGCTGATCTTTTATATCCCGGCATTGGTGTAGGAGGCCATTGCACGCCTGTTTATCCTTATTTTCTTATTGAGAATTTTAAAGATGCCGGACTTGATTTTTCACTGGCAGCAGAAAGTCGTCGCATCAATGATCAGATGGCTGAATATGCTGTTTCATTAATAAAGAGCAAAGTGAAAAACAAAAAGGCGCTTATACTTGGTTTAAGCTTTCGTCCCAATGTAAAAGAAGATGCGTTGAGTACGGCTTATTTATTAAAAAATGTATTGCTTCAAAATGGCTTTAATGTAGCGCTGCATGATACCGAATTTTCAGCCGAAGAAATAAAAAAGAAAGGATTTGATGCGATAAAAGATATTTATGATACCGATGCTGAAGTGATCTTTTTGGTAACGATGCACAAAGAATACCAGCAGCTTGATTTTAAAAAGCTTTATTCAACAGGAACCCGTTATTTTATTGACGGAAGAAATAGTATTGATAAAAGTAAATCAGAAGAAGCCGGTATTAAATATCACGGCATTGGTCGTTAATAAAACTTTAGAAACTTATTGATTGACTGCAGGTGTTGCTGATGCACTGTCTGTATTTTGCCCGCCTTTTTTAAAGAGCATCACATAACCGCAAAGATTCTTTTTCTTCTTTTTATTTACCTGCACCGGTTTCATCATGTGAAATTCAGAAAGCTTGGGTATGTAAGAGTAAGAAATGATATTGCCATCCACATCGCCCCATTTTTTTTGCTGAAATACAACCTGCTTTTCATCCCAGTCAAACATCCTTACTTCATAAAGGCGTGAAGAATAATCACCGATGAAAACGAACTGGTACCAGCTTCCCTGTGTCAGCGGCACGATCACCGGCATCTCAAACTCACTCTCCATGGTGATAGAAGCTTCTTTCAGCAGTGTGAAGCCATCTTTTCCATACAGGCTTTTAAGGCTATCCACCTGTTTAGAAATCAAATCGTCCTGGCATGATTGTAAGCGAATAACATCTTGGGAAAAACCAACAGCGGAGAGGCAAAACAGAGCGATTAAAAGAAAGGATATTTTTTTCATAATCAGCTTTATAAAGGAATTGGATTGCTGAAATAAAAGTACAGCGCAATTCCCGTGACTTATAGTTTAACAAATATTATTTGAGGGTATTTCGGATATTTCCCCTGTTCAATAACGTAAAATTTCATGCCATATTTTAGCCGGGCCGGTTGTTGGAAATACAGCTTTTAAAAACTAAGGGTTTTTATTGGATCAGGTTAAGTACGATTAAAGTAAATAGCGTCGGCTTGTTGGGTACAGGTGATCACCAGGTCGTTGATACACACATGCTCCGGCAGCGAAGTGCAATAATAAATTACTTCTGCTACGTCTTCGGCTATCAGCGGTTGAATTCCATTATATACACTTTTTGCAGTGTCTTCGTCGCCTTTGAAGCGTACATTGGAAAATTCTGTTTCGGCAGCCCCGGGGTGAATCGCCGTAACCCTGATATTGTGCCGCAACAGGTCAATCCGCATACCCTGGCTCATAGCATCAACAGCAAACTTGGTAGCGCAATAAACATTTCCTTTTTCATAAACCTGTTTGCCTGCTACCGAACCCATGTTGATGATATGCCCTTTTTTATTTGTTGCCATTAATTGAGAAACTGCTTTGGCCACATACATAAATCCTTTGATATTGGTATCCACCATCGTGTTCCAGTCGGTCATATCAGCTTCTTCAAAATAATCTCTGCCCAAGGCCAGGCCTGCATTATTAATTAAAACATCAATCTTTTTCCATTCAGCAGGTAAAGATGATATGGAATCAAAAACAGCTTTTTCTTCCCGTACATCAAATGACAACGTTAATGCAGCGATGTTAAATCTGTTTTCAAGTGTATTGCATAGTTGCTCCAGCAATTCGGTCCTTCTGCCATTTAAGATCAGGTCATATCCATTGGAAGCAAATTTTTCAGCGCAGGCTTTACCAAAACCAGATGTTGCGCCGGTAATAAAAACAATCTTTGACATGAAGAAAAGTTTAAGGGTCTGCCTTTTTCACGCAGAAAGGTTCACAAGTTAACATGGAAAACCTTTTAAACCTTTTAAACTTCTCAAACCTTTGGAACTATCGTATTAAAGTAACCGTGCCTTTGAGGAAAATAGGTTTGCCGGTATAGTCAATGGCGCTTACCATCCATACAAATACATTGCTACCCTGTGGTGTGCCGCCAATGGTGCCATCCCATCCTTTTTGATTGACGTTGGTACTAAATAACAATTGGCCCCAGCGATTATAGATGCGGAAATATTTTATCTCCTGTACGCCTACAGCAATTGGGCGTATCACATCATTTCGACCATCTCCATTAGGTGTAAAAGCTGTTGGCACAAAAACATAAGGATTGGTTTTAAAAACTCTTACGGTTATAAATGCCGAATCATAACAGCCAATTTCATTAAACACTTTTACCGTATAATGAATGCTGTCAAAGGCATCATCATACAGACCAATGGGATTTTTAATAGTTGTGCTATTGAGGCCGGTTGAAGGGCTCCAGCTATAACTTACACCTCCTTCGGCGTTTAACCGTAACGGCTGGCCTACCACTACCAATGTATCGTTGCCTGCAAAGGGACGAATTCTTGACATAACATTTACCAGCACTGTATCATAACCGGGTTTGGGACAACCGTTGTTGTCATAAGAAGTAAGAATATATTCAGTAGTGTCAACAGGATAGGCTACCGGATTTAATGTATTAGCATTGGTTAATGTGCCTGCCGGTGTCCATATAAAACTTGTTCCATCATGCCATCCTTTTAAAAAGGCAGGTGTATTGTAACAAATAGTGGTATCGGCTCCTGCATCAGCTTTAGGATAAGGAACTGTAGTTACCACAATATTGTCTGTAGCCGTACAGCTTCCTATTCTTGCCGTCACCTGGTAGTTTGTAATTGGTGAGGTTGGTATAGCAATAGGATTTTGTAATGTAGCATTATTCAACGTGGCGAGAGGTGTCCATTGATATTGCAGACCATCACTGGCAATATCTAACTGCACAGAATCGGTTAAACAGATAGTGGTATCATTCATGGGCTCGATGGTAACAAATCTTACAACACGAACCTGCACAGAATCCTCATTGACACATCCCTGCTGATCTAACTGAACCTTGTATATTGTCGTTGTTGTCGGGTTCACGGTGGGTGTTGCTGTGTTAGCATTGATCATATTTATAGTTGGCGACCAACTGAACACGCCGTTCCCGGATGCTTGTAATCGAACATTATCCGGCACACAGATCAATGTATCACGAAATGCAAGAGTGATCGGTGGTTTATCAAACATATTGATCGCTTTGTAAACCGTATCTATACAACCTTTGCTATTAGTCACAATAAGGCGGACATTTTTAGTGCCTGTATCAGCAAAAGTCCATGATGGATTTCTGATAGTTGAGGTGTCTCCAGAGGTAGTGGCATCTCCAAAATCCCAGTGCCAACTATCCACTATGCCGTAGTTGGTTCTTGTTCTGTCTGTAAATAAAACAGGATTGACAAGACAAACACCGGCCGAAGTAAAATCTGGAAAAAATCCCGGCCATACTTTAGCAATGGCTGTAGTGGAATCAGAACATTCCTGGTTGCGGTTGGTAACTAATTTAATAGTATAATCACCAGCTGTAGTGTATGTATGCGTAGGAGCAGGTAATGTTGAACTATTATTAACGCCGCTTGCGGGATCGCCAAATTCCCAATAATATGAATTGATCAACGGGCTGTTGCTAAGATTGCTGAATGTAAGCGTAAAGCCATCGCAGGAAATATATTCCGGATTAAGTTGTGCTTTGGCTATATCACAACCACCGGCTTTTATTTGCAAATCTTTTCTTTGCGTAGCTATCACTACACCGTTTCTGATCTCATTTACACAAACTGTCACTACGTAAATACCTTCTGCAGGAGCTTTACCGGTTATCAAACCTGTGTTTGCATCAATATTTACTTCAAGACCAAGTGGCGATGCGCTATTGTAAGGGAAACTATAATTCACCTGGGGATAAGGCGGAGCAGCCGGTGGATTAGGTGCAGGTGTATTAGGTCCGCCACCGGTACCGCCACCTTGTCCGCCACCGAGGTAAGCTGAACAAAATGAATAGCGCAACTGATCTGTTGCATCGGCATCTATGGCAGCAAAACTATATGTGAATGGATAGCCACCACAAACTAATACCGTATCTGAACCAACAAACTTAGCACTGTTATTTTCGGGGCCGGTTGATATCGACGACGTGCCTGGAATATCCGCGGTATAAGTGGCTCCTTGGGAACCGGATGCAGCAAGATTGCTAATGCCATTTATTCGGCAGCATCGCTGATAAGCTATTGTATATCCATTGGAAGTCGCAGGCAATGAAACAGTAAATTCATAATAACCTACTTCATAAACTATTCTTGGCGCATTGGTAACACAAGGCCCGGGATTTGATAAACGTATAAAAACTCTTCGGGCTAAGGGAATAGAGCTATTCCATACCATGTTATTTGATCCTTTTTGGAAAATGCCAAGTGCAGCTGAAGCATCGAGTTGAGCGCCTTGCGATGCTGAATCCCTGTAAAGCAATAATGTGACGTTATATTGGTAATTGCCTCCAGACATACCTGCGTATGTATAATAAATCTGACCACCGGTTATGTGTTCTGCAAAAGCAATTTTTGAAAGAAGAAAGGTGGTTAATATGAGCAGCCAACGTTTCATTGAGCGGATTGCAGTGGTTCGGTTTCGCTTAAAAATTTATGTAGTATGTTTTTGCTTTTCTCATCTTCTTCAAGCATCCCCATGTGGCCGGAATTGTACAGAATATGAATATACGCTTTTTCAGGCATGTGTGCCAGCTTTAGGCCATCATTAAATGGAACGGCATTATCGTATTTTCCCAATACAAAAAGAACCGGCAGGGGAGTAGTTTTTAAAAGATGAGTTCGGTCGGGTCTTTGCATCATAGCCCGGTAATATTGAATGACGGCTTCTGATGAAAAATTGCGAAGGCTGTTTATAAATCCGTCAATTAACTCCGGTCTTTTTTCTTTTGTAACAGGAGAAAACAAGTTGGGACTGCTGGTTTTTAAAAATTCAAAAGCCCCGTGTTTTTGTACAAACTCAATTCCTTTTTTACGGGTTTCTTTTTTCTCTTCACTATCGGCAAAAGCAGTGGAATGAAAAAGCCCGAAGGCCGAAAGATGGTTTGAATATTTTTCTGCAAATGCCAATGTAATATATCCTCCCATGCTATGGCCGATGAGAATGACCTGCCCAAACCCCTCCGAAGGAGGGGCTTCGCTACTCACAGACTCTGAGATTGCTTCAAGAATCTTTTTTATGACTTCGGCCAGGCCTTCCATGCTCATATCATCAACCATTTCTGATTCGCCACTGCCGGGCAGATCGGGTATGATCAATTGAAAATCTTTTTCCAGCAAGGCCACTTGTTTCTCCCAAACATCTCCCGTTTCTCCAAAGCCATGTATAAGCACAACCGGTTTGCCTTTGCCATAAAGGCGGTACATAATGCTTTTACCGTTTATTTCAACTTGTTTATTCATGACTGATGATTGGTCAATAATAGGAATAGTGAAGGCGGTGGTGATTTCGGGGGCGATTATTCGTAAGCAAGTTTAATCAAAAAATACCAGATGATAAAAGCTGAACATTATCATTTATGCAAAAACATAAATTTTAACTGCTATCGTCAACTCTAACCGGAAACTATGTCAGCTTCTTCTTTCTAACTTCGTATTTTCGACCTTATGCACCCACTGCTCCGTATTTTTTTTACCGGCATGCTGGTTAGTTTTCTTGGTTCGTTGCCATTGGGAACACTCAATGTAGCTGCCATGCAAATATCAGTTTCAGATGGCGCCGTATCGGCCATGCTTTTTTCGCTGGGATCGTTGACGGCCGAGATATTTTATGTAAGGCTTTCGCTGGTAGCTATGGATTGGATCAGGAAACAGGAAAAGATATTCCGCGTGCTGGAATGGATAACCCTGGCGATCGTATTGGCGCTTGCCATTACCAGTTTTTATGCGGCGCTGCATCCGTCTGTTGGT